>ENA-OWPP01000482-OWPP01000482.1-human-gut-metagenome-genome-assembly--contig:-NODE-482-length-45428-cov-6.830891_pt1 | contig 45428 bp, 57 predicted proteins | sample MGYA00248265_ERZ651848 | MGnify/ENA primary metagenome ERZ651848 (study PRJEB26924, sample SAMEA4378233) | human gut metagenome | biome: human gut; feature: human-associated habitat; material: faeces...
GCGTTTTTCTCTTTGGAGTCTGAGGGGTTTCTTTTTGACAAGACAAAAAGAAATCTCTCAGAAATATATAAGGAGTAAGGAGGTTTATAAATAGAATGAATAAACCTTTCTCCCGCACCACGGCGTTGATTGCCGGGACGATAATAATGCTTATCAACGGAGTAATATACGCCTGGAGCATATACTCCATCCCGTTTGGGCAGGGGTTTGGCTGGACGAGCGCGCAGTTGGGGATGTGTTTTACCATCATGCTCGCCTGCTTCTGTCTGGGCGGGGTCATAGGCGGGGCGTTTGCCGCGAGGTGGGGCGTCGGGTTTTCGATACCTGCGGGCGGCGTGCTGGCGTGCCTGGGCTATGTGCTGTGCATGTTCTTGCAGGCGGACAGGCTGTGGCTGCTCTACGGCGCGTTTGCCATTGCGGGCATCGGCGTCGGCTTCGTGTATAACGGCGTGATCTCCGCCGTGGTGCCGAGGTTCCCCGACAAGCGCGGCTTCGCCTCCGGCGTGCTGCTCATGGGCTTCGGCGCGAGCTCGCTGGTGATAGGCTCGCTGGCCGCCAAGCTTATATCCTCCCCGGCCTTCGGCTGGCACCTCACGTACATATTCACCGGCGTGCTGATACTGCTCAGCGCGGTGGCCGGCCGCTTCTTCGTACTGCCGCCTAAGGCCGAGCCGGGCGAGGCGGGCGAGGCCGGGCGCGGGCTGACGCCGGGGCAGATGCTGAAGACGCCGCGATTCTGGATTTTCTTCGTCGCCGCGCTCATCGGCACCGGCTTCGGCTCCGGGCTCATCGCCCACGGCAGCTACATCTTCACCGAGGGCGGAGCCTCGCCGCAGCTGGCCACGCTGGCCGTGGGACTGGTCAGCGTCATGAACGGCCTGGGCCGCATAGCCTTCGGCGCGCTGCATGACCGCTTCGGCTTCCGGGTATCGCTCAGCGCGGACGCGGCGCTGTACATCCTGTGCGGCGCGCTGGCCGCCCTTGCGCTGCGCAGCGGCGTGACCGTGCTGCTGGTTGCGGCGATGATGGTCATCGGCGCGTGCTACGGCGCGGTGCCCACCATCTCGTCGTCCGTGGCGCAGGAGTTCTTCGGCCCGGCGCACTACGGGCAGAACCTGAGCATCATAAACCTCAACATCATGCTCGGCTCCTTCGCCTCGACCATAGCGGGCAGTATCGAGACCGCCAGCGGCTCGTACGCCGGGGCGTTCTGGCTGTTTACCGGCCTGGAGGTCATCTCCCTGCTGCTGTTCGCCGCGCTCGGGCGGACGCGGGAAATAGAATACTGACACACAGTCGAAGCCGCCCTTGGCAATTGCCTCGGGCGGCTTCTTTGTGGAAATGGGGGAGTGGTAGCTTAATCAGGCGGCGGCGAGCGCGGCCGCAAGCGGGGCTGCAAGCCCGCCGTGGAGCCGGAAGGCCCAGACGCTCAAGCCAGCCAGCAGAATGATCAACGATACGATGACTATGATCGTGAGCAGTTTTACGGAATCCATTTTAATCACTTTCTGAACCTCCTGTAGAATTTTCGTACCGGGCGGGGTGAGGCCTCCGCCGGACTTGTGTGTTCAGTCCGCGCGCTCAGGCGCCGAGGAGCATCCCGCCCCGGGGACGGCGTCCCGCCGCGTCCGAGCCGTTCGCCTCTGTGAGCCGCTGCGGCGCGCTGCCGGAGCCGCCCGTCTTTGCGTACCGGCGCAGAGCTATGGCGCACACGGCCAGCGCCAGCAGCACCTGCGGGGCGAGGACGTGTATCACTATCCCCGCCGCGCAGCTCAGGAGGGCGCTGCTCCCTGCGAGGGGCGCAGCGTCCGTCAGCGCGAAGATGCTCAGCGTGACGTGGTCGGGCGTGAGCAGCGTGTACGGCGCGGGGACGGCGATCACGATGCCGTAGACCATCGCGTGCATCAGCACGGCGCAGACGCCGGAGACGGCGGCCATTATCGCGAGTCCGCGCCGCGTCCTGATGCCGTTTTTCGTGTAGAGCAGCGCGCCGCAGATGCACACGGTGACCAGCATGGCGAGGTTGATGAACGCCTGGGCGATGTAGGGTGCGCGCTCCGTGAACGCCTGCACCTGATAGGGCGTATCAAACATGCCCAGGCCGAGCATTATGTCCGCGATAAAGACCAGCATGAACGCCGTGACCAGCGCCGGTATGACGTACATGAACATGACGCGGAGGATTTTGTGTAGGTTTTGCATTTCGTGTTCCTTTCCGGCGGCGGAGCGCTCAGCTCCTCGATTCCTGCGGGCGGGCGTCCACTATCTTGTAGTAGGCGCGGGCGGTGAGCATGTACACCAGGGCGTATATCAGGCAGAACGCGGCCAGGGTGCCGAGCGTGCACAGCGCGGTGAGCGTGGTGTTGCGCAGGGCAAAGAGCGTCAGCAGCTGCAAGACCAGCTTGAAGTCAAAGGCGATGTGCACCGCCGCGACGATGAGCGGCAGGAAGAACACGGTGAGTATCTGGCTGCGTATCGAGCGGCGCGCCTCGCGGCGGGAAAGGCCGACCTTGCGCATGATGTCGAACCTGCGCTGATCCTCGTAGCCCTCGGACACCTGCTTGTAGTAGATTATCAGCACGGCGGCCATCATGAACACCAGGCCGAGGAACACGCCGAGGAAGAGGAATCCGCCCGCCAGCCCGAAGATATCGCTCTCCACGTCGACGCGGGTATCCGTTCTGAAGTAGGCGACGTAGCCGCAATCGGCCGCCGAGAAGTCGTGGTTCTCGGCCCAGAATGCGTCGTAGAGCGCGTTCTGCTCCGCGTCGCTGAGCGTGGCGAAGTTGTAGCGGCCCTCCCAATAGTAGATGCCGGTAACGGTCGTCTTACCTATCTCGTCTAGGGTTTCCGTGCCGTCCACGACCATGAGGACGTAATTCTCCTCGCCAGCGGCAAGCAGCGCGTCGGTACGCACTATGTTGTTCAGGATGTTTTCGCACTCGCCGACTATCGTGAACTCCGGGCCGGGATTGCCGGTCAGGTTGCCGTCAAGGTCGTACTCCTGGAAGCTGAAACCTTCGCGGAGCTGGTCGTTCGCTCCGGGTACGCTGAGCACGGCCAGAGCTTCGCCCTTGCCAAGAACAGGTGCTTCCTCGCCGGTGATGGCGGCGTAGGTGTCTGCGGTGATGATATAGAACTCGGTGGATACATGCGTGCCGTTTTTGGTTATAACCTCGGTGTTGACGTCCAGATCCTCTATCTGATACCCGCTCGTCGGCTCAGCGCCCGCCTCGGCAAAGAGTTCGAGCACATAGTTGTTCAGCGCTTCGGGGTTTATGGGCACGGTCTGCTCGGGATCTATCTCGCCGTTCTCGTCGGTGGTGTAATGGTAGTAGTGCCGTCCCTGCACCACGATGTCGGTCGGAGTGTTGAGCCTCACGACCTCGTCGCAGCCGAGGTAGAGGCTGAGCGTGCCGCTTATCATGACCATGACCATCGTGGCGATGATGCAGATGTTCGCAAGACCCACGCCGTTGCGCTTCATGCGGTAGAGCATGCCGGAGACGGAGATGAAGTGCTTGGACTTGTAGTAATAGCGCTTATTCTTCTTCAGCGCCTTGAGCGCGAGTATGGAGAGGCTGGTGAACAGGCAGTAGGTGCCGATTATGACCAGGAACACGGCCACGAAGTAGAACGCGATGGCCGTGACGGAGTCCTTGACCCACACGGCGATGAAGTAGCCGCCGCCGAGGGTCAGCACGCCGATGACGACGACGAGCCAGTTTATCCCGGGCTCCTTCTCGCCCACGTTCCCGCCCCGGAGCAGCTCGACCGGCTTGGAGCGGCCCACGCGCCAGAGGTTGAGAAGCAGGGTGAGGAAGATGATGACGACGAAGAACACCGAGGTGTTTACCATCGCCTTGACCTGTACGGCAAAGCCGAAGGGCGCCGGGAGCCGCATCAGCCAGTACAGCAGCAGCATCATGAGCTTGTGCAGCAGCACGCCCAGCGCGAGGCCGAGAACTATGCCGATGACGGCGATATAGAGGCTCTCGAACACCAGGATGCCGGCGATGTTTTTCTTGCCCATGCCCAGCACGTTGTAGAGACCCAGCTCCTTGGTGCGGCGCTTCATGAGGAAGCTGTTGGTGTACACCAGGAAGATGAAGCAGAACAGGCTGACCATCACTATGCCCAGCTGCATGAAGAACTGCACATAGGCCTGGCCGTTCGTTGTCCCCGCGCCGAGCTGGTCAAAGCCGGGGTCGAAGTTGAGCGCGTAGAGGATATACATCGCGGCGCAGGTGCCGATGACCGTCAGGATATAGGGGAGATAGAACTGGCGGTTATTCTTGATGCTCCTGGCCGCGAGCTTGGGGTAAAAGCTCAGCTTACGCATCGAGTTCACCGCCCTGCGTCATCACGGTCAGCGTGTCGGAGATCTTGCCGAACATCTGCTCCACGGTCTGTCCGCCGCGGTAGAGCTGGTGGTAGACCTCGCCGTCGCGCAGGAACAGCACCCTGCCCGCGTGAGCCGCGGCCTTGACCGAGTGCGTGACCATCAGTATCGTCTGACCCTCGGCGTTGATGTCGCCGAACAGGTTGAGCAGCGCTTCCGTTGCTCGGGAGTCGAGCGCGCCTGTAGGCTCGTCGGCGAGAATGAGGCGCGGGTTTGTGATGAGCGCCCGGGCGACCGCGGCGCGCTGCTGCTCGCCGCCGGAGACCTCGTAGGGGTACTTGTTCAGCAGCTGGCTGATGCCCAGCTTCCTGGCCAGCGGGGCGATGCGCCCGCTCATCTCCTCGTAGCTCTTGCCCTGCAGCACCAGGGGGAGGAAGATGTTGTCCTGGAGCGAGAACGTGTCGAGCAGGTTGAAGTCCTGGAACACGAAGCCCAGCCGGTCGCGGCGGAAGGCGGCGAGGTCGCTCTCCTTTATCGCGGTGATGTCCTTGCCGTCGAGCAGCACCTTGCCGCTGGTGGGCTTGTCCAGCGCGGCCAGGATGTTCAGCAGCGTGGTCTTGCCGCTGCCGCTCTCGCCCATGATGGCGACGTACTCGCCCTCGGCGACCGAGAAGGTCACGCTGGACAGCGCCTGTACCTGCGCGCCGCCGAAGCGGGTCGTGTATATTTTCTTGAGTCCGGAGACTTCGAGAAGTGCCATGTTGATTACCTCCTGTCGGATTACGCTCTTATAATACCAGAGCCAATCTTACCGTGCCATCGATTTACCTTACATTAACCTTACAAAAATGTAAGGTTGGGCTTGCATCCGTGTAAGAAAGCGATTTCCCCGAGGCCGAGCCTCGGGGAAATCTGTCTTTGCGCTGTCAGTCGTACAGCATGGTCGAGTCCGCAAACAGCAGCTTGACGCGGGTGCCAACGTTGGGCGTGGACTCTATTATAAGCTTGTGGCCGAGCTTGGCGCAGATGTTCTTGCACAGGTACAGACCCAGGCCGGTGGACTTCTTGTCCTCGCGGCCGTTGTAGCCGGTGAAGCCCCGCTCGCCCAGGCGCGGCAGGTCTTCCGGCGAGATGCCTATGCCGGTGTCCTCTATCACCAGCGCCTTGCCCTCGGCGTAGATTGAGATCTCGCCCTTCGACGTGTACTTGAGGGCGTTGGCGAGAATCTGCTCTATCATGAAGGCCAGCCACTTCTCGTCCGTATACACCGTCATGCCCGTCTCGCGGAAGTTCAGCGGCAGCTTCTTTATTATAAACAGCCTGGCGTACTTCCGGATGCAGCCGCGCACGATCTCGTCCAGCGGGCGCTTCTTGAGCACGAAGTCGCTGGAGTCGCCCTCCAGCTTCTGATAGGAGAGCACCATCTCCACGTACTGCTCTATGCGGAACAGCTCCGCCGTCAGCGCGTCTTTGTCCGGCTGCTCCTGATGCAGCAGCAGGTGCATGGCGGCGATGGGCGTCTTTATCTGATGCGCCCACATGGCGTAGTAGTCCGCGGCGTCGCGCCGGTCGGAGTCCACGGCCGACTCCAGCACAGCGCGCTCGCGCGAGAGTATGCGCACCAGCTCCTGGTACAGCTCCTCCGTCAGGTCTCTCGGCTCCGGCAGGCCGTCGGCGCTGACGCAGATGGTGCGCCGCAGCAGCTCCAGCGTCTTCACCCTGCGCCGGTACGACGCATAGCTTGCCGCGAGCAGCAGCGCGCCCACCGCAACGCACAGCAGGCTGGCGTAAAGCACCGCCTCGGCCGGCAGCTCATACAGAGAGAACACCATCGCGAACATGGCAGCGAATATGGCCATCGCCGCTATGGTCTTCCAGCGGCGTTTTATATATGAAAGCAGCATATGAACCTCCTGTCCCGCTGCCGCAGCGCTAGCGGCGGTCGTACGTTTCCAGCGCCAGGCGCTCGTGCAGCTTCACAAAGCGCTCCTTGCCCTCGCAGTAGGCGTCGATGTCCCACGGGAACCTCGCCGCCAGAGAGCGCTTGAGCGCGGCGTACTCGCGGCAGACCTCCGGGTGCGAGCGCAGGTAGTCCCGGAAGGCGATGTGGCGCGTTATGTTAACTTCATCTCCCGCCTTGAACACGTGCACCTGGTGGGTGCGCTCGTCCCCGCCCTTGCGCATGTACCGCCGGCCGGGGATGCCGAATTCGCCCAGATACTCGTAGCCCAGGGCTTCAAAGTCCGCGCGATGCGCGTCCACGGCCTCCAGGTCGTAAACTGCAGGCATTATGTCAACTATAGGCTTCGCCGCAATCCCCGGCACCGCCGTGCTGCCTATGTGGTGTATGGCCGCGAGGTTCGCGCCGAACACCCGCGAGAGCAGCGCGGCTTCGCGCTCGAACTCCTGCGGCCAGGCGGGGTCGTACTCGGTAACTACAACGTGCTGAGCCATGTCTCACTCCCCGCGCAGCAGCGCGTACATGCGCATATCGCGCACCACGCCCTGCTTTATCGCGGCGGCGCGGAGCGTGCCCTCGCACGTGAAGCCGGCCTTCTCCAGCACGCGGCAGGAGGCGGCGTTGTGCGCGTAGGGGGTGGCGTATATGCGCAGGATGTCCGTGTTTTCAAAGACGTAGGCGCAGATCTCGCGCACGGCCGCGGTGCAAAGTCCGCGCCCCCAGTGCTCCTCGGCGACGTAGTAGCCCAGCTCGCCCGTGAGCCGGTGCACGTTCCCGCCGCGCGTGACGGAGATGCTGCCCACGCACTCATCGCCGAGCGCGATTGCGAAGGGGTAGACGCTGCCCTCCCCCGCGCCGAGCATCGCGGAGATGAACTCGCGCGCGTCCCCGGCCGTGTACGGGTACGGCAGGCCGTCGCGCAGCATCTCCTGCACCTTTGGGTTCCCTATCCCCGCTGCCAGGGCATCCGCGTCGTCCATGCGCCACGGCCGGATAATTTCACTCACGCCCTCCGCCTCCCTTGCTAAAAGTAAGCTGTATCTGGTAGTATATAGTCAAGCGGACAAAAAAGCAACCGGCGGGCGCGCAATTGTCGTGTCTGGTTGCTGGTATGCGACGCCGGCCGCGGGTATATTGGGCATGGAGGCAAGACATGCTGGCTGAACGTATCTACACACTGAGAAAACAACACGCGCTCTCGCAGGAGCAGCTGGCCGAGGCGCTGGGCGTCTCCCGCCAGACCGTTTCCAAGTGGGAGAACGGCACGGCGACGCCCGAGCTGGAGAAGCTCCGCGCGCTCGCCAGGTGCTTCGGCGTGACGCTCGACGAGCTGGTGGAGGGCGGCGAGCCGACGCCCGCGAGCGAGACCGCGCACGCTCCGGCGAGGGGCGGGCGGCTGGGTCTGCTGCTGTGCCTGCTGGGCGCTGTCGGACTTTTCGCCGTGGGCGGCGTCATGCTGCTCGCGCCCGGACGCGCCGAAGCGCTCAACGCGGCCTCGGCCGTCACGCTTAACGGCTCGGGCATCGCGCTGTTTCTCTGCGCCGCCGTCATGTGCCTCGGACTCTGGCTGACGCTGAGACGAAAGTGAGGTGTGCCCATGAAGCGCCGTCTGTCCGCCGTATTCGCCGTGCTTGCGGTGCTGCTGTTCGGCCTTATGTGCGCGGTCGTGGCCTACAACTACGCCGCGCTGCTCAACTGCGAGACGTGCAGCGCCCCGGCGAGCACCGCGTTCTTGCTCGCGATCCCCTTCGCGGCCGGGATAGCGGTCTGCGCCGCCGTGGCCGTCCTGCTCCGCAGGCGGTAACAGAAAGACAGCCCGGAGCCATCACGGCTCCGGGCTTCCTCTTTATCCTCACTCGGCCTTGCCCCAGCCGTCCAGGGGAAGGCGCTGCATTGCGCCGAAGACCTTGTCCTTGAGGTCGGGGTACTCCGCCGAGAGGCGGGCTATCAGGGTCTTTATCTCCTCGCGCTTTGAGTGCTTGTCCTCCGGGCAGGTCGTGGGCACGACCGGCAGCGCCAGCTCGTTCACCAGCGAGACGATGCTCCCCTCGCCCAGGTAGAGCATGGGGCGTATCTGCGTGACGTCCGCGCGGGACATATAGGTGCTGGGCTTGAAGCAGGCGATCTGGCCCGTGAACAGCAGGTTCATCATGAAGGTCTCCACCGCGTCGTCAAAGTGGTGCCCCAGCGCGAGCTTGTTGCAGCCGCGCGCCTTTATGGCGTCGTTCAGCGCGCCTCGGCGCATCTTGGAGCAGAGCGAGCAGGGGTTTTCCTCCTGCCGCGCGTCGAACACTATCTCGCGGATGTCCGTCTTTATGATGGTGTACGGCACCTCGTTGGCCTCGCACCACGCGCTGACCGGCGTGAAGTCCATGTCCGGGAAGCCCATGTCTATGGTTATGGCCTCCAGCTCGAAGCGCGAGGGGTGGTAGCGCCGCAGGTGCCGCAGCGAGGCCAGCAGCGCCATGGAGTCCTTCCCTCCCGAGACGCCGACGGCCACCCTGTCGCCGGGCACGAGCATTTTGTAGTCGTCCACGCAGCGGCGGACAAAGCCTGTAAAGCGATTCAGATCCATTTCATCACCCGAAAAATTAAAAATCGAAACCGAGTATACGCGAGTATCAGCGAGAATAATCGAGTATAGCAGAGATATAGAGGTCAAAACCAAAATTGATGTTGACATTGCAGCAGCGCAGTGGTATAAAAATAGGGCGCGCTGAGAGTATTTTAAGTGTCAGCGCTACGTTTGTCAAAGAAATTATCTATAAATAACTGGAGGCACACGAAATGTCCACTACCATGGTCAAGAAGGACGAAGTCGTCCGCAAGTGGTATGTCATCGACGCCGCCGGCAAGCCCCTGGGCAAGACCGCCGCTCTCGCGGCCGACCTGCTCCGCGGCAAGCTCAAGGTCGACTACACCCCGCACGTCGACTGCGGCGACTATGTCATAGTCATCAACGCCGAGAAGGCCGTTCTCACCGGCAAGAAGCTCGAGCAGAAGTACTACCGCCGCCACTCCGGCTACCCCGGCGGCCTGAAGGAGACCCGTTACGACCGTCTCATGAAGCAGAAGCCCGAGCTGGCCATGAAGGTCGCCGTCCGCGGCATGCTGCAGAAGAACACCATCGCCAACTGGCAGCTCACCCGCCTGCGCGTTTTCCGCGGCGCTGAGCACACTCACGCCGCCCAGAAGCCCGAAGTCTGGGATCGCTAAGGGAGGTAAAGTATAATGGCTACCTATAAGAGCAAGAAGGCTTATATGTACGGCACCGGCCGCAGGAAGTCCAGCGTTGCCCGCGTGCACCTCTTTCCCGGCGGAACCGGCTCCATCACCATCAACGGCCGTGACATCGACGATTACTTCGGTCTCGAGACCCTGAAGCTCATCGTCCGTCAGCCCCTGGTCACCACCGGCACCGTCGGCAAGGTCGACATCGAGGCCACCGTCACCGGCGGCGGCGTCACCGGCCAGGCCGGCGCCATCCGCCACGGCATCGCCCGCGCTCTCCTCGCCGTCGACGAGAGCTTCCGCGCCCCCCTCAAGGCCGCCGGCTACCTGACCCGCGACCCGAGAATGAAGGAGCGCAAAAAGTACGGCCTCAAAGCCGCCCGCCGCGCGCCTCAGTTCAGCAAGCGCTAAACGCCGCCGAATACGTTTCAAAGTCCCAAAGCAAGCTGCTTTGGGACTTTTTTTATCAATTGTTTAAATCCGCTTTATCCGCTGTTTATCCATCCGGCCTATCATCAGATACCAAACCAAAAGCGATAGGAGCCTTCCATGTATGCAAACCAAAACTCACCTGGCTCTCGGGCACTATCTGTTGGATCGCGAGGCGGACGCCGGGCTCCACAGATACCGGGGGCTGTTCCTGCCGGGCTGTATCGAGCCGGATTACAACCTTGTCACCTATCTGCGCGGATTGAGAGGGCACGGGCTGTTCCACGGCCACAACGCCGCCAACTCCTACGCCTACATATCCGCGAGCCTGAGGTCGTTTGAAAAGGACGGCGTCGGCATTTCCGAGGAGGATCTCCCGCGGATTTTCGAGCGCTTCTACCGAACGGACAGCGCACGCGACCGCAGCGGCTTCGGCCTGGGTCTGGCCATCGCCAAGTGGATAGCGGAGCTGCACCGGGGCGCGATCACGGTCAAGAGCAGTCTCGGGCACGGCACTACATTCGAGGTGATGCTCCCCTTCTACGAATAGCGCAAAAAGCCCGGGGCGAGCAAGCTCGCCCCGGGCTTCAGCAGCGTCTCACGCAGCGCCCGCTCTCAAAAGCTTCCGAGCACTCTGGCGGCGAAGTCCTTTACTATTTTGCCGACCGAACACTCCTCATGCTCCACGCCTGCCAGCTCCATGGCTTCAATCTGCTTCTCGCTGTGAGAGGTGTACGGATAGACTCCGAAAAGGAAGGGAAAGAAGGCCAGCTCAAACTCCCGTATATCCGCCGCCGTCATGCGCGGGAAAAACTTCTCCAGGCAGCGGCGTATCGCAACGAGAGCATCCGCATAGGCGTGCTTGAACTCCACCAGGTTCTCAAGCCGGCTGTTGCACTCCATGTCGTAGAGGTTCATGCTCATCAGCTTGAGCATGATCTTGCGCTTTTCCAGCGTGGAAGACAGCGCTACGGCGAAGCTCTCTACAGACATCGACTCATTTTCGCGCTCCACGGCCTCTATGTCCGCTATCCAGAGCCGGTGCTCCCGCTCGAGCAGGGCGAGGAAGATCTCCTCCTTGGTCTGGAAATAGTTATATATCGACGTGCGGGTGAAAGAGGTCTTGGCCCCGATGTCGCGGATGGTTATCTCCCTGAACCCCATCGTCCCGTACAGCTCGGCGCAGGCGTTTATTATCTCATCCTTCCTGGCGCTGGTCAGCTCCTCCGAAGCCCTAGGCACTGTGCATACCCCTTTTCTCTGTCAGCTGAACCCATTATATTCAGCTGACGGCGCGGCGTCAATACGCCGCGGCTCAGCCGTTTACCATGCCGCGCGCCCAAGTCGAGGCGTTGGAGGCGCTGACGCGGCGTCCCTTCTCCCACCTGGCGCCCGGGCATAGCCTGGCGAGGCTCTGCTCCGCCCTGTCTATGCCGCTGCCGCCGCTGGTGGCGAAGGGTATCACGCGCTTGCCGGAGAGGTCGCAGCTCTCGAGGAAGGTGTCCACGATTTTCGGCTCCACGTACCACCAGATGGGGAAGCCGAGGAAAACCGTGTCGTAGCCGCCCACGTACGGGACGTCCCCGGCCATGGCCGGGCGGCTCGCCGGGTCGTTCATCTCGACGGTACTGCGGCTGTGCTTGTCCATCCAGTTCAGGTCGCCGGAGGTGTACGGCGTCTCGGGGCGTATCTCGTAGAGGTCGGCCTCCAGCGCTTTGGCGATGTCCTGCGCCGCGCGCTTCGTGGTGCCGGTGGGGGAAAAATATGCTACCAGGATCTTGCTCATTTGTGATTACTCCTTTGCTCAGATTTCTATAAGCTCGTACTCGCGGCTGCCGAAGCCGAGCGCGGCGGCGGCCTCGATGGTGTGGATGCCGTTGCGGCTGTTCACGCGCTCCATGAAGTGCTCCCTGCCCGGGTCGTCGGAGTTCATGACGAGGTCCATGCAGGCCTGGTCTATGGCCACGGGGTCTGTGGAGGAGAGGATGCCGATGTCCGCCATGCAGGGGTCCTCCGCTACGGCGCAGCAGTCGCAGTCCACGGAGAGGTTCTTCATCACGTTGACGAAGGCTATCTTGCCCTCAAAGTGGCGGTAGATGCTCGCGGCGGCGTCGGCCATGGCCTCGGGGAACACCACGCTGCTGGCGTGCTTGTCCCAGCACTCAAAGCGGTCGTTGGTCACGCCGGCGGAGTGGATGAGCGCCTTGCCCCTGGCGCTGGCGCAGCCGATGGCCAGCTGCTTGAGCGCGCCGCCGTAGCCGCCCATGGGGTGGCCTTTGAAGTGGGCGAGAACGAGCATGGAGTCGTAGTTCGTGATGTGGTTGGGGACGTGGTTTTCCTTGAGCACCTTGCCGTCCGGGATGGGCCAGACGTGGTCTTCGCCCTCAGCGTCCATGAGGTCGACGGTGAAGTACCTGTTCCAGCCGTGCTCCTCTATGAGCTTGAGGTGGGTGTCAGTGTGGTCGCGCACGCCCGCGCTGGCGTCGCCGTAGGCGGTGTTGGTCTCGCAGACCGTGCTGCCTATCTCGTCTATCATCGGCTTCCAGAACTCGGGCGGCATGTAGTTCTGGTTGCCCTGCTCGCCGGTGTGTATCTTCACGGCGACCTTGCCGGGCAGCTCCACGCCGAGGGCGTTGTACATCTTCACGACCGCCTCGGGTGTGAGCTCGCGGGTGAAATAAACCTTCGATTTCATTGATATTCCTCCAAACCGATTCATGCTCAGTTTTAACCGCGCGTATACTGACACTGTGTCAGCATATGTGTTATAGCACTATTCTGACACGATGTCAATATATATTTTAAAGTTTTAGTCCACGCCTCGCCGCTTGCTAAGCGCGCACAAAGCGAATATAATAGTCTCAAACTGTGCATCGTCAAGCCGTCCCGCCGGAGTTTGGAGCTGAAAATGAGCAGCAGACCTAAAACCTACCTTGCAATAGACCTCAAGAGCTTCTACGCCTCGGTGGAGTGCGTGGAGCGCGGCCTGGACGCGATGACGACCAACCTCGTCGTCGCGGATCTGTCGCGCACGGAAAAGACCATCTGCCTGGCCGTCTCGCCCTCGCTGAAGGCATACGGCGTCCCGGGGAGGCCGCGGCTTTTCGAGGTGGTGCAGCGCGTCGCCGAGGTGAATCGTCAACGCGCCGCGCACGCCCCCGGGAGGACGCTCACGGGCAAGAGCAGCGACGACACGGCGCTGCGCGCAGACCCCTCCCTGGCCGTGGACTACATCGTGGCCAGGCCGCGCATGGCGCTCTATATGGAGTACAGCTCGCGCATATACGAGGTATATCTCAAGTACGTAGCGCCCGAGGACATACACGTCTACTCCATAGACGAGGTGCTCATGGACGTCACGAGCTACCTCCGCCCCGGGCAGACGGCGCGGGAGCTGGCGGGGGAGATCATCCTGGACGTGCAGCGCGCCACCGGCGTCGCCGCCGCGGGCGGGATAGGCAGCAACCTCTATCTGTGCAAGGTCGCGATGGACATAGGCGCCAAGCACGCGGCTCCGGACAGGCGCGGCGTGCGCATAGCCGAGCTGGACGAGCAGAGCTACCGCCGCACGCTGTGGGATCACCGGCCGCTGACGGACTTCTGGCGCGTGGGGCGCGGCTACGCCAAAAAGCTGGAGCAGTACGGTATGCACACGATGGGCGACGTCGCGCGCTGCTCGCTGCAGAACGAGGCGCTGCTCTACCGCCTGTTCGGCGTAAACGCGGAGCTGCTGATAGACCACGCCTGGGGCTGGGAGCCGTGCACGATAGCCGACATCAAGGCGTACAGGCCGGAGTCGAACAGCGTCGGAGCCGGGCAGGTATTGCAGGAGCCGTACACCTTTGACAAGGCGCGCGTGGTGCTGCGCGAGATGGCGGACTCGCTGGCCATGGAGCTGCTGGCCAAGTCCCTGGTCACGAACCAGCTCGTCCTCACCGCGGGCTACGACCGCGAGAGCCTGGCCGGGTACACCGGCGAGGTGACGGTCGACCGCTACGGCCGGGAAATACCCAAGAGCGCACACGGCACGGTCAACCTGGACGCTCACACGTCCTCGGCCTCGAAGCTCATCGCCGCCGCCACGGAGCTGTTCGAGCGCGTGGTGGACCCCGCGCTGCTGGTGCGGCGCATGTACCTCACGGCGACGCACGTGATACCGGAGTCGGAGGCGGAGCAGAACGTGCAGACCAGCCTGTTCGACGCCACGCCCGAGGACGGTGAGAAGCTGGCCAGGGAGCGCAGCCGTCAGGAGGCCATGCTGAAAATCCGGCAGAAATACGGCAAGAACGCCATCCTCAAGGGGCTGAACTTTGAAGACGGCGCCACCGGGCGCGAGCGCAACAAGCAGATAGGAGGTCACAGGGCGTGAGCGGAAAGTACGACGACATAATCGACCTGCCCCACCACGAGCCGGCGACGCGCCCGCGCATGTCCATGGCCGAGCGCGCGGCGCAGTTCTCGCCCTTCGCCGCCCTCACCGGCTTCGGCGCGGTCATAGACGAGACGGCGCGGCTGACGGACGAGCGGATAGAGCTGGGCGAGAGCGCGGTAGAAGACCTGCAGCTCGCCCTGCGCGAGCTGTCGGAGCGCGCGATGGAGCAAATCCAGGTCACCGCGACTTACTTTGAGCCGGACGCGCTGAAGGACGGCGGCGCCTACCGCACGCACACGGGCACGCTCCGCCGCATAGACGAGTACGCGCGCACGCTGGTGTTCACGGACGGGGCGCGCGTGCCGGTAGACGACCTGCTGGAGATAGAGTATGAGTGAGAACTACAAGTACTTCTCGCACCGGGACTGCGAGTTCTTCCCCTGCCACGAGGGGGCGGAGGCGGAGAACTTCAACTGCCTCTTTTGCTACTGCCCGCTCTACGCCCTGGGCGAGGGCTGCGGTGGGGACTTTGAATACCTGCCCGGCGGAGTCAAGGATTGCAGCCGCTGCACATATCCGCACCGGCGCGAGAACTACGACGGAATAATAGCCCGCCTCGGCGAGAGTGCCGGCGAGTAAACGCAGCCAGCCCGGAGGATGTTCCTCCGGGCTGGCTGCCTGTACAGGCGCGGTATCACTTGCCGTCCCCGACGAGGGAGGCCAGGGTCACGCCGTCGAAGTATTCGTCTGTCAGCTCCTGATAGCCCCGCCACAGGGCTATGGTCTTGCAGTTCTCCGCCCTGCCGCAGGGCTCGGCGCCGCAGGCCAGGCAGGCCACGGGCGCGAGGTCGCCCTCCGTGACGCGCAGTATCTCCCCCGCCGTGTACTCCTCGGGGCTCCTGGTGAGGCGGTAGCCGCCGCCCTTGCCGTGTATGCCCTCCACCAGCCCGTTTTTGGACAGGGCGGGCATTATCTGCTCCAGGTATTTGAGGGATATCCCCTGCCGCGCGGCGACCTCCTTCATGGGAGTGTAGCCCCCGGCGTGCTCCGCCAGGTCTATCATCACGCGCAGCGCGTATCTGCCTCTGGTCGAAATCACAGCTTTCACCACCTCGCTTGCTCAAAGCCTATTGTATTAAAAACCGCCCGGAAATTCAAGCTCCGGGCACGCCGCTTTGCGCGGCGGCGCCGAAACCGGCTCCACCGCGCCTATTTGCGTTATTCGCCGTCGAAGTGCAGCGCACAGGCGTCGTCGGCGCACTGCGGCTCGTACTCTATGCCCCTGCGCCTGTAGTAGTCCTCCAGCGCCTTTTTGATGGCCTCCTCGGCCAGCACGGAGCAGTGGAGCTTGTGCGCGGGCAGGCCGTCGAGCGCCTCGGCCACGGCCTTGTTCGTAAGCTCCATCGCCTCGGCGACGGGCTTGCCCTTTATCATCTCCGTCGCCATGGAGCTGGACGCGATGGCGCTGCCGCAGCCGAAGGTCTCGAACTTGACGTCGGTGACTACGTCGCCGTCTATCTTCAGGTATATCTTCATGATGTCGCCGCACTTGGCGTTGCCGACCTCGCCGACGCCGTCCGCATCCTCGATGACGCCGACGTTCCTGGGGTGGCGGAAATGGTCCATAACGGTCTCGCTGTAAAGAGCCATGATATTCACCTCACTGTATTATGTATTGTCTCTCGCCGCTCTCAAGCTCGCGCCACACCGGGGATATGCTCCTGAGGTATGCCACGACCTCCGTGACGGCCTTTATCGTGTAGTCTATGTCCTCCTCACTCGTCTCCCCGGAGAGCGTCAGGCGCAGGGAGCCGTGAGCCACCTCGTGCGGCCTGCCTATCGCCAGCAGCACGTGGCTGGGGTCGAGCGAGCCGGAGGTGCAGGCCGAACCCGAGGACGCGCAGACGCCCTTGTCGTCCAGCAGCAGAAGCAGCGACTCGCCCTCTATGCCCTCAAAGCAGAAGCTCACGTTGCCGGGCAGCCTGCGCTCAGCGTCGCCGTTGAGCGCCGAGTGCGGTATCTGCGAAAGCCCGGCGATAAGCCGGTCACGCAGCGCGGTCATATTCGCGCTGTCGCGCTCCATGTTCCGCGCGGCCTCGTCCAGCGCCGCCGCCATGCCCACGATGCCGGCGGTATTCTCCGTCCCGGCGCGTCTGCCGCGCTCCTGCGCGCCGCCCTCGATGAGGTTCGTCAGCGCTATGCCGCGCCTGGCATACAGCGCGCCCACGCCCTTTGGACCGTGGAACTTGTGCGCCGAGAGGGACAGCAGGTCTATGTTCTGCGCTCTCACGTCTATGGGCAGGTGCCCCGCCGCCTGAACGGCGTCCGTGTGGAACAGCACGCCCCGCCCGCGGCACACGCGGCCTATGTCCGCTATCGGCTGTATCGTGCCTATCTCGTTGTTCGCGTACATGACCGTCACCAGGCAGGTGTCCGGGCGTATGGCGGCGGCCAGCTCCTCCACTCGCACGAGTCCGTCGCTGTGGACGTCCAGCAGCGTGACTTCAAAGCCCTCTTTCTCCAGCTTTGAGAGCGTGTGCAGCACGGCGTGGTGCTCGAAGGCCGTGGAGATGATGTGCCGCTTCCCGGCTCTCGCGCCTATGGCCGCGGCGGAGCGTATGGCCTGGTTGTCCGCCTCGCTGCCGCCGGAGGTGAAGATTATCTCCCTCGGCTCGCAGTTCAAGACCCCGGCGACGGTCGCGCGGGCGCGCTCGAGCGCCTCCTTCGCCTCCTGACCGAAGGCGTACAGGCTGGATGGGTTGCCGTACTGCTGCCGGAAATACGGCAGCATGGCGTCCAGCGCGGCGTCGCTCACGCGCGTGGTGGCGGCGTTGTCCAGATATATAAACATGTCAGACCTCCTTATCTTTGACATCTCGGATTATTTACCTACTCATTAACTAGGTAATACAGTATCACTATTTACCTACTTTGTCAATAGGTAATTACGCCGTAAAAAAGCTCCCCCGTGTGAGCGGGGGAGCATTGCGTGTCTCAGATCACAGGTCGTCCACGAGCGCGGTGCTCTTGGCGTAGGCGGTGCTCTTGGCCTCGAAGAAGTCGGTCTTGACCAGGTTCGCGTTGGAGTACTGGCCGACCCAGGCCATGTTCTCCGGCTCGGTCTCAAAGCCCTCGTACAGAGTGCCGTAGCCCAGACCCGTCCAGCGCAGGTTGCCGAGGTACTTGATGTAGCTGGTGACCATGTCGCGCGTCAGGCCCGGGATGTCGTCGCCGATGACGTAGTGACCCCAGGCTATCTCCTGCCTGACGCCTTCGGCGAGCATCTCGCGCAGCACGGCGACGTTCTCGTCGGTGAAAAGCTCCGGGTTTTCCTTTTGCAGCTCGTGTATGATGCTGCGGAACAGCCAGAGGTGGGTGTTCTCGTCGCGGTTGATGTAGCGTATCTCCTGCGCGGAGCCGGGCATCTTGCCGTTGCGGGCGAGGTTGTAGAAGAACATGAAGCCCGAGTAGAAGTATATGCCCTCGAGTATGTAGTTGGCCATCATGACCTTGAGCAGGGTGAAGGCGTCCTTCTTCACCTGGAACTCGTTGTAGAGGTCGCCGATGAAGGTGTTGCGGCGCAGCAGGTGCTCGTCCGTCTTCCACTGGTAGAGGATGTCGTCTCGCTCCGTGGGGGAGCAGATGGTGTCGAGCATATAGCTGTAGCTCTGCGAGTGGACGCACTCCTGGAAGGTCTGGATGTTCAGGCAGAGGTTCACCTCGTTGGCGGTAACGTACTCGCCGATGCAGGGCAGGTTGGCGGTCTGGATGCTGTCCAGGAACACCAGGAAGCTGAGTATCTTGTCGTAGGCCGTGCGCTCGGGCTTTGAGAGATTCGGGTAGTCCTTGACGTCCTGGCTGAGGTTAATCTCCTCGGGTATCCAGAAGTTGTTCATCGCCTGGCGGTACCAGCTGCTGACCCAGGGGTAGCGCATGTTGTTGAAGTCGTTGAGGTTGGTGGTGTTGCCGCCTATCATGCGGCGCAGGCGCACCTCGGTGTCGCCCGTGGGGTTAAAGAGGGGCTTTTTCTTCAGCTCTGCCATGTTTCTCTCTCCTTCACGACGCGCAGCTCTCGCACTCCTCGACCTCGAGGGACTTGCTGCGCACATAGTATATGGTCTTGACGCCGCACTCCCAGGCGAGGACGTAGAGCCGCAGCACCTGGCGCATGGTGAAGTCGTTGGTGATGTAGAGGTTCATGCTCTGCGCCTGGTCGATGTGGCGCTGGCGCACGCCGCAGGCGCGCACAGACCAGCTCTGGTCTATGATGTGGGCGTTCTTGTAGTACCAGTAGGTCGCGGGGCTAAGCTCCGGCGCTACTCGCGGCAGCATGACGCCCTTCTTCTCCTCCAGGAAGAAGCGGTTCATCACGGGGTCGAGACCCGCCGTGGTGCCGGAGAGGATGCTGGTGCTGCTGGTGGGCGCGACGGCCAGCAGATAGGCGTTGCGCATACCCTGCTTCGCCACGGTCTCGGCCAGAGCCTTCCACTCGTCCGAGTCGTAGCCGCGCTTGGTGAAGTACGCCCCGGTCTGCCAGTCGCTGCCCTCGAAGAAGTCGTAGCTGCCCTTTTCGGCGGCGAGGGCGCTGCTGGCCGCGATGGCGGCGTGGTTTATCCGCTCGAACACCCTGTCGGCGAAGGCGAGGTGCTCCTCGCTCTCCCACATGATGCCGCGCTTGGCCAGCATGTGGTGATAGCCGCTCACGCCCAGTCCGATGCTGCGGTAGCGTCGGTTGGTTATCTTCGCATACGGCAGCGGGTAGAAGTTGAGGTCGATGACGTTGTCCAGCGCGCGCACCACGGTGGAGACAAGCTCGTGCAGGTACGCGTCGTCCTCCACGGGGATGTTGCCCAGCACCAGGCTGGCGAGGTTGCAGACCACGAACTCGCCGGGGCGCGTGGTGGTCACGACCACGGTGTCGCCGCCCTCGGTCACCACCTCGGTGGACACGCTCTCGATGGGCGCCATGTTCTGCGCTATCTCGGTGCAGAGGTTGGAGCAGTAGATCATGCCCCGGTGGCCGTTGGGGTTGGCGCGGTTGACGGCGTCGCGGTTGAAGGTGAAGGGCGTGCCGGTCTCCACGGCGCTCTTGAGCACCAGGCGGACGATGTCCTTGACCGTGACCGTGCGCTTGGATATGCGCGCGTCGTTAACGCAGTCGAGGTAGCGCCGCTCCCACTCCTCGCCGTAGTAGTCCTCCAGGGCGTAGCCCTTGACCGTGAGTATCTCGTGCGGGCACATGAGGTACCAGGGGCTGTCCAGGTTCTCTTTGGCCAGGCGCCAGAACAGGTCGGGGTAGCAGACGGCCGGGAAGATGTCGTGCGCCTTCATGCGGTCGTCGCCGTTGTTGGTGCGCAGCTGCAAAAACTCCGGCAGGTCCTTGTGCCAGGCGTCGAGGTACACCGCCGCCGCGCCCTGGCGCATACCGAGCTGGTCTACGGCCACGGCCGTGTCGTTGACGAGCTTTATCCAGCGTATGACGCCGCCCGCCGCGCCGTCAAAGCCGCGGATGGAGCTGCCGGTGGCGCGCACCTTGCCGAAGTAGAGACCCATGCCGCCGCCGAACTTGCTGACCTGGGCGAAGTTGTCTATGCTGCGGTAGATGCCCTCCAGGCTGTCGGGCACGGTGTCTATGAAGCAGCTGGAGAGCTGGTGATAGGGCTTGCGCGCGTTGGAGAGCGTCGGCGTGGCCATCGTGACCTCCTGCCGGCTGAGCATGTCGTAGAACCTGCGCACCCAGCCGAGGCGGTCGGTCTTCTCCTCCATCGCCAGGTGCAGCGCGATGCCGAGGTACATCTCCTGCGGCGTCTCGAGCGGCACGCGCCGGTGGGTCTGGATAACGTAGCGGCGCAGCATCAGGTCGAGGCCGGAGTATGTGAACAGCTCGTTGCGCTCCGGCCGGATGAAGGCCGCGGCCTCCTCCAGCTCGGCGCGGGTGTAGTGCTCGAGTATGTACTCTCCGTAGAGCCCCTCGTCGGTCAGATAGCGCAGCTTTTCATAGAAGCCGTGTATGCCCCGGCTCTCCAGCTCCGCGGCCAGCTCCAGCTCGAAGCTGAAGTTCAAAAGCCGCGCCGCGATGAACTCCCACTTCGGCGCCTGCTGGGTGGTCAGCTCCACCGCGGCCTTCACCAGCGCGGAGAGCGCCTCACCGCGGGTCATGCCGCTCTTGAGGAAGCCGGAGAACTTGCCGCTGAGCGTGGTCAGCGCATACTCGTCCTGCGGGAAGTCGCGCTGTATGCCGAGCAGGCAGCCCTCCAGGCTCGGGACTCCCACGGCCTCGGTCAGCGCCCTGCGCGCCGCGCGCAGCTCCGAGCGCTTCTGCCGGTAGAGTATGTAGCTCTTGGCGGCGTCGTAGAAGCCGTTCGCCATCAGCGCGCGCTCCACCTCGTCCTGTATGGCCTCCACCGTGCGCGGCCGCGTGCCCATCGCGCGCTCCACCTGTGCGAGCATGGCAGAGAGCTGCTCCTCATTGCAGTCCTGGTTCACGCTCTCGAAGGCCTTGCGCATCGCGCCGGTTATCTTGTGCGGGTCGTAGCGCTGCACTTCCCCGCTGCGTTTTATGACGTCCATGTATCCTTCTCCTTATCCGAAATCACACGCCGGACATTATACGCTATATGTGGTGTGTATGCAATAGTCAAATCGCTAAATGTTGTTCCCGCCTCTCAGGCGGCCGGCGCTGTCGGGGAGCTTACCTCACATACGCCTCTATGACCTTCAGCCCGGCGGCGAGGCGCTTTTTGTCGGCGCTGCGATAGGCCACGAAATAGTCCACGCTCGTGCCGGGGTCGGATATGGGCACGGCCACGCGCCCCTCCGTAGCCCCGTAGCGCCGCTGGACGCGGTCTGTGGTAAAGGCCGGCAGGCTGCTCGCGCGGATGAGCTCGCCAAAGGCGTAGTCCTCCTGCTGCACCAGGAAGCGGGTATCCGGAAGGCTCTCGAGCGTCCTGGTCCAAAAGCCCAGGTTGGGCCGGAGCAGCATAGTCTCTCCGTTCAAATCCGCAAGGCGCAGCTCCGCCTCCCCCGCCAGCGGGTGGTTCATGGGCAGCAGAAAGCAGAGCTTTTCGCTGCCGAAGGGCAGAACCTCCACCCCCGGGAGCTGAGGCGCGAAAGTCAGCACCACGAAGGAGTACGTCTCGTCCTGTACTCCGGCCAGCAGCGCGTCGGCCTCGGCCAGCCCCGAAGACACGGTCATGCCGGGGTAGGCGCTGCCTATGGCCGCGGCCAGCTCCCACAGCGGCTCGGGCGCGACGGAGCCGACGCTCACCGTGTGCCGGGAGCGATCGAGCTGGCGCACGCGCGAAACCAGCGAGTCGGCCTCGCCCAGCAGCTTCTCCGCCAGGTCTGCGGCCAGCAGGCCGTTTTCGTTGAGCTCCACGCGGTTTTTGCTGCGCGTGAACAGCTCCACGCCCATCTCGTCCTCCAGCTTGCGCATACTGCGGCTGAGCGCGGGCTGCGATATAAGCAGCTTCTTCGACGCCGCCACCAGCGTCCCTTCTCTCCTGAAGGCCACAAGCTTCTCCAAATCGTACAGTTCCAGCATCATCGCCCCTCCTTTTGCCCGATTATAACCCCTCCGACGGATATGCGCAAGCGCAAGTATAACTTCGGCGTATACTAACTTTCCAAAACGGCATTGTACATTTACGCCGCTCAGAGCTATGATTTAGCCAGAAAGCACGAGAGGACGAGAACAAATGGTCTTTTATTTCACTGCCACCGGCAACAGCCTCTACGCCGCGAGGCAGCTCGACACAAACATAATGAGCATACCCCAGGTCATGCGCTGCGGCTGTCTGCGGCGTTTTTCCGACGAGACGACAGGCGTCGTCTACCCCATATTCGGCCACCGTCCGCCGGAGATGGTGCAGCGTTTCCTGCGCGAGGCCACGCTTGAAACGCCTTACCTGTACATCATCCCCACCTACGGCGCGAGGCACGCCAACGCCGTCGATATACGCAAACAATCAGACACACAACTGAAGGAGGATATATCATGGACTACGTAACACTCAAAAACGGCGTTCAGATGCCCAAAGAGGGCTTCGGCGTATTTCAGATCCGCGACCTCGACGAGTGCGAGCGCGTGGTGCTCGACGCCATCGACACCGGCTACCGGCTCATCGACACCGCCGAGAGCTACGGAAACGAGAGCGCCGTCGGCAAGGCCATAGCCAAGAGCGGAGTGAACCGCGCCGACCTCTTTATCTCCACCAAGCTCTGGGTCACCAACACCAGCTATGAGGGCGCAAAGGCCGCGATCGACCGCTCGATGGAAAATCTCGGCGTAGATTACCTCGACCTCTACCTGATACACCAGGCGATGGGCGACTACATCGGCGCCTGGCGCGCGATGACCGAGGCGTACAAGGAGGGCAGGATACGCGCCATCGGCGTCTGCAACTTCTACCCGCACCGCCTGGCCGACTTCTGCGAGACAGTGGATGAATTGCCCGCCGTCAACCAGGTGGAGCTGCACCCCTTCTTCCAGCAGGAGAACGCGCTCAGCCTCATGCGCGAGTACGGCGTGCAGCCCATGGCCTGGGCGCCCTTCGCCGAGGGCAAGCATTGCATCTTCACGCACCCGGTGCTGACCAAGATCGGCGAGAAGTACGGCAAGGGCGCGGGTCAGGTCGCGCTCCGCTGGAACATGCAGCGCGGCGTGGTCGTGATACCCAAGAGCACGCACCGCGAGCGTATGGAGCAGAACATCGACGTCTTCGACTTCTCCCTCACCGACGAGGAGATGCGCGAGATCGCCGCGCTGGACATCGGCCACAGCGAGATCATAGACCACACCGACCCCAAGCTGGTACAGGCTCTGCACGGCCGCAAGCTTTGATTCAAGAAAGGAAGACAGACATGGAATACATCACTCTCAACAACGGAGCCAAGATGCCCGCCCTCGGCTTCGGCACCTTCGGTCTGCCCGCTGACGGCACCACCAAGATCTGACCCACCGAGTACCCCGACGCGGAGGCCGCCGTCGACCGCGCCCTCGAGCGCCTCGGCGTGGAGTACCTCGACCTCGTCTACCTGCACCACTTCCTCGGCGACGTAAAGGCCGGCTGGTGCGGTCTAGAGTCCGCCGTGCGCCACGGCAAGGTGCGCAGCATCGGCGTCAGCAACTTCGAGCGCAGCGACGAGTACATGAGCTTCTTCGACGGCATAGAGATATGTCGTAGAACACCGTCTCGCCCGCCGCGGCGCGCTCATGCAGCGTGTTGACTATCTCCACGGTCTCGTCGGGGTCGATGTGGCTGTACCAGGTGAGACCGAGGGTACCGAGCGTGTCGCCGCTCATGTAGGCGCGCTCCACGGGAAAGAGCAGCCTCCCGTAGTCGCCGAAGACCGGGTCTTCCGCCACGGTCTCTATTCGCGTCCCGGCGGTGTATGGTTCGTCCCGAGTATTCGCCGTGGGCATTGTACCGCCTCCTTCGCTTTCCTGCGCGCCGCAGCCTGCCAGAGCCAGCGCCGCGCATATGCACAGCGCTGCGGCGGTGACAGTCGTTATTTTCACTGCTCTCACCTCTCCCAACGCTGACATTCTAAAACGCGAAAAGGCAAAAGTACAATGCCGTTTGGACAATTCACTATAATCTCCGGGCATAATAAGCCCTGACCGGCCGCGAGGCGCCGACTGTGACCAAGTCACGGACGCGGCGGCGGAGCCGGTGTATAGTGCGGTAAGACAAAAGCTGCGCCCGGGCGCGAAAAGCTCCCGGTCCGGCACTGATACAGGAGGTCTATGCGGCATGAGGAAAAGATGGAAAAAGCTGCTCCGCCCCGTGGCCTTCATTGCAGGCGGCGCATTGGCGGGGCTGGCCTATTATTTGCTGGCCGGCTGCTCCACGGGCGGTTGCGTCATCACCTCCAGTCCGTGGATTTCCATGGCGTATATGGGACTCGTCGGCGCGCTGCTGTCCGGCATAACAGGAACGGGGTGTGAGGACAAATGCAATATGTGATTTCATTCCTGGAGGGCATCATAACCTTCATCTCCCCCTGCCTGCTGCCCATGCTCCCGATTTACGTCTCGTATTTCGCCGGCGGCGGCGAGAGGAGCGTGCGCCGGACGCTCCTTGCCGCAGCGGGCTTTGTGTCGGGCTTCACGCTGGTCTTTGTGGCGCTGGGCGCGCTTGCCGGGACGGTGGGCGGCTTCCTTCGCTCACACCAGGCTGCGGTCAACATAGTCTCCGGCCTTGTAGTAATTTTCTTCGGCCTGAGCTATCTGGGCGTGTTCAAAACAACGCTGTTCCGCGGCGGCAGTATGGCCGTGAACGCTTCGGCCACGGGCTTTTTCCGCGCCATGCTGTTCGGGATAATCTTCTCGGTCGGCTGGACTCCGTGCGTGGGGGCTTTCCTCGGCTCAGCCCTCATGCTGGCCTCGCAGCGAGGGCACGTGCTCGAGGGCGTAGCCATGCTGCTGGCCTACTCCCTTGGTCTGGGCATACCGTTCCTCATCAGCGCGGTGCTGATAGACTACCTTAAAAACGCTTTCCGGTGGATAAAGACGCACTACAAGGTCATCAACGCCGTTTGCGGCGCGCTGCTGGTGGTGCTCGGAATACTGATGGCGACCGGCACGATGGGACGCCTGCTCGCCGTTTTGAGTTAAGGAGACGCCATGAAACAGAAAAGAACCGTACTTATCATTCTGCTCGCGCTTTTACTCCTGCTGGGAGGCGCGTATTTGCTGTACACCACGCTGGGCGGCGCCGTGGACACTAACCAGCTGTCCGCCGACGCCGGCCCGGAGCAGAGCGGCGCTGCGCAGTCGGAGGCTCCGCAGCCGGTGCTCGCCCCGGACTTCACCGTCTATGACGGAGCCGGCAACGAGGTGCGTCTGTCGGACTACCTCGGCAAGCCGGTGGTTTTGAACTTCTGGGCCAGCTGGTGCGGTCCGTGCCGTATGGAGATGCCGCATTTTCAGGAAAAGCAGCTGGAGCTGGAGGGCGAGGTCCAGTTCCTGATGGTCAACGTCACCACAGGACGCGAGACGCTCGAGTCCGCGCAGGAGTTCATCTCCGGGCAGGGCTACACCTTCCCCGTGTTCTATGACACCGAGGCCGACGCGGCCATGGCCTACGGCGCGTACTCGCTGCCCGCGACCTATTTCATTGACGCGGATGGCTATGCCATCGCGCACGCCAGGGGCGCGATCGACGCCGCCACGCTTCAGACAGGCATAGATATGATCGCCAAATAAGCGAGCGTGAGCCGCCCGGCGGGGCGGCTCACGCTTTGCCCAACGGTGACAATGTCACTGAACTCAGGCTGAAAACGGGTATAATAGGCTCAGAAAGAAACACAAAGGAGGGCGCTTACATGTCCGTTATCAACATCAACAAAGCCAATTTTCAAGAGGAAGTTCTCAACTCGGAGAAGCCCGTTCTGCTGGACTTCTGGGCTCCCTGGTGCGGCCCATGCCGCATGGTGGGTCCGCTGGTGGACGAAATCGCCGGCGAGCGCGCCGACATCAAGGTCGGAAAAGTGAACGTAGACGAGGAGCCGCAGCTGTCGGCACAGTTCGGCGTCATGAGCATACCCACGCTGGTGGTCATGAAAAACGGCAAAATCACGAACAAGACCGTGGGCGCCAGGCCGAAGGCTCAGATCCTGGCGCTGCTGTAGGAGTTTGAGGCATGGGATTCTTCGACGGCTTCAGGCGTCCCGACATAAATGAGGGCGTCAGGGAGTTCGGCTCCGCGCCCGGAGCCGTCCTCCTGGACGTCCGCAGCGCCCGGGAGTATGGCGAAGGCCACATACCCGGCAGCAGGAACGTGCCTTTGCAGGACATATCCGGCTCGCAGCCCATACCGGCCGGCAATAGCACCCCGCTGTACGTCTACTGCTACAGCGGCGCCAGGAGCGGCCAGGCCGCGGCGGCTCTGCGTCGGATGGGCTACACCAACGTGAAAAACATCGGCGGCATCGCCTCGTGGAGAGGGGCGATCGAGCGCTGATACAGACGCTCCGGCGCGGAAGCTTTGCGCCGGAGCGTTCGCATATGTGATAAGGTCACGGAAGCGCGGGGCGATCTGCGCTATACTCGTCACATCCAGTACGGGAGGAAATGATATGGGTATTGAGAAAAAGCGCAGGAGAGCAGTTGTGGACGCCGGCTCATGCGTAGCCTGCGGGTGCTGCGTCAAGGTGTGTCCCACTAAGGCGATCGAGGTGGTTCGCGGCATTGCGGCCACAGTGGACGAGAGCAGGTGCGTCGGCTGCGGCAGGTGCGCCAGGGAGTGTCCGGCGTCCGTCATCTCTGTCAGGGAGGTCGCGTGATGAAAAAGCGCTGGTACGACTACTTGTGGATCGCCTCTCTGGCCTATCTTATCCTCGGCTTTTTCAACATACTCTTTGCCTGGCTGGGGCTGCTGTGCTTCCTTATACCGCTCATAATATCCGCAGTCAGCGGCACAAAGGGATACTGCAACCGGTACTGCGGCCGCGGCCAGCTTTTCGCCGTCTTAGGCGGGAGATTCGGCCTGTCGCGCCGCAGGGACATCCCGAGGTGGATGAGGAACAAGGCGTTCCGTTACGGCTTCCTTGCGTTCTTCCTGGTGATGTTCGCCCAGATGCTCTGGAGCACATATCTGGTCTTTGCCGGAGCGCGTGAGCCGGGGCAGGCGGTCACTCTGCTGTGGACCTTCCGGCTCCCCTGGGACTGGGCCTATCACGGGACGCTGCTCCACCCCGGCGTGGCTCAGTTTGCATTCGGCTTTTACGGCGTTATGCTGACGTCTACCGTTTTGGGGCTTATCACAATGGTTCTGTTCAAGCCCCGAAGCTGGTGCGTTTACTGCCCCATGGGGACCATGACTCAGCTCATATGCCGCGTCAAAGCAAAATAAACATAAGGCGCCTGCACCGGTTCCCTCCCCGGCAAAGGCGCCTTATGCTTTTCCTTTACGTTCTCAGCCGCCGGCGAGGCTCTCCAGCCGCTCCCTGTCGGACAGCTCCACGGTTCCGCGCGAGAGCTTCACCAGCCCCTCGCCCTGGAAGTAGCGCAGCATCCTGGTCACCACCTCGCGGGCCGTGCCCATGTGCCTGCCTATGGTCTCGTGCGTGATTTTCAGCGTATCTGTCTCCTCAAGCGCGCTCTCGGCCAGCAGGAAGTGCGCCAGCCGCCGATCCAGGCTTTTCCACAGCACCTGCTCTATCAGCCACATGACCTCTGAAAAGCGCGTCGCCATTATCTCGTTGGTGAAGTTGGCCAGCGGAGCCGACTCCTCCATGACCCGTTTATAGATGTCCGCCGGTATGACCCACAGCTCGGTGTCCTTCTCGGCCTCGATTATCACCTCGAACTGTATGGAGCGAATGATGCACGACGCGGAAAACAGGCAGATGTCCCGCTCGAACAGCCTGTATATCGTTATCTCCCGTCCCTCGTCCGAGAGGATGTATGCCCTGAGCTGGCCGCGGCGGACGAGCAGCAGTCCGGTACAGTCCGCGCCGCCGCCGTGCAGAACGGCGCCTCTTTTTACGCGGCGGCCGGCCACGCTGTCCGCCAGCTGACGCCGCTGCCCGGGGGTGAGGTTTTTCCAGATGGGGAAATAATCTTGCAGTTCCATGGCGCACTCTCCTGTCAGATTCAACACCAGTATAAGTCCGTTTTCCCCATGTGTCAATTTTATACTCGCCGCCAAACCATGCGCGGCGATTCATTTGCGCAAGCAAAAACCGCTGTAAACCAAAGAGGCTTACAGCGGTCATCCATGGCACCCCCGGCGCGACTCGAACGCACTACATTCCGCTTAGGAGGCGGACCCTCTATCCTGGTGAGGTACGGGGGCATTTTGAGCTTGAATATTGTACCGCATTTACACTCCGTTGTCAACAGCGTAGGCGCGAATAAAGTTCACGGAAAGTTTATAGACGGCGCCGTCGGTTTGTGCTATACTCAGGAAACAGACGATGCCGTCTATTTTATTCATAAGGACTGCTGTATATGGAAATCATCCTGGAAATCCTGCGCCTGCTGCTGACCGCGGCCATAGCTTACCTGGTCGGCCGGCTGGTGGCCAAGCTGCACCTCCCCGCCATACTCGGCTGGCTGATAACCGGCATGGCGCTCGGCCCTCACGCGCTCGGACTGATGAACGACGCGGTCATGGAATCCGCCTGGTTCACCACCGCCGAGAGCCTGCTTGAATCCGTCGTCGGCCTCATGATAGGCACCGAGCTCATATGGTCGGAGATGAAGCGCTCCGGCAAGCAGATAGTCGTGACCACGATCACCGAGTCTCTCGGCACATTTTTTGTTGTCACACTGGTGTTCGGCGTGATATTCTATTTTACGGGCACGCCGCTGTACCTCGCCGCGATTTTCGGCGGCATCGCCCTGGCGACCGCCCCGGCGCCCTCGCTGTCGATAGTCAACGAGGCCAAGGCCGCAGGTCCGGTCACCGGCACGCTCATCCCGATGGCGGCGCTGGACGACCTTGTGGGCGCGGTGGTGTTCTTCGGCGTCATCGCCTGGGTGTCCTCCGCCCTGGCCGCCGGCGGCGTGAGCTTCCTCGCCACCCTGGCGATTGTCTTCGCGCCCGTGCTGATAGGCGCAGTGACCGGCGCCGCAGCCGGGCTGATAATGCGCCGCACGCGCTCCAACGCGGCCACCATAGTCTCCATGCTCGCGGTGCTCATGGCCACGGCGCTGCTGGCCATGTATCTGAACGAAAACGTGCTGACCGGCGCTTCACTGAACTTCATGCTGCTGGGCATGGCGTTCTCCACGGCTTTTGCCAATATGATACCGGCTGAAAAGCTCGCAGGCGTGATGAAGGTGATGAATCCCGTCATCAGCGTCTCGCTGATAATCCTGATACTCAACCTCGGCGCGCCGCTGGACTATCATCTGGTGTTTGGGGCAGGGATATATACGGCGGTGTATATCATCTCGCGCGCCATCGGGAAATACTCAGGCGCGTATGTGGGCGCGGCCATGACCCACGCGCCCGCCACGGTAAAAAAATACCTCGGCTTCACCCTGCTCCCGCACTCCGGAGTCTCGCTGGTGTTCACCGGCGTGGCGGTCTCCGTGCTCTCCGGCGCCGCGCCCGATTGCGCCGAGCTGCTGCAGGGCACGATAGCGGCTGCGGCCGTCATCAACGAGATCATCGCCGTGTTCATGGCCAGGAAGGGCTTTGAGTGGGCTGGCGAGCTGGGTCAGGCGGGGAAAAACAATCAACGTGAGGAGCTGAGCGCATGACTCGCACTGAGCGCAGGCAAAAGAGCCTTGCCGCTATATTGGACGCCGCACTAGCCGAATTCGGCGAGCGCGGCTACGCCTCCGCGGCCGTGGACGGCGTGTGCGCCCGAGGCGGCATCTCCAAGGGGCTGATGTACCACTACTACACCGGCAAGGACGAGCTCTTTTGCGAGTGCGTCCGAGCCATGTTCACGGCTCTGGCCGCGCGCCTGGACGAGTATCTCGCCGGGGCGAACGCCGGCAGCGCCGGCGAGCTGCTCTCCGGCTTTTTCATAACCAGGGAGCGCTTCTTCGCCGAGAACCACAACATGCGCGTAGTGTTCGAGGACGCGATGCTGCGGACGCCGCCCCAGCTTGCGGAGGAGATAAGCCGGCTGCGCGCGCCGGTAAAAGAGTGCAACCTGCGGCTCCTGTCCTCGCTGCTCAAGCTGGTGCGCCTGCGCGAAGGCGTGAGCGAACACGACGCCATGCTCTGGTTCGACGCCGCCGAGGGGCTGCTCCCGGAGCTGCTCTCCAGGCTCACAGACGGCTCGCCGTTAAGCTTTGAGGCCGCCGCCCACCGGGTTTTGGATTTTCTTCTGTTCGGAATAGCGGTGCCTGAGTGACATCTCCGGCCCGCAAACGGTTTGCCCCCGGGAAGCTTTTGCTTCCCGGGGGCATTGCTCATCTGAGCACTGTAGCCGTCCATCTCCTGGCTTCCCAGTTTTCCAGCCACTCTATCGCGTCGTCCAGCGGTACGGACAGCTCCGAACCGGCCTCGCCGTTTTCGACCGCGGCGCGCAGGTCGTAAAGCGGCTCCAGCGCGGACGGGGACAGGTACTTCAGATACTCCACGTCCACCGTCTCCAGCCTCCCGTCCAGGTAGGCGTCTACATTGTGCCGCGCCACCAGCGCGTGGACGTTCACGAAGGAGAACAGCGTCCACATCGCCAGCACTATCGCCGCCGCCCACGGCCAGAACCTGAAGGTCGAGGTCAGCGACTTCACGCCCACGAGCACCAGGCACACGCCCACGGCGGCTATGGCCCAGACCGCCATCACGCGCGTGACGCTCAGGCCGTAGGCGGACACGTAAAGGTACAGCCTGTAGGCGGCAGAGGCCAGCATGACCAGCGCCAGCAGCACCAGCACGACGGACAGCACCCTCGCCGCCACGTTCTCCCGGCTGGCGCGCGAGCAGCCGAGCGCCGCGCAGCAGACCACGGCGGCGACGCGGATTAGCACGAAGAACCCGCTGCGCGCGTACTCCGCCCAGCCGCCCGACATGGCCGCCGCCTCCTCGCCGCCGAACAGATAGCGGAACTGTATCGCCGCAAAGACGCCGCAAATCAGCACAAGCAGCGCCAGCACCGTTATAAGCGCGCTCACCGGCAGGCGCAAAGGCTCCATGTCCGACTCCACGCGCTGAGGCTGGTGGCGCAGGAAGTAGAGCGCCGAGAAAAACGCCAGCGCGAGCAGCACAGTCCACAGTGCTCGCCATATCGTGGTGAATATGTCCAGGCTGTCGAGCCAGTCTACCGCCCCGGAAAAGACCGAGTCGAACACCGCGTCGGCCGAGGACAGCCCGCTTATGACAATTATCAGGATAGGCACGGCTATCAGCACGCCCAGAGCCACGCCGCCCAGCGACTTCTTGTCGCCGGGCGCGAGCGCGCCCACGGCTCTGAACGGCGCGCCCCAGTTCTTAAAGAGGCCGCGGAAGGTGTCCACGAATGCGTCGGGCAGTATTCGCGCGTCGGTGATGGCGCATCGCTCCACGCCCGACAGCGCGAGGTAGGCGAGCACGCTGCCCGCGAGTATAACAAGAAAGCTGAGCAGGCGGATGATGTGATCCGGCTGAAAGGCGCAGCTCACGCCCAGAGCCAGTATGCACACGGAGGCGTATATGTTCGCCTTCGTCCACCTGGCGCGCCTGCCCATGGCCAGCAGCGCCGCCGCCCAGGCGCACAGCGTGAACACGGCCGCGCCCAGCGCCGGGACGCCCTCCATTATGCTCTCCAGCGAAAACACTTCCCGCCACAGCAGAGCCAGGACAAGACCCAGGGCAAGTATCATCCAATCCTGCGCCGAAAACCGGCGCTCAGTTCCGGTGTTCTCCGTAATGATCTCCTCCTTTACCGGGCGCTGCCGCCCTATTCTTCAGCCACGTACTCCAATATGTCCCCCGGCTGGCAGTCCAGGGCGCGGCACAGCGCGTCCAGCGTGGTAAAGCGCACGGCCTTCGCCTTCCCCGTCTTGAGCACGGAGAGGTTGGCCATGGTGACGCCCACCCGCTCGGACAGCTCCGTCAGGCTCATCTTGCGCTTTGCGAGCATTACGTCCAGGTTGATCCTTATCATGCCGCACCTCAGACCGTGAGGTCGTTCTCGCTCTGCATGTCCGCCGCCTTGCGCGTCAGATGCGAGAGCGCCGCGCAGCAGACGGCCACTGCCACGCCGATGGAGCAGATCACTATCCCGGCTATCAGCAAGGTGATGTGCAGCAGGTGCATGAACCCCAGCACGCAGCCCGCGGCAAGATACAGTACGGTATCCGCAAGCGCAAGGTTGCCGCAGATGCTCAGCCGCCTGGCGTTTTCATGGCAGAAGCTGTTGTCGCGGCCTATCTCCACCGCTATCTTCCACACCAGCACGATAAAAATGAGCGCGACCGCTGCGGTCACCCAGAAAAATATAAGGCACGGCAGGTACATGTGCTCCAGCTCGGGATAGTCCAGCACGACGTGCTGCCCCAGCCTCGGTATCAGCACCAGCGCGAGGAAAAGTATAAACAGCCCACCGAAGCACAGCACCGCCCTCAGCCAGACAGATAGCCCTTTTTGTTTCATAAAAAGCACCGCCTTTCAAGCCGAGTATAACACGGGCAACATCGAATTGCAAGAATTATTTATTGTTTTTCGATAAATAATTGCCTTGAAACAGCAACACACCTTTTTCTGCGCCGCCGACTCGCTTCGCGCGGATTCGCGATGCGCATAACGTAGAATTAAGCAAAGGAGGGCGTACAAATGCAGATTACGGCTGATTACGGCTCCGGCCGTCTCATCATACATCTCGCCGGAGAGCTGGACCACCACGGCGCGCGGGAGGGCATGGAGGCGATAGAGCGCCTGCTTGACGAGTACATGCCCCGCGACGCGGTGCTGGACATGTCGGCGCTGACGTTCATGGACTCGTCCGGCATAGCGCTGATACTCAAGACCGACCGGCGTATGCGCCAGTGCGGCGGACGCGCGAGCATAGCGAACCCGGCCAAGCAGCCGCTCAGGGTGCTCGACGCCTCGGGCATAGAGCGGATGATACCCGTAAGAGGAGGAAGCAGGCAATGAAGGCGGAAAACTACATAAAATTTGAATTCCCCAGCCGCAGCGTGAACGAGGGCTTCGCGCGCGCCGCGGCGGCGGCCTTCGCCGCGCAGCTCGACCCCACGATGGACGAGCTGGGCGACATCAAGACCGCGGTCAGCGAGGCGGTGACCAACTGCATCGTCCACGCCTACCCCGACAGCCTGGGCAAGGTGACCATGCGCCTGCGCATACTCGGCGACGACACGCTGGAGATATCCGTCAAGGACTCCGGCCGGGGCATAGAGGACGTGGCCAGGGCGCGCGAGCCGCTGTTCACCACCGGCGGCGAGGAGCGCAGCGGCATGGGCTTTACCATCATGGAGAGCTTCATGGACAAGCTGACCGTCCGCTCCAAGCCCGGCAAGGGCACCACCGTGACCATGCGCAGAACCATCGCACGCCGGACAATGGCATGACGGACGAGGCGCTCAGCTGCCTGCGCTCGGCTCGGGAGGGCGACCGCGAGGCCGCGGAAAAGCTGGTCAACGACAACTCCGGCCTCATCTGGAGCGTGGCGCGCCGGTTTTTCGGGCGCGGGGTGGACTCGGACGACCTCTATCAGCTCGGCTGTGTGGGCTTTCTGAAGGCCATCGCCGGCTATGACGAGAGCTACGGCACGCAGTTTTCCACCTACGCCGTGCCCAAGATCTCCGGCGAGATACGCCGCTTCCTGCGCGACGACGGCTCCGTGAAGGTCTCTCGCGGGCTGAAGGAGCGCGCCATGGCCATACGCTCCGCGCGCCAGACGCTGGAGCAGCGCTTCGGGCGCGAGCCGACGCTCAGCGAGCTGTCCGCCGAGACGGGCTTTACCCCCGAGGACATCGCCGTGGCAGAGACAGCCGCCAGCCCCGCCGAGAGCCTGCAGCGCGAGTCCGGCGAGGACGGCTTCACCCTGGAGCAGCTGCTCGGCGACGACAGCGAGACCGAGCGCGTGCTCGAGCGCGTCTCGCTGCGCGAGGCCATAGACCACCTGCCGGAGCGTGAAAGGCAGGTCATCTCCCTGCGCTATTTCCACGACATGACCCAGGACGCCGCCGCCCGGGTCATAGGCGTCTCCCAGGTGCAGGTCTCGCGGCTGGAGCGGCGCGCGATAGCCACGCTGCGGGAGTGGCTGGAGTGATGCCCGATCGTGCTTTCCACGCTCGGAGGGTACGCCCTTCGCGCCGTGCGGTCGGTCCCGGCGCTTGACCTGTAACATGCGGTGTGTTATCATAGTCGGGCATTTCCCTTACGAAAGGACTCGTCATGTTCGACCTGATTTTTGACTTTGCGCTGCTCGCCGCCGTATACGCGCTTATCTACAAGCTGCGCCTTAAAAAACGCGACGGCCGCTACCGGGTGTGGTTCACGCTGTTTTACCTCTACGTCTGCATGGTGATATGCGTGACGCTCATGCCCTTCCAGCTTGTCCTACCCGGCGCGAACGGAAACGCCCTGGAAGAAATAAACCTGGAGCCCTTCCGCGACCTCAAGCGCGGCTACCTGGGCGCCCAGAGCGGGATAGTCCTCAACTGCATCATGTTCCTGCCCATGGGCTTCCTGCTGCCCACGCTGAAAAAGCGCGGTATCATAAAAGTATTTCTGCTGAGCCTCCTCGCCAGTCTGATGATCGAGTGCGTGCAGTTCCTCTACTGCTGGGGAGCGGCTGCCGGAAGGCGCGCAGCCGACGTCACCGACCTCATCATGAACACCGCCGGCGGAGTCATAGGATATATACTTTTCCGGCTCTCCCGCCCCATCCTGCTCAAGCTGGACGAGGACATCCCCAGATAGACCGATCCCCGGGCCGTTTCGATACGGCCCGGGGATTTTTGGGAACATTTCCGGCTCCGGGGGCGTCACAAGCACACCACATACCGGAGAGTAGACAGCCATGAGAACCTTTATCAGCTTGTTGATATACTACATGCCGGCCTTGATTGCGGCGCTCATACTGGGCGCTCTGGCGTATTTGATCGTGGCCGCTCTGCTCAAACGGCGGGGGCGCAGCCTGTCCAGGGGCTGGAAGGTATGGCTGTTCGTCTCCGCGTCCTACCTCTTTGCGATCTTGTTCCTGCTCGTGCTGCGCAGCGGCCATGGCGGCAGCTACTACGGCGGGACCAACTTCGAGCTGTTTTACGGCTACAGGCAGCTCACGCGCAGCTTCACCTCCCACGGCTTTCTCAACGAGCTGATGAACATACTCATCTTCGTGCCGTTCGGCTTTTTCTTCGCCCTGCCCTTCGGCGAGAGCAGGAAGCGCTGGCTCGTTATACCGCTCGGCGCGCTGACCTCCCTGCTGGTCGAGGTCTTGCAGTACCTGTTCGGGCTGGGCATAGCCGACGTGGACGACCTTTTCAACAACACCCTCGGCACCGTCTGCGGCTTCGCCCTGGCGCGCTGCTGCATGGGCTTTCGAGCCAAAAAGCCGGGGCGCGGCGTGCTTGCGCTCGTGCTCACGCTGCTGTGCCTGACCCCGCCCTTCGCCGCCTGGGCGGTCTACGGCGCCACGCCCTACGGCGAGGGTACATACGACGTGTATTACGGTCAGCCGGTGACGGGCGAAGTCAGCTTCTCGGACGAGGCGGTGGGCTTCATCTCCGGCCTCACGGCGCAGAACTTGCCCGTCTACACCGCCGAGACCGGGACGCTGGACGATGCGCGCGAGTACGCCGCCGCGTTCTTTGCGCGCTTCGGCACGGAGATAGACTCCGAGGACCTCTACGACGAGTCCGCGTGGTTCCGCGACAGCTCCCAGCAGCGCATGTGCATCTACCACTACGCAGGCCGCGAGATAGAGCTGGAGGACTACACCGTCCGGCAGAGCGGGCACGAGCTAAAGCCCGGCCTCACCGAGGCCGAGCTGCGCGCCTGCGCCCTGGAATGGGGCGTGGAGATTCCGGAGGGCGCGGAGCTGTCCGCCGGCGAGAACAGCTATATCTTCACGCTCAAGCCCACGGGCGGCAAAGGCGGAGAGGTGTCGGTCACGGTCACAGAAGACGGCCTTGAGCGCATCCGCTACGCCATTTACAGCCTCTCGGCCATAGGCTCGGCTCAGCCGCTGAGCGCCGCGGAGTGCGAGACCATACTGCACCGCGGCGACTACTCCTGCTGGGACACGCTGCCCGAGGGCGATCTGCACGTAGAGCGCGCGGAGGTCATCTACTCCCTGGACAGCAAGGGCGCCTACCGGCCCATTCTCACGCTGCACGGCGGAGGCTGCGAGATACACATCCCGCTCGGCATGGCATAAAAACACCCCGGCACGGGACGCAGTCCCTTGCCGGGGTGTTTTTATCTCGCCATGAAGCGCGAGAGGAAGTCGCGCGTCTCCTGGCGCTCGGGGTTCGTGAACAGCACGTCGGGGCCGCCCTGCTCCCAGATGACGCCGTCCTTCATGAACACGACGTTGGCGGAGACGTCGCGCGCGAAGGCCATCTCGTGCGTGACGACAAGCATGGTCATGCCGTCGTCGGCCAGAGAGCGCATGACGGACAGCACCTCGCCGACCATCTCGGGGTCGAGCGCGCTCGTCGGCTCGTCAAAGAGCAGGATCTCGGGGTCCATGGCCAGGGCGCGGGCGATGGCCACGCGCTGCTTCATGCCGCCGGAGATCTGCCGGGGCTTGGCCTTGATGTAGGGCGCCATACCCACGCGCTCGAGGTATTTCATGGCGTTGGCCTCCGCCTCCTCGGCGGAGCGCTTGAGCACCTTCATCTGGCCGATCATGCAGTTTTTCAGCACGGTCATGTTGTCGAAGAGGTTGAAGCTCTGGAACACCATGCCGACCTTGGCGCGGTACTTGTTGGCGTTGACCTTGCCGGTCACGACGCTCTCGCCGTGGTATATGACGTCGCCGCTGGTGGGCGTCTCGAGCAGGTTGATGCACCTGAGCAGCGTGCTCTTGCCGGAGCCGGAGGCGCCGATGATGCTGGTGACGTCGCCGGGGCGGACGTCGAAGTCTATGTCGCGCAGCACCTCGTTTATGCCGAAGCTCTTTGAGAGGTGGCGGACTTCAAGTATTGCGTCGCTCATGTTATCTGTCTCCTCTCGTGCTGCCGTTGCGGTTTTTGAGCGCGAGCTTTATGCGCTTGCGCTCTTCCTCGGTAGTGCCGAACTCGCCGCTGCGCTCGTCAAAGGGCGTGCCGCGGTCGGGGTGGCTGTAGGTGCCGGCGGTCATGGTGAGGTCGTCTGCCTGCACCAGCTCATAGCTGCTCTTGCCGTCCATGCGGCGTTCGAGAGCGCGCAGCAGGAGCGAGGCGGTCAGCGTGACAATGAGGTAGCCTATCATTTCAATGGTGGCGCTCGGGAAGTACATATTGTTCACGCCGGTGATGTAGCGGTGGCGCGCGAAGAACTCGGTGAAGCCGATGATGAACATTACGGACGTGTCCTTCACGTTGATGATGAAGTTGTTGCCAATCTGCGGCATGATGTTGCGTATGGCCTGCGGGAGTATGACGCTGGTCATGGTCTGGAAGTGGTTCATGCCTATGGCCTTGGCGCCCTCGGTCTGGCCCGGGTCAATGGAGATGATGCCGCCGCGGACGCTCTCGGCCATGTACGCGCCGGTGTTTATCGAGACGATAAGTATAGCCGCAAACCAGATGCTGTTGAAGCGGTAGGTGTTGTTGGTGAAGTAGGGCAGTCCGTAGAAGATAAACACGGCCTGGAGTATCATGGGCGTACCGCGGAAGATTTCCACGTATATGCGAACCAGGGCGCGCACGACCTTCAGCAGTATGCGCTTTATCAGCGGGTCGTTCTTGGAATAGGGTATTGTGTTCAGGATGCCGCAGGCAAGGCCGATGATAAAGCCTATCACCGTGGCGACGACTGCGAGAATGAGCGTGTTGCCCATATCTCTCAGGTAAGCCGAGCCGTACGCGTTCCAAAGCGCGCCTACGTCGTTAAAAAGCTGTGAAAATCTGTCCATCGGCAGTAAAAACCCCTTTAATATAATAATAGCTTATCGCGCTTACAGGGCGCGCCGCTCGGGCGCGCCCTGGGGACTGGTATCTCTCTGGGTCAAATCTCCGGCTGGACGGAGATGGCGTAGCTCATGATGGTGTTGAAGTCGTCGCGGTCCATCTGGCTGAGCACGGCGTTCATCGCGTCGAGCAGGGAGGTGTTGCCCTTCTGCACGGCGATGCCGATGTTGACGTTCTCGTCGCGCTCTTCCTCAGTGGCGAACTGGAAGTCGCCGTCGGTGCCGGAGAAGTTCAGGATAACGAGGTTGTCGTCCTTCTGGGCGGCGGCGGTGGCGGTGGGCACGTCGGTGCAGATGTAGTCGCACTGACCGGTGGTCAGGCTCATAATCATGCTCGGGGCGGTCTCGGCGGGGGCGAGGAGGTTCACGTCGGGAATCTGGGGCAGGCAGGACTCGTACCATATCGTGCCGCTCTGCGCGGTGGCGGTGCCGCCGGCGAGGTCGGTGATGCTCTTGGCGTCGGCGTACTTGCTGTCCTTGGTGGTGACGACGACGATGTCGGCGTAGTAGTACGGGCCGGCCATGTCGACTTCGTTCATGCGCTCGGCGGTCATGCTCTGACCGGCGATGTTCGCGTCATACACTCCGCTCTGCACGCCGGCGGTCAGGGATTCCCACGCGCTGGAGACGACTTCGAGGTCCCAGCCGTAGATGTCGCAGATTATCTTGGCAATCATGACGTCGTAGCCGTTGGCGTAGCTGCCGGAGGCGTTGGAAATCTCAACGGCGCCGTTGGAGTCGTCCATCTGCGCCCAGTTGTAGGGTGCGTAAGCGCACTCCATGGCGACGGTCAGCACGCCGTCCTCACAGCCCTGCACGGTGGCGGGGTCAATGTTCTCGGGCACGGTAAGTCCGGCGATTATCTCGTCCACCTGAGCCTTGAGCTCCTCGGCGGAGAGGACCTCCTCCCCGTTGTCCGCTTCGCCGCTGTCGCCGCCGCAGGCGGCGAGGGCGAACACCATGACGAGAGCCATGAGCATTGCAAGAATTCTTCTGGTCATTTTCATCTTTTCCTTTCGCTTCTTCAATTCCACGCGCATTGCGCGGCGGGTCTCGCGCCCGCTGGTGTTTGATGCGAAGCTCAAGGAAACTGGGACTTCACGCCTCACGCCCTCGCCTCCGTTTGATTCTACTGATGCGGACGTCTGCTGCGTTTTGTTCCCTTGCCGTACACAAAGTACGGCGGCGGAAACAAGCCTTGCATCCGTCTCGCCTCAGCGAATCCTCCGGTGGCTCGCACGTAAGGTGTGAAGTCCAAAAAAATTACCGCCTTGAACTTCTACTCCGGTGGTGAAGTCAATGGCGGCAAAAAATGCTTTCACTGTTCTCGATAGCGCTCCACAACCGTGACAGTCCGACGGATGTTATCCCCCGGCCCGGCAACCGCACGCTCAGACACCCATGCGGCACCTCGGCGGCTTCCCCTTTCCGCACACGATGTCTGTCGTTTGCCGTGCGTACTCTTGTCGGCCGCGCCTCTATCTTTCATATGAAATTGGCTCCATTATACACGCAAATACACGCTTGTCAAGAGGAAATTAAAAAATTCCGCTCGTATCCTGCGCAGCAGGCTGCCGAACGCGCCCAAATGCGCGTTCGGCGGCCTGTTTTACCGGCAGAGATAGGCGTGCCAGCCGTCCTCGCTCAGGTGCTTTTCCAGCGTGAACCCGACCGCGCTCAGCGCGGCGGCCACCTCGTCCTGGCGGCCTTCTATTATTCCGCTGGTTATGAAAACCCCGCCCGGCGCGGTGCACTCGCGCGCGTACGGCGCAAGCGGGATTATGACGTCGGACACTATGTTCGCCAGCACTATGTCATAGCCCGTCCCCAGCCGCGAGCGCAGCCGGGAGTCGGCGAGCACGTCGCCGGTGTACATGCGGTAGCTCTCCGGAGCTATGCCGTTGAGCGCGGCGTTGTCCGCCGCGGCCTCGGGGCTTTTGGGATCTATGTCGCAGCCCGTGCAGTCCGCGCAGCCGAGCACCAGCGCGCCTATGCCGAGTATGCCGCTGCCGCAGCCGAGGTCGAGCACGCGCTCGCCTCCGGCGGCCGTGGCCTCCAGCAGCTCCAGGCACATGCGTGTGGTGGCGTGGCCGCCCGTGCCGAAGGCCAGACCCGGGTCGAGCTTGAGCACCTTTCGCGCGTTCCCCTCCGGCTCCGGCTCCCACTTGGGCAGAACCAGCAGGCTCTCCCCCACCGGGATGGGCTTATAATAGCGCTTCCAGTTGTCCGCCCAGTCCTCGTCGGCGATGCTGTTAGTCTCCGGCTCGGCGCCCAGCGCCTCCGTCCAGCGCGCGAGCTTGGCCTTGCCCTCGGCGCTGTCCTCAACGTAGACCTTCACGCGGGAGACGCCCTTGTACCGCGCCTCCAGCTCGTCGTCGACGTAGTCCCAGTACTGGCGGTTCTCCTCCAGGAAGCGCCTGAAATCCGCCTCGTCCTCTATTACCAGCCCGTCCGCGCCCAGCTCGGTCAGCCTGTCGCACAGCTCGTCAAGCTTCCCCGGCGCGGCGCGGAACGCGGCCTCTATCCAACGCATAACGCAACCTCCGTTTCAGTTTTCTCGCCTTTTGATACTAACACAGCGGGGCGCCGCCGTCAATTGCCGGCTGCCTCGGCGCGCGGCGTTTCGTTTTTATAAAAAGCTGTTCCGGACGGCTGCGCGTGGAAGGAGGAATTATGCAAATTCTTTTCGCACGTCTTTTCTCCCGCATTACTCCAACGGAACCGACTTTCGGGCTGGTTGCAAACGAATGGCTGGACAGTGTAAGCACCTGCGTAAAGCGCTCCACATATTCGGTCTACTCCGCAATCGCGGCGAAGTACATCCCGCTCGGGGTGCTGATATGCCTTTACACCGGCCTGCGCCTGGGCGAGATATGCGCAATGAAATGTGGGAGTTATTTCATACGCGGACAAGTCGCTCAGGGTGCGGCGCACGGTGCAGAGGATAAGGGCTGCGGACGCCGGGCCGGACGAGCCGAAAACCCGGCTTGTATTCGATTCGCCCAAGAGCGCGCACTCCAACCGGGTAGTGCCGGTTCCGGGCTTCCTGCTGGAGATGGCGGAGTCGTTTCGCTGCGCCGACGAGACCTACATACTGACCGGGGAGGAGGACAGGTGCCTCGACCCGCGGACGTATCAAAACAGGTTCTACGTCATGCTGCGGCGCGCCGGGGTGCGCAAGGTCAGCTTCCACACGCTGAGGCACACCTTTGCCACAAACTGCGTGGATATGAGCTGCGACCCCAAGACCCTCTGCGAGATACTGGGTCACTCAGATGTGAGCATCACACTCAACATATATGTTCACCCCTCCGTTCCAACTAAGCGAGAGCTGATCGAGCAGCTTTCAAGCCGCACCGACATCACCCGCAATAAAGTACAAAAACCGCGGGCGCCGCATATGCGGCGCCCGCTTTCTATACCTTTGCTGTTGTTTGCTGCCGTTCCGGTTCCGTGCTCTGCCGGCCTCAGTCCTTGTCGTCGGTTATGAGGCCGTAGCCGCCGTGCTTGCGGCGGTAGACCACGGTGAATGCGTCACGCTCATCCGCGTTGCGGAACACAAAGAACTCGTGCTCCAGCAGGTTCATCTGCAAGATCGCCTCGTCGACGCTCATGGGGGCGATGTAGAACTTCTTGTTGCGGACGATCTGGAACTCCTCCTCGCCGGTGTCGTCACCGGCGACCTGATAGGGTTTGATCTCACGCTCTATCGCGCCTGCGCGAAGCCGCTTTTCAAGGCGGGTCTTATTCTTTCGGATCTGCCTCTCGATGCTGGCCACGGCCGAGTCGATAGAGGCGTACATGTCGCCGGTAAGCTCGCTCACGCGGTAGAACATCCCGTTGTTTTTGATCGTGACCTCGGCACGGAAACGTCCGCGCTCGGTGGAGAAGGTCACGAAGGCCTCGCTGTCCGTTTTGAAGAATTTATCGATCTTGCCGATCTTCTTCTCAGCGTAGGCGCGCAGATCATCGGAGACGTCCATTTTCTTTTCTGTGAACGTAAACTTCATGGGCTTTCAGCTCCTTCCGGTTGGTTTATGTATATTGTACCACACACGCCTCCAAATTTGAAGTATGTTTTATGAATTTTTTTGTGATGAAATATAAACGCGCCGGCATTGGCGATCATTGTGACTATGCCCCGCCTGAATTGGCAATACTTACACGCGAGTCACGTGTCCGCGCAGAATACGGCTTATCTCGCGCGCCGGGGGACATATAATTGCGCAAGGAGGCATACACACATGAAAAACAGTGTCCGATTCACAGACAGAGCCTCATCGGCTATAAAATCCGCCCGGGACGCGGCCGCATCCCTCGGGCACAGCTACGTCGGCACGGAGCACCTGCTGCTCGGCGTCGCCGCGCAGACGGAGAGTCTGGGCGCGAGGGTGCTCGCCTCTCTGGGGCTGGACATGGCCGGGCTTACCCGCTCGGTGATTGCGGTCAGCGGCTCCGGCGCTCCCGGAGGTCCCGAGCAGGGCTTCACGGCCAACGGGCGCAGCGCGCTGGAGCACGCCTCGCAGGACGCGCGCGCCCTCGGCCACGGATATGTGGGCACCGAGCACATCCTGCTGGGCATACTCAGGGTACCCGGCTGCGCCGGGGTGCGCGCGCTGGAGTGCGCGGGAGCCGGCAGCGCGGACATCTTCAGCTCCATACACTCGCTCTTTGGCATGGGCGACGGCCGGTCGCGCTCCGGCCAGGGCGGAGGACAGCAGGCTCCGGTGAAGAACCCCGTCCGCCGCACCGAGACCAGGGTTCTGGACCAGTACAGCCGCGACCTCACTCTCCTGGCGGCGAACCGGCGCATGGACCCAGTCGTGGGGCGCGAAAACGAGATAAGCCGCGTCATACAGATCCTATCCCGCCGCAGCAAAAATAACCCCATCCTGGTCGGCGAGCCTGGCGTGGGCAAGACCGCCGTCGCCGAAGCCCTGGCCTGGCGCGTGGCCTGCGGCGACGTGCCCGCCGAGCTGCAAAACCGCCGCATAGTCTCGCTGGACATAGCCTCCATGCTGGCCGGGACAAAGTACCGCGGCGACTTTGAAGACCGCGTCAAGTGCGTGCTGCGCGAGGTGGCGCGCGCGGGCGACGTCATAATCTTCATCGACGAGATACACACCATAGTCGGCGCAGGCTCGGCCGAGGGCGCACTGGACGCGGCGAACATCCTCAAGCCCGCGCTCAGCCGAGGCGAGATACAGGTGATAGGCGCGACCACCCCCGACGAGTACCGCAAGTACATCGAAAAGGACGCCGCGCTGGAGCGGCGCTTCCAACCGGTGAACGTGCCGGAGCCGGACGCCGCCACCTGCGAGGCCATGCTCTACGCCCTGCTGCCCAAGCTGGAGGCTCACCACGGCCTTGCTATCGCGGACGCCGCGGTGCGCGCGGCGATACGCCTCTCCGGCCGCTACATCTGCGACCGCTACCTGCCCGACAAGGCGGTCGACCTGCTGGACGAGGCCTCGGCCGCGGTGCGTCTGCGCGGCGGCAGCCGCGCCGTCACGGAGGGCGACGTGGCCGCCGTAGTCTCCGACTGGACGGGCGTCCCCGTGGCGGCGATAACCGAGAGCGAGGCAGACAGGCTGATGAAGCTCGAGTCCGTGCTGCACCGGCGCGTCATCGGCCAGGACGAGGCCGTGGCCGCCGTGGCCAAGGCCATACGCCGCGCCCGCGCGGGGCTGTCCGACCCGGAGCGCCCCATCGGCAGCTTCCTGTTCTTAGGCCCCACCGGCGTGGGCAAGACCGAGCTTTGCCGCGCCCTGGCCGAGGCCGTATACGGCGACGAAAACGCGCTGATACGCTTTGACATGTCCGAATACATGGAGAAGCACGCCGTCAGCAAGCTCATCGGCTCGCCGCCCGGCTACGTCGGCTACGGCGAGGGCGGCCAGCTCACCGAGCGCGTAAGGCGCGCGCCCTGGTCGCTGGTGCTATTTGACGAGATCGAGAAGGCGCACCCGGACGTCTACAACCTGCTGCTGCAGATAATGGATGACGGCCGGCTGACGGACTCGGCCGGCAGGCGCGCGGACTTCCGCAGCACCATCGTCGTCATGACCAGCAACGTGGGCGCCCGCGCCATCACGGACGGCAAGCCGCGCCTGGGCTTCACCCCAGACGGCAGCGGCGGCGACGGGGTGCGCGAGGCGGTGATGCGCGAGCTGCGCGACACCTTCCGTCCGGAATTTCTCAACCGCGTGGACGGCACCATCATCTTCCGCCGCCTGGAGCCGGCCGACGTCCGGCGCATCGCCGAGGGGCTTGTCGCCACAGTCGTGAAGCGCATGGCCGCGCTGGGCGTGACGCTGACCGTCACCGGCGAGGCGGTCTCCGCCCTCGCCGAGCACGGCTACGACAGCGCCTGCGGCGCGCGCCCGCTCCGGCGCACCGTCGCCGCCGAGCTGGAAGACCCCGCCGCCGACGCCCTGCTGTCCGGCAGGCTGCGCGCGGGCGACCGCGTGACCGCCTCCGTCTCCGGCGACAGAGTTGTGCTGACCCGCGAGGAGCCGGGCAGTCTGCCCGCCTGAACGCCTTTTCCTAAAAGCGCCCCCAATGGTTTAACTCCCGCCTCCGCCGGACATACTCCCAGTGGAGGTGCTTGAGATGAAGTCTCTGCGCAAATGGGAAATCACCCTGCTGCTCGCGCTGTGCTTTACGCTGCTGGCGGGGACGTGGGCGGGAGCTGCCAGCTCCCGCGTGTCCGAGGGTCTGGTGCGGCTGCACGTGATAGCCGCGTCGGACGACGCGACGGAGCAGGCGATCAAGCTCGACGTGCGCGACGCGGTGCTGTCCTACCTCGAGCCGAAGCTCGACTCCGCCGCCGACATCGCCGGGGCGGAGGCGCTCATAGAGGCGAACATAGACGGCATAGCCGCCGCGGCGGAGAGCGCCGCACAGGGGCGCGAGGTGAACGTGACGCTCGGCGAGGAGTACTACCCCACGCGCGAGTACGACACCTTCTCCCTGCCCGCCGGGCGATACCAGTCCCTGCGCGTGACGCTGGGCGAGGGCGCCGGGCACAACTGGTGGTGCGTGGTATTTCCTCCGCTGTGTACCACGGCGGCGGCTGGAGATATGGAAGAAGCGGCCCGGGATGCCGGATTGTCTGAGGATGATGTGGCCCTGATCACCCGCTCTGACGAAGGTTATACATTGAAATTCAAATCCATTGAGCTGTGGGAACAGTGGACAGCGGGATGGAAAAAATGACCGTTTTCTGGCGGCTGCGGTCTCAGTATGCCTTCTCGGCGGCAGCAATCGCAGCCGGACCGATGCGGTGCCGTCGCCGTTCCGGCATGGGGCGGATGCGTGTGCGCAGCGCAGCAGTCTATCCCGGCAGATGCGCTGACGGCTCTTTCGGCATCAGGTACGAGAATCCCTCTTTTCGCTTTCCGATGTGTGTGCTATAATATCGGCAAAAATGACATGAGAAAAGCGGGAGGGTACACGAAGATGGCGCAGCAGGGGTTAACGATTTTGATGGATCGGGCACGAACAGGAAAAAGCGCGGCTCTTTGGCGTGAAATCGCTGCAGAGGGGCTGAAAGGGCGACA
>ENA-OWPP01000485-OWPP01000485.1-human-gut-metagenome-genome-assembly--contig:-NODE-485-length-45327-cov-6.778980_pt1 | contig 45327 bp, 40 predicted proteins | sample MGYA00248265_ERZ651848 | MGnify/ENA primary metagenome ERZ651848 (study PRJEB26924, sample SAMEA4378233) | human gut metagenome | biome: human gut; feature: human-associated habitat; material: faeces...
ATACCGCAACCAACACCGCCACTTGCCCGACTGTCAGAAAGCAGATCGGCAAGACAACCTATATCGTGCGTGTACATTTCAGCCAGACCGCCAAGGAGACGATGGAGGACAAAATCAAGCGTCTGCTGCGTGAGGAAGTCCGCAGAATGTGACTTCTTTGTGAATTTGATGAAAAAGTCCTTGACTTTTCGTCTCTGGATCTGTCGAAAAACGAATTGAAAATCCTGCATTACCTGTTTTTGCATCAGGGAGAGATTGTGCCAAGAATCGAACTGGTGGAATACCTGTGGGATCAGCAGGTCTTTATTGATGATAATGCCCTCAGTGTAAATATCACACGCCTGCGCGCAAAACTTGCAGAAATTAGCGTATGTGACTTTATTGAGACAAAAAGAGGGATGGGCTATCGCATATGAAACTGACAGAATATCTGAAAGACAAGGTGTTGCTACTGCTTTTACATATGGTATGCATGGCTGGGCTTGTCATCTTTTTGCGGCTGACCGGTTATTCCATGGATAAATGTGTGATCATACTGGTGTGTTACGGTGTAATACTGGCAGGATGGCTTTTCCTTCAGTTTTTTTCACGCAGAAGCTATTTCAGAAAATTAGAGCAGCTTACGGATCAGCTGGACAGGTGTTATCTTCTTGGAGAACTGATGCCGGAATCGTTTGGGCTGGAAGATCGCAAGTACCGGGAACTGATCCGCAAATCCAACAAATCGGTAATCGAGCGGATACACCAGATGGAACAAAACCAAAAGGATTACCGGGAGTACATTGAAAGCTGGGTGCATGAGATCAAGGCACCGATCACGGCGATCGCGTTAAACTGTGAAAATAATCGGGATGAGAGGAGCCGCTATCTCCTTGTGGAAAACCGCAAGGTGGAGAATTATGTGGATATGGCACTGTACTATGCGCGCATGGATGCGGTATACAAAGACTACATGATCGCGGAAACCAATCTGCAGGAAGTGGCACAACAGGTGCTTTTGCAGAACAAATATTATCTGATCCAGAGCCATGTAAAGGCGGAAGTTGCCTGCCCCGATACGGTATACAGCGATAAGAAATGGATTGCTTTTATTTTAAACCAGCTCATTCAAAACAGCGTAAAATACGGCAGAAGTGAGGGTGCTCACATTCAGATCGTTACGGAAAAAACAAAAAGCGGCGTTCTTTTGCGGGTAAAAGATGACGGTATCGGGATTCCAAAAGAAGAACTCACGCGGATTTTTGAAAAAGGGTTTACGGGAACGAACGGGAGAAACCGGGAGCGTTCGACCGGAATGGGACTGTATCTGTGCCGTAAACTCTGTGACAAGTTAAATATAGAAATCCGGGCAGAATCTGCGGAAGGAAAGGGAACAGAGATCATACTTATGTTTCCGGTGAGTGATTATCTTACCGGTTACAGGGAGACATAACACGTTTATCTTTCAAAACTGTAAGATTCAGGAAAGGTAACTCCATACAAAGCGGACAGATCCCGTGTTAAAGTAGGCATAGTGAAGAAAAAATGATATTCTTTACTATGCCTTTTATTTACAAGCGAGGGAAAGGAGTGTCAGAAGATGCAGGAAATCATACGCGTAAGCGATGTGGAGAAATATTATGGAAACGGGGATCAGGTGACAAAAGCAGTGGACCGTGTCAGCTTTGCCGTGCAGCAGGGGGAGTTTATCGGTGTGATGGGAGCTTCCGGTTCCGGAAAGACAACGCTTTTAAATCTGTTGTCAACCATTGACCGGGTGACAGCGGGGCATATTTATTATGGAGATACAGATATCACAGAACTGGGGGAAGAACAGCTTTCGGAATTCCGTAAAAAACAGCTTGGGTTTATCTTTCAGGAATACAATCTGCTGGATACGCTCACGCTGGAAGAAAATATTATGCTCGTTATGACGCTGCATCGGCGCGGCAAAAAGGAGATTCAGAAACGGTGCAGTGAGCTGCTTCGCATTCTGGGAATCGAGGAGGTTAAGGATAAATATCCGTATCAGGTGTCCGGCGGACAAAAGCAGCGGTGCGCATGTGCCCGTGCACTTGCAAATCATCCCACACTTCTTCTGGCAGATGAGCCGACTGGGGCGCTGGATTCCTTGTCGGCGCAGACCCTGTTAGAGACATTTACAGATATGAACCAAAACATGGGCGCAACCATTCTGATGGTGACACACGACGCGTTTTCCGCAAGTTATTGCAGCCGTATTCTGTTTTTGAAAGACGGGAAGATTTTTCATGAACTGGTGCGCGGGGGAAAAGAGCGCCGGGCGTTTTTAAATGAAATACTCGATGTGATGACACTGACGGGAGGTGAACGTTCCCATGATGTGTAAACTTGCTCTTCGAAATGTAAAGCGCATGGCAAAAGACTATGTGGTGTATTTTATGACAATGGCGGTTGTGACTGCACTCATGTTTTCATTCAATACGCTTTTGTTTTCCAAAGATGTGCAGAATCTGTTTCAGATGGATGCCATGATGAGTGTGATGACGGGACTTGCGACAGCATTTATCGTGCCGATCATTGCGTGGCTGATCAATTATATGGTGCGGTTTGTACTGGAAAAGCGAAGCCGTGAGTTTGGAATTTATCTTCTGGTCGGGGTAAAGAAAAAAGAGATTGCAAGGCTTTATTTTACGGAAAATCTGCTGCTTGGAGCGGGCGCGTTTCTTGTGGGAATGGGACTGGGTCTGCTTTTTCAGCAGATCCTTCTGTCCATTTTTTACAGCATGGTGCAGCTGGATTACAAACTGCATCTGGAATGGAACCGAAACTGTATTTTGATGACGGCTGCATGTTATCTGGGCTGTTATCTGCTGGCGCTGTTTCGAAGCCGAAAAAAATTCCGCAAAATGAATATCCATGATCTGATGGAAAGTCAGAGACAGAATGAGGAAATCAAAGAAACGCATGAAAAGGCAAAGAGATGGTTCCTTCCGTTATCTGTGCTGTTTCTTGTCGTATTCGGTGTGTTTCTGTTTTGTTTTAAAGCATGGGATACCGGAGTTGTAATCGCTTTTCTCATTGGACTGGTGCTGACGATTTATCTTTTTTACACAGGCATTGCGGCGTGGATCGCCTGTTATGTCAGAAAAAAGGGAGCTGCTATTTACTGTGGGGATGCGCTGTTTCTGCTCCGGCAGTTTTCTTCTAAGATCCGGACACTGCGTTTTACCATGGGAACACTGACGGCACTGTTTACTCTGGCGATACTCGGAAGTTCGGTGGCATTTATGTTTAATCATTTCCAGAATGAGGTGCTTGTGAGCAAATTTCCGTTTGATGTGCAGGTATACAGCAGCAATGTGAAGGATGAGTTTCAGCAGGAAATTGCTCTGCTGAAACAGGAGACAGCCATAAAGGAAATTTTTACTTATAAGGTTTATGAGAACGAAACGAATCAGGTCAATGCATATCTGTATACACATCTGAAAGAATTTGGATCAGAGTATCGGAACGCAGATGGCACACCGGACTGGAAAAAGATCAGTAAAAATGAAGAACTGGCATATTGCAATTACGATACCTATATGGGACTCTCGGATTACAACCGGCTCCGTACCATGATCGGACTTTCGGAAGTGCAGTTAAAAGAAGATCAGTATGCCATCCATATCAAAGACCGCGTGCTGAATCAGACCGGGGATTTTTCCGGTCGGATCAAAATTCAGGGAACAGATGGGACATTATCTTTTGCGGGCTATCACACGGAGGGATTTTCGCAGAACGGCCACAACGGAGGGGATTATATTATTATTGTTTCGGATGCCGTTCTTGCACAGATGCATCCCTATTATGCAGAATTGGTGGCGGATATCAAAGGCGAGGCACCTGCGGATCTGGAGAAACGGCTGGATGATCTGGAGAAGGATCCGGATAAAATTAGTGTGCAGGGGCACGCCATGACGGAAGCAGCTTCGGATGACTGGGATGGGGAAGCACTTGGAAATTCCTGTTCGGGTTCGGATACAATTGTTACCTATACGGCAAAAAATCTTGTGCGTGACAATCTGATTCCGGAAGTGAAATATATGTTATCTTCGCTGATGTTTCCGCTTTTTTATATCGGACTGGTATTTTTGTGTGTGGCACTGACCGTGCTTTCCGTGCAGCAGCTCAGCGATTCCGTAAAATACAAATTCCGCTACAGGGTTCTCTTTCAGATTGGTTACAGCAGAAGAGAAATCCGCAGGATGATTTTAAAGCAGCTTGCCGGTTATTATCTTTGTCCGGCATGTGTGTCACTTGCAATCAGCGGACTGGTCTGTGTATATACTGGTGGTAAGTTTGACTTTTATACGGGGGTTCGGGCGGCACCGGCAACTTATTTTTTGATTTCTTCGGTATTGTTTTTCGGAATTTATCTGGTGTATTTTATCATTACCTATATTGGATTCTGCCGGAATGTGGAAGAGTGGGGGTAAGAAAGGGATGGGGAGAAAATGAAGAAAAAGAATCGTGCGTTTTATCGTTATTTCATTCCGGTCATATATGCTGTCTTTGTATATATCCTGTGGGAACTGACCGGAACATTGGTGGCTTATGTGGTTGGAAAGGTAATGGACAACTGGGAGGAAACTTTATACAGTTCTTATATTTCCATGTTATTCAATGAAGTGTTGACGTTTGTTATTATGTTTGTATTGTTTCGCAAAAAAGCAGATTTCGTAAGAAAAGAAAAAAGAAATGGATCATGGTTACCGGTATTGGGAATGTTTATTTTTCCGTTAATACAGATTGGGAATGATCTTATGACTCTCGTTCATGGGAAAAAAGTTTTTTCACTGCTTTCCGGTAAAGGGATTTGTTTTTTCCTGATCTGCGGTGTGGCAAGTCTTAGTATTGGACTGCTGGAAGAATATGTGTGGCGGGGAATTCTGTTAAATATGTTTCTTGCTGCATGGGGAAAAAAGAAAAATGGAATTTATTGTGCGGTAGTTGTGTCTTCCCTTGGATTTGGTCTGTGCCATTACCGGAATCTGCTGGTGGGACAGAACTTTGCAGATACGACAAAACAGGTATTGTATGCGATTTGTTTTGGCATGTTTCTGGCAGCACTTTTTATACAGACGAATCATTTATTCATTCCGGTTCTTGTACATGGACTTTGTAATTTTTCTAATTTTTTTATGAATGAAATTCTTGGATGGAATTATACTGTTTGGAAATATGATGATATTTTGCAGGGAGTATTAGCCGTTTTTTATTTGATCGCAGGCCTCTATGTGGTTTACAGGAGCGTGCAGAAAAAGCAGAACATAAGGAGGAAAACAGAAAAATGAGTACCAAAAAAGTAATTGGCGGTTCGGTTGCTGCCATAGTTATTCTCATCATTGCACAACTTGCAGCACAGCTTGCCGCAAGTGCATTGAACCTGATAAAGATTCCGGATGGAATATGTAATATCATTGCAGGAATTTTTTATGTCGGACTGACTTATGTTATTTTAAAGATATATATTGAGAAAGTGATCAGGTTACCTGTTTCTGATTTTGGAATGCCCGTATTTCATATTAAAAGAAAATGGATTCTGATTGCTATTCTGTTGCCACTGCTGGTAAAAGGAAGTTATCTTTTGTTCTTTCAGGGTGCGTATGTTTCCTCGCATATGAATGGAAAGCAGATATTTCGTACATTAAGTGCCGGAATTATGTTTACCGGAATCGCGGCTGGATTTGTCGAAGAAATGGTATTCCGGGGCGTTATTTTAAATTTTATAAAGAAAAGGTGGAATCGTAAGGTGGCGGTTATCGTTCCATCCGTGCTGTTTGGCATGGTTCATATTCTGGGAATGGATTTTTCCATCGGAAGCTGTTTGCAGGTTCTTGTTGCAGGCACGATGGCGGGAATTATGTTTTCAATGATTGCAATCGAGAGTGGTTCTGTCTGGAACAGTGGAATCGTGCATGCCATCTGGAATATCGCAATGATCGGCGGAGGACTGGCGATTGGACAAAAAGCGGATCAATTCTCTGTCATGACTTATGTTCTTGATGCAAAATCATTTGCGGTGACGGGCGGAGAATTTGGCATAGAAGCGTCTGTTATTTCGCTGATGGGGTACATCATAGTTACTGGTGTGGCTTTTGGAATGAATCAACACACAGATGCATAGGAAAACAAAAGTTGACAGCACAGTTAGCGTGTGCTAACTTGACATTGACAGGAACGATAAGTGTTGATTATTGATTGGCAAGTCGAGGGAAAAACTATGAAAAAGTTGTTTTTTGTTTCTTGTTGGTGCAGATGATGATTCCTTCTGGGAAGCGGGAAAGTATATCCGCCGCATGGACCAGCGTTTAAAGGAGCGCCCTCATGCCTGTCAATATGTACCACTTGTGTATGAACATGGAACGCATTTTGTACTGCCGGAATCTTTGCTTCGTATGGCTTTGCCGGTAGGACTTAAATTTGTGCTGCGCTTTATATTCAGAGCGGCAAAAGAATCCCCTGATGCGTGTGAAGCAACCAGAATAGATATTGACAGAAAGCTTTCTGCTGCACTAAAAGAATGGCGGGAAGAGTAGAATATAAATAAAGAATCGCGTGAATAGTCCGATATATGAAATGTAAGGAAACAATGGATGGATGCATTTCACGGAGGAAATATTATGAAAACAGGAGAGGCAAGGGGAATTTACAGTTCTGTTCTGAAATCATATAACGAGCAGAAATTCAAACTGTCGAAGCAGCGGGAAGAGTTAAAGGAGCGGATGGAAAGTACGCCGGATGGAAAAACACGGTATGCTGATGAAGCTGCTACACTGGAACTGAAATATAATGCGGTTGCGGAGAAACAGGACGAGTATCAGAATTATGTAAATCAGCTTATGGCGCAATGGGAAGGTAAGTTTAACAGTGTTGTGGCAAAGCAACAGGGCGAGGCCGCAAAAGATTATGGGGAGGAAATGGGAAAGATCATGACCGTGGCCAGACGCCTGATGCATGGAGATCAGGTGCCGATGCAGGATGAGAAGAAACTGATGGAATATGATAAGGATCTCTATATTATGGCAAAAAACGCCGGAATGATGGCGCGGTTGGAAAAACGCAAAAAGTATGATTCGCTCTGGGAAGATGAGAAAAAGAAAGAGCATGAGGACCCGATGGAAGCAGCCGATGCAGAGGAAGCATTTGCAGCCGGATCGGAAGTGGTGTCGGTGGAATCTGTCATGGAGGCAGCAACTGGGGAAACGGAGTCAGAGTCATAGGATGGTTTAAAAACTATAGATAAACAAAAAAGGCGTGTGAAAAACAAAAAGGATTCATCCGTCTGGATGAATCCTTTTTCGATGCAGGAGATGGGACTTGAACCCACACGATATTGCTACCACAGGCACCTGAAGCCTGCGCGTCTGCCAATTCCGCCACTCCTGCGAACAAATGCTATTCTATAGGAATCTGAGCAATATGTCAATAGATAATTTTAATTTTTTTCATTTTTTTTCATTTTGTTGCAATAAAAGAAAAAATTTAAAAAAATTAAAAATTATCATTGACATATGGGGTAGAGTTTGCTATTATAAACGAGTCGCTAAGACATGCGGAAGTGTCGGAACTGGCAGACGAGCAAGACTAAGGATCTTGTGATCATTGCGATCGTGTGGGTTCAAGTCCCATCTTCCGCACTAAGATGTGAGAAAGCCTTGAGAAATCAAGGCTTTTTTGTTATATAAAATATGGTATAATGAAGCATGCTGATGCATGCGCAGGTCATCAGGCTCCGCCTGGTGACAATGTATAACAAAGCATGCTGATGCATACAACAAAAAGGATAACTATATAAATATGAATATTCAAAAACAGTTTATAAAATATGTTTCCCAGAATATCTGTGGAATGTTGGGGATTTCCTGCTATATTATCGTGGATACATTCTTTATCTCGCAGGCAGCGGGAACGGACGGGATTACCGTATTGAATCTGGTGCTGCCGGTATATAACCTGATTTTTGCCATAGGATCGATGATTGGGGTAGGATCGGCAACCCGGTATACGATATTAAAAGCACAGGAAGATGACAGTGCAAAGAAATATTTTGCAAATGCGATTTTGTGTATCCTCATAATCAGCATTCCATTTGTCCTGTCTGGCATTTTTTCTCCGGATACGGTGATGCATATGATGGGGGCGGATGCCGGGATCACGCAGCTGGGCCGCACATATACGAGGATTTTCTTATTATTTACACCGTTTTTTATGATGAATTATGTGTTTTCTGCGTTTGTACGAAATGACAATGCCCCGACCCTCGCTATGATTGGAACGATGATGGGAAGTTTTTCCAATGTTGTCCTTGACTATGTGTTTATGTTTCCAATGGGGATGGGACTGGCAGGAGCAGCACTTGCCACAGCAGCCTCTCCGATCGTCAGCATATTAATCTGCAGTATTCATTTTTTTCAGAAGAAAAATACGGTACAGTTTGCAAAGACCAGACCATCGGTACGGATGCTTACAGCATCCTGCCAGCTGGGGGTGCCGGCATTTGTGGGAGAATTTTCTTCCGGAGTGACAACAACGCTTTTTAATTACCTGATTTTAGGGCTTGCCGGAAATGTAGGAGTGGCTGCCTATGGCGTGATTGCCAACTTTGCACTCATATTTACCTGTATTTTTAACGGGATTTCCCAGGGAGCCCAGCCACTGGTCAGCCGTTATTATGGAGAAGGGAATGAACGTGCGGTTAAAAAGATTCTGCATCTGGGACTGGCTACGGGTGTTGTTTTCAGTCTTTTGATTATTTCGCTTGTCTGGGGATTTACAGACCCGATGGTAGCCTTGTTTAACGGTGAACATTCGGTAAAGATGGCAGAATATGCATTTACAGGAATGCGGCTTTATGTGATCGGATTTTTGTTTGCCGGTTTCAATATTATCGGAACCGGATATCTGAGTGCATCGGAGCATGCAAAAGAGGCATTTACGGCCTCGGTTTGCAGAGGATTTGTAGCTATCGCGGTGTGTTCCGTGATATTATCACGTATGTTTGGAATCCGTGGTGTCTGGCTGTCATTTATGGCTGCAGAAGCATTGACGGCAGGAATTACGGCATGGGCACTTCTTAAGGATCACAAAAAGGAGGCTATGGCATGAAGTATGATAAGAAAGAACCTGAAACGATGGATGCAGATCCGATGCGTCTTTTGGTTTCCGCCATACTGGCATTTACGGTGATGCTTTTTATCAATGGGTTTGTCGGAAGTATGGGTGGATTTCCTGCGTTTGTTGCATTTACGCTGGTATTTTTCCGGATACGGACCCGTGCGGGAATGGAAAACGGAGGGATACAGCAGGAATTGTCAGATCGTCAGATCACAGGACGGCTGTTGTGGAAATATGCTGCTGGTTATCTGGTTTTATGGGGAATTTTAAGAATTGCGTTTCTGATCTCCCGGGTCACCGGCTGGGGAAATATCAATGGAGCTTCCGCAGTGGAATATGTACGGCAGATGTGGAACACATCGCTTTTGGAAAAATGGGCATATTTTTTTGCGGGGATGATCATGTTTGCGTTTGTGCTTTCACTGTTTCCGCTTGCTGTAATCCGGGAAAAGGTGCGGTGGATTCGCTATGCACTGGTTGATGGTGCGGTGTTTGCACTGGTATGTCTTGGAATGAACGGCGTCTGTCGTTTGAAATTTGAACAGAAATCATCGGACAGAGCAACATGTCTGATCGATCATCTGCTGCTTTGCGGCCGGATGCGGACCTGGCAGGAAATTACCTGTCTGCTGGCAATGGTTGTTTTTATTCTTGCCATTGGTGCATTTGTATTCTGCTATGCCTCCAGACCGTATGCGGGTAAGAATATGGATGGAATACCGGCATCCGGTGGGAAGGAGAAACCGCGCAGACACCGGATGGCAAGAAAGATTATGGCAGCTGGCTGCAGTATTGCGGCGATAGTCATTGTTGTCGTGATAGTACTTCTGATGCCAAAAGATACCGCAGGGGATTATACGAAGGTTGCGGAATTTCTGACTGAGGATACGCGGATGGGACCGATGGAATATGGAGATGCGGTTTATGTACCGGTAAATGAGGAAGCGGATCTGGAGAAAAACGGAATTGCCCAGGGCTATCTGGCAGAGCGTGGAGAGCGCTGCGACAGTCGGTTTTATCAGCTTGCGATTGCAAATCTTTTGTATACCGATCCGACCGGAAAAACAAATCTCGTACAGACAGCCGGAACCGATGGAGGAACATATGCACCGGTGGCATCGGTGGAAACAGATAAGGCATGGGAAACGGATGATGTGTTTCTTCTCTGGGATGAAGACTGGGCTTTGGAATCGGCATATTCGCATGAGCCGACAGGCTATGTGGCATGTCCGGCGGATCTGATACAGGGACTCAGGATGCAGTTTCCGGATGTGACCTACCGCACAGCGGTTTTTTCGGATTATGATGCCTATTTTACACTTCGGGGATATCAGAACATGGAGCAGGCGCTGGAGGAAGATCCCGTGGATGGAGACTGGGTCGGATGTATTCTGGTGAAAGATAACAAATTTTATTTTGGAAGCTACGAAAATCAGATTACGGGTATCTGTCTGCAACAGCTGCGGAAAGTACTCGGAGGAAATGCAAAATAAAAAAGGAAATTAGGAATTCACGCAGAATATATAATATGTAGAGTTGTTTGAAATATTGTAAGGATTTTGGCGGTTTGTGCCGCAGAAATGAGCAGAATATGACAATTCGGGAAAGAATAGAACAGATAGAAGCAGATACTTTAAGTCCGTACGCCTGTCTGTCCATAAATTCAAAGGGCAGAGACAGGGAGGAACCGCAGTGTGATATTCGTCCGGTCTTTCAGAGGGACCGTGACCGTATCCTGCACAGTAAGTCTTTCCGGAGACTGAAAAGTAAGACGCAGGTTTTTCTCACACCGATGGGAGATCATTACCGGACGCGGCTGACACATACGCTTGAAGTATCGCAGAATGCGAGAACCATTGCGAAGGCGCTCCGGCTGAATGAAGATCTGGTTGAGGCGATAGCACTGGGGCATGATCTGGGGCATACACCGTTTGGACATGCAGGAGAATTTTTGCTGAATCAGGTGTATGAAGGCGGGTTCCGCCACAACGAACAGAGCGTACGTATTGTAGAAAAATTGGAAAAAGACGGAGAAGGACTGAATCTGACCTGGGAGGTCCGGGATGGAATTTTAAACCATCAGACACGGACGATTCCGCACACGCTGGAAGGAAAGATTGTGCGCCTGTCCGATAAGATTGCATATGTCAATTCCGATATTGACGATGCGATCCGTGCAATGATTCTGGATGAGGAAGATATTCCCGTGGAACTGCGTCGTACGCTGGGATTTACCACGAGAGAGCGCCTGGATCACCTGATCCACGATATCATCAGCAACAGTATGGGAAGAGACGATATCATTATGTCGGATGAGACCGCGGAGGCGCTGCGGGATCTGCGCTTGTTCATGTTTGAACATGTATACCGGAATCCGGTCGCAAAAGGCGAGGAAGTAAAAGCTAAGGCCATGCTGGAACAGATGTATTATTTTTATATGGACCATATCGAGCAGCTGCCGGCAAAGTTATTAAAAATGCTGGATGAGGGTGAAGACAAAGGGCGCATCGTCTGTGACTATATTTCCGGTATGACAGATAAGTATGCGATTACCAAATTTAAAGAAAATTTTATGCCGCAGGCATGGAAAGTGGATGGATATTGATGACTAGAGAAAGGAGGGGATTTCCACGCCGTATTTTTCAGATGATCTGATTGAGGAGGTACGTTCCCGCAATGACATTGTGGATGTGATCGGCGGGTATGTGCGTCTGCAGAAAAAAGGAAGTACATATTTTGGGTTATGCCCCTTTCATAATGAGAAGACGGGATCATTTTCCGTTTCTCCAGATAAACAGATGTATTACTGCTTTGGATGTGGAGCGGGAGGCAATGTTTTTACATTTCTGATGCAGTATGAGAATTATACTTTTACCGAAGCGATGCAGGTACTTGCCGATCGTGCGGGAATTGAACTTCCCAAGCAGGAGATGACAGGTGCACAGAAACGTGAGGCGGACAAGCGCACGAAGCTGCTGGAGATTAACAAAGAAGCCGCAAAGTATTTTTATAAACTTCTGCGCAGCCCGAGAGGGGAAAAAGCATATGCGTATTTCCGTAAGCGGGAGCTGTCGGATGAAACGATGCGCAAATTTGGCCTGGGCTATTCGGATCAGTACAGCGATGATCTCTATCGCTATTTAAGACATATGGGATATGACGATGCGCTGCTGAAAGAGTCGGGGCTTGTCTCCATCGATGAGGTGCGCGGAGGCCATGACAAATTCTGGAATCGTGCCATGTTTCCGATCATGGATGTACATAACCGGGTGATCGGATTTGGAGGGCGTGTCATGGGCGAAGGGGAACCGAAGTATCTGAATTCGCCGGAGACGAAGATTTTTGACAAGAGCCGGAATCTGTATGGATTAAATATTGCAAGGACAACCAGAAAACCGCAGCTGCTTTTATGTGAGGGATATATGGATGTCATTGCACTGCACCAGGCAGGCTTTGACAATGCGGTGGCCTCTCTTGGCACATCGCTTACCAGTGGACATGCCAGTCTGCTGAAACGCTACACCAAAGAAGTGTATCTGACATATGACAGTGATGGGGCTGGGGTAAAGGCGGCACTCCGTGCAATTCCGATTTTAAAAGAAGTTGGAATTATCACGAAAGTCATAAACATGCAGCCGTACAAAGATCCGGATGAATTTATCAAAGCACTTGGGGCCGAAGAATATCAGAAGAGGATTGATCAGGCGGAAAACAGTTTTCTGTTTGAAATCCGTATGCTGGAGCAGAATTATGATATGAATGATCCGGAGTCCAAGACGGCATTTTATAATGAGACGGCGCGGCGGCTTTTAGCCTTTCCGGAGGAGCTTGAGCGCAACAATTATATCCAGGCGGTCGCTGATAAGTACAGGATTGGCTTTGAGGATCTGCGGAAGCTTGTGAATAATCTGGCAATGGCAGGGAGCGGGATTAAAAAGGCGGCTCCGTTAAAGAGCGGTATCCATGAAAAAAAGAAAGAAGATGGCATGAAACAGTCACAGAAGCTGCTTCTGACCTGGCTGATCGAGGATACGCGGCTTTTTGACAGCATCAAAGGATGGATCACGGAGGAAGATTTCACGGAACCGCTGTATCGCAAAGCGGCACAGGAGCTGTTCACCCAGTATGGGGAGAGCGGACAGGTGAATCCGGCAAAGATTATCAGCCGGTTTCAGGAGGAGGAAGAACAAAAAGAAATTGCGGGGCTTTTTAATGCAAAAATTCATGAAGTAGAGACAAAACAGGACAAAGAAAAAGCATTAAAGGAAACAATTGAGAGAATCAAGGAAAACAGTATTGATGTTCGAAGCCGGCAGTCAGATCCGAATGATCTGACGGTCGTTATGCAGCTGATCAATGAACAGAAGGAATTGGAGAAGCTGAAGAAAACGCATATTTCTATTGATTAGGGACAAAATAGAAAGTAACCTGAGAGGACGAAACGACATGGCAAAGAAAAAAGAAGAGAATGCAGCAGTGGAAACGGAAGAAACAAAGGCAAAGTTCAGAGAAAAACTGAAAAGTCTGCTGGAACTGGGAAAAAAGAAACGGAACATTCTGGAGTATCAGGAGATCAGCGATTTTTTCAGGGATATGAATCTTGACGAAGAAAAGATGGAGAAGGTTCTGGATTTCCTGGAAGCAAATAAAGTAGATGTCCTCAGGATCAGTGACGGGGATGATGAGGATGATGATATCATTCTGGATGACGAAGACGAGGTAGAAGTAGAAAAGATTGATCTTTCGGTTCCGGAGGGCGTAAGTGTCGAGGATCCGGTACGCATGTACTTAAAGGAAATCGGCAAAGTGCCGCTGCTGTCTGCAGACGAAGAAATTGAGCTGGCACAGAAGATGGAGGCCGGAAGTGTGGCAGTTGAAAAAATTCCACTGCTCAAAGAGCGTCTGGCAGAAACCGGTGATGAACAGGAAAAAGAAGAAATACAAGCGGAGATCAAAGCATTGCAACTGGATGTCGACCGTGGATCAGATGCCAAAAAACGTCTGGCGGAGGCAAATCTTCGTCTGGTAGTCAGCATTGCTAAGCGCTATGTGGGCAGGGGCATGCTGTTTTTAGACCTGATTCAGGAAGGAAATTTGGGACTGATCAAGGCGGTAGAAAAATTTGATTACCGCAAAGGATATAAGTTCTCCACTTATGCAACATGGTGGATCCGTCAGGCAATTACCCGTGCAATTGCGGATCAGGCAAGAACCATCCGTATTCCGGTGCACATGGTGGAAACGATCAACAAGCTTATTCGTGTCAGCAGACAGTTGCTGCAGGAACTCGGGCGGGAACCTACGCCGGAAGAAATCGCGGAAGAGATGAAGATGCCGGTGGAACGTGTGCGGGAAATCTTAAAGATTTCACAGGAACCGGTATCTTTGGAAACACCAATCGGAGAAGAGGAAGATTCCCATCTGGGCGATTTTATTAAAGATGATAATGTACCGGTACCGGCAGATGCTGCAACTTTTACGCTGCTTAAGGAACAGCTGGAAGAGGTACTCGGAACACTGACCGAGCGGGAGCAGAAAGTGCTGACGCTTCGCTTTGGTCTGGAGGATGGAAGGGCGAGAACCCTTGAGGAAGTCGGAAAAGAGTTCAATGTAACCAGAGAACGAATCCGTCAGATTGAGGCAAAAGCGCTCCGTAAGCTTCGCCATCCCAGCAGAAGTCGTAAGTTAAAGGATTATTTAGAGTAACATGATGAAATTATCGAGGAGAATGAAAGCAGTGGCTTCCATGGTTACAACCGGCGGTATCCTTGCGGATATCGGAACAGACCATGCGTATGTGCCGATTGCACTGGTACAGAGGCAGAAAATAAAGGGAGCCATTGCAATGGATATTAATGAGGGACCGCTTGCCCGGGCACAGGAACATATCCGGGCAGCCAGGCTGGAGGAATATATACAGACCAGGCTTTCGGACGGGGCAGAGGCACTGCTTCCAAATGAAGCGGATTCCATTCTGATTGCAGGAATGGGTGGAGAACTGATTCTGCATATTCTGACGGAAGGGGAATCCGTCTGCAGTACAGCGAAAGAACTGATTTTGCAGCCACAGTCTGAAATACATAAGGTCCGGGAATATCTGCGCCAGCATCAGTATAAAATTGAAGATGAAGATATGGTCTGTGAAGAAGGAAAATATTATCCGATGATGCGTGCCGTAAAAACGGAGCAGGATGAAACGTGGAACCGGTTGAACGATCAGACAATAGCAGTCTGTGATATTTACGGACCGCTTCTTCTGAGAAACGGAAATCCGGTACTGCGCCGGTTTCTGGTGCGTCAGCATGGACAGCTGACACAGATTCTGCAGACGCTTGAAGCACAGAAAGAATCGGAACAGATCATACGACGTATTGCAGAAGTGCAGGAAAAATTACAGCAGAATGAATCTGCGTATACGATTTTGGGGGCGATAAAAAGTGCAGGAATTTGAGATCACATTGGAGACTGCGCCGGGGAAAACCGAACTGGTTCTGATTCCGGAGCAGACAAAACTGGAACAGATTGCAAAACAATATCAGAAAAATTACAGTGACAGGATTGTACTGGCATGTGTAGATGGAAAACTGCGGGAACTTTCAAAAGTGGTGAAGGCACCCGGTAAAATTTCGTTTCTGACGATGACGGACAGGGACGGCAAACGCACCTATCGCAGAAGTATGACGCTTTTATTGCAGAAGGCGGTAGAAAATCTGTGGAAGGATCAGGTAAAAATCAGGGTATATTATTCTCTGGGAGAAAGTTATTACTGTGAACTGCATGGAACTGCAAATGATGCAGCAGCCGTGCAGGCACTGCGTGCAGAGATGCAGCGTTTGGTAGAGGCCGATTTACCGATCAAGAAATGCAGTGTAAAAACAGAAGATGCGGAACAGCTGTTTCATGATAAGGGAATGAAGGACAAAGAGCGGCTTTTACATTATCGCAGAAGTTCGCGTGTCAATATTTATGAGCTGGACGGACATCAGGACTATTATTACGGTTATATGGTTCCATCCACGGGATACCTCGGAGTGTTTGATCTGGAGTTATATGAAGACGGCTTTGTTCTTTTGTTCCCAAATAAAAAGGGAGATGAAGTGGAACCGCTTCATACCTCCAATAAACTGTACCACACATTAAAAGAATCACGCAGCTGGAGCCGTATGCTGGACGTTGGAACGATCGGTGCGCTCAATGATGCAATCGCATCCGGCAGGGGCGAACAGATTATTCTGCTTCAGGAAGCATTGATGGAGGAACGGATCGGTTCCCTGGCAGCACAGATTGCAGCAAAAAAAGGAATTAAATTTGTCATGATTGCAGGTCCGTCTTCTTCCGGAAAGACGACATTTTCCAACCGCCTGTCGATTCAGCTTCTGGCAAAGGGAAGAAAACCGCATCCGATCAGTCTGGATGATTATTATGATGACAGGGAGCGGTGTCCGAGGGATGCAGACGGAAATCTTGATTTTGAATGTCTGGAGGCACTGGATGTCAGACAGTTTAATGAAGATATGACCCGGCTTCTGGCAGGGGAGAAAGTAGATATGCCTTCTTTCAATTTCAAGACGGGAAAGAGGGAATACCGTGGCAGGATCCTGCAGCTTAAAGAAAATGATATTCTTGTCATAGAGGGAATTCATGGTCTGAACGATAAGCTGTCGTATACACTTCCCGCAGAAAGTAAATTTAAGATTTATATTTCTGCGCTGACACAGTTGAATATTGATGAACACAATCCGCTGTCCACGACGGACTGCCGTCTGTTACGCCGGATCGTGAGAGATGCCAGAACCCGTGGAACGACGGCACAGGAGACGATTGCGATGTGGAAATCTGTGCGAAGGGGAGAAGAAAAAAATATTTTCCCGTTTCAGGACAGTGCGGATGTCATGTTTAATTCCGCTTTACTGTATGAGGTTGCGGTGCTTAAAGTATATGCGGAACCGCTTCTGTTTCAGATTCCGCGTGACAGTGCAGAATATCTGGAAGCGAAGCGTCTGCTTAAGTTTTTGGACTATTTTCTGCCGCTTCCGACGGAAGGAATTGCACAGAGTTCTCTGGTGCGGGAATTTGTCGGAGGAAGTTGTTTTAATGTATAAAAACACGGTAAACTTTACGGCTTGAACCTTACTGGAAACTGTGTTATAGTGGAAAAGCATCTTAAGATGGAGGACAGGTGATCGCGGCTGCAGGTGTCGAAAGACCGCAGGTGAGGAAAGTCCGGGCTTCACAGGGCAGGATGCCGGTTAACGGCCGGTGGAGGAAACTCTAAGGAAAGTGCAACAGAAATATACCGCTATAAGAGATGCATCACAGATGCACCTCTATAGTAAGGGTGGAATGGCAGTGTAAGAGACTACCGCCTCGCTGGTAACAGAGAGGGCACATGCAAACCCCATTCGAAGCAAGACCGAAACAAAGCGCTGACGTGGCCCGCCAGCTTTAGGTAGGTCGCTTGAGACGGTTGGCAACAATCGTACTAGATAGATGATCACCCAACGACATAACCCGGCTTATCGTCCTTCTTCTTAAGATGTTTTCCGTAAATATCAGCAGTATTCTTTGGAAATTTTCATTTTTCACGTCTATACCATTATAAATTTCCCGGATTTCTAAACACTTTATGAAAAGTGTATGAAAAGAAAATACGTTGCTTGACGATATGATTTCCCATGATATATAACTAATATAAGACACGAAAAATATCGACGAAACACAGAAAAGAGGAATTGTATGAGAGACAAATTGTATCGTTTTATGCAGGGAAGAAATGGCATGGATGAACTGGCACGGATGCAGTCCTGGCTTGTTCTGATTCTTTTGCTTGTCGGTATGTTTACACGCATCGGCCTGTTTTCCTTTGTAGCGCTGATTTTAATGATTTATATGTATTTCCGGGTATTTTCAAGAAATACATCCAAACGTTATGAAGAAAACCAGAAGTATTTGAATTTCCGTTATAACCGCACCGTATCGTGGAACCGGTTAAAAAAACGCATGGGACAGGCAAGGGATTACCGCTTTTTCAAGTGCCCGATGTGTAAACAGGAAGTCCGTGTGCCGAGGGGACATGGAAAGATAGAGATTACCTGCCCGAAATGCAGGGAAAAATTTATTCGCAGAACCTAAATCGGAGGCAGTATGTTCGGATATATTAATGTAAACGGCGCACAGCTGTCGGAAGAAAATAAAAAAATATATCAGTCGTATTATTGTGGACTTTGCCGGAAATTAAAAGAGTTCTGTGGGAAAAAAGGACAGGCACTTTTGAATTATGATATGACATTTCTGGTCGTTCTGCTGACCGGTCTGTATGAGCCGGACACGCAGACTGGTGAATTTACCTGTATGATGCATCCGATGAAAAAACGGCAGCTGCGGGAAAACGATATTCAGAGTTATGCGGCACAGATGAACGTTCTTCTGGCATATTACAATCTGGTGGATGACTGGAAAGATGACCATAATTACACGAAGAAAACCATTGCCTCAATGTTTGAGAAAGATTATCAGCGGATCAAAATAAATTATCCGCGGCAGACCAATGCCATTGAGCAGTATATGGAGAAACTGGCAGCTTATGAGGCGGAAAAACAGACGAATATTGATCTTGTGGCAGGGCTGACAGGCGAGATGCTCGGAGAAATATTTGCATGGAAGCAGGACGAGTGGTATGATGAATTGAAAACACTTGGATTTTATCTGGGCAAATTTATCTACCTGATGGATGCCTACGAGGACCGGGATAAAGATGAAAAAAAAGACAGTTACAACCCGCTCCGGTATTTGGATACAGAAGATGAGCAGGAGTATGAGACGTTGTGCCGTCTGATGATGACCAGCATGATTTCGGAATGCGCGAAGTCTTTTGAACGCCTGCCGATTCTGCTTCACGCGGATATTCTGCGGAATATTTTGTATTCCGGTGTATGGTCCAAGTATGAATACATTCAGTTGAAGAAAAAGAGGAAGAAATCATGACAGATCCATATCAGGTGCTCGGCGTCAGCCGTAGCGCTTCGGATGAAGAGATAAAGAAAGCATACCGTACATTGAGCCGGAAGTATCATCCAGATGCAAATGTCAACAACCCGAACAAAGATCAGGCGGAAGAACGTTTCAAACAGGTGCAGCAGGCCTATGATCTGATTATGAAGGAAAAACAGCAGGGAACTTCCGGAAGCTACAGTTATGGTGCAGGCTCTGCAGATGGCAGATCGGCAGGCACAGGAAGCTATGGACAGGGGCCGTTTGGAGGGTTCAGCGGACAGTATTATTATGGAAATGGAACCTACCGTTCCCAGAGCCGTGCGACTTCTCCAAAATTACAGGCGGCACTTAATTATATTCAGAATCAGTGTTATCCGGAAGCACTCAATGTGTTAAGTTCGATTCCATTTTCCGAGCGTGCCGGACAGTGGTACTATTACAGTGCGGTGGCAAATGAAGGCGTGGGAAACAGTGCAACGGCGATTGAGCATATCCGCCGTGCGGTGGAACTTGAGCCGAGCAATATGGAGTACCGGCAGTTCCAGCAGCATCTTGAATATGGCGGAACCTGGTATACCAATATGGGGAGCGAGTATGAGCGTCCTTATGGAAATTACAGCAATTTCTGCATGAGTCTGCTGTGTGCGCAGGCATTGTGTTTTTGCTGTCGCCCATGTTAATTTTATATAGCTGCTATATTAGCCTTGAAAATAGCCGCAGTTTATTATATGATAGTAAAAATGCGTTAAGCTGAAGGAGGATAAAAATGCGGCATTTAATGAGTCCTTTAGACTTCTCCGTAGAGGAACTGGATCAGCTGTTGGATCTGGCGAGCGACATTGAGAAGCATCCAAAGAAATATGCACATGCCTGTGATGGCAAAAAATTGGCAACCTGTTTTTATGAACCGAGCACAAGAACACGATTAAGTTTCGAAGCTGCCATGTTAAACCTCGGTGGTTCTGTTTTAGGTTTCGCGAGTGCTGATTCTTCATCGGCATCCAAAGGCGAGAGCATTTCTGATACGATTCGAGTTATTTCCTGTTATGCAGATATCTGTGCAATGCGGCATCCGAAAGAAGGCGCGGCACTCGTTGCATCCCAGAAGTCCCGTATCCCTGTAATCAATGCAGGCGACGGTGGACATCAGCATCCAACCCAGACATTAACTGATCTTATGACCATTCGTTCCCTGAAAGGAAGACTGGGGAATATTACGATTGGTCTGTGCGGGGATCTGAAATTCGGACGAACCGTTCATTCCCTGATCAATGCACTGATCCGTTATGAAAACGTGAAATTTATCCTGATTTCCCCGGAAGAGTTAAAGATTCCAGATTACATCCGGGAGGATGTACTTCAGGCAAATCATGTGGAGTTTGAGGAAGTGGAGCGTTTAGAAGATGCCATGAGCCAGCTGGATGTTCTTTATATGACAAGAGTACAGAAAGAACGTTTCTTCAACGAAGAAGATTATATCCGTCTGAAAGATTTCTACATTCTGACCAAAGAAAAGATGGAACTTGCGAAGGATGACATGATCGTGCTGCATCCACTGCCTCGTGTCAATGAAATTTCCGTTGAAGTGGATGATGATCCGCGTGCGGCTTATTTTACACAGGTACAGAATGGTGTATACGTCCGTATGGCACTGATCCTGACATTACTGGGAATCGAGGTGGAGTAAAGATGCTGAATATTAGTGGAATTCACGAGGGCTTTGTACTGGATCATATTCAGGCAGGAATGAGTCTTCAGATTTATCATGATCTGAAGCTGGACAAGCTGGATTGTTCCGTTGCCATTATCAAGAATGCAAAAAGTAATAAAATGGGCAAGAAAGATATTATCAAAGTGGAATGTCCGATTGAAGCGCTGGATCTGGATATTCTCGGTTTTATCGATCATAATATTACGGTAAACGTGATTAAGGGTGACCGGATCGTAGAGAAAAAGGAACTGAAGCTTCCGAAGCAGGTCAAAAATGTCATCAAGTGCAAAAATCCGCGTTGCGTGACATCGATCGAGCAGGAACTGGATCAGATCTTTATTCTGGCAGATGAGGAAAAAGAAGTGTACCGCTGCAAGTATTGCGAGGAAAAATATACCAATCCGAACCGGCGTCAGATAAAAGTAATGTAAGAAAAGGGGCACATCACGAGAGGATGTGCTTCTTTTTTTGGGAAAGAATATATTCAAAGATCAGCCCGGCGGTGACCCATACGGGAAAATAGTCCAGACGGACAAGACCGAAAATACTGTAGGGAGTTCTACTGTAATCCCAGGGACATAGAGAGAAAAGCCTAAGAAAACTGCCACTGATAAATTCAACGAGCATGATGCCGGCACCGTAAAAACAGCCGCGCAGAAGCACAGGCCAGTGGCGCAGGCGCACGGAAAGAGGTCCGATGACTGCTGCAAGTCCGTAGATCGGAAACATCCAGATGGATGTGTGTCCGTTTAAAAGCAGATCTCCCCGCAGCAGTCCGCCAAGCGAGGTGAACAGGATTTCCATGCACCATCCGGTCAGACCACAGATAAAAAATGTTTTCCAGTTCATGAAAAGACCTCCCGCAAAAAATACTATGCATGTAGGATATGCGATTATCCAGCAGATATACTTGAAAAAAATACAAAACAATTATAAGATAAGGGTATTATGGCTTATTTTCCAATGTTTATAGATATCGAAAAAAAGAAATGTCTGGTGGCAGGCGGAGGAACTGTGGCATTGCGCAAAGTCCGGGTGCTTCTGGATTTCGGAGCGCAGATTACGGTGGTGGCACCACAGATTGACCCGCAGATTCTGCAGCTTACAGGAAATGTATGTGTAAAGGAACGTACCTTTGAACCGGAGGATCTGAAGGAATGTGTTCTGGTTGTGGCAGCTACTGATGATGTCACTGAAAATCACAGGATTGCCCGGATGGCACAAAAAAAGCATATTCCGGTCAATGCCGTGGATCAGCAGGAGGACTGCAGTTTTATTTTTCCGTCCTATCTGAAACACCGGGATCTGGTGGGGGCTTTTTCCAGTGCGGGAAACAGTCCGGTGCTCACACAGTATTTAAAAGAATCTCTGAAAGAAATTCTGACGGAAGAACTGGGACAGATTAACGATTATATGGGAAGTATCCGTCCGGTGGTAAAAACGCGGATAGAAACAGAAAAACTGCGCAGACAGGTATATCAGACCATTCTTGCCAGGCTGCTTGCAGAGAAAAAAACTTCACTGTTACCGGAAGAACTGGAACAGATTCTTATACAGGAAAAGCGTATGAAAGAGTAAAAGAAAAGAGGAACAAGGGAATGGATCGAACAAGAAGATTAAGACAGACTGCTGTTATGCGAAGTATGGTCAGGGAAAATCACGTGAGGACAGAGGAACTGATCTACCCGCTTTTTGTTATGGAAGGGGAAAATATCGTACAGCCGGTGGAATCCATGCCGGGCATCTGCCAGTATTCCGTTGACCGCATGAACGAAGAGTTAGACCGTGTGAAAGCATTGCAGATTCCGGCAATTCTGATTTTTGGAATTCCGGAACATAAGGATGAAGTGGGGAGCGGGGCTTATGATGAGCACGGCATTGTACAGACCGCGATCCGCCGGATCAAAAAGGATTACCCGGATCTGCTTGTGATAGCAGATGTATGTCTCTGTGAGTATACTTCGCATGGACATTGTGGCCTGATCAGAGATGGAATTATTTTAAATGATGAGACACTGCCGCTTCTGGCACAGACGGCGGTCAGCTATGCGCGTGCGGGGGCAGATATCATTGCGCCGAGCGATATGATGGACAAGCGTGTAGGGGCGATCCGTCAGGCACTTGATGCGGCCGGATTTACCTATACACCGATTATGGCATATTCCGCAAAATTTGCATCCGGATATTACGGACCGTTTCGTGATGCGGCACATTCGGCACCAGGGTTCGGGGACCGGAAAACTTATCAGATGGACCCTGCAAACGGGCGTGAAGCCATGCGGGAAGTGGAAGAGGATATTGCAGAGGGAGCAGATCTGATTATCGCCAAACCGGCAATGGCATATATGGATATCATTACGGAGATCCGCAGAAATTATAATATTCCGATCGTTGCCTATAACGTGAGCGGGGAATATTCCATGGTAAAAGCAGCGGCGGCAAACGGATGGATCGATGAGAAAAAGATCGTGATGGAAAATCTGATCGGGATGAAACGTGCAGGAGCAGACATGATCATTACCTATCATGCATTGGACGTGGCAGAATGGATACAGAAGGGAGAAGTATAACATGACAGACCAGACATCAGAATTACTTTATATGAGAGCAAAACTCCGGCTTCCGGGAGGCGTGAACAGCCCGGTACGTGCGTACCAGGCTGTAGGGCGTACGCCGCGTTTTATTCAGAGTGCAAAAGGTTCCCATATTACCGATGTGGATGGAAATGAAATGATCGACTATGTATGTTCCTGGGGACCCGGGATTCTGGGGCATGCCGATTCACGTGTCATCGAAAAGGTAAAGGCTGCATGTGAGGAAGGCCTTACGTTTGGCGCCCCGACAGAGCGGGAAGTGGAGATGGCAGAACTTCTGGCACAGCTGGTGCCATCCATGGAAGTCAGCCGTCTGGTAAGCTCCGGAACAGAGGCAACGATGAGTGCCATCCGTGTTGCGCGGGGATATACGAAGCGTGACAAGATCATCAAATTCCGTGGATGTTATCACGGTCATTCGGACGGACTTCTGGTAAAAGCAGGATCTGCGGCATTGACAACATCTGTTCCGGACAGTGCGGGTGTTCCGGCAGATTTTACCAGACATACACTGGTTGCAGAATACAATTCCCCGGACAGCGTCAAGGCACTGTTTGAGGCTTATCCGGATGAGATCGCAGCAATCATCGTGGAACCGGTGGCTGCAAATATGGGCGTTGTTCCGCCGGCAGACGGATTCCTGGAGTTTTTGCGTGAGATCACAAAACATTACGGGGCACTTTTCATCTTTGACGAGGTCATCACCGGCTTTCGTCTGGCACTGGGCGGAGCACAGGAGTATTTTCATATTACGCCGGATTTGTCCACGTTTGGAAAGATTATCGGTGGAGGTATGCCGGTCGGCGCGTATGGTGGAAGAGAGGATATCATGCGTATGGTTTCCCCGGACGGTCCGGTTTATCAGGCAGGAACACTTTCCGGCAATCCGATTGCTACGGCTGCAGGGCTTGCCACACTTCGTATTCTGGAGGCAGATACGGATATTTATATGCGGCTGCAGGAAAATACAGCGATGCTGGCGGATGCGGTGCGCCATGCCGCAGGAAACCGTGTGCATGTCAATCAGATCGGCTCTCTGATGAGTATTTTCTTCACCGGCGAAGATGTGACAGATTACGATTCTGCGACAACCGCGGATACCAAAGCATATGCCGATTATTTTGGGTTTATGCTTGATCATGGAATTTATGTGGCACCGTCACAGTTTGAATCCATGTTTGTGTCCGATGCGCATACCGATGCAGATATACAAAAGACCATCCATGTGATGCAGGAGTACTTTGCAGAATGAAATTTGGATATATAGGAATTGATTATAAACATGCAGATCAGGACATCCGTGACAGGGTGTCCTTTACCGATAATCAGAAAATTGATTTTCTGCAGAAAGCCGGGAAAGTAGGAATTGAACAATGTTTTGTGCTTTCGACCTGCAATCGCAGCGAAGTCTATTTTTTTGCACCGGAAGAGATTGCACAGCCGCTTGGCGTGATTCGCACCTTGTATGAAGAGATGTTTCCGGGAGTAGATTTTTCGGAATATCTCAAACAACGGGAGGAAATAGATGCCATTTCCTATCTGTTCCGGGTGACTGCGGGACTGGAGTCCATGGTGCTGGGAGAGGATCAGATTTTAGGACAGGTCAGGGATGCATTTGAATTATCACGGACGGTTGGAAGTACTGGGAAAGAGTTAAACCGTGTGGTACAGGATGCGGTCACCTGTGCAAAAAAGATAAAGACAAAGTTAAGAATCAGTGAACGGCCGCTTTCGGTCAGCTATGTGGGAATCCGCCAGCTGCAGGAAACGTTTGGGATTGCAGGGAAAAAAGCACTGGTTGTGGGAAGCGGACATACGGCAACGCTGGCTCTGCGTTATCTGTATGAATACGGGGCCTCTCATGTAACAGTCTGCAGCCGGACATTTTCACATGCCGGAAATCTCCTGCATGAGTTTCCCACACTTACCATCATTCCGTTTGAAAAGCGGTATGAAGCAATGAAGGAGTGTGAGCTGGTAGTTTCCGCTACAGCCTCCCCGCATCATATTATCCGGGAAAAAGACATACAGTTGTTACATCCGACTGCAATTTTGGACCTGGCATCTCCGCGGGATGTGGAGACGGCGATTGGACGAAATCCCCAGGCACTTCTGATTAATCTTGACAGTTTAAATGAAATTGTAGAGACGAACCGGAAGCAGCGGGAAGAACTGGTGCAAAAAGGTCAGCGTATGATAGAGGAAGCCATTGGGGAAACCAGGGAATGGCTGGCAACGACCGGTGTCGATGAGACGATCGCTTCGTTGCAGCAGCGCTGTACGGAAATTGTAGAGGACAGTTATGCATATCTAAACCGCAAACTGGATCTGAGTACGAGGGATCAGAAAATTGTAAAAAAGATTTTAAAGGCATCATTAAAGCGTCTGATCCGGGAGCCGATCCTGGAGCTTAAACAGACGGAATCCAAAGAGCAGCAGGAACAGTATAAAAAGGTATTGCAGGATTTATTTCAGTTTGATACCGAAATCCGGGAGTAGGGAGAAAAAGAATGAATGTGATCATTGGAACGAGAGGATCAAAACTGGCATTGGCGCAGGCAGAGTATGTAAAAAACCGCCTGCAGAAACATTATCCACAAAACAGTTACGAACTGAAAATTATATCCACAAAAGGCGACCGGGAACAGAAAAAAGCGTTAGACCAGATTGGGGATAAAGGACTTTTTGTGCAGGAAATTGAACAGGAACTGCTGGATGGAACGATCAGCCTTGCAGTACACAGTATGAAAGATATGCCGGCCGAACAGCCGTCCGGACTTGTGTTTGCACATGCATGGAAACGGGAAGATCCGAGGGATGTATTGATTTTGCGGGAAGCCGTTTCACTGGAGGAACTTCCACAGCATGCTGTGATCGGCACCGGAAGCCGAAGAAGGGCATTTCAGCTTCTGCAGCTTCGAAAGGATCTGCGCATTACGGGAATACGCGGAAATGTCGATACCAGAATAAAAAAGATGCAGGAAGAACAACTGGACGGAATTGTACTCGCAGCGGCGGGACTGCACCGGCTGGGGAGAACTTCTTTGATCACGCAGTATTTTGAGCCGGAACAGATGATACCGGCAGCGGCACAGGGGACGCTGGCACTGGAATTGCGGGAAGACCACGAAGAATTGTTCGAGCAGGTGAATGCACTTTCAGATATCGTAACGGAGGAGATTACATGTGCCGAGCGGCTGTTTTTGAAGGGAACCGGGGGGGACTGCCATATGCCGATCGGAGCATATGCCTGCAAATTGCCCGATGGAAGGATGCAATTGCTTGGAATGATCGGAAGTGTGGATGGAAGCAGTATAAAGAAATGTAAGGTTTTCGGAGAGACACCGCAGGAAGCGGCACAGCGTGCATTGCGGGAAACCGGGTGTACCCGATAGGGGTTCGGTTGCGGGCAATACCGCAGAAGTGGTATAATAAGATAGATTTTTATTTGCAAAACCAATGCCGGAAAATGAATTTTTAGCATTTATTAAAAAGCAGCAGTGCTGACAGAGAAAGGAAAAAAGAATGGCATCTATGGTATATCTGGTCGGTGCAGGTCCGGGAGATCCGGGACTTGTCACAGTCAAGGGACTGGAATTGATAAAAAAAGCAGACTGTATTATTTATGACAGACTTTCGTCTCCGGAATTATTGGGGTATGCAGGAATGGACTGTGAGCGTATTTATGTAGGAAAAGCGGACCGGCATCATACGCTTCCGCAGGAACAGATCAATGAACTGCTGGTCGAGAAGGCAAAAGAATATCATTGCGTTGTTCGTTTAAAAGGGGGAGATGTCTTTGTTTTCGGGCGTGGAGGAGAAGAAGGCCTTTATCTGCGGGAACATGGAATCTCCTATACCGTTGTTCCGGGGGTGACTTCTGCCATTGCAGGACCTGCTTATGCAGGAATTCCGGTCACACACCGTGGTGTTGCCACAAGCTTTCGGGTGATCACCGGACACAGAAAAAACGGAGAGGATCTGTCAGAACCTGATTTTACAACGATGTCAGATTCAAAAGAAACTCTGATTTTTCTCATGGGACTTTCGAGAGTAAGACAGATTGTGGATGGACTGATGCAGGCAGGAAGAAGCCGGCAGACACCGGCAGCTGTGATTTCCCATGCTACGACAGAAGCGCAGGAGATTTGTGAGGGTACGCTGGAGAATCTGGCAGATCGTGTGGAAGAGGCGCAACTGACCTCTCCGGCACTGATCATTGTTGGGGATGTGGTTGCACTTCGCCGCCAGCTGCATTTTTTTGAAGAGAAGCCGCTGTGGGGGAAACATTATCTGGTTGCAAAAATTGGTCCAAAACCTTCACGTCTGGCCGCCATGCTCCGGGCAAAGGGGGCATATACCAGTGAGTGTATGACAGGTGAGATTGTCGGTGTGCCGGCAGTGTATACCGCACAGGAACTGGCGCATGTGGACGTATTATTGTTTACAAGTGCCAATGGTGTGGATTATTTTATGAAAAATGTATTTGCATCGGGGCTGGATGCACGGGCACTTTTCCATACCAGATGTGCAGTGATTGGACAAAAGACGGCAGAAAAACTGCGGGAGTATGGAATTTGTGCAGACTTTATGCCGGAACATTCCAACAGTACGAATCTGGCACAGGAATTAAAGGAATATCTGGATCAGGAATTTCGCGGAGATCCGTTTAAGCGGGCAGTAATCTGGTATCCTACCGCAAAAAATGCAAAGGATAACCTTGTGGATACACTGCTTTCTTTCTGTGATTGCGGACGGCTCAATGTATACGAAAATGTACCTTGTCCGATGGAGGTGCCAGTGGACAAGGATGTATACGATGCGATCTTTTTTACCTGTGCGTCTTCGGCGGAGCGGATGCTTGGCAGTTTAAAGCCACAGGAGAGAGAAACACTGGCATCCGTTACGGATATTTATTCGATCGGGCCGAAATGCAGTGCAGCACTGGGAGAACTTGGCGTTTCTCCGGTGATTGAGGCTGCTGTAAATACCTATGAGGGCCTGGTCAACTGTGTTTTGAGAAAAGAATAAGTATGAAGTATGCAAATATTATTGTAGATATATCGGTAGAAAAACTGGATAAAACTTTTCAATACAGCATCCCGGAAAATCTGCAGGAGGAAATACAGGTTGGTGTACAGGTGGATATTCCATTTGGAAATCGTAAACTGACAGGGTATGTCATTGAACTGACGGAGGATGCCGAATTTGATCCCAGACGGATTCGCCCCATTATTTCGGTACATGAGGGAAGCGTGGCAATGGAATCCCAGCTCATTGCACTGGCCGGATGGATGCGGAAGAATTACGGTTCCACCATGAATCAGGCACTAAAGACCGTACTCCCGATCCGCAGGCAGACGAAAGAAGTACAGAAGCGGGAGATTGTATTACTGATTCCGAAGACAGAGGCACAGCAGAAACTGGCACTCTTTGAACAGAAACACTATACGGCGAAAGCAAGGCTGCTGCGGGAACTGATACAGGAATCCGTACTGGATTATTCGCTTGTCACCGGAAAACTGAATATATCAGCAGCAGTGATCCGGGGTATGGCACAGCAGCAGATTCTTAAGGTGGAGAGCAGCAGACAGTTTCGCAATCCTGTGTCACATCTGGATCAGAAGGGATATCATCTGACACTGAATGAAAATCAGCAGCGTGTTGTGGACACAGTATGTTCGGATCTGGATGCTGGAATTCATAAAACGTATCTGCTCAGGGGGGTAACCGGAAGCGGAAAAACAGAAGTTTATATGGAACTGATTGCGCATACGGTGGCACAGGGACGGCAGGCAATTGTCCTGATCCCGGAGATTGCACTCACCTATCAGACCGTGATGCGGTTTTATAACCGGTTTGGAGACCGGGTATCAATTATGAATTCCAAACTTTCCCAGGGAGAGCGCTTTGATCAGTTTGAACGTGCCAAGGCGGGGGATATTGATATTATGATCGGACCCAGGTCTGCGTTGTTCACACCATTTCCGCATTTAGGGCTTATTATTATAGATGAGGAACATGAAACGTCTTATAAAAGTGAGACGGCACCGCGGTATCATGCCAGGGATGTTGCAATCGAGAGGGCGCGCATGAATGATGCATCGGTACTTCTTGGTTCTGCCACTCCTTCAGTGGACAGTTATTATCAGGCAATGCAGGGAAAATATCAGCTTCTGACGTTGTCTGAGCGTGTGGAGAAGAAACCGCTGCCGGATTGCGAGGTCGTAGATCTGCGCAGTGAATTGCGGGCAGGAAACCGTTCCATCTTTTCGGAGAGATTGCAGGAACTGATGGAAGACCGGTTAAAAAAACGTCAGCAGATCATGTTGTTTTTAAATCGGAGAGGAATTTCCGGATTTATTTCATGCAGAGCCTGCGGATATGTGATACAATGTCCTCATTGTGATGTTTCGCTGAGCCAGCATGCGGGAGGCCGGATGGTCTGTCATTATTGCGGATATGAGCAGCCATTGCCAAAGATCTGTCCATCCTGCGGCAGTAAATATTTAGGCGGATTCAAGGCGGGCACGCAGAAGATTGAGATGCTGGTGCAGCAGAGATTTCCACAGGCACGTGTGATGCGTATGGATTTTGATACCACACGGACCAAGGATGCTTATGAGAAGATTCTGCATGCATTTGCCAATCAGGAGGCAGATATCCTGATCGGCACACAGATGATTGTCAAAGGGCATGATTTTCCGAATGTGACGCTGGTAGGAGTACTTGCCGCAGATATGTCTCTGCATGTTCCGGATTTTCATGCATCGGAGCGGACGTTTCAGCTGCTGACCCAGGCGGTGGGACGTGCCGGGCGCGGAAAGGAACCGGGACAGGCGGTAATCCAGACGTATGATCCGGATCATTTTGCAATTCAGACCGCAAAGGAACAGGATTACGATGCATTTTATAAGCAGGAGATTGCCTATCGGAGAATGCTTGCCTATCCGCCGGTGTGGCAGCTGCTTCTGATTCATTGTACGGGAACCGATCCGCAGGTGACGACAGCTGCAGCCAGGGATCTGGCAGAATTTCTGCATCGCGTGATATCACAGAAAGGCAAAAATATTATGCTGGTAGGACCGGCAGATGCATCCATTGCAAAAATCAGTGATGTTTACCGAAAGGTCATTTACATGAAGGCACCGGAATATGCGACGCTGGTGGCATGTAAGGATCTGGTGGAACGAAAAATAAAAAAAAACAGCGCATTTTCCAATGTGTCTGTACAGTTTGATTTTAACCCAACAAGTGGTTTTTAGGAGGTAATTATGGCACTTAGAACAATTCGAATTCAGGGAGATCCCGTACTGACAAAAGTATGCAGACCGATTCCGGAGGTGACGGATCGCATCCGTACTCTGGCGGAAGATATGCTGGAGACCATGTATGAGGCAAACGGTGTAGGTCTTGCGGCACCGCAGGTTGGAATTTTAAAACGTATGGTAGTCATTGATATCGGGGACGGACAGGGACCGTTTATTATGATCAACCCGGAAATTATCGAGTCTGACGGAGAGCAGACCGGAGATGAAGGATGCTTAAGTCTTCCGGGAAAAGCAGGTCAGGTTACACGTCCGAACCATGTAAAAGCAAAATTTTATGATCTGGACATGAATGAGTGGAAAGTAGAAGGCGAAGGTCTGATGGCACGCTGCATTTGCCATGAACTGGATCATCTGGATGGACATATGTATACAGAAAAAGTAGAAGGCGGACTTCATGATGTGAATTATGAGGAGCCGGAAGAGGAATAATATGAAAGTAATTTTTATGGGAACACCGGATTTTGCGGTGAATACATTGGAAAAGATCATAGAAGCCGGACACGAGGTTATGCTTGTGGTTACACAGCCGGACAAACCAAAGGGACGCGGGAATACCATGCAGTTTCCACCGGTAAAGGAATGTGCGGTTTCCCATGGACTGGAAGTATTCCAGCCAGTAAAAATCCGGGAAGATGCAAGTGTGGAATATTTGAAAAAGTTTGCGCCGGATATCATCATAGTGGCGGCTTTCGGGCAGATTCTTCCAAAGAGTATTCTCGATCTTCCGAAATATGGATGCATTAATGTACATGCATCCCTGCTTCCGAAATATCGTGGTGCCGCACCGATCCAGTGGGCGGTCATCAATGGAGATGAGATCACGGGAGTTACGATTATGCGCATGGATGTCGGACTGGATACCGGAGATATCATTGCCAAAAAACAGGTGCGCATTGCAGAAGATGAGACAGGTGGAAGTCTGTTTGACAAGCTGGCGGCAGTCGGCGCCGAGCTGTGTGTGGAAACCATGCAGATGCTGGAAAACAAAACGGCGACCTTTACACCGCAGGACAATGAGGCGAGTACCCACACAAAGATGATTTCCAAGGAGCTGGGAGATATTGACTGGAAAAAGCCGGCGGTGGAGATTGAGCACCTGATCCGTGGATTAAATCCATGGCCGAGTGCCTATACCCATCTGGATAATAAAGCGTTTAAGATCTGGAAAGCCCGGGTGGTGGAGACAGATGGCGCTTATGCACCGGGGTGTATCTGTAAAGTTGGAAAAAATACGATGGTGGTACAGACCGGAGATGGTGGACTGGAACTTTTGGAAGTACAGCTTGCCGGTAAGAAACGGATGGAAGTGGGAGCCTTTCTGCGTGGCTATCCGGTTGCAGAGGGATCTTTTTTACAGCAGTAAGACGGAGGTAGATTTATGCCATACATTTATTGGGACAGTACCTATATACTGGTTGTTATCGGTGCAGTGATTTGTATGATTGCATCTGCACGGGTAAAGACAACGTTCAACAAATATTCCGCATACCGCAGTATGTCAGGAATGACGGGAGCACAGGCGGCAGAGCGGATTTTGCACGCAGCAGGAATCTATGATGTGCGGGTGCAGCATGTATCGGGAAATCTGACCGATCATTACAATCCTGCCAATAAGACACTCAATCTTTCCGACAGTGTCTGCAATCAGACTTCGGTTGCAGCTGTGGGTGTGGCAGCACATGAATGCGGACATGCGATCCAGCATGCCAGAGGATATGTGCCGCTTCGGCTGCGTACCGCATTTGTGCCGATTGCAAACTTTGGTTCCATGCTTGCATGGCCGGTGATCATTCTTGGTGTGATCATAAACAGCCGTTCATCCATGATGCTTATCAATATCGGAATTCTGCTGTTTTCGTTTGCTGTGTTATTCCAGCTGATTACGCTTCCGGTTGAGTTTGATGCTTCGCGTCGTGCGATGGTTCAGCTGAGGGAACAGGGAATCCTGGGAGATCAGGAACTCCATTACACAAGAAAAGTTCTTACAGCAGCAGCACTCACGTATGTGGCAAGTGCAGCAGCTGCGATTCTGCAGCTGCTTCGAATCGTTTTACTGTTTGGAGGAAGAAGTCGTGACGACTAAGGTCAATGAGAGAGCACTGGTGCTGGAAATGCTTCTGGCGGTCAATGAGGAGGGACAGTACAGTCATCTGGTCCTCCGCGATGTGCTCGATAAATATCAGTATCTGGGAAAACAGGAACGCGCTTTTCTGACGCGCCTGATGGAAGGAACGCTGGAAAGACAGCTGACACTGGACTATGTGATCGATCAGTTTTCCAAAACCAGAGTAAAGAAAATGAAACCGCTCATCCGCAATCTTATGCGCATGAGCGTTTATCAGATTATGTATATGGACAGTGTGCCGGATTCCGCAGTGTGCAACGAGGCGGTAAAGCTGGCGAGAAAGCGTGGGTTTTCCGGCCTGAGCGGATTTGTCAACGGTGTGCTGCGTAGTGTGGCAAGAGGATGGAGAGAAGTTCGCTTCCCGAATCTGAGCGTTACATATTCAATGCCGGAATGGATCGTGGACATATGGACCGAAAATTATGGAGAGGAAAAGACCCATCAGATTCTGGAGGGACTTACCGCAGAAAACCGGCTGACGATCCGTACCAATCTTTCCGCTGTGACACCGGAAGAACTCGTAAACAAACTTAAATCAGAAGGGGTGACAGTACATGCGGTTCCGGAACTGCCGTATGCTTTTGAAATATCCGGGCTGGATTATCTGGCGGGACTGAAAAGTTTTAAAGAAGGGCTGTTTTATGTACAGGATGTCAGCTCCATGCTGGTTGCGGAAACTGCGGCACCGAAAAAGAATGATTATGTGATTGATGTGTGTGCGGCACCGGGAGGAAAGAGTACCCATATGGCAGAACTGCTTCAGGGAAGTGGTATGGTAGAGGCAAGAGATCTGACAGAATATAAGGTGGATCTGATCCGGGAGAACATAGCCAGACATGGATTGTCAAATATGAAAGCGGTACAGATGGATGCAACGGTGGATGATCCGGATTCCCATCAGAAAGCGGACGTCTTAGTCTGTGATCTGCCGTGTTCCGGACTTGGCGTTATGGGAAAGAAGACGGATATCCGTTATAAGATGACCAAAGAAAAGGCGGCAGAGCTTGCAAAACTGCAAAGACAGATTCTTTCTGTTGTATGGGATTATGTCAGACCGGGCGGGACACTTGTGTACAGTACCTGTACGATCCACCGGTCAGAAAATGAGAATAACACCGCATGGTTTTTAAAAGAACATCCGGAATTTTCCCTGGAATTCCAGAGACAGATTTTCCCGGGAGAAGCCGGAAGTGACGGATTTTTTCTTGCAAAGCTGGTAAGGAGTAAATAAGAGGATGAGTGAAAAGACAGATATTAAGTCCATGGATCTGGAAGAATTAAAAACCTTTTTTTCCGATATGGGGGAGAAAGCGTTTCGTGCAAAGCAGGTATATGAGTGGTTGCATGTGCGGCAGGTGGAAAGCTTTGAAGAGATGACGAATCTTTCCAAAACCTTGCGGGAGAGACTGGATGAGACCTGCAGGATCATCACACTCAGAAAAGAACAGGTACAGATTTCAAAACTGGATGGAACCCGCAAATATCTGTTTTTACTGGAAGACGGAAATGTCATTGAGAGTGTGCTGATGAAATATAAGCACGGAAATTCCGTATGTATTTCTTCACAGGTCGGCTGTCGGATGGGATGCCGGTTCTGTGCATCAACACTGGACGGACTGGTGAGAGGACTTGCACCGGCGGAAATGCTCGATCAGATCTATCAGATTGGTAAGGATATCGGAGAGCGGATTTCGAATGTTGTTGTCATGGGCACCGGGGAACCGATGGATAATTTTGATAATCTGGTAAAATTTATCACTTTGCTGACGGATGAGAACGGACTTCACATCAGCCAGAGAAACCTGACTGTTTCCACCTGCGGAATTGTTCCGCGGATGCGGGAACTGGCGGATAAAAAACTTGCGATTACGCTGGCATTATCTTTACATGCTTCCAACCAGAAAAAACGTCTGGAGCTGATGCCGGTGGCGAACAAATATGACATTCATGAAGTAATTGATGCCTGCAGGTATTATTTTGAACAGACCGGCAGACGTGTGACGTTTGAGTACAGTCTGGTAGGTGGTGTCAATGATACAAAAGAAGATGCAAAAGAACTGACGGAACTGATCCACGGGATGAACTGTCATGTAAATCTGATTCCGGTGAATCCGATCAGGGAGCGGGATTATGTGCAGTCAAATGCACATGTCATCGAAGCTTTTAAGGAGAAACTGGAACGGAGTGGTTTAACGGTGACAGTACGCCGTGAGATGGGGCGTGATATTGATGGTGCCTGCGGACAATTAAGGCGCAAGTACAAAGAGAATCAGAGACTTGCATAACGAAAAGTCATGTGCTAAGATAGACAGATGATGGAAGAGTATGTATATTACATGTAATTGAGAAAGGATAAAGCGGATGAAGACGTATTCCATAACGGATACAGGCATTCTTCGTGAAATGAATCAGGATTATTTTTTCGCGTCGGATGAACCCGTTGGGAATCTCCCGAATCTGTACATTGTTGCAGATGGCATGGGGGGACACAAGGCAGGAGATTACGCATCGCGTTACACAACGCAGCGCATCGTTGCATCCGTGTCCCGGAGTTCGGGAGAAGAACCAGTTACAATTTTAAAAGAGGCAATAACAACTGCAAACAGACTTCTGATCACAGAAGCTGCAGAAGATGAAGCGAAAAAAGGTATGGGGACGACACTTGTTGCAGCCACCATTATTGACGGACGGCTTTATGTTGCAAATGTCGGAGACAGCAGACTGTATATCATCGGTACGGATGGCATCCGGCAGATCACGAGGGATCATTCTCTTGTGGCAGAGATGGTCAGGATCGGTGAAGTAGGTGCAAAGGAAGCACGTGAGCACCCGGACAAAAATATTATCACCCGCGCAGTCGGTGCAGGGGAAGAAGTAGAGGCAGATTTTTTTGAAGTGGAATTAAAGAAAGATGACCACATCTTAATCTGTACGGACGGACTCACGAATATGGTGGAAGACGAAGAAATCTGCAGTATTATTCTGCGGGATGCTTCCATTGAGGAACGCGCCGGACTTCTTGTAAAAACTGCAAATGACAACGGTGGAAAAGACAATATTACAGTAATGATTATAGAACCATTTTCTTGATGAGGTGAAAGAATGTTAACAGTTGGGACGTATTTAGCAGATCGCTATGAAATCGTAAGTAAGATTGGTGCAGGCGGAATGTCCGATGTTTATAAAGCAAAGGATCATGTGCTTGGCCGTTTTGTGGCAATAAAAGTATTAAAACCGGAATTTTCGGAAGATCGTGGATTTGTAGCAAAATTTCGCACGGAGGCACAGTCAGCAGCAGGGCTGGAGCATCCAAATATTGTAAATATCTATGATGTAGGAAGCGAAGAGGGGCTTCATTATATCGTCATGGAATATGTTGAGGGAATCACACTTAAGACATACATTGAAAAGAAAGGACAGTTATCCTTTAAGGAAGCCGTCAGTATTGCCATTCAGGTAGCAAGAGGTATTGAAGCTGCCCACAACAAACAGATCATCCATCGGGATATCAAACCGCAGAATATCATGATCTCCACAGAGGGAAAAGTCAAGGTCATGGACTTTGGTATTGCCAGAGCCGCATCTTCCAATACCGTCAGCTCGGATGTGATGGGATCGGTTCATTATTCTTCTCCGGAGCAGGCGAGAAACGGGTTTGTAGACGGAAGAAGCGATATCTATTCTCTGGGTATTGTTATGTATGAAATGGTAACCGGACGTGTACCTTTTGACGGAGATACAACGGTTGCAGTCGCTATTCAGCATCTGCAGGAAGAGATGACACCTCCAAGTGTGTATGCAAAGAATCTGCCGATCAGCATGGAGAAGATTATCTTAAAATGTACACAGAAGAATGCGGACCGCCGTTACCAGACCATTGGAGATCTGCTGGCGGACCTGCGCAGATCGCTGGTACATCCGGATGAGGATTTTGTTGTGATTGCTCCGCTTGTGGACAATGGAAAGACCAAGGTCATCAGTGGGGAAGAATTAAAGCAGATCAAAGAACACGGGGTGGAGCCAAAAGAAGACAGGCACGCTTCCAAGCTGGAATCTTCCTATGATCCGGATGAGGATGAGGACGATGAGGATGAGGACGAAAACGAAGGACTCAGTCCGAAGATGGATAAGGCAATGACCATCATGGGAATTGTGGTGTTTGTTGTAATCCTTGCAGTGATTATTTACCTTGTGGGAAGTTTCTTTGGCTTATTCCGTTTTGGCAGTAATTCATCAAAGAATACAGAAACGCAGACGCAGACACAGACGCAGACACAGACACAGACAGAAAGTGAACAGCCTGTCGTGGTACAGGATGTATGCGGAAAGTTACAGGAGGAGGCACAGTCTGAACTGGAAGCACAGGGGCTGTATATGTTTGTTATTCAGGAGCAGAAGTCGGATCAGCCGGAAGGAACCGTTCTGAATCAGGACCCGGTTGGTGGTTCTGAAGTATCTGCCGGAACGACAATCAATGTAATTATTGCCGGAACCGAAAATGTGGATTTCACAGATTCGGAGAGTCAGAGTGAGCAGAACGATGTTCCGGTTCCAAATGTAGTTGGAAAACTGGAAAAAGATGCTTCTTCTACCCTTTCGGCTGCCGGATTTAAAGTGTCCAAAACATACAAATATGATGATTCCGTAGATGCAGGAAAGGTTGTTTCCCAGAGCCCGAGAGGCGGAAATGCACAGGAGGGAAGTACGGTTACGATTGTGATCAGTCAGGGAAAGAAGTCTAGTACGGTGCCATCTGTTCAGGGTCGCTCCAAGAAAGATGCACAGGCGGCTTTGCAGAAGGCTGGCTTAAAAGTTGCAGTGAAAGAAGAATACAGTGATTCTGTCAAAGCCGGTCAGGTAATTTCACAGAGTGTAGCATCCGGCAAGATTGTACCGGCAGATACAACGGTAACGATTACGGTAAGCAAGGGACCGGAAGAGATAAATTACAGCTATAAATTCTCAAAGTCATATGAAGCGCCGGAAGGGGCTGTCAGTGCAACGTATACATTGACGGGAAGCGATGGCACGACCTATGCAAGCGGAACCAGTGAGGTCGATGGTTCTCTTACGATCGGTGCATCCGATATGGCATGTGAGTCCGGTAAAGTGACGATTACCTGGAGCATTGAAGAAATAGATGATGAAGGTCTTTCCGATACATCTACCAAGACAGAAACACATTCTGTCAGCTTTTCAAAACAGTAGGTAATATATGAGGGGAAAGATTGTAAAAGGAATTTCCGGTTTCTACTACGTTCACGTGGCAGAAACCGGAATTTATGAATGTAAGGCAAAAGGAATTTTCCGTAATCAGAAGATCAAACCTCTCGTGGGTGATGATGTGGAGATTGTTGTACTGGATGAAGAAAAAAAAATTGGAAATGTAGAAAAAATTCTTCCACGTACCAGGGAACTGATCCGCCCCGCAGTGGCAAATATCGATATGGCACTCGTAATTTTCGCGGCTGCAAAACCGGACCCGAATTTTAATCTGCTGGATCGCTTTTTGTGTATGATGGAATATCAGAAAGTTCCGGTTACGATCTGTTTTAACAAATGCGATCTGGTGACGGAAGAACAAAGAGAAGTATTACGAAAAATTTATGAACTGGCGGGGTATGAGCTGCTCTTTACAAGTGCAAAGACACAGGAAAATGTGGAAAAACTCAAATCTGTGTTGCAGGGAAAGATGACGGCAGTGGCAGGACCGTCCGGAGTAGGAAAATCTTCGCTGATCAATGATCTGCAGGATGCGGTGCAGATGCAGACCGGAGGAATCAGTGACAAGATTGAGCGGGGAAAACATACGACACGCCATTCGCAGATTATACCAATTGCGGAAAACACCTATATTATGGATACTCCGGGGTTTAGTTCTATGGATCTGCCCGGATTTTCCAAAGAGGATCTGTGGACATGTTATCCGGAGTTCGTGCGTTTTGAGCCTGGATGCAGATTTATCGGATGCAGTCACATCGGAGAGCCGGATTGTGGCGTTAAGACTGCACTTGCAGAAGGAAAAATATCGCAGGTGAGGTATGACAATTATGTGCAGCTTTATCAGGAAATGAAGAATATGCGCAAGTATTAGGAGGAATCAATGAACTGTTTATCACCGTCAATTTTATCGGCAGATTTTGCTAATCTGGGAGAACAGATTCGGTTGCTGGATCAGGCAGGTGCGGAATATGTACACATCGATGTTATGGATGGAATGTTTGTTCCGAGTATTTCGTTTGCATTTCCGATCATTCGTTCCATTCGTAAATGTACCGATCGGATTTTTGATGTCCATCTGATGATTGAGGAACCGATTCGCTATATAGATGATTTTGTTGACGCGGGAGCGGATATTATTACGGTCCATGCAGAAGCATGCAGGCATCTTGACCGCACAGTGGAGGCAATCAGGGAAAAGGGGGTTCTGGCCGGTGTGGCATTAAATCCGGCCACTCCGCTGGAAACTGTCCGATATATTCTTCCGAAGGTGGACATGCTTCTTATCATGACCGTTAATCCGGGATTCGGAGGACAGAAACTGATTCCGTATACGTTAGATAAAGTGCGTGAAGCGAAAAATCTTGTGAAGCAGTCCGGATGTAAGACCGATATTGAAGTAGATGGGGGAATTAATCTGGAAAATGTGGAAGAAGCCATGGATGCAGGAGCCAACATAATTGTGGCAGGTTCTGCGGTTTTCAAGGGAGAGATCGAAAAGAATGTGGAAGCATTTCTGGAAAAGTTGCAAAGGCAGGGGTAGAAGATGAAGTATTTAATTGTTTCCGGGGGAGAAGTGAAGGAAGGTTTTTTAACCTGGATTGTAAAAAATGGAGGATTTGATGTCATATTAGCGGCAGATGCGGGAATGGAAGCATTGTATCGGGATCATATTCTGCCGGATATCATAGTGGGGGATTTTGATTCGGTAAATCCGGATACCCTTGAATATTTTCATGACAAAGAGCAGATCGAGGTGTGCATGCTGAATCCGGAAAAGGATGATACCGACACGGAATATGCGATCCGGGAGGCCATTCGCAGAGGTGCAATGGAGATTGTGGTCATTGGTGCAACCGGTACCAGAATTGATCATGTACTGGGCAATATCAGTCTGCTTGGTATTGGTCTGGAGGAACAGATAAAGATCAGCCTGGTCGATGAACATAATCGTATCCGCATGATTAATCAGCCGTTGACGATCCGGAAAGCGGAGCAGTATGGAAAGTATGTTTCTTTGATTCCATTTTCTGAAAAAGTAAGTGGTGTTACCCTGCGTGGATTAAAGTATCCGCTTACGGATTATACGATGGGAGGATTTAATTCTCTCGGAATCAGCAATGAAATTGTTTCAGATGAAGCAACGATTTCGTTTTCTTCCGGAGAGCTTATTGTCATCGAATCAAAAGACTGATTATTGAAAAAATAATGGGAAAATGGTACGAAAGAAGTAGTTCGTACCATAAAAAATAGCAAATATTATGGAAAAATGCTTGCATTGGAGTAATAAGTCTGCTATGATTATCTACGACGAAGGCGTCAAAAGAGAATTCTTTTGACGCCTTTTTTGCGTTTAAAAATATAAGAGATCGGAGGAAGATAGGATGAACGCAGGGGATACAGGATTTATGCTGATATGTTCAGCTCTGGTGTTTTTTATGACACCTGGATTAGCCTTTTTCTATGGAGGATTGGTTCGAAGAAAGAATGTCGTCAGCACCATGATGGCATGCGCAGCGATTATGGGATTGTCGGTTGTCATGTGGGTATTGTTTGGATATTCACTGTCTTTTGGTGGAAATCATGCAGGAATTATTGGAGATTTCCGGTGGTTTGGATTGCATGGAATTAAAATGAATGAAGCAGGTCCATATGCGTCGACGATACCGCATCTGGTTTATATTGCATTTCAGATGATGTTTGCAATGATCACGCCGGCTTTGATCACGGGTTCCCTTGTGGGCCGTGTAAAATTTAAGGCATTGTTTTTATTTATTATGTTCTGGTCCGTCATTGTATACTATCCAATGGCACATATGGTATGGGGACAGGGAGGATTACTTGCAGAAATCGGATCGGTTGATTTTGCCGGAGGAAATGTGGTGCATATCAGTTCCGGTGTCAGTGCACTGGTATTTTCCATTATCCTTGGCAGGCGAAGAGGATATGAACAGACGGCATACCGGGTACATAATATTCCGTTTGTAGCACTCGGAGCATTTATCTTATGGTTTGGGTGGTTTGGATTTAATGCAGGAAGTGCACTGGCAGCGAACGGACTGGCAGCACATGCATTTATGACAACTGCACTTGCCAGTGCGAGCGCCATGATGTCATGGATGTTTATTGATGTGATCAAGGATGGAAAGCCTACCTTAGTAGGTGCTTCTACCGGTCTGGTTGTTGGACTGGTTGCAATTACACCGGGAGCTGGATTTGTTCCGATCTGGTCGGCAATTATCATCGGAGCACTGGTCAGCCCGATCTGCTGTGGTACCATTTCCCTGTTGAAAGGAAAATTAAAGATTGATGATGCACTCGATGCATTTGGCTGCCATGGCATCGGAGGAGTCTGGGGAGGAATTGCAACCGGATTGTTTGCAAAACATTCTATCAATCCGGTTGCCCGCTGGGATGGACTGTTTTTTGGAAATTACCGTTTATTTGTTGCACAGATTATTGGAATTGTTGTGACAGTTGCCGTGGCGATTGTCGGTACACTGGTCTGCCTTGGCATTGTAAGATTGTTTACGGAGCTTCGTGTAGATGAAAAAGCAGAAAAAGTTGGTCTGGATATTTCGCAGCATGGAGAGAGTGCGTATCCGACATTTAATGGTCTGGATTCATAAGTCCCAGAAACAGACCTCGTATGTTATAATGGATCCGTCAGTTATTTCGAGACAGAGATAAATCTGGAAGTATAAAATAATCATGTATAAGGAGAAAAAAGAAGCTTATGATGATAAAAGTGGAAGCAATCGTCCGGGAAGAAGTTTTTGAGGATGTAAAGGAAGCATTAAACGCGATTGATGTGAATGGTATCACCGTATCACAAGTGATGGGATGCGGTGCACAGAGGGGATATAAAAAGAGAGTGCGTGGTACAGAAGTAGATGTTATGATGCAGCCGAAGATTAAGTTTGAGATTGTGGTATCGTCCGAGGAATGGGAGAAAGCGACCATTGATGCCATTCAGAAGGCTGCATTTACCGGAGAAGTCGGGGATGGAAAGATTTTCAGCTATGAGATCCGTACTGCTACAAAGATCCGTACCAGAGAGAGCGGGGCTGACGCCTTAAATTAGATTTTTAACAGAATCTACAGCATTGAGTTTTGGTTTTGGTGAACAATAAAAAGAGCATCCACATGGGATGCTCTTTTTGCATATCGAATTTACCTGATACAGGGAAATTATAACTGAGGACCAGCAGAAACCAGTGCCTTACCAGTTGCATTTCCTTCATACTTGGAGAAGTTCTTGATGAATCTTGCTGCAAGATCCTTAGCCTTTGTCTCCCACTCAGAAGCATCAGCATAAGTATCACGAGGATCAAGAATTCCTGTATCTACACCGTTTAATTCGGTTGGTACTTCGAAATCGAAGTAAGGAATCTTCTTAGTAGGAACGTTGTTGATATCTCCGTTTAAGATTGCATCGATGATTCCACGGGTATCTTTGATAGAGATACGCTTTCCGGATCCGTTCCATCCGGTATTTACGAGGTAAGCCTTAGCGCCGCTCTTCTGCATCTTCTTAACGAGTTCCTCAGCATACTTTGTAGGATGTAACTCAAGGAATGCCTGTCCGAAGCAAGCAGAGAATGTAGGTGTAGGCTCAGTAATTCCACGCTCTGTACCAGCAAGCTTTGCAGTAAATCCGGAAAGGAAGTAGTACTGTGTCTGCTCTGGAGTCAGAATAGATACTGGAGGAAGTACTCCGAAAGCATCTGCTGACAGGAAGATTACGTTCTTTGCTGCTGGAGCAGAAGAGATTGGACGTACGATATTCTTGATATGATCGATTGGGTAAGAAACACGAGTGTTCTCGGTAACGCTCTTGTCTGCGAAATCGATCTTGCCGTTTGCATCTACAGTTACGTTCTCAAGAAGAGCATCTCTTCTGATTGCGTTGTAGATATCTGGCTCAGAATCCTTATCCAGGTTGATAACCTTAGCATAGCATCCACCTTCGAAGTTGAAAACGCCGTTGTCATCCCAGCCGTGCTCATCATCACCGATCAGGAGACGCTTAGGATCTGTAGAAAGTGTAGTCTTTCCTGTTCCAGACAGACCGAAGAAGATTGCTGTATTCTTGCCATCTAAATCTGTGTTTGCGGAGCAGTGCATAGAAGCCATACCCTTGAGTGGAAGGAAGTAGTTCATCATAGAGAACATACCTTTCTTCATTTCTCCGCCGTACCATGTATTGATGATAACCTGCTCTTTGCTTGTGATGTTGAAAGCTACACATGTCTCAGAGTTTAATCCTAACTCTTTGTAGTTTGCAACTTTAGCCTTAGAAGCATTGTATACTACGAAATCAGGCTCGAAATTCTCAAGTTCTTCAGCGGAAGGCTTGATGAACATGTTTGTTACGAAATGTGCCTGCCAAGCTACCTCTACGATGAAACGGATAGCCATACGGGTGTCTTTGTTTGCACCACAGAATGCATCTACAACGAAAAGTCTCTTGTTGCAGAGCTCTTTCTTTGCAATATCCTTAACAACTGCCCATGTGTCTTCTGTCATTGGGTGGTTGTCGTTCTTGTACTCATCAGATGTCCACCATACAGTGTCCTTTGAGTTCTTGTCCATAACGATATATTTGTCTTTTGGAGAACGTCCGGTGTAGATACCAGTCATTACGTTAACTGCACCAAGCTCTGTCTCCTGACCAACTTCATATCCTTCAAGGCCAGCTTTTGTCTCTTCTTCGAATAATTTCTCATAAGAAGGGTTGTGAACGATTTCTGTGGTACCGGTGATACCATACTTGCTTAAATTGATTTCTGCCATCTTGATTTAAACCTCTTTCTTTATAGTATAGTAAGAAAAAATTCCTTTTTCCCTAATTTAGTATTATACATAATTACCCAATAAAATCAATAAAATTTGTATGAAATTTTCCCGTTTTTGAAATTTTGGGGGAATTTGGTCACATGTTTTTTCCCTGTGCTTTTTTCACGGTTTCAATGAAGTGTGTTACATCGGCATCCGGTTCTTTGGCATAGAGAATTCCGTAAGGGATCGGGTGATCCCGGTCAACAGGGAGTGTTACAAGAGCCGGATGGACATCTTTCCAGCATTCAATTGTGACCATGAGGTTCTGGGACTGTTCACACTGGTTAAATACCTCAATATCGTAAAACTGCGGAGCATCTGCAATGTGAATCTCAGGAGTGGGGCAAAGAACTGCAGATTCTGCATCCGGGGGATGTGGTATATATTAAACCGGGTGTAAAACATTATCACGGAGCGGCAGCAGATTCCTGGTTCAGTCATATTGCGGTGGAATGTCCGGGAGAAAACTGCAGCAATGAGTGGTGTGAGCCGGTAACGGATGAGCAGTATAACCGTGCTAAAATAGAGAGGTTTTAAATTATGGCAGTAAAACAGACAGCAGGAAGAACACAGTTGGGAGAGTTTGCGCCAAAGTTTGCAGAATTGAATGATGATGTGCTTTTTGGTGAAGTGTGGAGCAGAGAAGAACAACTTTCCCTGCGCGACCGTTCCCTTGTGACGGTTGTGGCACTGATGGCACAGGGACTTACCGATGAATCATTCAAATATCATCTGCAGAGTGCAAAGGCAAATGGTATTACCAAAGAGGAAATAGCAGAGATCGTTACACATGCAGCGTTTTATTGCGGATGGCCGAAAGCATGGGCAGTGTTCCGCATGGCAAAAGAAGTATGGAATGAGGAAAAATAGGGAAGTATAAATAAATATAAAATATACATTGAAAGGAAGAAAAACATGTTAGAAAATACATATACACTGGAAAACGGAATTAAAATCCCCAAATTAGGATTCGGTACCTGGTTTATCGATGATAGCAAAGTGGCAGAAGCGGTAAGAGAAGCCGTAAAAATTGGTTATCGCATGATTGATACGGCACAGGCGTACGGCAATGAAGTGATATGTTGTGAAGTGTAGATGTCAGATTTCCCAAAACAGTGTTGTTTAGCGGAAACCTCCATCTGCTAGTCAAATGCAAGCATTTGACTCTCGCGACATTCGCCAAATTGACACGCCAGCGTGTCAGCTTGGCTCATTGTTCGCGGATATAACACAACATAGGAGGCTGGCTCATTTGTGGTGAATGATAGATTGCAGATGTTATATTAAGAAGGTGATACTCTTTTAACTGAAACTGTAAACATTTAGCACAAAGGAAGGAGCAGCGTATGGAGTTAACATATCATTGGGAAGGCGATGTATTGATTCCAGATT
>ENA-OWPP01000493-OWPP01000493.1-human-gut-metagenome-genome-assembly--contig:-NODE-493-length-44955-cov-6.916860_pt1 | contig 44955 bp, 31 predicted proteins | sample MGYA00248265_ERZ651848 | MGnify/ENA primary metagenome ERZ651848 (study PRJEB26924, sample SAMEA4378233) | human gut metagenome | biome: human gut; feature: human-associated habitat; material: faeces...
GGTAAGGTCTCCCGCTGCCTGTGTGGAGAGTCAGTTCTTGGCGCGATAGAGGAACGTAACGATCTGAGCGCGGGTGCAGCCATTGTTGGGGCTGAACGTGTTGGCGGACGTACCGTTGGTCACGCCGCTCTCCACTGCCCATGCCACAGCATCGGCACAGAAAGCGTCAGCCGCCACATCGGTGAAACCGTTCACCGTGGTGGGTGCTTTACCCAGCGCACGGTACAGCAGCGTCACACTCTGTCCACGGGTGCAGGTATTGTTGACACCAAACGTACCGTCCGCGAAGCCGTTGGTAATGCCGTTCTCAATAGCCCATGCAACAGCGTTGTAGCAGTAGCTGCCGGGGAGCACGTCGCCGGGGACCTTGGCCGTGCCCTTGGGCGCGGGGGAACCGGCGGCCCGCCACAGGAAGGTCACGATCTGGCCACGGGTGCAGGGATTGTTAGCGCCGAACAGAGCGTCGGTCTTGCCGTTGGTGATGCCCTTCTTCACAGCCCATTCCACAGCCTTGGCATAATAAGCGTCGGCGGGAACGTCTGCAAAGATGGAAGCCGCCTGCTCCTCAACGAACTCCGCAGAGACAGTCACCTTGGAACCGGGCATGGTGAAGGTGTACTTGCCATTGCCCTTGTCGGTGAGCTTCACGGTGTTGCCGTTGGCGTCCTTTACGGCAATGGTATCCAGCTCGTAGCCCTTGTCCGGCGTCGCAGTGACGGTGATGAGCGTCCCCGCGCTGCCGTTCGACGGGTTGACGCGGATAGTGCCGTTCGCCGGCTGCGTCACGGTTATGCCGTTCGGGTCGGGGATGTTGATGAATGACCAGCGTGCATAGAAGGTCTTATTGCCCAAATCCGCAGCGGATATCTCCGTATACGGGCCGTCCTGGAATTCCTCGTCCGCGTACCAGCCCTCGAAGCGGTAGCCGGAGCGGGTGACATCGGGCAGCAGTGTCACCGCGCCATAGGTATAGCTTGTGACATCCTGCGCGCCGTCAGCAAATCTGCCGCCGTTCAGATTGAGCGAGACGCTGTAGCTGTTAGCCTTACACTGAGCGTAGAGGGTAACGTTCCCGTTCAGTTCAGAGGTGAGGTTTTCCACTATTTCCTCATCAAAATAGGAATTGCCATAATCGTCTTTCCACCCGTCGAAGGTGTAGCCGGTGCGGGTGAAGCCGTTGCCCGTGAGCTTTTGGGCGGTGTCATAGGTGAAGGACTGGGAGCTTATGATGCCCTCGCCGCCGTTGGGGTCAAAGGTCACCGTGTATTCGTTGGCCGTCCACTGGGCGTAAAGCGTGACGGTGCCGTTCGGTTCGGTGGTGAGATTGATCACCTGTTCCCCCTCCTTGTAGGGAGTACCGGTGCCATCGGCCGCCGTGTTCCACCCGATGACAGTGTAGCCGGTGCGGGTGAAGGTGTTGGCGGTGAGGTTTTGCGCGGTATTGTAGGTGAAGGTCTGGGGGGGCATGGTGCCCGTGCCGCCGTTGGCGTCAAATACTACCGTGTATGTATTGGCGACCAGGGCAGCTTCCACACCGTCCAGATCCACATGATAGCCTGTTATATCCGAGAAGAAGTAGCTCGTCGGGTCTTTTCCCTGCATATAGGAGCTCCACCCGCTGGTGAAGACGCCCAGGTTGTCCATTGTCACACCGATGGGAGAGCCTCCTGACAGCCGGCCGACGATAGTGAAGACTGTTGCGGACTCTTGATTATTATAATACTGATTCAAATCCACATTGCTGGTGGTCTCGTTCGGCTCGCCTTTATTGACAGTGTTGTCCTTGATGGTGGGGTTGCCGGACAGTTTGAACTCCATCCCGTTGCTGACGGTGGTCTGGTCACCGGACAAGTTGTAGCTGTAGACGGACGCATACACACCGCCGCCTCTGTTGCCAGCGTTGTTGCCGGTGATGGTGCCGCCGGTCATGTTGAAGGTGCCGTTGTACACATACACCCCGCCGCCGTTGAAGGTTGTGGTGTTGCCGGCAATATTGCCGCCGGTCATGTTGAAGGTGCTGTCGTACAAATACACCCCGCCGCCGTTGATGCTGGAAGAACCACCGGTGACGACACCGCCGGTGAGGTCGCATTCTGTTGCGCCTTCGGGTACATCGTCCCCATTATGCCACAGGCCGTTGCTGTCGATGTAGCCATGGGTGGTTCCGCTTGAGCAGTCGCACAGGGTAAAGGTAAGCCCGCTGTACATGCTGCTCACAACAATGATTCCCGTGTCTAGGTCAAGCACATGACCGTTGAGGCAGAGGGTCACGCTGCCGTTAATTCGTATTTGTGAAATTCCGGTACAATTCACGTCTTCGCCCAGGTAGTAATTGCCAGATTTGAGTTCTAAATCTGCATTTGTATTAAAATTCGTTTGAGTCAGCTTCGTCCAGTCGCTGTGGTTGTCGTGTTCCTCCGCCGCCGATGCTCCCACGCACAGCACGCCCAGGCACAGGGCTATCGCAAATACCAATACGAACAGTTTTTTCATACGCTCTCCCTCCTGTCTAGTGGGCCAATGGGTCATTCGCATTGCTGCGCAATGCGAAAACGGTGTACACCGTTTGATCACTTTATTTTACACTATCCCCGGCGGCAGTGCAAGAAATATCATCCTGTCTATCCAAAAAGTAAAGCCCACAGCGTTTGAGGCGCTGCGGGCTTTGTTTGTGTTGGGGTTTACAGTTCCACAAACCGCATGAGCATCGCGGCGCACTGTGCGCGGGTGGCGGTGCCTTGCGGGACAAGCGTGGACTCTGTCACGCCGGTGATGATGCCATTCTCGACGGCCCAGCGCATAGCTGGCTCGGCCCAGGAGCTGACAGAATCGGCGTCGGTGTCAGCGCCAGTCGCCTTGACCCATCCGCCGTAAATGGTGACCGTACCCGCTTCGCCATTTACATTGCCAATAGCCGCACTCCCGCCATCGGCCGCCGTGATGTTCCCTCCGCAGATGGTAATGTTACCGGCTGCTTGGGATTGTTTGCTGCCCTCTCCCAACCAGCATTTGCTGTCAGTTTGCCCATGCCCTCTCCGGCGGACTGAGCGTAGATGGTCAGGCTGTTGTCGCCGGTGACGGTGATACCCTGACTGGCGGTCAGCGTGTACCCATCCGCTAGGATGAGATGCACATCGCCGGTGACAGTGACGCGGGAACTGATTGTCACGTCGCCGTTTACGACGTACCAACCGTTGTTGCCATCATCGCCCCAGGTGGTGTCGCTCTCCGTCACCACCGTGGCGCTGTCGCAGGTCCGCGGCGTGCCGTTCGCGTCTATGTAACTCACGCTTGTATCAGCACTCGCCGTAACAAGAGTTGCCGCTATCATCAGGGCGAAGCACAGTGTGAGAGACAATATCCAACCCAATTTCTCTTTCATATGTTCCTCCTTGGGACTGCTGCCGGGAGCCGGGGGCTGACCGGCGAAAACTGCTTACAATTATTTAAGCCCGGCTCCGGACGGCTTGCGCCGCGCAGCAGACGCCGGGAATATTTTTATCCGCGACAAAGCCTATCCGTATGGAGTTTCTCCATACGGAAAAGGGCTAGCCCTTTTCGGCTGCAATTGTGGATAAATACTTAATTATTATACCGCTGCTCAGCGAGTTACGCAGCAGAAACATGAAATAAGTTCAATTTCCACAATGTGGAGCAAAAACCGCACCTCCCGGAGACTGTCTCTCCGAGCCTGCGGTTTTGTAAGCCCGTAACGCTCACATTTCTATCGCGATTCCGCGCTCGCGCAGGTGCAGCGGCCTGACCGCTCCGCCGCCGAGGACGGCGTCCACCGTCTGACGGAAGCGCTCAAGCTCCCTGCCCGGGACAAGCGCCAGCAGCGACCCGGCGAAGCCCCCGCCGTGCACGCGCACGGCTCCGCGCCCCGCGAGGGCGTGCTCGCACACGGCCTGCGCGACGAGCAGCGGCTGGGCGCGCGTCTCGCCCGCCACGCTCAGGTTCTGCAAATACATCCCGGACGAGCGTCCGGACTCGCGTATCAGCTCCAGCAGCCGCGCAATGTCGCGCCCACGTATCGCGTCCGCCGCCTCCTGTGCGCGCCGGTTTTCCGCCGCGAAGTGCATCGCTCGCAGCGCTGCGCGGTCGCCGTGCTCCGCGCGTATGGCGCCAAGCGATGCGAGCAGGTCGCGCTCCGGCACGTCGCGCAGGACTTCGCGGCCGAAGTGACCGGCGACGGCGCGCATCTCAGCGGCGATGGCGGCGTACTCCGCCGTCAGATTCTCGTGCCCCGCGCCGGAGTCCACCAGGCAGAGCGTGTAGCCGAAGGCGTCCAGATCCAGCGTCAGCCGCTCCAGCCGTGGCGAGCGCGCATCGGCGAAGTCTATCGCGGATATGCCGCCCGACGCACAGGCGAGCTGATCCATCAGCCCACAGGGCTTGCCGAAGTATTCGTTCTCCGCGAACTGCGCTATCCGCGCCAGCTCGGCGGCGGACATGCCGGAGCCGAACAGCAGCGCGTCCATGGCCGCGGCGACAAGCACCTCAAAGCAGGCGCTGCTGCTCAGCCCTGAGCCGACCGGAACGCCCGCCGAGACGGCCAGCGCCAGGCCGGTATTCCCGGGCAAAAACCCGCGCGCGGCGAATCCGGCGGCCACGCCGCGAACCAGCGCGGCGGAGCTGCCGCGCTCAGTCGGCCTCGCGTCCAGGCTGTCGAGCGCCACGTCCACCGGCTCCATGCCCTCGGACAGCACGTGTATCCGCCCGTCGCCGGTACGCGCCGCGGCGGCGTCCAGCGAGAGCGTGACAGCCGCGGCCACGACGCAGCCGCGCTGGTGGTCGGTGTGGTTGCCGATAAGCTCCGTCCGCCCCGGCACACTGATATACGCCTCGCTCTCCAGCCCGAACCCCGCACTCAGCCTATTCTCCAACTCCCGCCTGACCGCATTTTCCATACACTCACCCCTATCACTGCGCATTATAGCGTATATCGCAAGAGAATGCCAGGGGAAATAAAAAGACCCGCGCCTTATGGCGCGGGTCTGGGGTTTATAACATTACATTTTGTCGAAGCGCATGAAGATGGTGGCGCATTCGGCGCGGGTGGCGTTGGCCTTGGGGGCGAGGGTGGTGGAGGTGACGCCCTGGATGACGCCGTTGCCTATCGCCCAGCGCATGGCCTCAACGGCGTAGCCGGAGACGCTGCCCGAATCGGTGTAGCGGTTCAGGTTCGCGGAGCCGTTCTTCTCGCCGGCGTAACGCCAGAGCATGGTGACCATCTGCTCACGGGTGACGTAGTCGTTGGGGTTGGTGCCGTCGGACACGCCCTCACGCATCGCCCAGTTGCGAGCCTGCTCGACCCAGTTGGTGCCGGTTATGGTCTGTCCGTCCATGCGGCCGAGGACAGCCCAGAACATGGCGCGGGTCATGGTGCCGTCAGGATTGAAGGTGGTGGCGCTGTCGCCCTCCATCATGTCATTGCTCCAGACGTAGTAGATGCTGTCGTAGAACCACTGAGTGCGGTGCACGTCGACGAAAGGCATACCGTTGGCCTTGAAGGTCGCGGTGATGTAGACGTCGGCGTTGGGCATCTCGAACCTGTAGGTGTTGTTGCGGACATAGCTCACCTTGACGCTGTTACGGTAGTTGTAGCCGTAGTAGACGTCGATGTCGTCGAGGACATAGCCGGTGTCGGGGTCGACGTAGATGTAGACAGTGTCGCCCTTGTCGGCGGAGTTAACGTTGGTGCTGATGTCGCCGTGCTCGATCTTGCTGTCGATGACGATATCGAACTCGCCGTTGCGGAGGATGACATAATAGGTGCGGTCGCTGGTGATGGTATCCCTATCGCCCGGCTCAAAGACCTCGCTGCCGTACTTCCAGCCCTCAATCTTCTTGCCCTCGAATGTGCCGCCGGGGAGGGTGAATACATAGTCGTCAGGAACTTCAATTTTGGTCTGAACGTCCTTGTCATAGTACAGGGTGACGTCCCAAGTTGTACCTGTGCGGAGATAATTGACCTCGCCATTCTGGCCGGCCGCGGTGAGAGCCGCGTTGAGGGTTGTGTGGTAGCTGTAAATGCCGGCAGCGCTTACAGCCTCATACGGATATTCGCTTCCGTCGACAAATTCATCAACGGAGGTCTTGAATTTGCCGCCGGTGACGGCAACGTCGTCTCCGTCGGGCTCATAATCGGGGTCATCCGAGCCAATTATTGCAGTGTAGCTGCCGCCGGATATTTCAACGTCGGTCTTTGCTGTCTTGACCTGAATATTCTTGTAATATCCGCCCTTAAGCTCAACATCGGTGCTGTACACGTCATCTTTGCCGTTCTCGACAACGACAGAGCAGTTCTCCTCGAAATCGCCGTCCTCAATGACGAGCTTGGAAGCGCCGCCGTTGGTATCGGCATTGACGCCGCCCCAGCCGTTATCCGCGGTCTTACCATATTCTATGGTGAGCTCGGCCCCATTATTGGCCAGGAATCCGTAGGCATAGCAGTCGTGGGCGTAAACGTTATCGATTGTAACGTCAGCGCCGCTCCCGTAAGCCTGGATGCCATAACGAACAAGCTGCTCGCTGCCGTCAATTTCAAAATTCTTAAGGGTAGCTTTGGACTTAACGACAAATATATGGCCCTGCCCGTCTTCACCGGTTACGGTGCTGGTAGCCTTGAAAACGCAGCCGTTTCCGTTGATGGTGATATTCTTTTCAATATTGTAGTATCCCTGGCTATTTGCAAGCTCAGACAGGTCGACTGTAATTTCGTCGGCGGTTATATTAACGGTATCGCCCTCCTCGGCAGCGGCGATGGCGGCCTGAAGGCTGGGATAGCCGACGCCGTCAACGGTGGCGACGGTGGTCGTGTCGTCAACGACAACATTTCCGGTCTCCTCGTCAAACTTCATGGAGACGTCGTCGGGAATGTAATCTTTGACCGAAGTGTCGGCATCGCCGGCTTTGGTCTTGAAAGTTCCTCCAGTTATAAAGTCATCCAGCTTCTCATTTTCATTAAAGTCAGCAAACGTGCTTCCGGATGTAAACTTACCGCCGGAAATGCTTACATTATTGGGCGTAGCATTATTGGCAGTGCTAAGTTTCACACCCCAAGTCTTCACAATGGCATTGCCGGTAGAAGCATTAAATGTTCCATTGTTTATGTCGAGGTCAACACCAAACCCGGGGTACGGAATAGATATTACGCTTGCATCAGTGTCAGCCGTTACAAACGTACCGCCATTAATAACAAACTCGCACTGACCGGGAAGGTAAATGACGCAGTTTTCTTTCAGGGTGTTGCCACGATCGAGTCCGGATTCGTAATATCCGCTGTTTACGGTTACTTTTGATGCAGGCTCAGAAGTAGTATTATTCAGGGCAATGGCAGAAAAATCGGTTTTAATAGTGGGCTGATTTCCTCCGCCAAGCGTACCGAGAACAACGGTAGCGCCATTGGCGGGATATACACCATACAAGCCATGCTGCTTGTTGCTCTCAAGAGAGTCCGCATCAATAGTGCCAGCCGTGAAGTTTAACATTGATTCAGAACCGCTGACCATGAACATGACACGTTCATTAAACGAACTGACATCAGTAGCAGTGCACTTGAAAGTACCGCCGCTAACATTAGCAGTGCCTTTATTGACGCGGATAACTTCGGCACCCGCAGTCTCAAAAGTTCCGCTCTGAATGTTCAGCGTACCGCCGTTAACAATGAAAATACCTTTGACATCATCCTCGGTAGGCGCAACATCATTAGTTACACTACCAGTACCGGTAACAGTCAGGGTGCCGGTAACAGTTATTGAATATCCATTTGTCTTGAGACTATTCTGAGTAAGATTGAGTGTTTCATTACCTGAGACAGTGATATCTTTAGTAAGTGTTATAACTCCATTCTCTCCTGCGTCCGGGAAACCCTCATCCGCAGCCAGCGCGGTCACCGTGCCCAGCGCGAAGACCATGCACACGGCAAGCAGCACTGTCAAAATGCGCTTTTTCATACCGATTCTCCTTTTCTAAATATGTTCTCCATAGGGTCTTTACTTCATCTCTGATGAAGTAAAACGGCATTAATGCCGTTTTGGGTTTACAAGGCCATACTATCACAAGCGGTTGGCACTGTCAACGCATGGCAAAGACTTTCGTCAACTTTTTGTGGAGTTAAAATTTGGCCTCATCTTTATAGTGACGTATATGTCCGAATAATGTTCCCGCATAAAAAAGCGCGGCAGAAATTTCTGCCGCGCGGTCCGCTATTATTCCGCCGAGCCCGTAGCCCATTTGTACAGCTCGACAAATTTGTTCAGGCACGCGCCCTCCTTTTGGAGCATGAAGTCGCGCTTGCCGCAGGTGAATTCAAGCTTGCGCCCGCCGCTGAGTATCTCGGGCAGCGTCAGCTCGTGCAGGGGGAAGCGCATGCCGCCTATGCTCAGCGTGGCCGCGTCCGCGGCCAGCGTGCCCTGCGCCAGCTCCGTGAGGACAAAGCCCTCCCCCACCTCGCTGAGCGTCACGCCCGGCTCGGTTATGACCTCGCCGCGCTCGAACCGCTCGCGGTAGTTGGCCAATTGCAGCTGCTCCCAGTCCGCCGCCGTGCGAATCTTGCCCTCCGGCTCGTGGAAGAAGCCGTACTCGTCCATGGTCAGCTCCCAGCCGCAGGAACACTTCACGCGCTGCTCGTCCGCCGTCAGCGTGTCTATGCCGCCGCAGCGCGGGCAGGTGTCGTAATACCTTGTAATGTCCCGCACTCCGTGGCGGAACTTGAACGGGCGCATGTACTTCTCCTGCTCGGCGTAGGCATCCACATACAAGTCCTCGCGTATGTGCGCGAGGACTTCCTCCGCGGACATGTCCGCGAGCTCCTCCGGCGAATACTCGTGCACGATGCCGTGCTCGAACAGCTTGCCGCTGTTGAGGTAGTTCTGCCACCTCGGCTCGATGAAATATCCGCCCTTGCTGCGGAAGGTCACCACCTTGCAGCCGAGCTTCTTCGCCAGCTTGGCCGTGGCCGGGGCGATGTACGTGCTCTTGCCGTTGTGGCTTATCCTGCCCTCGCAGAACAGCAGCACGCAGTTACCGCGGCGGATGCGGCGCATTATGTCAACCACTCCGCCCGCCTTGCTGGAGCCTTTGGTGACCGTGATGGGGTTGAACCAGTGGCGGAAGCCCCAGCCGAACAGACCCATCGCCGTCACGTGCTCGCTGGAGACGAAGTACATGTGGTTCTTTATGTGCTCGGCCACCACCAGGAAGTCCAGGTCCGAGGTGTGGTTGGCGAGGATAAGCACCGGCTCGGAGTACTTCACCGGGTGCTTCACCCACACGCCGTAGGCGCAGTAGCACACGACCTTGAATATGGGTCTGAACAGCGTGTAGATGCGCCTGTAGAACGCGTCCGAATGAGCCTTAGGCTTCTTCTCCGCCGCGCTCACTCTGTCCACTCCTCCTCGGGCTTGCCGGCATAGCGCTTTTTAAATATCTTCCGGCGGAAAAGGAAGATGTTGTACGCTGTGAACAGCACCAGGTACACGCCGAACATAATGAAGGTGTTGGTCAGGCTGCTGGCCGCGAAGCCCAGCGTCAGCAGCAGCGGAGCCAGGAACGCGATGGACGGGATGTTCTGCAGCACTATGTTGCTGCTGGCCGGGGTGACAAAGTCGGGGTCGATCTCGCGCAGCAGCACCATGCCGGTGCTGAGCGTGCCGCTCAGCGTGCCGAAGTTGGTGAGGAAGCTCTCCACCTCGTAGCCCTTGTAGGCGTGCTTGGTGGCCTTGTGCACGTAGAACACCGTGATAAGCGTGCCCACGGCGCAGGTGACCACCAGCAGCCAGATGTTGGCAAGCACGTCCTCGATGTCTATGGCCATGATGCCGGCGGCTATCATCGCGTCGAACATCGTGCCGCTTATGCGGTCCATGAGGTGGTTGTTGGTGTAATAGCGGCGGATGACGTTTTTCTTTTTGAGGGCGGACATGACGGTCTTTATCACGAAGGCCGCTACCAGCGCCCAGAGGAAGTTGAGACCCCAGGCCAGGTCTCCGACGGCCTGTATCGGCACCGCCGCCAGCAGCAGCATGATGCCGTAAGCGCCCGCGTAGGCCAGAGCGACCAGGCAGAGCTGGACGGTCAGCTTGTCGATGCTCTCGCTGTTGGGTATCTCGTCGGGGTCTTCGATTATCACGCGGTCTTTCTCCGCGGCCAGCGCGCGGCGGGGCTTCACCAGTCCCTTGCGCGTGGCTATGTTCAGGTATATCACGCCGAATACGCTGCCGACGATGAAGCCTATCGCAGCGACGGCCAGGCCGAAGTTGCTGCCGCCGTTGAAGCCGTAGTTGGCCTCAAAGTTGCTGCCCCAGCTCAGCGCGCTGCCGGTGCTCTGGCCGAAGCCCATGGGCAAAATGAGTCCCGCGGCGTAGAACGAGCCGTTGAGGAAGAAGAAGGCTATCGAGATGACCAGGCCGACAAGCGCCTGGATGAGATAGCCGCCGGCCATGATGGCGCCGGACTCGACCACCTTGACGGTGGAGACCTTCTTCTCCTCCTTCGCGGTCTTGAGCGCCATCGCGGCAAAGCCCAGGCCGAGGCAGTGGTAGGTGATGATCTCCATGGTGGCGTTGTCCACCAGCGGCGTGAGCGCCGGTATCTGCTTGAGTATGAGCACCAGGAATCCGCCTATTATCGCGGCGGGTATGTAGAGCTTTTTCAGGAACGGCACCTTTGTACGCAGGACATTGCCGACCAATATGGCGATAAACAAAATTCCCAATTGACCCAGAAATGTCCAGACGTAGGCGTCGGAGAATACTACGGTTTCAGGCATAAACCCACTCCTCCTCGCGCGGCCGGAAAACCCGCGCGTACGTTATTTCCACCGACATAGTATAACACAGTTCTCAAATCAAGTTAAACTCATTGCTAAAAATACCCGTAAATTTTTGAAGCCCGGGCGGCAGAGAAAATTGTAGAATTTGCTCACTTACTGTCATTTGTGTAAATTCAACACGCGCTACTAATTTGTTCTTCCCCCCTGGTTTTGTGCATGATCCTGTGGTAAAATCGGCTCAGAGGTGATAATATGACGCTCAATGCTCTTATCGGCATACTAATCCCGCTCGCTGGCACTACGCTCGGCTCGGCCTGCGTCTTCCTGCTGCGCGGCGAGCTGCGTCCCCGGCTGCAAAAGCTGCTGCTCGGCTTCGCGTCCGGAGTCATGATAGCGGCCAGCGTGTGGTCTCTGCTGATGCCGTCCATCAGCATGGCCGAGACTCAGGGCGTGACGCCGTGGGTGCCGGCGGCGATAGGCTTCCTGCTGGGCATCGGCTTTCTGCTGCTGCTGGACACGCTCGTGCCCCATCAGCATCTCGACTGCGACAAGCCCGAGGGCTGCCCGGCAAAGCTCGGCAAGAACACGATGCTCGTGCTGGCCGTCACGCTGCACAACCTGCCCGAGGGCATGGCCGTCGGCGTGGTATTCGCCGGCGCTGCTCAGGGCGATCTGCCGCTCTCGCTGGCCGGCGCGTTCGCGCTGAGCATAGGCATAGCGCTGCAAAACCTGCCCGAGGGCGCGGTGATTTCCATGCCCCTGGCCGGCAACGGAACTTCGCGTGGTAAGGCCTTCCTGACGGGCTTCGCCTCCGGCGTGGTCGAGCCGATAGGCGCGCTGCTGACCATTCTGCTCACGGGGCTTGTCACCCCCGCCCTGCCCTACATACTCGCCTTTGCCGCCGGAGCCATGATCTACGTCGTGGTCGAGGAGCTCATCCCCGAAGCGCAGAGCGGCGAGCACTCGAACATCGGCACCATAGGCGCCGCTGCGGGCTTTGTGCTCATGATGATACTCGACGTGGCGCTCGGCTGAGTCCGCGCCTTCTCCCCGGCTTGGACATATGAGATACGTCCGGCGAGCGTTTCCTCCCGCCGCGTGGTTATGCTGACGAAAAATGTCGAATTTGCTTGAAATAGGCACGCGCATGTTTTATTATAAATGAGTAAATTCCGGCATGTGGGGGGGAATTGCGGTGGTGAGGAAATTAGAGTTAGCGCTCCTGGGCGTTGCGTTCGCCGTGGTGGCCGCGTGTTCGGCGGCCGGCGAAGCATCGCTCCAGGGGTTTTTTACGCGCCTGACGCTCAGCCTGACGGTGGGCGACTCGGTCACTGAGGTCTACGCTCAGCCCGGCGAGACGGCGGATCTCTCGGCGGTCACGGCCGGCGAGGGGCTGCGGGTGGCCTATTGGCTGGACTCTGACGGCGGCGCGGCCGACCTGTCGCAGCCGGTGGAGGCCGACGCCGAATACACGGCGGTGCTCGCGCCCGAGCTTAACGGCCAGCTGGAGCCGTGGCTGGAGCTGGACGAGCACGGCCTCGCCCACCCCGGCGAACACGTGACCGGGGAGGAAATAGCCGCCGCCGTGGACTCCATGTTCGGCGGCGCTGTCCGCACGGACGTGATAGCGCGCCTCGACACCGTGAGCGAGGTGGAGCTGGCTCTTGTGCTGGACGGATTGTTCCCGCCCGAAGCGCTCTCCGGCCTGACGGAGAACGAGCCGCTCAGCAGGATAGAGGCGGCCGGCATCATCTATCCGCTGTATATGGATACATTGTATGGCGACGCCTGGGGCTATGATGCAGTGTACGCCGTTATCGCCCCGGATCTCGACCCGCTGAGCGACGGCGCAGGAGCTATGACGGCTTGCCTTGACGCCTCCGGCGCTGTATACTACGGTGAGGGGCTGGTCAACCTGGACGGGTACCTCTACCGCGTGAACGACGAGGGGCTGTTCTGCATGGACGAGGAGGTCGACGGCCTCTACTACGGCGCCGACGGGCGCTACACCTCCGGGAACGAGGAGCTGGACGCCTACGTGGCGGAGACGCTTGCGCCCATCTGCGCTGAGTACGAGACCCGCGAGGAGATGCTCCGCGCGGCCTATCTGTACGTGCGCGACAACTTCACCTACCTCCGCCGCAACTACTACGCCGTCGGCGACGACGGCTGGCAGATAGACGAGGCGCTGACCATGTTCAGCACCGGCCGCGGCAACTGCTACTGCTACGCCGCTGCGTTCTGGTCGCTGGCCCGCGGCCTGGGCTATGACGCCACCGCCGTGGCAGGTACTGTCGGCTGGGAGCGCTCGCCCCACGGCTGGGTGATAATGTACGACGGGGACGGAACCCGGATAGTCTACGACGTGGAGTTGGAGATGGCACACCACTACAACCGCGGGCGCTATGACGTCGACCTGTACGCCATGGAGCCGGAGGACACCACAAGCTGGAATTACATTTACGGAGAACAGTTTAGATGAGCACTGACAGCGCGATATTTCTGTTTTTCTTCCTGCCTCTGCTGCTGATACTGGAGGCGGTCATAAGGCCGGTCAAGGCCAAGAACGTATTTCTCTGCATCGCCGGGCTGATTTTCTACGCCTTCGGCGAGCTTTGGGCGCTGGCGCTGCTGATAGCCTCGGCGCTTGTGAACTGGGCGCTGGGACTGTTGGCCATGCGCGGCGGGAAATACGCGGTCGTGCTCGCCGCGGCGCTGAACCTGGCGCTGCTGGGCGTGTGCAAGTACCTCGGATTCTTCGGCGAGGGGCTCTCGCTGCTCGGCCTGGAGGTCTCCCTGCCGGATATAATCGCCCCGGCCGGCGTGAGTTTCTTCACCTTCAAGGGCATAAGCTACGTAGCGGACGCATACAAGCGCCCCGAGACCGCCTCGCGCAGCTTCTTCCGAGTGCTGTTCTACATCTCCTTCTTCCCCGAGGTCATGAGCGGCCCGCTCTCCCGCTTTGCAAGCTTTGACGCCCAGCTCGCCGCGCGCGAGCGCTCGGCGGAGCGCACGGCCAGCGGACTGCGGCGCTTCATCCTCGGCCTGGCCAAAAAGCTGCTGCTCTCCGGCGGCTGCGCCGTGGTCGCCGACGCCGCCTTCGGCGCGGGCGCGGCGCTGGACGCGCGCATGGCCTGGCTGGGAGCCGTCGCCTACTCACTGCAGCTCTACTTTGACTTCTCCGGCTACTCCGACATGGCCGTCGGCCTCGGCTCGACGCTGGGCTTCACCTGCCCGGAGAACTTCAACCACCCCTTTGCCGCCACGAGCATAACGGACTTCTGGCGGCGCTGGCACATCTCGCTCTCGCTGTGGTTCAGGGACTACCTGTACATACCGCTGGGCGGCTCGCGGCGCGGCAGGTGGCGCACCGCGGCGAACAAGGCGGTCGTATTCGTGCTGTGCGGGCTCTGGCACGGAGCCAACATGACCTTCGTGCTCTGGGGCGCGTGGCACGCGCTGCTCTCCGCGCTTGAGAGCCTGAAGGTGCTGGACGTGGAGCGCTGGCGCAGGACAGCCGCCGGGCGCGTGCTCTCGCGCGTATATACGCTCCTGGCCGTGTGCCTGGGCTTTGTCATGTTCCGCGCATCGAGCGTGAGCGAGGGCTTCGCCGTGCTGGGCGCGATGTTCACCGGCTGGGATTTCAGCCTCGCCGGGGATCTGCTCCTGGCCAGGACGGTGGACGCATACACCGTGCTCGTGCTGGCGCTCTCGGCGCTGCTCTCGCTGCCGGTGCTGGACGCGCTCAAGTCGCGCCTCGCGCGCTCAGGCGGACGGATAGGCGCCGGAGCCGAGGCCGCGAGCTACGCGCTCTGCGCAGTCCTGCTTGTGGTCTGCGCCTCGGCGCTCGCCAGCGGCGGGTTCGCCCCGTTTATCTACTTCCAGTTCTAGGAGGGCTTGGACGTGCAAAAGAAAGGAACTGTACTGCGCGGCATTGTGCTGATCCTGGTGCTCTGCTGCCTGGCTCTCACCATAGGCGCGCGGCTGGGACTGTTCTCCGGCGCCGTGCTGACCATCACCGCCAACGGGGAGGTCACGGAGCTCGACGTCCAGCGCGGACAGGTGGCCGACGTGTCGCAGTTTGAGGCCGCTCCCGCAGGCTACCGCTTTGTCTGCTGGCTGGACGCGAACGGCAACGAGGCCGACCTGACGCAGCCGGTCGAGGGCGACGCGAGCTACACCGCGCTCATCGCCCCCGCGCTCACGGTGAGCATGACGCCGTGGCTCGAATACGACGAGCTGGGACGCCTGCTGCCGAACCAGCCGGTCTCCGGTGCGGAGCTTGCAGCCGGCGTGTCCGCGCTCTTTGAAGGCGCGGTGGAGGCGGATAGCCTCGCCTCGCTCGGCGAGGTCACGGAGACCGACCTCGCTGCGGCGCTTGAAGGCCTGTTCTCCCCCGGCACGCTCGCCGCGCTCGACGGCACCGAGCCGCTCACGCGCGCGGCCGCGGCAGAGCTTATCCTCTCGCTCGCGGGCATACAGCCCGCAGCGCCGGAGCGCGCGCCCGCGCCCGACCTGGCTGCCGACGCCCCCGGCGCCGCAGCCCTCGCCGCCTGCGCCGACCCGGCCGGAGCCGTGTCCTACGAGCCGGGGAACGTGTATATAGACGGCTACCTCTACCTCGTGGACGAAAACGGCCTGTTCGTCACCGACACCGAGGTGGATGGCCTCTACTACGACGAGGAGGGCCGCTGCGCGAGCTACGACTTCGAGCCGGGCTTCGTCAACCTGGGCGGCTATCTCTACTATGTGGACGAGGACGGACGCTTTGCTCAGGACACTGAGATAGGCGGCATCTACCTCGGCTCCGACGGCCGCTACACCAGCGGCAGCGAGGAGCTGGACGCGCTGGCGGCGGAGGTCCTCGCCCCCATCTGCGAGGAGAACGAGACGCGCGAGGAGATGCTCCGCGCGGCCTTCAACTACGTGCGCGACAGCTTTGAGTACCTGCGCCGCAACTACTACGCCGTCGGAGAGACCGGCTGGGAGGTCGAGGAGGCCACGACCATGTTCTCCACCGGGCGCGGCAACTGCTACAACTACGCGGCGGCCTTCTGGGCGCTCGCCCGCGGGCTGGGCTACGACGCCACCGCCGTCTCCGGGACCATGGGCTGGGACTACGAGCCGCACGGCTGGGTCACCATCTATGACGAGAACGGCGCGCTCTTGACCTACGACACCGAGACCGAAATGGCCTACCGGCGCGACGGCGACTACAGCAAGGACATGTTCGCCATGTCCTACTGGTACGCCGCGGGCTGGAACTACTACTACGGAGCGTAATACCGATGAAGCGGTTTTATCTGATATTCATAGCCTTGATACTCGCGCTCTGCCTGATACCCGGCGTCGGCCTGCTCATAAACGGCCCCGCCGAGGCCGGGGCAAACGAGGTCGGCGCGGCCATGCCCGACCTGGCGGAGCGCGACGGCTCGCTGAACACCGACTGCCTCGGCGAGCTGGCCGACTACGTCAACGACGGCTTTTATCTCAGGCAGGAGCTTATCACCGGCTGGGCAAAGCTGCTCACGCCCCTGGGGCACAGCGCCGAGGACGACGTCGTACTCGGCCGCGACGGCTGGCTCTACTACGCGCCCGAGATCGAGGGCTGGGCCGGCGTCTATACGCTCGGCGAGCGCGGGGTATACGCCGCCGCGAACAACCTCGCCCTCATGCAGGAGTACGTCGAGAGCCTGGGCGCGGACTTTTTGTTCACGATAGCCCCGGACAAGAGCACGCTCTACCCCGAACACCTCCCCGGCTATCCGCAGTCCTGCGCGCCCTCGAGCGCAGAGCGTCTGGCGGCGGCGATGGAGGAGTTGGGCGTTAATTATGTAAACCTGTTTGAGCTGTTCAGCGCTCAGGACGAGGTGTACTACTTCGAGCACGACTCGCACTGGAACAGCCGCGGCGCGGCGCTGGCCGCCGACGCACTGAACGCCGCGCTCGGCGTCGGGAGCAGCTATGCCGCCGGATATGAGTACGAGACCGTGCAGCACACCGGTGACCTCTTTGACATGCTCTACCCCGCCGGCACGGACACGGAGACGAACGACGCGCCCACCGCGCTAAATTTTGACCAGGGCGCCAACGTCCGCCCGGACAGCATAACCATAGACACGACCTCGGACGGGGTCGGAAGCCTGCTGATGTTCCGCGACAGCTTCGGCGAGCTGCTCTACCCTTTCATGGCGGAGGGCTTTGCCTCCGCCAGGTTCTCGCGCCAGGCCGCCTATGATCTTACAACGGCGGAGGAACTTTCCTCCACGGCCGTCGTCATAGAGCTTGTAGAGAGGAACCTCTCCTGGTTATATGAGCAGCCGGCCGTCTTCCCCGCCCCGGAGCGCGAATTGAACCTCGCGTCGGAGATAGAAGGCGAGGCTACGCTGGAGACCGACGCGGCTCTCGACGGAGCCCACAGCGTCACGGGCGTGATTTCCGGAAACGTAGATGTTGATTCTGACGTCTACATAGCGTATAATGGCGCTGTCTATGAGTGCCTGCTGACGGCGGACGGGTACACGGCCTGCCTGCCCGGCGAGGGCGGCGGCGAGTACACGCTGTTCTGGTACTCGGACGGGAATCTGACGCACTGCGACATGAGCGTCAATATATAATCAGAAAGGGACCACAAAATGAAGAAGATACTGAGCCTTATGCTTGCCGCGATGCTCGTTCTCGGCCTTGCCGCCTGCGGCGACGCCGGCAGCACCGAGACCCCCGCGCCCACCGCCGCGCCCAGCGAGACCGCGCCCGAGGACACCGCCTCCCCCACCGAAGCGGTCGAGGGCACCGCTGCCCCCGAAGATGGCGAGAACGGCGGCGACGCCAGCCTGCTGGAGACTGCCAAGACCTTTGAGGGCGCCCCCGTTGAGGATCTTATCGCGGCCATCGGCGAGCCCGAAAGCAGCGACTACGCCCCCAGCTGCCTGGGCGAAGGCGAGGACGGCAACCTCTATTACGACGGCTTCACTGTCTACACCTACCGCGACACCGACGGCCAGGAGACCGTGAACTACGTAGAATAAACAAAGGAGAGGCACACAATGAAAAAGAGGAGCAAGATAGCGCTGATATGCGTGATTGCAGCCGTACCGCTGCTGCTGATAGCGGCCTTTTTGCTCTTTGCCTTACCGTACATAAACGCGGCTTCCTCCATGCCGGAGGGAGCCTCGTTGTCTTTGCTCTACCTCTCTGACGGTGAATACCGCCTGGAGTGGCCTGCAGGCGACAACGCCACGCACTACGCCGTCAGCCTCGGCGACGAGGCCGTCACCGGAGAACCCGTCAGCGAGACCCGGACTCTGCTCAGCGGCGTAGCGGAGCGCGACTGCACGATAACCGTCACCCCCTATGGCAGCTGGTACCTCTTTGGCAGGGAGCATCTGCGTGAGGGCGAGCCGCTCGCCACCTCCGTCTCCCTGGTCAGCCCGGACGCGCCGGAGGCCGAGTGGACGGTCGACGTGGAGCGGCAGACGCTCACCGCCGTGGTCGAGCCGCGCGTGGGGCTGAGCTATGAGCTGCGCCTCGTCACGGATGACCCCGAAGCCGAGGCCGGAGAGAACGAGCGCTTGCTCGCAAGCTCCGACGACGGGACGCTCACCGTCCGCTTCGGCGAGGACGCCGACCTCGCGATGCCCGAGTACGGCGAAGAATACGCCTTCGTCGTGCGCGCCGTGCTCAGCGGTGAGGGCTACGCCCTCACCGGACGACCCGGAGAGGCGTTCACGCTTGAGCGCGAAGACCTGCTGTCCGACACCAGCTCGCTCAGCAGCGAGGCCATGGAGGACACGAACCAGTACAGCCTGAGCTGGACCGAGGCCAAGGTCGACTACTACGAGATACAGTCCAGAGACGGCGACGAGTGGACTACCCTGGCCACCGTGGACTGCGGCGAGGAGCTGGTTTACGAGACCGGCACGCTGGCCAGCTGCCGGGAATACACCTTCCGCGTCGTGGGCTACGACGAGGGCGTGGAGGAGAGCGTGTCCTCCAGCGACGAGCTGAGCTTCACCACCGAGCGCTCGCCCATATACTGCACCATCTGGCCGCTGACCGAGCTGGCGGTCTACGCGGACTCGAGCATGTCCGAGCTGATGGAGGGCTACACCGCCCCGGCCGCGACGGCCTACTGCGTTATGGACGAGGAAAACGGCATGTTCCAGGTGCGCCTGGACGAGGACGTCTACGGCTGGATAGAGAGCAACTACTGCATGATAAACCTCCCCGAATACCTCGGAGAGCTGCTGGCCTACGACATCACGAACAGCTACGCCTCCAAGTACATGGTGCACGGCTATGAGATACCCGAGGTCACGGACACCGTCATACCCGGCTACGAGCACGTACAGCTGGCTGACGGGCTGTACCTGGCGCCCTACCTCTACCCCTGCTGTGAAAAGCTCTACAACGCCGCCACGGCCGCGCTGGAGGACGGCTACCGCCTGAAGATCTACGACTCCTTCCGCCCGCGCATGGCCACGACCTACATATACAACACCGCGGAGTCCATAATAGACACTCCCCTGCCGGAGACGGATTTCTACGGCGAAGTCCCCGAGGATCTGCCGGACGAAGAGGGTCTGACCTACCGCCGCCTGGTCACGGAGGGCAACTACTCCCTGCCGAACTTCCTGGCGCAGAACGGCTCGTATCACAACATGGGCATAGCGCTGGATCTCACGCTGGAGCGCGTGGACACCGGCGAGGAGCTGGAGATGCAAACCGACATGCACGACCTCTCCGTCTACTCCATCATCTCCCGCAACAACGAGGAGGCGCTGCTGCTGGACAGCTATATGAAGGCCGCCGGCTTCGGCGGGCTAACCAGCGAGTGGTGGCACTTCCAGGACAACAACACCCGCAACGCGCTGAGCCTGAACATATACATGCAGTACGGCGTCAGCTGCGCCGGCTGGGTCTGCAACGACGACGGCTGGCGCTACCGCAACGCGGACGGCACCTACGCCGAATGAAAAATGCCCTGACCCGCAGTGGGTCAGGGCATTTTGCGCCTCCCGGCGGGAAGCTCACAGGCGCGTCTTGAGATTTTTTTGTTGAGAGCGCGATCGTTTTGCTATACAATACCGGTATTGGAGGTGCACTATGGTTATCTATTATACGGGAACAGGAAACAGCGAATACTGCGCCAAACAGCTCGCCGCGCTCACGGGAGACAGATGTATCAGCGCCTTTGAGTACATACGCGGCGGCATAGCCGGGGAGTTCGTCTCGGATACGCGATGGGTGTTCGTATCGCCGACGCACGGCTGGCGCCTGCCGCGCGTGTTTGAGGGTTTTATCCGCTCGACGCGCTTTGTCGGCTGCCGTGACGCATACTTTGTCATGACCTGCGGCACGGACACGGGGAACGCGGCGGCGTACAACCGCGCGCTGTGCTCGGAGAAAAGCCTTGCATACCGCGGCACGGCAAGCATCGTCATGCCCGAAAACTATGTAGCCATGTTCCCCGTGCCGGACGAGGCCGAGTCCAGGGAGATAGTAGACCGCGCAAAGGAGAGCATCCGCCTCGCGGCGGACTGCATCGCCGGCGGCCTGGACCTTGCCGGCCACCCGGCGTCCGCGCTCGACCGCATGAAATCCGGAGTAGTACACGCGGCGTTTTGCCGGTTCATGATTGGCGACCGGCGCTTCACGGTGAGCGGGGCATGCATAGGCTGCGGCAAGTGCGAACGCCTGTGTCCGGTGCGGAACATCACGATGGAGCGCGGCAGACCCACGTGGAACGGGAACTGCACCCACTGCATGGCGTGCATCTGCTCCTGCCCGGCCTCGGCCATCGAGTACGGAAAGATAAGCGTCGGAAAACCGAGATACCACTGTCCTGACGCCGGCGATATTTCGGCAGGATCACCCGCGCAGCAGTGAAGCCCAAGCGTATAGTGTGCAACACTTACGCTCGTTCCGATTCTTGCTCCGCTGGTTTCGCATCCGGTTTGCGGGGCAATAGAGTTTGGGTTTGCATCAAGCGCAGTAAACTGGTAAAAAAGAAGCAGAAGGCTCAAAGCCTTCTGCTTCTTAGCTTTTGGTCGTCCTTACACCGCCACAACTCGCCGCGCGGGTTCAATTTGTAAAGGAGGAGCAAGGGAGAGAATGAGCGATGGCGTTTATTCGGAACGAAAAAACGTCGTCGCGAACGATACGCAGTCCGCGACGACGCTGGTGCGAGTGTTCTTACAGCATTTGAGCAAAAAAGCCCGTAATTACTAGGTTTTTTGGCATTCGGCAAGTGGCATTTTAGCGAAAAAACCGTTCTTCAAAGGCTCATTTTGGGGCGCTTCATGTTTTGAAGCGCCCATTTTTCATGCCAGGGAGGTGATGCAAATGGGCGGTAAACTTGACACGAATTTAGGCGGCAAAATGGCTGCTTGCGATGACACTGTTATGCTTGGCGAATTCACTCTATTCAGGTCAATCCCACAAAAATACAGTCGTATCCCATTGCATTTAATTTTCTAGTCACATCAACCGTCAAATACTTTGCGTATGTTGACCTACTGTTTTTGTTCAGTCCGTGCATGTATCCAATCACATAGGTAATAACCTTCCCACTGCGCATTGTACTTATAAACTGTTCCTCGCTTACTGGGATGTTACCCTTTTTATACAAGCCGCTAATACTGTTATAGTATTGCCTTAAAAACGGTTCTGTACCAGTAGATGCAAGCGCCATGTGAAGGTATTCTGCAGAAGTTAATACTTGATTCACTACATCTCTTGTGCCTATTCCCGAGAATTTATCTTTATTGTGCATCAAGTATACTGCTTGCTCGTCCCAAAAAATTGCATCTGCAATTTCAACATTATTAATTAGTGCCGTATGAGAAACGAGAATGCTTTTATTCTTTTTCATTTCTACATTGTAGGCACTTTCATTTGCTGCGTCTTTCTTTTGAAGGCCAAATCTGTCAATCAGATTCTCTGCAATAGGCAAGTTCAGTTCATAGATTTTTCTGTATTCTTCAGTGAGGCGCTTCGCATACTTTTCTTCGAATACATACCACGATCCGTTGAATAAAATATACGGGTCTTTATTTTCTCCGCATTCAACAAAGCCCTGCAGAGCATCCATCAATTTGGTTTGTTGTAACACAAGGCCTCCATCATCTTTCAAGGCCATTATTGTCCATGACTTAAGCATGTCTTTGATTGCCGCGTTAGACCGTTTATCTTCTGGGATAAGGCCGATTACATCGCTGAACTCTATCGGCTCTGCTCTACGGATAAGTTCTTTTCCTTTGTTATTAGTCAGAACGTATTCGTCGGCCTCTGTGTAGTATGCAGTATAATCGTTGCCTGTAATCAAAAATTGTCCAATTTTTCCGTCTTTTAAAGTCGTAATTAACTCATCAAGCAATTTTGCGCTTTTGATTCCTTTTTTTCTCGCTTGAACAAGATAATTCAATACAAACTTATCTTTGCTGCTTTCAAGTTTGTTGACCGTTTTTATAAGTTTCTTGAGGCTTTCAATAGAAAGGGAACGACAGATAACAAGAGAGTCCTTATTAATCATGTTAAGCTTTTTGGTAGATGGTTCATTTTCATCAAATTCAATCCCAAGCTTGCCCGCGATTTCCCTGTCGGCCACAGCATTTATCTGACGAAAAACGCTATTTGTGCTATTCTCCATAAAAATGCTGGTAGAGTTTTTGTTTGTCCTTTGAGTTGCTGCGTGATTGCCCAGCAAATCATTTTGTATGAGTGCTTTGACTGCGGGATAGTCATCCGTTATAAGCTTAGGAAGTAGGTACAACCCAAAGTTTTTCTCTACATATGCTCTTATCCTGTGACTGCCGAAGCCGCCAGTTATGGCGTATACCGACTGATTGCATGGATAAAAGAGAACATATGAGACATTTGCATTCTCAATGAATCTTTTTCCCACTTCTTTCTGCTCATCATCGTATTCGTTATGTTCTATTATATCCTTTGCTAAATCACACCACAGTGGATGGTGAATGGTTTTGAATATCAAACCAGAAAAACCTCTATACTTTACTAAACAATATTCCGAACCAAAGCGGTCGTTTAACTCGGACGTGATTTTGTCAGTTAGCAGTTTGATTACTTCTTCGCTGTATTCTTTTTCATTGATTTCGTGTTGAATCACACAGGTTTTTCTTATTTCTGCATCTGAAAGCTTATAAATGCTGAACTGAGCCTGTGCTGAATCATTGTCTTTCGTTTTTGCCAATATCAAAACTCCTTTCATTTCGTAAATTAAAACTAGTGTCACGCCAAGCCCAGAGCGCAACCTCATTATAAATATTTTATCGTTGGCACAGTACATTTGCAACCAGATAAGTGCCCATATATTGTCGTTTGCTGACACGGATTTATAGGAGTTATTACTAATAATTGGTTTGCAGAACTAGTTATACATAGCGGCAGCCTAAGTTGAGACAAGCATCCACTTCATCATCGTGTCGAATTATCCGTTCCAGAATACCGCTAAAAACTCTTCTGCAACAACGTCCAGCTTTGTTTGAGATAATTGGCAAATGCCACTGCTTGCAATCTTGTTGTAATCAAGTCACCTTATCAAACTATGTGCACAGTCCATCCATTCGTGTTATCATCACCCTGCAATGCCTATATACAAGGAGATAATAACCATGAAATTCACACAAGAGGAAAAGCAGGCGCTCGTCAAGCGCTATCAGGACGGAAAAACGGTGGTTCAAATCTGTAGCGAAAACCAAATACCGCGCAGTACATTTTACCGCTGGATTCACATATACCAACAGACCGTCACTGAAAGCGGACTGGTAGTCACTCCAAGGGAATTCTTCTTATTGCAGCAAAAAGTAGAGAAACTACAGAACATCATTCGGGTGCTGAAAACAGTCAACTGCACTGCATCTGCGCCTTTACACGATAAGCTCAACGCTCTTGAATCCCTATACGGTCAATTCAGTGTACATACCATGTGCGACGCTCTTGACGTTTCCCGCGGCACGTTCTATAACCACATTTTCCGCAGTAAACACGGAGAGACGCTTGCAGCCAAGCGGCGTGAAGAAATTAAAGTCAGAATACAAAACATCTATGACCAGAGCGAGCAAATTTTCGGCTACAGGAAAATCACTGCCACCTTACGAAGCCAGGGGGTCGTCGTCAGTGAGAAACTCGTTTCACAGCTTATGAGGGAGCTTGAAATCAGTAGCGTGAGTCTTACAGCGAAGAAGAGCCACAGGAAATGGGAGAAGGGCGTTAATCGTAACTTCCTGCAACAGCAGTTCTGTGTAGAGCGTCCGAATCAGGTCTGGGTCAGTGACATCACGACTTTCAAGTTCCGCAGTAAGAGCTACTACATCTGCGTCATCATCGACTTGTTCTCCCGCCGGGTGCTCTCATACCGAATCTCCTGTAAAAGCAGTACTCAGTTGCTGACCAAGACATTTAAAGAAGCTTACACAGAACGAAAACCGTCACGCAATCTGATGTTCCACAGCGACCGAGGTGCTCAGTATATGTCGTACTCTTTTGTACGGCTGCTGGAGAGCCTCAATATCAAGCAATCCTTTTCTGGAAAATCGAATCCGTATGATAATGCTGTCGCAGAATCATTCTTTTCCACGCTCAAAAAGGAAGAGCTGTACCGTAGGCACTACACGTCCGAAGCGGATCTGATGCGCGGCATACAACGCTATATGGTTTTCTACAACACCGAACGTCCGCACTCCACTCTAAACTATCTGACGCCAGAGAAAAGGGAACAGGAGTTTTGGAAACAAAAGCGAGAATCCTCAGATGAATGAGAATCCTCGGTTCGGAAGAGTTCAGACTTTAGTTTTTGCAAAGAGATTTTCTCCGTTTTGCTTTTTCGAATCTCATTTTATTTTGAGGAAGCAAAAGCGCAAAAACCGCACAATTCCTCGGCTTTTTGACATAAAAATGAGGCCGAAACTTGGATGTCTCATTTTCGAGTTCCAAATTTCGACCTCTATTCAGTTTTAGCTCAAAAACCATTTTTCAAAAACTCATTTCATGGCGCTTCAAGTTTTGGAGCGCCATATTTTTATGCCCGGGAGGTGATTCAAACGAGCCGTAAACTTGACACGAATTTGGGCGGCGAAACAGCCGCAGGCGGCGAGCTCGTGACGCTCGCTTTAGCGGATTTGCACCCGTTCAGCAAGCATCCGTACAAGGTGCGGGACGACGAGGCGACGCGGGACATGGCCGAGAGCGTGAAGCAGTACGGCGTGCTGTCGCCGGCTATCGCGCGGCCGATGCCGGGCGGCGGGTACGAGCTTGTGTCCGGGCATCGGCGCAAGAGGGCGTGCGAGCTGGCGGGGCTGGAGACGATGCCCGTCATAGTCCGCGAGCTGGACGACGACGCGGCGGCGATCCTCGTCGTGGACAGCAATTTGCAGCGCGAGGACTTATTGCCGAGCGAGAGGGCGTTCGCGTACAAGCTCAAGCTGGAAGCTATGAAGCGTCAGGCAGGACGGCCTGCTAAAGAAAATGTGTCCCAAGTTGGGACACAAAAACGTTCAGACCAAATCATGGCGGAAGAGCTTGGCGAAAACCGCAACCAGATTCACCGCTACATCCGCCTCACCGAGCTCATCCCACCGCTGCTGGACATGGTGGACGAGCGCAAAATTGCGTTCAATCCTGCCTACGAGCTGTCCTTTCTCACCAAGGACGAACAGACTATGCTACTCGACGCCATGGACAGCGAACAGTCAACTCCGTCGCTGTCGCAGGCGCAGAGGCTCAAGCAGTTCTCCCAGCGCGGCGAGCTGACTGCCGAGGTCATGCAGGCGATCATGTCCGAGGAGAAAAAAGAAACGGAGCGCGTCACCCTCAAGGGCGATACACTCCGTAAATACTTCCCCGCCAGCTACACGCCGAAACGCATGGAGGAGACTATTATAAGGTTGCTGGAACAGTGGCAGAAGCAGCAGAAACGTCGGCGGGTGGCCGATAGATAGATAAAACTAGAGCCTCGGCGCTAAGCCAAGGCCCTTACAAAACAGCCGAACTGTTTTTCCTTATGGTTACATTATATGTCGCAAAGTCTCAATTGTCAAGGCAACATCACGTAAGCGAATTAACTATTTCACTGAAAGCTTCATAAGTAGATATTATTATTGGGTTGTCCTTAAAGTAATCCTTATGTTCTTTCATTCGGACATTTACAAGCTCCTTTATCATAGCGAGAGACTGTTTTCGGCTGTTATCACTTTGTACCACGCTATCATATACGTATAGCATATATAATTTGAGCAAAACGAGGATTAGACATCTTCTTTGTCCTAACATGTTTACTAACACCACAACGGGAAACGAATGTAGTTATGGGAAGCTGATGTTCTGCCATTGAACTACACCCGCAATGCCCGATTAGTATGGCACACTTATTCAGGCCATGCAAGACATTTTTCTAATTATCGCATCTGCAAATTCGTCCGTGCCGAGTTCTCCGCCGAGGTCGCGGGTCGTCTCCCGGCCTTCCTTTATCAGCTCGAGGACGGCTTTCTCTATTCTATCCGCCGCCTCCGTCTCGCCTGTGTGGCGCAGCAGCATGACCGCCGACAGGATGAGCGCCGTCGGATTCGCGTCGTTCAGGCCCGCGTGCTTCGGCGCACTGCCGTGCACCGCCTCAAATATCGCGCAGTCCTTGCCTATATTTGCGCTCGGCGCAAGGCCCAGGCCGCCTACCAGTCCGGCGCACAGGTCGGATACGATGTCGCCGTACAGGTTCGGCAGCACCATCACGTCGAAGGCCTCCGGCTTCTGCACCAACTGCATGCAGGTCGCGTCCACGATCTTGTCCTCGAACTCTATCTGCGGGTACTCCGATACGACGCCGCGCGCTACTTCCAAAAACAGGCCATCCGTGCATTTCATGATGTTCGCCTTATGCACTGCCGTGACCTTTTTCCGCCCGTTCTTCACAGCGTAGTCAAATGCGTACCTTATTATCCTCTCCGAGCCTTTGCGCGTGATGAGCTTGATGCTCTCCGCCGCGTCACGCCCGCCGTGCTCACCTTCGACACGCACCCGGACACGCTCGTCAAGGGCGTCGAGGTGCCCCTCATCAACTCGCCCGAGGGCCGCGCGGAGATAATCCGCCGCGTTTTCGGGATTGACAGCGTCATTTTCATCCACTTCAACCGCGCGGTCATGCAGATGCCTTGGCAGGACTTCATGGGCTCGCTCGTAAACGAGCTGCACGCCGTCCACGTCGTGGTCGGCTACGACTTCAGCTGCGGCTACCGCGGCGAGGGCAAGGCGCTCAAGATCGCGGGCTGGTGCTCCGAACATGGCATCGGCTGCGACATTATGGACGCCGTCAAGCTCGACGGCGACGTCGTGAGCTCGACGCGCATACGTAAGCTGATCGCCGATGGCGACATGGAGGAGGCCAACCGGCTGCTCGGCCACCCGCACTGCCTCGTGGACACCGTGCATTACGGCTTCCAGCTCGGCGGCAAGCTCGGCACTCCGACCATCAATATGCGCTTCGCCGAGGGCGTGCTCGTCCCGCGCCACGGCGTCTACGCCGCGAAGGTGTTCCTCGATAACGGCGCGGAGCACATGGCGGTCACGAACGTCGGAGTGCGCCCGACCGTCTCGGGCAGCGACCGCGTGAGCGTCGAGAGCTACATCCTCGACTTCGAGGGCGACCTCTACGACCACACCGTCCGCGTCGAGTTCCACCACTTCATCCGCGACGAGCGCAAATTCAGCGGCGTCGACGAGCTGAAGGCGCAGATACTCCGCGACGCGGAGACCACCCGCGAATACTTCGCCAAAGCGTAAATTTGGCCCGGGCGGCCGGAAATTCGGCCCGCCCGGGCTTTTTGCGCGCCCGCACGGAAAAAAGCCCCGGTCGCCCGGGGCTTTTCCGCGCTTACGCGCTCTCGAGAGGTGATGTTTAAAGCTTGATGGAAAGCTTGTACGCGGTGTGGATGGCGTCCATTATCTTCGCCGGGGCTTTCGCGTCGCCGACGAGGTAGACCTCCTTGCCGGAGCCCTTGAGCTCGTCATAGAGCGCGTGCTGCGCCGCGGCGCCGAAGGCGTAGACCACTGTATCAGCCTCAATTTTGCGCACCTCACCCTTAAACTTGACCATGACGCCGCCGTCGACAATCTCCAGCGGTGTGGTATTCGTGCAGATATTCATGCCAGCCTTCTCGATGCGCTCCGTATAGGCAAGCGCGTCCGTTGACGCTACGCCCTTCATTATCTGCGGACCGCGGCCCACAAGCGTGACATCGTGGCCGTTTTCAGCCAGCCATAGCGCGGTCTCGCTGCCGACAAGGCCGACGCCCAGCATGACGACCTTGTGGCCGACCTTAGCTTTGCCCTTCAGTACGTCGGCCGCATCTACCGCCTTCTCGGCTCCGGGCAGCGGGCAGGCCTTGGGCCTGCTGCCGGTGGCGCAGATTACGGCGTCAAAGCTGGTGAGGTCGGACGGTATGGCGGCTTTATGCTCCAGCTTGACACCCTGCTTGTTAACGGCAGTGATTAGGTAATCCCTGAAACCACGGATGTCGGCCTTGAATTCGGGCACAGAGGCTTCGTTGAGCTGACCGCCCAGTTCGCCCATCTCGAAGAGAGTGACGGAATGACCACGCAATGAGAGAACACGCGCCGCCTCGAGACCAGCAGGGCCGCCACCGACAACGGCGATGTTCTTTTTAACAGCAGCAGGAGTGATTTCCAGCTCACCTTCGCGGCTTATCTGCGGATTGAGGGCACATGTGACGGCCTTGTAGCAATAGAAGGAGCGCTCAAGGCAGCCTTCGTTGCACCGGATACAGGGACGAATATCCTCCGGATGGTCGGCCTCGGCCTTTTTCGGCCACTCAGGGTCGGCCCAGAGCGGGCGTCCAAGGCCAACAAAATCTCCCTTTCCGGAGGCAATAATCTCTTCAGCAAGGTCAGGGGTAGTAATAGAGCCGGAGGCTATAACTGGGACGGAGACCGCCTTCTTTACCTCAGCGGCCGCCCAGGTGTTGTGGCAGTGGCTCATTGCCATAGGCGAGGTCTGATGAATCATAGTGTGGTGGTCACCGCCGGAGATGTGGAATGCATTGATGCCCTCGTTTTCCAGCACTTTAGCCAACGCTACTGTCTCCTCAATCGGGAAGCCGTCCGGTTCATAGTCTGTGCCGCTCAAGCGGATGGTAACAGGAAAGTCCGGGCCGACCTTTTTGCGCACATCGCGGGCTATCTCCACGTAGATGCGCATGCGGTTTTCAAGCGAGCCGCCGTAGAGGTCGGTGCGGTGGTTCGTGGTGGGTGAGAAGAAGTTGGTAAGCAGATAGCCGTGTGCGCCGTGGATCTCGACGAGGTCGAAGCCGGCGACCTTCGCGCGCCAGGCCGCGTCGCCGAAGGCGTGGACTATGTCCTGGATCTCCTCGATGGTCAGCACGTGGGGCACGGCCTGCAAGCCGTACTGATCCCACAACTTAGGCCAGGGGATGGCGCTCGGCGCGCACATGGGCTGTGTGCCCAGGAACTTCTGGCGGCCGCAGTGCTCGATCTGGATGCCGGCGGCGGCGCCGCACTCCTTGATGTTTTCAGCCAGCCAGGTGAGGCCGGGGATGTGCTCGTTCTGCGAGATGCCAAGATGACAGTGCGCGCTCTTCGCGCCGATGTCGTCCACGTAGGCGTACTCGACGATTATCATGCCCGCACCGCCGGAGGCCTGGTTGCGGTAATAGCGTATGAGGCGCTCGGATACGGTGCCGTCCTTGTTGCTCATGCCGGACGACTGCGGCGCCTTCATTACGCGGTTCTTGAGCTCCAGGGTGCCTATGCGGCCCGGCGTAAAGACATGCGGAAACAGTTTGCTTGCCATGGTTTTACCTCCTTAGCTGGCTGTACTTGAATCGACTGCGGTTAATTTTTTAACCACTAAGTGCAGTATAAGGTATTGACAAGAAATAAACGATATCGTATGATACAGTTGAAAATAATTTTTTGGAGGCCGCCATGGAAGGACATAAAATCAACACCGCGCCGGAATTTGTGCTCACCGACAACCTGAAGGCGCAACGCGGGCTGATCATGAGCGAGGTGCCGGAGCGGCGGTGCTTCAGGAAGGGGCAGCAGCTCAGCCGCGGAGGCACGCCCTCGCCGCAGGTGTACTTTATCCTGGAGGGCGCGGCGCGCGCGAGCGTGGTGAACGTATACGGCTATGAGCGCACGCTCGGCTACCTCCGGCAGAACACCATCTGCTGCATGGACGCGCTGCGCCATGACGCCGGCGTCTCCGTGACCATAACGGCGCTCACCACGCTGCGCGCGGTGCCGCTCACGCTAGCGGACATGTCGCGCCTCATGACGGAGAGCGCCGACTTCGCCGCCGCGGTGCTGCTGTACTATTCCGACGTACTCAAGCTCATGTGCCTCGACGCCGAGTCGCAGAGCAGCAACTCGGTGCTCAACAAGCTGGCGAATTTTATCGGGCTGTATGTGCTCAGCGAGGACTACGCGCGCTTTGGCTTCCTGCCCTTTTCGCAGCAGGAGCTGGCCTCGGCGATAGGCGCGTCGCGCGTGCAGGTCGCGAGGGTGTGCGAGAAGCTGAAGGCCCAGGGCATAGTTGACATAAAAAAGCGGCGGCTCTACGTACTCGACCGGGCGGCGCTTGCGGAGATGGCAAGCTTGGAGGTGAGTTCTTGAGCTGCGCGGCGAACGGCGGCGCGATATGTTTTAAAATCTAATACGCCGCGCGTCGGCGTGGCAAAGCCCCCGGAAAAGTTTCCGGGGGCTTCGCGTATTGTGAGGAAAGAAGAGAGAACGTGAAAGCGTATATTAAAGGCTGTCGCCGAAGTCGTCGCGGAACTTTTTGACGAGCTTCTCCTGCCAATCACTAGTGGGCTCGAGCCTGCCGAAGAAGAAGCGCAGCGAGCTCGGCTCCTCCACCCAGCGCAGTCCGCCGACGAGGTCGCGGTTTTCAAACAGCCAGGTGATGCGGTCCACGGCATAGAGCACCTGGCTCATCGTGAACACGCGCCTGGGCATGGCCAGACGCAGCAGCTCCACGTCGGCTATCGGCTCGGTGCCGTCCGGCTCGCGCTGCTCGCTGAGCGTGCCGCGCTCCATACCGCGGATGCCGCCGGCGATGTACACCGCCGCGGCCAGCGCGCCGGCCGGGTACTCGTGGTCGTCAATGTGCGGCAGGAACTCGCGCGCGTTCAGGTGGCAGCCCAGTCCGCCGGCGGGAGTCACGACGGGCACGCCGCGCTTGATGAACTCCCTGCACATGAAGTCGATGAAGATGGGACCCTGGCTTATCACGTCCTCGTCCATCGTCTCCTCGAGGCCGACGGTGATGGCCTCCATCTCGCGCACGCTCATGCCGCCGTAGGTGAGGAAGCCCTCGAACATCGGCACCAGCTCGCGCATCTGCTCGCAGAGCTTGCCGTCGCGCATGGCTATGCCGCCGCCGCGGGCGAAGCCGAACTTGCGCGCGGAGAATGGCTTTTCCAAAGCTGCTGACAAAAAGCGACCTTAAAAGGATCCGTTTTCACGATTTGCGCCATTCATGTGCAAGCTTGCTTTATGCTCACGGCGTAAGTCTAAAGGATATTCAAGAGTGGCTGGGGCACAGCACTATATCTACAACAGCAAACATCTACACGCATTTGGACTACAGCTCCAAAGAGGCTTCTGCCAATGCGATACTCGACGTGTTCCCAACAAGGTAGCCGTATGCGAATCTGCTATAGCTTAAGTGCAAACTGTACTTGACCGAGAACTGAAAAAGCCGCAGGCTATGCCCGCGGCTTGTGGTGCGCGAGGCGGGACTTGAACCCGCACGTGCGTAGTGCACACTAGAACCTGAATCTAGCGAGTCTGCCAATTCCACCACTCGCGCGTATTTGGAATGCTCGATTATAATAGCACTCTTGAATTGAAATGTCAAGAAGAATCTTCAAGTTTTTATTTAGCCAATACGCTCTTGAAAATTTTGCTGACGTGATGTATAATCCATACGTTATGCCGGTGTGTTGGAACTGGTAGACGAGGTGGACTCAAAATCCATTGCCAGCAATGGCGTGCGGGTTCGATTCCCGCCACCGGCACCATGAAGGGTTGACAAAAAAGATGTCAACCCTTTTTTCTTAGTGTTCATGCGGGTTTGCGGGCTTTTGGACGGAAAATCCGCAAAACGGTTTTACCGTGGATGTCCAAGGCAAAATCCGCAGCGAAACCCCACAAGCGGGGCTTCCGCCTGATTTTTCAGGTCGGAGGCCCCGCTTTTTTGCGTTCTGCGACCCTTTTCCCCGTTGTTAAATGTGTAGAAGTTTGTGCCTGTCAAATAGACAGGTCGACGAAAGCCCAAAACGACCCAAAATCAAACCCTCAAAATACAAGGGAGTAGTGCGCCCTTTTTCAGGAACTCCCCGGCTGGCAGGCCGGGGAGTTTTTTGCGCTTCCCCCCTCTCACACTCTCCCCCCTAAATACTTTACCAGCTGGGAAAGAACAAGATACGCTTCGCTCTGAACCAGCAGGAAACCAAGTTTTAGGCAACAGCCAAGAAAGGATGAACAAAACCATGAATATCGGCATCGACCATGGCTACTACGCCATCAAGACCCGGCATTTTTCTTTCCCAGCCGGTATCACCGCCTATTCCCATGAACCCTACACCCTGCAGAACACGCTGGAGTACGGTGGAAAGTTCTTCGTGTGCGGGACCGGCAGGCAGCCGATCCTGCGAAACAAGATGGAGAACGAGAACTACTACCTGCTGACCCTTGCGGCCATCGCCAAAGAGATCCAGCAGCGGGGCGCCAAGACGGAATGTTCCGTCACCATCGCAGCCGGCCTTCCACTGGCCGGGTTTGGCCGGGAGAAGAAATCTTTCCGGGAGTACCTTCGCCCTTCTTCCCAGCCGGTAAGCTTCCAGTTCGAGGGCGTCCCCTACAAAGTGACCGTCGAGGATGTGAAGCTGTTCCCACAGGGGTATTCCGCCCTGATGATCCACCCGGAACTCCTCCAGAACGAGCCCTCCGTCCTGCTCATGGACATCGGCGGCTGGACGGTGGATCTGATGCGGCTGGACAACAATGTTCCCAACGCCGCCACCTGCCGGAGCCTGGAACTGGGGATGATCCGCTGCATCGACGAGGTGAAAGAACAGGTTCGCCGGGATGTGGGGCTGTCCGTTACCGACGCCCAGGTGGAGCGAGTGCTGGCGGGAAAGCCCTGCAGCATGGACGAGGACGCCCGCAGCATCATCCAAAAGCAGGGCCGCCTCTACACCGAGCGCCTTCTCTCAGCGGCCATGGAAGCAGGGTTTGACCTCAAGGCCATCCCGGTGGTGATGCTGGGCGGCGGCGCAGCGGTGGTCAAGCGAAACGTCGCCCCCCAGGACGGCCTGTGTCGGGTTTTTGCCCTTTTAGACGACCGTGTGAACGCCGAAGGATTCGAGCGGATTTTGGGGCGTTTGTCGGGCGGTGTGGGCCAGGGATGAGCAGGCCCCTTTTTATGTTCCGCCCAAACCTCCAGAATGAGGACCACCGCCGGGCATGGGCGCTACTGCAGGCTGTGCCGGAAGGCCAAAAAAGCGCCTTCCTGGTGAAAGCGATCCTGGACAGCGCCAGGCAGGACGCCTTGGAGTCCACCCTGCGCCGCATCCTGCGGGAAGAACTTCAGGCTGCCCCTTCCCAGCCGGTGCAGCAGCCGGAGGAAGCCATCCCACCGGAGATGCTCGGCTTTCTCAACACTCTCATGGATGACGGGTGAAATCCCCCAAAGCAGCCCCCTGCATAGCCGTTATTGCTTGTGACGTATGCCCTGCCATGATCCGGAGATTGCGGGTCGAAATCCTACAACCAATACAGCCTATCCATACAGGTAGCCCGCTTGACCAATGAAATCAATCAAGCAATGAATCAGCGGGAGGTGGATCCGAATGAACTGCTCCCTCTCATTCTTGAGTGTGCCGCTGAAAATACAAAACCTGCTCCATCAAGGAAGCAGACCATCTGACCATTACCCTGAAAGCCCTCTTTCAGGCACACAGCAATGACACGACCCTGGATCGGGAAGTTTTTGAAAGGGCTGTGAAACAGGTGATTCTGCAGCCGGACGCATCTGTACAGTTTCGTCTGCTGAACGATATCGTGGTTTGAAAGGAGAATCTCCATGGCACAAAAAACAGTTACAGAAATCCCGGCGGACCCTCTGCTGGGTGACCTGCGAAAGCGAAAACGGAAACTGCGGGTGGCCGCCTACTGCCGGGTCAGCACCGAGGAAGAAGAGCAGCAGAACAGCTTTGAGGTGCAGGTGGCCTATTACACGGATAAAATCACCCATCATGAGGGATGGCAGTTGGCCGGGATTTTTGCGGACGATGGGATCTCAGGCGTCAGCACCAAGAAACGGGATCAATTTAACAAAATGATTGAACTGTGCCGGAAGAAGAAAATTGACCTCATCCTGACAAAATCCATTTCCCGCTTTGCCCGTAACACCCTGGATTGCATCAAGCACGTGCGGACCCTTAAAAGCTGGGGTATTCCGGTCATCTTTGAGAAAGAAAACATTGACACCTCCAATATGAACAGCGAGATGATCCTCACCTGCCTGAGTTCCTTCGCCCAGGCCGAGAGCGAATCCATCAGCGGCAACGTGACTAAGGGCATCCGCATGGGCTACCGGCAGGGCCGGTTCAGTTTCCGATATAAAAACTTCCTGGGCTATCGCAAAGGGCCGGATGGTGAGCCGGAAATTGTGCCTGAAGAAGCGAAGATCATCCGGCTGATCGCTCAGAATTACTTAAATGGCGATAGCCTGCACACAATAAAGGCAACCTTGGAGAGCATGGGTGTTCCAACCGCCACCGGCAATCAAAACTGGAGCACGGAGGCCATCCAACGCATCCTGCAGAATGAGAAGTACATGGGTGACGTCCTGCTGAAGAAAACCTACACGGCAGATTTTATGGAAGGCAAGGTCAAGAAGAACAATGGAGAACTCCCGCAGTACTACATCAAGGACAATCATCCGGCCATTATTCCGAGGGAAATGTTTTATCAAATCCAAGAGGAAATCGCCCGCAGGAAAAGTAAAAAGCCTGCCAATGCCAAGAAAGCCAAGACCAATCGTGGCCGGTTTACCAGCAAATACGCCCTTTCGGAAAGACTTGTCTGCGGGAACTGCGGCTGTTATTTCCGAAGGGTGACATGGAGCATCCACGGGCGGAAGCAAATCGTCTGGCGATGCATCAACCGGCTGGAATGCGGGCCAAAGGCTTGCAAGGACTCCCCCAGCCTCAAGGAAGATGAACTCTATTCCGCCATTCTGAAAGCCATTCGTTCCCTGGTTCAAGGCCACCAGGAAGAAATGGCTGCCACCCTGCAGGATGCACTTGTACACTGTATTGGTGGAGAAAACGCCGCAATCAATCCCCTTGTGATAGAAAACAGGCTCCATGACCTGGACAAGGACTTGGACCGGCTGCTTGCGATGGATGGGAGTGAAATCGTGGATCTGCGGATCAAGCAAATCAGCGATGAAATGCTCCAGCTGAGGCAAATGAAAAAACGTGCGGAACTGGACACCCAGCAGGATATGGGCCGAGAAAACAAAGCCAATGAGATCATGGAACTCATCTCCGCAGAAGATCTCAACCTTACGGAGTATTCCGACACCCTGGTGTACCGGGTGATCGAACGAGTAACCGTCCTCTCAAAAGAAGAGATCCGCATCCGCTTCGTCGGTGGGTTTGAAATTACCCAGCCCCTTCACTAAGAAGCAGGCACAGAGAAATGCTGGCAGCTTGGGCGCTGCCGGTGTCTCTCTGTGCCTGCTTTTCTCGTTGAGAAATGGGTCGATTTGTGATATTATATGAATAATATTATTAAAGCTATGCGGCAAGCAGTCTCTTCAAGACATCAAATTATTAATGAAACATGTACAGAGTCCAAAAGAGGATGCTGTTTGACATCAAACCTTGAAGTTATAATGAAGTCTTGCTATCGTTAAAATAAGAAAATGCAGGAGGGATAATCGTGAGTGCAGGAATTTGTATTATGAACAAAAATGCAATTGCTCTTGCTGCGGACAGTGCCGTTACTGTTGGCCCGCATCTTGCAATCCACAATTCTGCAAACAAGTTGTTTGCTCTCTCTAAAGTTGCACCAGTAGGTGCAATAATCTATGCAAATGCAGAAGTGATGGGCATTCCTGTTGAAATACTAATAAAACAGTACAAGAGAGACTTAGGCCAGAAAACGTTCAATCTATTGGAAGAATATGTCGATGACTTCGTTGCATATATGCTTCGAAATAAACGACTATTTCATTTTCACGAAAATGAGGCCCGCTATATTAAGAATGTTTATGCTGATTTACTAAATGGCCTAAACGGAGATTACACACAATTAGTTTCGCGGAAGATTAATGAAGTCAAGCGCGAACTTACTGCAGAAGAACTGGAGGCAGTGCAACAGGATGCTGTAAACATGACTGTTGATTTTATCGACCATCTGCCATTGATTCGAGGCTTTGATGTTACAGAATACATTTTGGATAATTATAGCAATGAGGTTAAAGAACATATCTCAAAAAATTTCCCGTGGATTACAGGTGACGTTCTCGATAACCTAACTGCAAAAGTATGTACTATTTTTAATAAGGATTTTTTTCGAAATGGGTATGTAGGAATCGCATTCGCCGGATATGGAGATCATGATATTTTTCCCAAAATGCGACACATCCATCTTGGTGGAATCATTGCTAATAACGTCAGATATGCTGTTCGTGAGAAAGTTGAAATTACCGAGGATCATACAGCAACTATTACCCCTCTGGCCCAAACAGATGTGATGCAGACTTTTCTGTTCGGGATAAATGACAGCTTTATAAATGCGTTAGCTAATGAAATTCCGAAGCAAATACAGCATATTTTTCAGGACATCGATGACAATAATTTTGTGGAGGGCAAGAAAAATGAAGTACTTGGGAAACTTTCCAGTGCAACTCCAAATATAATAAAGCAGATAGTTACAAAAGCACAGCAGGAGTATTTACGCCCCATCACACATTCGGTAACTACGTTGCCAATCGAGGAACTTGCTTTGTTGGCAGAATCAATGATAAATATTACATCACTTCGGCGGAAAGTTGCAATCGATGATAATATTGGTACAGTAGGCGGCCCCATTGACGTTGGTATGATAACTAAAAGCGATGGGTTTATTTGGATAAAGCGAAAACACTATTTTGATCAATCGTATAATCCCCAGTATTTCTACTCACACTACATGCGGGAAGGAGTGTAAGAGATGAACAACATAAATGATAACGTTGAAGAAAGGTGTTATTTGCAATACCTTCTTTCTAAATACATTTCTAATCCGTTTAGTGGCTCACAAGTACAAGAATTTAAAACACAGTATAATTCATTTGACCAGTTTTATAAAGTATCACCTGTTGTAAAAACTGTTGCAAAGCAATGATGATGAATAGAGGCGGAAGTTGAGACTCAAAAAGTGGGACATCCACGTTTTATTTTTTCATTTTATAACTCAGTATTTAATCTGTTTTCAAACATTAATTTTCTTTTGTCTGCATGTGATATCAAGAAGTCAAACCCAAAAAAGCATTATACAAATATGCAAAAAAGGCGAGCAGTTCTATTCTGAACCTGGAATTCTCATTTTCAGCGGGTATCTTTTTTGTCAACATAAGCCAAGTCGGAGCAAAGTCCGCTTTGCTCCGACGCCTTTTTATGCCTACGGCAGAAAAAGACGTCATCCGCACGCTCCCTTGCTCCTCCTTTCCAAATTGAACCCGCTTACGTTGGGCTTCAATTTGGGTTTTTCTTTTTCGCGGACTTCGTATCGTTCGCGACGACGATTTTTCTTTCAGAACAATCGTCATCGCTCATTCACTCCGTCGCTCCTCCTTCTCCAAATTGAACCCGCTGCGCTGGGCTTCAATTTGGGGTTTTATTTTTTCGCGTTTTGAGGTGGGGGGGGGGAAGGCTCAGATTTGCCTGGAGGCTTGCATATTTGGGAAATTGGTGGTATGCTTTAAAGTAAGAAAAGCGGGCGTGTCTACGTGCATGGCGGTCTATATCGCGGACTAACGCACGCTTTATCGCAACTGTCAGGAAGCTAAGGCCATCTGAATACAGTTTTCTGTATTCAGATGGCCTTTAAAAGTATACCCGGCGACATTTTTATCAAGGAGGAGCTGTCATGAAAAAGCGTGTATGGTTGATCATACTCGTAGCAGTTCTTGTAGTGCTGGCCGTGGTCGCGTTCATCTTTTTCTCCATGCGCGGAGAAAACGTCCCTGTCTACGCCAGGCTGTCGCCCTGGGACTTCACGCTCACCGACGGCGACGGCAACACGCTGACCTATTCGGCGGGAGAGCGCAGCGGCGATATACAGCCCCTGGACGAGAGCCTTGACGATGCGATGCAAAGCGTGACGCTCACGCTGCAGCCCAGCGACACCTATGTGTTCTCCGTCGAGGCCGATGAGCTGGAGGACATAGACGCGGTCTTTGGCAACAGCCTCTGGGAGCAGAGCTTTGAAGGCCGCGGCGCAGACCGCATAACGTTCAGCGACAGCGCCGGAATCACTATCGAGGGCGAGGACATGTCCTTCACTGCGGCGATAAACTACCCCTCCGGCGAGAGTTTCAGACCCTTCCGCCTGACCGCGCGCGCAAGCGGAGAGGTGCGCATGTCCGCCACCGGGGACGGCATACTGGTCAGCGGACTGGACAGCTCCGAACCGGTCACGGCCTCGTACACCCCCGCGGACAGCCAGGACATGCACTTCGAGTACGCCGACCTCGGCTGCTTCGAGGGCGAGACGCTCATCGACCTGAGCCGTGTGGCCGACGGGCATCAGGTAATAATCAAATCCGAGGGCGGCTCCGAGCGGGTTGTGGATTTGGATTAAGCGGGAACGCCTTCGCAGGGTTCGGCCGACGCGCTGCGCATAGGCTACTGCGCCGTGGACTACGCGTTCATCGAGGACTTCTGCGCCGAGCTGGGGCTGGACGTATCGCAGTGCGAGTAGGCGCCCATAGACGCCGTATACGAGCGGCTGCGCTCTGGCGAATACGACCTGGTCATCGCCCCCGAGTACGGGGACATGGAGGGCGTCGACGCCACAAAGTACGCCTCCAACGCCATCATATACCGCAAGGTGCAGACACCACTTGACAGGCCGGAGGATACGGACTACATGTTGGGCGAGCTTCTTGAGCAGTTCACCGCCGGTGCCGACACCGGCGTGCAGCCGGTGAGCTTTTACAGCGAAGCCTGGGAGAGCTTTTTCAGCTATCAGCTCGGCGGAAGCGTGGAGGAGTTTTCCGACGAGGTGTGGCGGCACGAGGAGTTTGACTATCCATCTTTAGACACCACCTCACCTATTGATGCCATAGGCAACGAAATATATGGTGGAGAACTGTCAGACATAACGCTCATCTGGCCGGAGCAGTACGTCCAATATGCGTACGGCCACAACGCTGGAGCCATGACCGCCGCGGTGCCGGTCAGCGTGGACGGCGTTGCTCCCACGGACGAGACCGTGCTCAGCGGCGAATACCCGCTCACGTTCGAACTGTACGCCTCCGTGCGCGATACGGAGCCGGAAGACAGCGAGGCTCGGCTCGCCTCAGAGTACCTTGCGAGCGAGGCGGGGCAGAGCTTTTTGAACATATGTACGTATGTGATCGACCTGGACGGCGATGTGCCCGCCGCCGTAGGAGAGGGACCTGTTAGGCTTCAGGGAGCGGAAGACGGCGCGTCCGAAGAAGAAGCCATACAAAAAGTGGCCGAGGACTACATCAGCTACCGGGCTGCTATGCTCAAAGCGCCGTTTTCCGGCGGTGCCGTCACCGAGCAAACCGCCCAGGCTCTGGCCGATGAATTCTCGCTAAGCCTGAGCCAGGAGGTGCTGGAGGCCAACATCGCGAGAAGCGAGGGGTTTTATAACTACCTGAACAGCTTCGACATAACGCTGCTCGACCTTTCAGCGTCGGCCTCGAGGTTTGAAATCATCAGCCGGGACGACGGCATAGTCGTTCAGCTATATGAAACCACCGAATACACGTGGACAGTCCCGGACGGAGGCGCTCCCGACTCCGGCATCGGAACCCCGCACACAATAACGCTTGAGCGTGCGGCCGGCGGAGACGGATACGTGATTGTCAAAGACGAATTTGACGAGAGCGACATCACCGGCGTCTCCACGCTGCCCGAGGGCTGAGGGAATTTCCCCGTTTTTGTGCTTTTTACTTGACTGTAAACCCGGTTTATACCTTATTATTGAGTCATTGGGGGGTGACTCAATGAACATCAAAGAAATGGAGGAGCACTCCAAGCGCGCCCGGCGGCTCTACGGGCATCCTTTACGGCTCCGTCGGAGCTTCAACCGCGCCGGAGTGGTGGAGCGGCATGGGCGAGCCGGGACCTGTGCGCCGCTTTTTCGCCCGCTGGCTCGACATCTGCATGTGCACGGCGCTGATATGCGTGTTCAACATACTTGTTCTGCGTGTCAACCCGGCGCTTGACGCTGCCCTCGACAGATTCCTGATATGGTTTTTCAGCGTAGTGCTCCTGCTTGTGTTTGAGCCGCTCTGCCTCCACCTCTTTGCCGCGACGCCCGGCAAGTGGATGCTGGGCATAACTGTGCGCGCCTGGGACGGCGGCAAGCTCAGCTACCGCGAGGCGTACATACGGACGCGCAGGGTGCTCATCGGCGGCATGGGGTTCTACATCCCCATCGCCGAGCCGGTAGCAAACGCCATCGCACTTTGGCGCTCGCTCAAGGAAAGGGAGCAGCCCTGGGACGCGGAGTACGGCCGCTGGGTCACGGTATACCGCCCGCGCCGCTCGTGGCGGCCTGCGGCCTGCGCCGTGGCCTATGTGCTCTCCGCCATACTGATCGTCGCCATCTCCGTGCCCTACGGCAGCATGCCGTCCAACCGCGGCGATATGAGCGCGGCGGAGTTCAGCGACAACTACAACGACCTCGCCGCCTTCCTCGACTTCGGCGAGTACGAGCGTATGACGCCCGACGGGCTGATGACCGACATGCCCCCCAACATCTTTGTCCGGCGCGTCACCGACGGGGGCAGCATACCGGAATTCACGCTCACCGAGAGCGACGGGCTGCTCACGCGCGTGGAGTTCACCGCCGAAAAGAGCGTCGCTGCTTCGGCCGACGCTACGGTCGACACATATGGAAGCTATATGCAGCTAGCCGTGATGTCCTACGTCTGGGGACGCCCCGGCGCGCAGACCTTCGACACGGACGAGAGGAACGCCATGCTCGACTATCTGGACAGCCACAGCTTTGAATCGTTCGAGACGGAGTGGGCAGGCGTGCGCGTCCGCTGCGACGTAAACTACAGCGGCTACTCCAACAGCTGGTATTGCCTCTACCCGGTGGAGGGCGAAAACCAGAGCTTCGAGCTGCACTTTGCGCTGGAGCTGGTATAATACGCGGCGGCGGAAGGTAAATTCGCTGTAAAATACAGTTAAATTACGGTAAAATATGTTGACGCCGCCCTCCCCCGGTGATATATAAGAATCAACGCTTGTATTGAAACTTGGGGTGCGGCGATGAACAAATCGAAATCCAAATCTTTCAGATTCGTCCTTATCGTCACGGCCGTCTGCCTGACCGCTGCAGCAGCCGTTATAATTGCGCTGAGCATTTCCCGCCGCGACCTGGTGGACATTCACGACGAGAACGCCCCTGAACAATTTGCCCGCGAATGGGCAGCGTCCAACGCGGATGAATTGAAGTACGGCGCGGCATGTATCGACATAGAAAACTGCGAGATAAACATTCTGGCGGTGACCGAGGAGCAGCCATACGCGGCGCTGTACTTCAACGTGACAAGCACCGTTGAGACGGAGGGCACGGGATACATGGATTGCCTGGCTCTGTTTGAGGAGCGCAGCTCCGGCGGGCTATACGATTGCATAGCGAGGTCGTCCAACACGGGCAGAGAAATGCGCGCGTTCAGCGGCACGGGCTTGTTGACGCCCGGCTTGCAGGACTGGGTCTACATCTTTGCCGGCAACAGTACGGATACGGGAGCAAGCGCCTACAGCTTCAACTATAACGGCACGGATTACACAAAAGACATCCCCGACAGCGGATATGTACTGGACATCACCGTCCTGCCCTACGGCTCGAGCACGGAGGTCACGGATAGGTACGTGCTGGATGCCTCCGGGAATGTTCTGGATCGCTACTGGTGACCCGTAGCTGCACTTTGCGCTGGAGCTGGTATAGAAACGCACGGGCAGTGCAAGAGCACTGCCCGTGCGTTTTGGCGTTTTACCGCCATTTGCCGCCGCGCTCACATCAAAAACTCGCGTATCTCCGCCTCCACGGCGCGAACCTCCTGCTCAAAGGCCTGCGAGGATATGCGCATCGCGCCGTTGCCGAGGATGATTAGCTGCTCCGTGGTGTCGGACGTGACCACCCTGGTGCGAAAGCGCCTGGCTATCTCGTGCGTGGTCTTTTCGATGTACATGTCGGCGGTCTCGGCCTCCTTTGTGTACACGACGTAGAGGTTGTGGTAGCGCTCCACCTCCCTGACGCCGCCCTTGACCTTGTAGGCGTCGAACACCAGTATCGGCACGCACTGCTTATACCCGGCGTAGTTGCAGAGTATGTCCATGAGCCGCGCCCTCGCGGCGTCCAGGTTGTCCGCCGCCAGCTCTTTCAGCTCGTCCCAGGCGAAAATCACGTTGTAGCCGTCGACCAGCAGGTGTTCTGGACCTTCGAGCTGCGGCCTCGCCGCGCGGCGCGGCGAGTGCGTCTCCGACGGCTCGCGCCTTTTCACCGTGCGCATGGCGCTGACCGGGTCGCGGCGGATGGGGCCGTAGGTGCGCTCGAATATCGCCATCAGCTCCTTGTCCGCGGCCAGCGCGCTGCGGTAGTCCGCCGCCCGCGCGGCGCGATAGGCGGCGTCCGCGCCCTCCGTGGCGGGGCGGCTCAGTCGCTCGTCCCTGGCGAGGACGCTGGGCAGGTGCATACGCGAGGGCACCTCGTCCCAGCGCACCAGCACGCCAGCCCCGTGGCTGCAAAACACCGAGTCCGCCGTGTTCGCCGTGTCGGCTCCGGCGTCGTAACCCACGGCGGCGATGACCTCCTCCGCGTTGTGGCAGCGCTCATAGCCGCCCGGCAGGCAGACGAGCTGACCGCGCCCGCGCGTGTACGCCGCCACCTCCCTGGCGTAGCCGCGCAGGGACGCGACCGGGGCGCGGCCTTTGATAAGCGTCTCCTCGCCCGACGTGACCGGAGCCTCGAACTCGGCGCTCAGCCGCGGCATGTCCGCCAGCGCGCGGCCTACGGACTCCTGCGGCAGGCGCAGCGTGAAGTCGTACCACGGCTCCAAAAGCACGCACTCTCCCCGCTCCTGCGCGGTGCGCAGCCCCTGCCTCACGGCGCGGTAGGTGGCCTGGCGGAAGTCCCCGCCCTCCGTGTGCTTGGGGTGCGCCCGCCCGGCGGCCAGCGTGATCTTCACGTCGGTCAGCGGCGAGCCGGTCAGGGTGCCAAGGTGGGTCTTCTCGGCCAGGTGCGTGAGGATTAGCCGCTGCCAGTTCGCGGCCAGGTCGTCCTCCCGGCAGGCCGCGGCCAGCTGCACGCCGCTGCCCGGCTCGCCGGGTTCGAGCAGGAGGTGCACCTCCGCGTAGTGGCGCAGCGGCTCGTAGTGGCCGACGCCCTCCACCCGCGCGCTTATAGTCTCCTTGTAGAGTATGCCGCCCTCGTCGAAGCCCACTTTCAGGCCGAAGCGGCGCTCTATAAGGCTCTCCAGCACTTCAAGCTGCACCTCGCCCATAAGCTGCAGCTGGGCTTCGCCCAGGCGCTCGTCCCAGACCACGCGCAGCATCGGGTCTTCCTGCTCCAGCTCGCGCAGCTGGCGCATGGCCATGGCCGTGTCGCAGCCCGGCGGCAGAATCACGCGATAGCGCAAAACCGGCTCCAGCGACGGCGCCGCGGCGTCCGGCTCAAAGCCCAAGCCCTCCCCGGCGTAGCTGTCGGCAAGCCCCGTGACCGCGCAGACCGTGCCCGGCGGGGCGCTGTTTATGAGGTTGTACTTCGCGCCGGAGTAGAGGCGGAGCTGGTCGGCCTTGCCATTCCAGGCGCGGCGCGCGTCGGGGCGCGACTCAAGCTCGGCCTTGACCTTCAGCTCCCCGCCCGTCACCTTCAGCCAGGTCAGCCGCTCGCCGCCCTCGGCGCGTGTGACCTTGAAGATGCGCGCGCCGAACTCACGGCTCGCCTCCGGCTGTCTGGTGTAACGCTCCAGCGCTTCGAGCAGGGCGTCCACGCCCTCCAGCTTCAGCGCCGCGCCGAAAAAGCAGGGGAACAGCTCCCGGCGCGCCACGGCCTGCGCCAGCTGCGCGTCCGTGGGCGTCCCGCCGCCGGTGACCGTCTCCAGCAGGTCTTCGTTGCACAGCGCCAGGTCGTCCAGGCTGTCCGGCGCGGACAAGTCCACACAGCCCGAGCCGAACCTGCGCCGCAGCTCGTCCATGCGCTCCGCGCGGTCGGCTCCCGCGAGGTCGAGCTTGTTGACGAATATGAACACCGGCACTCCGTACCGCTCCAGCAGCCGCCAGAGCGTCTCCGTGTGGCTCTGCACGCCGTCGGTGCCGCTTATGACCAGGACGGCGTAGTCCATCACCTGCAATGCCCGCTCTGCCTCCGCGGAGAAGTCCACGTGTCCCGGCGTGTCCAGCAGCGTCAGCTCCGCCCGGGCGAGCTTGAGTATCGCCTGCTTGGAGAATATGGTGATGCCCCGGGCGCGCTCCAGCGCGTCCGTGTCCAAAAACGCGTCCTTGTGATCCACCCTGCCCAGCTTGCGCAGCGCCCCGGCAGTGTAGAGCATCGCCTCGCTGAGCGTAGTCTTGCCAGAGTCGACGTGCGCGAGTATTCCTATAACCAGCCGCTTCATGGCCTTCTGTCCCTTCCGAATCTATCTGCACGCGGCAAACCGCGAAACCTGTCCGACCCATTATAACACACCGGCGCAATACGCACAATCGCGCGTGTATGCCCTTGCAGGCGCAAAAATGTCCCCGCCTTTAAGCAAAGGCGGGGACTCAGCCTGATAAAAAACCTCGTAGAGTTTCGCGCTCTATGGGCGCGAAAGGGACTGAGATCATTTTCGGCGGCGGCGTGTACGTCGCCGAAAA
>ENA-OWPP01000504-OWPP01000504.1-human-gut-metagenome-genome-assembly--contig:-NODE-504-length-44223-cov-3.374842_pt1 | contig 44223 bp, 38 predicted proteins | sample MGYA00248265_ERZ651848 | MGnify/ENA primary metagenome ERZ651848 (study PRJEB26924, sample SAMEA4378233) | human gut metagenome | biome: human gut; feature: human-associated habitat; material: faeces...
AAGCGCTGCCGCCCGCCGCAACTCGGCTGCTAAAATAACCCTGTTACACGCTATTCAACGGGAGGTTCTCTTGCAGAACTCTGATACCCCTAAAGTTTCGCTGCTTGTCCCCATTTGCAATGTCGAGCGCTATCTGCGCGTGTGCCTCGATTCCGCCGTGGCGCAGACGCTCAATGACATCGAGATCATCTGCATCAACGACGGCTCCACCGATAGCTCGCCGGATATCATCCGCGAGTACATGGAGCACGACCCCCGTGTAAAGATGATCGACAAGGCCAACAGCGGCTACGGCGACTCGATGAACCGTGGCCTGGAGATGGCGCGCGGTGAGTACGTGGGCATCCTTGAGTCCGACGACTTTATGTTTGAGGATTCGCTTCAAAAGCTGGTCGCCAAGGCCGATGCTGAGCATGCCGATGCGGTAAAGGGCGACTTTTATCTGTATTGGTCCACGCCCAGCGAGCGACGTGAGCTGTTTGGGATTATCGACGAGCATATGACGGGCGCCGCGTATCGCCCCGTCGATCGCCCGGGCATCTTCTACCGCAAACCTTCCATTTGGTCGGCTATCTATCGGCGCGCGTTCCTCAACGACAATCAGATTCGCTTCCTTCCCACGCCGGGTGCCTCGTATCAGGATGCGGGTTTTAACTTTAAGGTCTGGGCATGCGCCGAGCGTGCTGCGTTTATCGCGGACCCCATTTTGTGCTATCGCCAAGACAACGAGAAGAGCTCCGTTAATTCGCCCAACAAGGTATTTTGCGTGTGCGACGAATACGCCGAGATGCAGCGCTTTTTGGATGAACGCCCCGAGCTTAAGGCTCAGCTTCAGGGTATTTTAATGCGCATGAAGGTCGATACGTACCGTTGGAACGATGAGCGCCTGGTCGATGAACTGCGCGAGCAGTTTTGGAAGAAAGCCTCGTCCGAGCTCAAGGCCGACTGGGATGCCGGTCGCTTTGATCTGTCGCTGTTTGATCCGCGTGGCGAGACCGACTTGCGCCTGATGGTCAAGTCGCCCCGCGCCTATATCGATTCGCGCTTTGACTTTAAGAAGCCGGGCAAGCTCAATACGTTTAAGCATTACTTTAAGATTGGCGGCCTGCCGCTGGTCTGGCGTGTGCTGACATATCAGTGCACCTACGGCGACAACCCGCACCCCGATGACGTTCCGGCCGCACAGTAGGAGCGAGTGACTATGGCTACCCCCAAGATTTCCGTTGTCGTTCCCATCTATAAAGTGGAGGAGTGCCTGGCCTGGTGCCTGGACTCCCTGCTTGCGCAGGACATGCCCGATTGGGAAGGCGTGCTGGTCAACGATGGCTCGCCGGACGGCTCGCGCGATATTGCGGCTGCCTATTGCGAAAAGGACGCGCGCTTTACGCTGGTCGATAAGGAGAACGGCGGCCTGTCGAGTGCGCGTAATGCAGGCATCGCCGCGTCCACGGCGCCTATCGTTGCGTTTTTGGATTCCGACGACCGATTTACGCCCGATGCATGCCGCGTGATCGTCGATGCCTTTGAGCGCGAGGACTGCGACGTTTTGACCTTTGGCGCGAATCCGTATCCGCTTGAGGCGGGGTATCCGTGGCTTAACTATGTGCTGAGCCCGCGCGATGTGTCGTTTGAAGGCTATAGCTCCGACCTACTGTTTAAGGAAGCATCTCGCCCGTTTGCATGGCGCACCGCCTGCAAGCGTGAGTTTTTGCTGGGCAACGGGATCGTGTTCGACGAAACCGTTAAGTATGGCGAGGACCAGGTCTTCGATTTTGCCGTGTACGGTCGTTCGCACAAGACCGCGCTTATCTCGAACAAGCTGTATGATTACCGCGTGGCGCGCAAGGGTTCGCTCATGGACACCATGCGCTACGACGACGAGACGCGTCTGCTGGAGCACGTGAAGATTTACTCTGCGGTGCTGGCTGACTGGCAGCGCGACGGTCTCGATGCTCAGCATGCCGATGACCTGGCGTACTTCCTCTGCGATCTGGTGCTGTACGATGCGCTCAGGCTGTTGAGTACGGATTGCGGCAAGGTGTTTGCTGCCGTTGCCACGGCGCTTGCCGGTTCTGCCGTGGGCAGCGATGCTGCGCTCGCACAATGCGCTCCTTCTGTTGCTGCTATGGTGCGTGCGGCGCTTACCAGCAAGGCCCCCAATGTCCGTGCGTGCAAAAAGCTCATGTTCGATTACGATGTCTTGAGGTTTGGGCGCCTGGGTGCCTGCAAGCGCGTGGCAGCGAACGCCCTGGGAAAGCGAGAAGTGTAGATGAGTATCAAGCGTTTGGCACTTTGCCGCAGCCAGGGCCGTCTTTTTGTGCTGCTTCGTTTTGCCGGTCAGGATGTCGCCGCGCTTATTGAGCGGGAGGCCTCTCAGGCGTTTGCCCATGCGACTACGAGCGGTTCTTGTTTGCCGTCACTGGTGCTCCCGGTCGATCATGGCCGTGTGCTGGCGCTATGCCCTTCTGTTTCCGATTACGAGCGCGAGCTCGCCGTTTTGGTGCTTCCGTTTTTGGATGGCTCGTCGATGGATGCCGTTTTTGCATCCGGTGGCCAAAGGTTGGGCTCTATTCGTCTCGATAGCCGCGTGGCCAAATTGGAATCCAAGATTAACTACAAAGCAAAGCCTGCGCTGTGCGCGCTTATCCGCGATGCGCAGCGTGGCGAACACTGCGGCCGCTACGAGATCGATGCCATTCGCTATTTGCCGGCAGACGTCGGCGCGGTGTGGCGCTATGAGGTTACCTGGGCGGGAGACCCCCAGTGCGCGCCTGAGCTCCAGATCTTCGATACGCATATGAATGCCATCGATGTTACCGTGCATGTGTTTGAATCGCAGGTCGATGTTCCGCAGCAGAACGGATGCCGCATCAATAAATCGTATCTGAGTGTTGAGATGCCTCAGGATATACGAGATTTTGTCGCGATCGTGAGCGATCCCACAGAGCGGATCCAAAGCGGGTTTTGCGCCATGGATGGTCGCCTGTACAACGGCATGGTCGACGACAGCTGGAACCGTATGAAGGACGCGCGTGCAGACGACGCAGCTTATCGACGTTGGTTTGAGCAGCATCGCGCAAAGCCGGGCGATTTGGCGTGCCAGCGTGTCGCTTCGGCGGCCTTTGCCTATAGACCGCTCGTGAGCATTGTGGTGCCGTGCTACAAGACTGATCGGGTCTACCTGCGCGAGCTGCTGGAATCGGTGCAAGCCCAGAGCTATGACAACTGGGAATTGCTGCTTATGGACGCCTCGCCCGAATGGGACGCGGTGGCCACCCTTGCGGCAGGTGCCAACGACGAGCGCATCCGTCGCATCGAGCTTCCCGGCAACGGCGGCATTGTGGTCAACACCAACGCAGGTATCGAGCAAGCGACAGGCGACTACATCGCTTTCTTGGACCACGATGACATTCTGGAACCGGACGCGTTATTCCAGTATGTTTCCGCGCTGAACAAGGCGGCCGAGGGCGAGCGTCCCCAGGTCCTGTTCTGTGATGAGGACATGTTCCAGAAAACGGGGGAGTGGGGCCAGCCGGTCTTTAAGACCGTACTCAACGTCGACCTGCTCTATAGCCATAACTGCGTGACGCATTTCCTGATGGTGGAGAAGGCGCTCATCGATCACATTGGTATGTCCCCAGAAGACGTTGCGGGCGCCCAGGACTACGACTTGACGCTTCGCTGCCTTGCAGCCGGCGCGCGCTTTGAGCACGTTGCGCATGTGCTGTATCACTGGCGCGTGCATCCGGGATCGACCGCCGATGGCTCTGCCGATAGCAAGCCGTATGCCATTGAAGCGGGTCGTCTTGCGCTGCAGCGCCACTTTAACGCGCTGGGCGTTCACGGAACGGTCGAGGAGACCGAGACGCCGTTTGTCTACCGCATGCGCCATGCGCTGCCGGAGCCTGCGCCGCTGGTGAGCATTGTGATCCCCACCAAGGATCACATTGAGACGCTCGATGCCTGTGTGATGTCGATCGCCCAGAAGGCCACGTATACCAATTACGAGATCGTCTTGGTGGAGAACAACAGTGAAGCCCCGGAGACGTTTGCGTATTACGAAACCCTGCCAGAGCGCGTGGCTGCAGCATCCGAAGGCAAGGGCATCGCGCGCGTTGTGTACTGGCCGGGCGAGTTCAATTACTCTCAGATCATCAATTTTGGTGTGAAGCACGCCAAGGGTGACTACCTGCTGCTGCTGAACAACGATACCGAGGTCATAAGCCCGGACTTTATCGAAGAGATGATGGGCTATCTGCAGCGTCCCGATGCGGGCGTGGTGGGCGCCAAACTCTACTTTGCCGATCATCTGGTGCAGCATGCCGGCATTTTGATTGGCGTGCGTGGCGCACTTGCCCATGCCAACCAGGACTTCTCGGCAAAGCGCGAGGGCTATCTTGCCCGCGCTGTGCGCCCGGGCAACTTTAGCGCCGTAACGGGTGCCTGTCAGATGGTCCGACGCGACGTATTTGAGCGGGTCGGAGGCTACGACGAGGAATTCGCCGTCGGCTTTAACGACGCGGACTTTTGTCTGCGCGTGTGGGAGGCGGGCTATCGAACCATCTATACGCCCTATGCCGAGCTGTATCACTACGAGTTCACCTCGCGCGGCAGGGAAGAGGCCAACGAGAAAAAGCTGCGCCGCTGGAAGCGCGAGCAAGCGCTGTTCATGCAGCGCTGGCCAGAGTTCTTCCTCGATGGCGATCCGTGGTTGGGGCCAAACCTATCTGCCGAGAGTGAGTATTTCTCGGTCTAAGGCAATGGGTTTAGGAAGTCCTGAACTTTCTTTCGCTATGAGCTTGGAAGAAAGCAATGGTGGACTACTAACTAAGTCATATTACGAAAGCTCGATACTTCCGCGATAAGTTTATACAAGCTTATACAGCTCGATATTATTCGATATAAGTAGATATCGCACTTGCCTTTGCCGGCTTACCCGCCGGCGTTATGGATCTTATTAACGGCAAGGCGCTTACGTTCTTGCGTCGTGCCCTCTCCGAAGATCTGGCGCCTATCAACCAGGTGGAGGTAGCGCTCTCTATGGGCGATAGCTTTGTCGCGACTGGTTTGACCATAGAGGACGATCTTCTGTCGAGAGCCGCTAAGGCCACTAAGGGCTATGCCTATCTGGTGCAACTGGTCGGTTACTCCATTTGGCAACGCGCCAACTTGCATCGTGCCAAAAGTGCCATTGTGAGCGAGGGCGACGTCACCGAAGGCATTGCGCTGGCAGAGGCTCGTTTTCACGATGTTGTTCACGAGCCCGCGATTTCTGGACTTGGACTCAACGATATCAAATACCTTTTGGCCATGTGCGAGGATAAGCAGCAGTCCAAATCATCTGAGATTGCTAAACGCATGGGTAAAAAGACCAATGAGGTCAGCTCTATTAGGGCTAAGCTGCTTCAAAGAGAGGTTATTCAAGCTCCGCAGAGGGGCTACGTGCAGTTTGCCGTGCCGGACCTAGATATCTATCTGCGAGAGAACGCCGCGGAGATTCTCGAGCGGTTCTAAATCGAGGCATGAATAGCCGCCGGTTAACTGCCCTTGTCGACTTGGCTCGCGTCCCCCCAATCTAGTAGACTCTGAACCGTTGCTAGATTGGGGGGGGGATTTTCCATGAAACGCTCCATGAAACGAGTTTCCGGGGCCGTTCGGATGCCGTGGCGCAGCAGGGACTTGAGCTTCTCGGCGAACACCTGCTCTTTCGAGTTCGCAAGCAGGCAGACGCCCTCCTGCCGGTGTGCCACGTCGAACCACAGCTCGTCCTGCTCCATCGCAGCGCTCGCGTGGACCCCCAGGTCGAGCTTCGTGTCGAACGTGCTGCGCCCGTCGCTGACCTTGAGGTTGACGCGCCTGCCCTTGTAGTCCTGCTGCGACAGCTCCTCTATCTCGCCGGCGATGCGGACGGTTACGCCGTCGCCGAGGTTCGAGAGGGCGGACACAAAGGAGCGAATGGAGGCGTCGTTCATCGGGTACCGCACGAAGTCGAGGTCTATGTCCTGGGTTGCGCGGCGCCCGCTCCCCGACAGCGCGCACATCAGGACCCCTCCCTTGACCGTCACTCGGTCGCGCATGCTGGATGCCGCCAGCTTTGAGAGGATCACGTCCTGGCAGACGCGCGCGGTCGCGTTGAGGCAGGAGTAGCCCTCCTCGCGCTCGTAGCGCGCCCTCATCTCGTTCAGGTCCATCAGAATACCTCCTCCATGGCGCGCTCGAGGTGTGCCTCGCCGTGCGGGATTGCCTCCGCGTAGTCCTGCAGCCTGTATATGTCCAGCCGCTCCGACCGCCTGCGGAACGAGGCGACGGCCTCCCGGTAGAGGTCGTAGGGCAGCTTGTTGCGCGAGCGCATGAGCTCGAGGAGCATGCGCTCGGGGTCGTAAGCGGCAAGCTCGGTCCCGTCCACCGAGACGGTCGACCTCCCGACGCCCAGCCATCCCTCCGGGATGAAGTGCTGGCGCACGGCGGCGTCGCGTATCTTGGTCCCACCGCGCTTCGTGGCCAGGTCGATCTGGTCGGGGGCGCGGTCACGAGCCCGTGGGCGTAGAGCGCGGTCTGCCCGGTCAGGATGCCCCCGGGGTAGCGCTTCGCGATCACGGCGAGGGCGTCCTCGTCCCGGTTGGTCGAGTACATCCCTCGGCCGACGGGGTGGAGCGTCCCTTCCGACACCGCCTTGCGAACGCGGTACCTGCTCCCGAGTTCAGCCAGCGCCTCCCGGTAGGTGATCACCATGCCGACCTCCCCTCGAAAGCCATATAAGCCTACATCTGATGACAATTGTAGGCTTATATGGCTTTTCATGGAACGACTCATTGCGGCACCTCCCTCGCCATGACGGTGCCTTACTTTGATGGCCCTTTCCTCGTTTGCATCTGCTATATGAAGGAACGTCGATTCTGGTGCTCGGGCGAAGGCGCTACGCGATGAAATTCTCCACCAGCGTAACCATGGAGTCCTTCTCGCTTGGGTCAGAGAGGGCAATCATGAGCGTCATGGCCGCGAGCGCGTTGCCCTCCACGCGGAGTCTTTCGCCGTTGCGCAGCATCCCGTTCTTGTCGAGGAAGTGAATGAAGAGCGCCGCTGCAGAGCGCTTGTTGCCATCCAAGAATGGATGGTCCTTCACTACGAGGTAGAGAAGGTTGGCGGCCTTTGCTTGAACGGAGGGATATAGGTCTTGGTCGCCAAAGCCCTGATAGAGGGCGCTGATGATTCCGGCGAACTGGTTGTCCCGCTCTCGTCCGAACAGGGTGGACGACGAGTAGAACGGTAGGCTGCGGACGACTTCGAGGGCTTCGGTGTAACCGAGCTCCCAGTTGGGCTCGTTGCCCTGGGGCGCCTTCATCCTTCCCGTGTCGTATTCATCGAGCAGAGTCAGGCTCGGAAGGTACTTCTGTAGAATTTCTGCCGCACCGGAGAGTTCCGGAGTACTCGACCTCTCGAGGACCTTGAAGACCGTTCCGAGCGCCTCGAGTCTCTTTTGGTTGATGGAGTATCCCTGGAGTAGATGCTGCTTGAGCACGCCATTTGCCCACCGGCGGAAGTACACGCCCTGCTGAGACTTCACGCGGTAGCCAACCGAGATGATCATGTCGAGGTTGTAGTGCTCGACCTGACGTTTGACCGTTCTTGTTCCCTCTAAGCGAACTATTTCAAAAAATGAAATAGTTCGAATTCCGGCAAGCTCTTCCTTTGCTGCGGAATGAATGTGCTTGGAGATAGTCGGCACTCCGCGCCCGAACAACGTCGCCATCTGCTGCTGGGTTAGCCAGACCGTATCGCCGTCGACGCGCACGTCAAGGTGGACTGCGTGGTCGGGGTCCTCGTACAAAGCGATCTGCTGGCTTGCGTTGGAATTGTCCATGATGCCCCTTCGGTTTAGTCGACATGCTATGATCCGCACGCCGGAGGACGAGTGGTTTCAACATGCCGGTATTGCGTAGCTTCAACCGGCATCCCGCCGGTCAGTCGGCGTCGCGTGCGCCGGCTAAGCCAGGGTCGGGGCAGCAGGGATCCGCGGCGCCGGCGCTTCGTACCATTGGGGGCCTCCGAAGCGACTTTCACTCTGTCTTATTCTGGTAGATACAGTGTACCACGAAACGCGAACATGCGTACGTATTTCTGTTTAAATTTTAGCTGGACGCGGCGGTGTGTCGTCCTCTGCCTTGTTCTCCGAAGCCAGCTGTATTCCGGGCCGCGGTTCTACAAGGCAGGGGGTAGTCAGATGGATAGGATTATCCTTCTCCTACTTCTCTTGACCTTCCTGGTCATCCTGAGCAAGTAATGGGCTTTAGTGGGTGCCAAGCTCTACTTTGCTGGCCATTTGGTTCAGCTAGCTGGCATTGTGGTCGGCGTGCGCGGCGCCCTTGCCCATGCCAACTGGGACTTTTCGGCAAAGCGCGAGGGATATCTTGCCCGTGCCGTGCACCCGGGCAACTTTAGCGCCGTTACGGGCGCCTGCCAGATGGTCCGTCGCGACGTTTATGAACGGGTTGAAGGCTGCGACGAGAAGTTTGCCGTCGGTTTTAACGATGCGGATTTTTGCCTGCGCGTATGGGGGCTACCGCACCATCTTTACACCTTATGCTGAGCTGCACCACTACGAGTTCACTTCGCGCAGCAGGGAAGAGGCCAGCGAGGAAAAGCTGCGCCGTTGGAAGCGCGAGCAGGCACTGTTTATGCAGCACTGGCTGGAGTTCTTCTTGACGGGTGATCCGTGGCTGGGGCCGAACCTTAGCAGCGAGTGCGTGTATGGTGCGCTGAAAAATACTGTGCTTGTTCTGGCTTGTTGCTAGGCGTAGCGCGCGTCCCGCCGGTTGAGAAGCTCGCAGTAGTTCGACACCGCCTCTACCTGCGGCGCCTGCTCCTGCGGCTCCTCCGGCTGCCCTTGCTGCCCTGCGGCTTACCATCCTACTCACCCACGTATGACTCCCGTGCCCCGAGCGGGCAAAAGGAAATGCCCACAACGTCTCCGTTGCGGGCATTCTCCGGGCCGGCCACAAATAGCTTTATCGAATCCGATTGCTCTTCATCATCCGGATCGTTGGCGTCTCGTCGGCAAAGTCATCGTCTATCTGTAGTTCAAGGGGCACCGTAATGGAGCTTCCCAGCGCGGTCGCGGTTCCCGGGGCGAATGCGGGAAGGCGCATGACCTGGCCATTTGATATGGAAGGGATATTGCGGCGAACGTAATCGAGGTCGTAAGAGTTCTGAATGCGGTGGATTATGAAGGTTCCCGTCTGAGAGAGCACGACGCGGGAAAGCTCACTGGGGATTTGGCTGATGGCGGTAAGGTAAATGCCAAACTTACGGCCCTCCCGTGCAATTCGATTGAACACTGAGTCGTCTGTCAGGTCTGCATCCCTGATATAGCGATGCGCCTCGTCAAAAATGAGATAGATGGGTGTCGAGGAGCCTCTTCCTGCATCTAGGCTAGCCTGAAAGAGGGTGCGCGCAACGTAGTGGGAAAACAACTTCAATCCTGACTCGTCGATTATCTGAGATACGTCTAGCACAAGAATGCCATGCCCCTTGTTTAAGAGGGCAGCAATTGACTCGCCCCGCTCAAGTGAGAAGAGGTCTTGCGAATACCTTTCCCTAAGGTTTCTAAGCTGAGTAACCAGCCCCTCTGAATACGACCTTATCTGACGGTTGCCCCGCACTTCTTCTTCGTCGAACACGAAGTCAAGCGCATCAACGACGTCAGAGATTGAGACCTCGCTTTTAGGTTTTTCGTACTCACATAAGATGCGTTCGATATTGGGAAGTCCATCGGACATGTATTCGTCCTCGATGAACTCCTTCAAAAGGGACTCAAGCCCTTCGACGACATCTTTCGATATGTTTCCGTATTCCAGGTTGAAAGACACTAACAGGTTATGAGCGGTCTGAGGGCGAGAGAAAGGTCCGGACTCGCGTTCGAGAATCTTGTTAAGTTCTCCCTCAATCGGCTGGTAATACTTTGAGACCTGAAACTTCCTCGCTGCGTGGCTATCGATGCTCGTGTCCCGAATTGCGGTATATGCAAAGGCAGCAAATAGCTTTTTCTTGCCCTCCTCGTTGAGGTGGGAGTATCTCACGGCCCTCTCAAGCAGAGGTTTCTGGATGCGTCGCGAGGGGTCGAGAATAGCTGACCAGTCATCCATCGACAACTCTCCGGGCGCGAGGTGGTACTCATCAGCGCCGATTCGTCTCGTGCAGCCGTAACCGCCGCGCGTGAGAAAGTCATAATCGCCGTGCAGATCGAAGACGAAGAATCGGGGCTCTGCATCGAGCGCGTCCTCGGCATCTAAGAGCGATGCCGCCCTATCAAGCAGGAGCCGCGCGGTTGAGGACTTTCCCGAGCCGGTATTACCGAGAATAGCGAGATGACCAGAGAACAGGGAATCGATATCAAAAGTGGGTCTTACTGAATCGTACCCAGCGAGGGACCCAATCTCGACTCCTTCCCGCACGCAAAAGACCCTCTTGAGGATTGATTCATCGCAGGCATAGACATTGGAGCCGACCATGGGGAGGTCTACTACGCCGGGCACGTAGGAAGATCCTTCAATCTCTCCAATGGGGACGGCGGTGAAGATATAGCTCGTGCTAAACCTCGACGAAGGCTGGTCGGAATACGGCCTCTCGGCCTCTTCTACGGAAGTCACGCGAAAAATGATCTTTGTCGAGATAGAGAGATAGGAAAAGAGATATTGATTGAGCCCGTTTAGATGCCTTGGCTCGCCATCGAGCATCCGGTCTGAAAAGTCGGAACGTGATGCGCGTAGTCTTATCTTCTCCTGATCCATATAGCAGATGGTGCCGATGAGCCAACCCGGATTGGGAACCTCATTAGTCATTCTTGTCACCAAGCCCCAAAGATCCAGATGCCACATCGTCTCCGAAGGTGATCTCGGGCCCGATAAAGTCAGCAAATTCCGAGAAGTATAGCGGGCGCTTGCGGTCTAGTTCCCTTTCACTTGGATATACGAAATAGGTGTTCGCGCCACCTGCCTTATCGTAGAACACACGTGTAGGGGAACCGACATCTGCTTCTGCCGGGTTGCCGATAAAGGCGAGGAGCGTGAAATCGGGCCTCGCAAGAGCCTGGCTGATAAGGTTTGATATGTGAGAGTCCGCGAAGCTGAATCCACAAGTCAGAAGGACTGTGTTGGGGACGGCGAGGGCATTTACGAACTCGCGGAACATATCGCTATAGGGGGAGCCCTGGGTCAAGGCGTATTTGGAAGTCATCGGGGCGATAAGTTGTCTGTCGCCTTGGTACTCGTCGGTGATGTCGGGAAACCTGGGGATCCTTACGACGTTTCCGTCATAAATCCTCCAGTTGATGGACCCGTGCATCTTGTAAAGGCGAAAGAAGGGGTTCACCGGTTCGTAGTGATCCCTGAATCTCTCGTCGAGGTCAATCGGCCTGCGATGGTATTCCCGCGGGTTGAATGTGGGTATCAGCCCGTTCGAGAACCCGTCCACATAGGCGTAGCCGCTCGATTCAAGGGCCATCTCATGAAATAGGTCGTAGTTTGTTGTGAAGAGATTAACGACGTCGAAGGCAGCTTGACCACCGCGCGCAAGGATCTGTCGCGATACGCCAAGTCCCTGAACAAACTTACGATAGCTATCAAGGACGTCGGAGTGCTCCGCGCTGTATTTGATGTCGACGGACTCGAGAAAGGCCTTGCGAACTGCATCGGAAACCCTCTTGTCGTCATCGGCGCTATCTAGAGAGCCCTCGATGCGCTGACTCAGCCACGAGAGGAGGTTCTCTATGTTCGAGTACTTCGCAGGGTCTTCGTTATCTCGACAGGCAATTTTAGTTATCCGACTTTCCAGAAGGATAGATAGATCGGGATCGTTGAGCTTGAGGTCCGCTCGCAAGTTCCTGAAGGTTTCACCCATCAGGGGAATGGCCGGAGTAGATGCGCCAGAGCCGATAAGCGTGGCTAGGTTAATCGACCTGGAAAGAATGCCTTGAACAAAATGTCTGGCTTCTACCGCGTTTACCTCACGCCTTGTTGCACCCCTCTGCAAGGTAAAAAGGGGTTTGGAGGATTCTTTCTGCATATCGGAGGACACGTTGCCCGGTATGTTTATTGCGTTGTCAGACATGCATGCTCCCAATAAACTCAAGAACTCCTGCTCGAACGCGCCCGGGAACTGAAACATCCGCTCCTTGCCCCCGATGCTCACGTAGATCGAGCCGCCGTCTATCCTCGTCACGGTGCCGGCGCCCCATGCCTTGTGGCGCACCTTGCACCCGGCTCCCAGTGCGTTCAACTGGGCCTTGTTCGACGCCGGCCGCGCCGCTGTCGGCCGCGGTTTTCGGCTTCTCTGCGCCAGCCTTTCTCGCCGCGACGGCACCGTGTATGCAGTCGGTCGCGCTCTTGCGGTAGCGCGAGGCCACCACGGAAAGCTTGCGTCGCAGCACCTCAGCGAGGAAGTTGCCGTTGTCGTACGGCGGCTCCAGGAACCGGGAGTCGATGCGCTCCGTCTCGGATTTCACCATGTCAAGCATGGCGTTCACCTCGCACTCGTTGGTGAAGACCTCGCCAACGTCCTGAACGCGCTCCTTTGATTTACCCTGTACAGCCAAAAAACACCCCTTAGCCCATGCCGGCGGATCAGAAAACCGCAGCATAAAACACTAGTGAACAATTCTAACAGAAGGTGCGGACGCAATATTGCATCTGTTCCCAAGCGGAGCCTTTGCAGCAACCGCCACGGGACGCAGGCCAACCGTTCATTATTATGCCCCCCCCAGCGGAGCAACCACTGCCACGTGCTCACCCGTCGGGGGCCGCCCGCGCCGAACTTGCGTTCGCTCCGGGTGCCGAGCTGGGTCGGTCGCGCCGCGGGCCGCCCATGCGCGTGGAATGGCCTCGTAGCCGAGTCCCAGGTACGCGAGCACCGGTGTCGCCGCCGCGCCCGCGATGCCCAGCCAGAACGCCAGCGGCTTCGTGCGGACCCTCCAGTTGATGCCCATAGGTCTTCTCCTTCCATGGGCAATTCAAAGGGGCTGGTCGCCTGCGCGCCGCGGAGGAGGCGCAGGTACAGCCCGTACGTGGGCGAGGTCTACGTGGCGCCTGGGAACACCTGCCTGGACGAGAGGGGCAGACACCGCTTCGCGGCCAGCCAAACGGGCTGTGGGTCACAGGCATCACGGAATTCCGCATCCCCGCCGGCAAGTGCACCTCTCGCCGGCGATCAATTGCTTCAACGGAATGCCCGTCGGCTGGTCCATCGGCACGCCCCCGAACGCGGTGCTTGCCAACTCATCGCTCCTGCGGGCCTGCTCGCAGCTTGCGTATGGTGAGCACCACTGGGTGCACTCCGACCGCGGCAGCCATTACCGGTGGCCCGGTTGGATCGCCATCTGCGATGGGCACGGCATCGTGCGCTCGATGGCGAGGAAGGGGTGCTCACCCGACAATTCAAGGGCGGAGGGCTTCTTCGGCAGGCTGAAGGTGGAGTCCTTCCACGGAAGGGGCTGGGACGATGCTGGCATGGGGGAGTTCATGGAGATGCCGGACGCCTATCTGTTCTGGTACCGCGACAAGCGCCGCAAGAGCGACCTGGGCTATATGAGCCCGATGCAGTTCCGAAGAAGCCTAGGTCCTGTAGCGTAGGAACACAGTCCGGGGTTTCCGCTGCAGTCCCCGGTGTTCAGTTTAGCCTTGACAGAAGCAGTCCACCTGGAGCGCAACGTCGCGGAGTGGTGCCGCCACAAGCGCGTCGGGGGCGCCACCGTTGCCGCGCTGAAGGCCGCCTTCATGGACAAGCTCGGTAAGGTCGCGTAGGATAACGGCCGACGACGGCCCTGGAGGGAATTACGCCTCTTTTCGTGACACAACTTGCCCTCCAGGTGTAATTGGCTAAATTGTTGGTATGCAGGACACGTTGGCGACTCATAAAAGTTGCACGGTTGATGGGGGAGAGTTTGGGACGATCAAAAGAGCGCAATTCAAAGGTTGAGCTTCTGCGCATCATCTCGATGTGGTTCATAGTAGCTCATCATTTCGTGATTCATAATGCTGAGCCTATTTCCGTTTTCCCCGGGACCGTTGCACGCATGGTGCTGCATGGCGTGTTGTACCCTTCGGGGCGTATTGCCGTTGCCGTGTTTTTTATCATTACGGTGTGGTACCTGGCCGACGCGCAACTGACACTTAAGGGTCAGCTGCGAAGGGCTTGGACCCTGCTGGGGCAAATGCTCTTTTATAGTGTGCCACTCGTCCTGTACTTCGGCGTGTTTAAGGCGGGGGATGGTCTGCAAGCTGAAGAGCTAATGGCTGCCGTCTTTGCTCCGCTCGCCTCTCTGTGGTGGTTTCCTACGGTGTATATTTTGCTGATTCTTGTGGCGCCCTATCTGTTCGACGGGTTGCGTACCTTGACGAGCCGGCGACTGGGTGAGCTCTGTATGCTGCTGGTCGTGTTATATGGGGTCTTGCCCGTTGTGCCGTATTCGACAATTGGTGGCTTTGTTTCCTCCCTGACGGGTCAGACGGTCGTGATCGCGTGCGTGACGTGTTGGTTTAAGTGGCATTATCGCGGTGGGGCGGGTGCGAGGGTTTTGGTGCTGCCCGTTCTTTCGTACGTTGCTGTGTATGTTTGCTACTTTGTGGCTCAAAAGGATGTGCTCCTTTTGAGCGCTTTCGCTTCCAACGTGTACGAATCGGTGGTGACTAATCCCGCAAGCCTCTTGTCGCTTACGATCGCACTTCCGGTGTGCTTGTTTGTCTTTAACGCTCAACCTGCGCATTGGCCTGTTGTCAATTACTTGGCCACGTTGTCGTTTGGCGTGTACCTTGCCACGGACAGCGCGTACATGCAGGAGCTGCTGTGGAAGAACTTGCTTGTGTTCTCCCACTGCCACCCAGCGTGGGGACTGCTGTCGGTGGTGCTCGTGGTGACCGGCGTGTATGTTGCCGCTTCCTGCGTCGAGGCGGTTCGACAGGTTCTGTATCGGGCGTTTTTCAAGCATCCGGGTAGGGTGTTTGATGTTTTGTGGGACAAGATTGAAGGGGTTTCTTTGCCGAAGTAGGCCATTGTTGGGTCAAGTCCTAAGCGGTGCGTAAATTCGTAATCGCGATTCTCCTACGCTGCCTTCCTCAGCTCGGTTCCGATAATGGGGTAAGGGTGAAAATGGGTTAACGGCAGGTCAAGTAATTCAGTTAGAATTATTCGAGTTCTATTTTGTTTTAGTTAAAGTCTACAATTTAGATTTACGTTAATTTATTGGGAGTGCATATATGAAAAAGGTTCGTTGCGCAGTTGCTAATTTGGTTACCGCTGTTCTGGTTTCCTCTTCTTTCCTTGCTCCCGTTTCGTCGGCCTATGCACTTGAGTTTTCCTCGCTCTCTAATAATGAAGCCGAGACCTCTAGCTCCTCTTCATTTTCGGATTTCGTTTCCGAGGATACTGAGAAGACCGCCGAAGCCGACTCTTGTGAGGATACTGAGAAGACCGCCGAAGCAGGCTCTTGTAATTCGGATGTCGAATCGGCCGCTCAATCGGCTCAATCTTCCGATTCCTCTTGTGTCGATGCCTCTTTCCAATACTTGTACATTTCGCAACCCTCTCTTTCTTTGGGTGCTATGCAAGAGGCGGCGTTCGCAACTGCATCTGATTCTGATGTTTTGACCTCTGCGTCCCTATCATTCGTCAGCAATTCTGGCGAAGAGCGCTCCGTTGAAGCTTCGGCTTTCTCTGGGAATGCTGCGGGCTTTACATTTGGACAAGATTTGTTGGTAGCGCGGTATTTTTTAACCGGTATTACGTATCAGGTGAAGGATTCGAACGCGATCTATTCAGTGGACCTCTCCTCTGAGGATTACAGCTTTGACGTAGTCAATTCGTCTTCTTCATCTGATAGCGTTGACAATATCGATGATTTGTCGGTCTACTATGCTGATGAGAACGGCAATCCTGTCGAGGCTTTCTCTATTGAAGAGGCGCTTTCCGGTTCTGAAGGTGATGGTGACATTGCGGCTTATAGCGTCGATTCCCGTTCGGCTCGTAAAAACGTTCGCGTGGTTGCACTTGATGCCGGTCACGGTGGATCCGATCCCGGCGCTCAGGGCAATGGGAAGAGTGAAGCCGACCTAACATGGAAGATTGTTAGCGCGTGTAAGACCAAGCTTGAGAATTACGGATTTAAGGTAATTCTCGCTCGTGAGCAGTCGGGCAGCTACGGTAGCAGCGACTTCCTTTACCGCGTTCAGCGTTGCGTCAATCAGGGCGCCCAGGCCTATATCAGTTTCCATATCAATTCAGGTTCGTCCGCAGCTCATGGCGCCGAGGTATATTCGCCTACCGTGAACGGGGCTGACTATACCCAGGTTTCGTACGAGCTGGCCCAGAAGGTTCAGAACAATCTTGTTGCTCTCGGACTTACAAACCGTGGTGTCTTTCAGATGCAGGTAGGCGACGAATTCGCTGTTATTCGTTGCGCTCGTGAAGCTGGAATCCCCGGTATTTTGATTGAGCACGGATTTATCTCTAATTGGGGCGATGCGAACAAGTACTTTAGTGATGCCGGGTGCAAACGCCTTGGAGAAGCTGATGCGGATGCCATCATCGCGCAGTTCCCCAAATCCTCTTGGCTTGATTATTCGTCTGTTTTCGATGCCGACTACTATCTCAATAAGTATCCAGATGTTAACGAATGGGCAAACGGAAGCAAAGATAAGGCCCTGGATCACTTCATCAACTACGGCATGTCGGAGGGCCGCCGCGGCTCCGAGGCGTTCGACGTTTATAGTTATAGAACGAGGTACCTCGATCTTAGGAAGGCTTACGGAAGTAATTTAAAAGAGTATTATCTCCACTATCTCGAATATGGGATGAAAGAGCACCGTAATGGTTCGAGCATGACTGGATTTGAGGGCTATATAATGTCCTCGTCTTTCACTTCTTACGAGGATGCTGCCGTTCATTACGGCAGGACTGTTGGGAAGCATACTTATCCAACAAGCGTGTATAAAAGCAAAGGCAGCGCCTCTATTGATGAGTTTTGTAAGATCCTTTACGAAGAAGCCTCATTTGAGGGAGTATGTCCTGAAGTTTTATATGCTCAAGTCATGAAAGAGACGGGCTATTTAAGATTCGGAAATTTGGTCCAGGCAAATCAGTGCAATTTTGGAGGTGTTGGAGCCACCGGTCCTGGAAATCCCGGATATACTTTTTCTTCCGTTAGAGAAGGGCTTAGGGTTCAGGCGCAGCATTTAAAAGCGTACGCAACAACTGAACCTTTGAATAATCCGTGTATTGACCCACGCTTTAATCTTGTTTCCCGTGGGTGTGCTCCCAAGACGACGGACCTAAATGGACGTTGGGCCGTTCCCGGTAAAGGTTACGGCGAAGGCTTAAATGCAATTGTCCTTGATGTTTTGTGCATGTAATGGGTCTACATGAGTAATCGTCCTTCTCTGTACCACCTGTAGCGCGCTTTAGTGCCGCTCACATCCGCGCCCGCGACCCACCGGCTCGCCGCCTATACGCTCGAGACGCCATACCGGTAGTCGAGAGAAAGGAACTGATCTTGGCGAGAAGGATACCGGCGAGGGTGGTGCTCAGGCTGACGTCGTCGAACCTGTCGCTCAACGTGATCGCCTCTGCACTGCACGCGTCGAAGGTCGGCATCACGCTCAGTTTCCTGCACGGCGAGTACCGCGAGGATGCGCCGCGCGGGGCGAGGCGGCGATGTCCTACGACCGCTTCTGCAAGCGGTACAGGCAGTTCACGGTCAGCAGGAACGTCGTGAGCTGGGTCGGCCGCAAGGCGGGCAGGAACATGGAGGTCGACTGGTCCGGTCCGACCATGTCCCTCGTCGACCAAGCGAGTATCTGGGTAACGGTTTTACGACTAATCCCGTGACCGTCAAGTAGCAAAGGGACGGAGCGTGAGCTCCGTCCTTTTGTTTGTAGGGCGGTCTGCTACCATAAACTATATCTTTTGCTAAGAGATTGGGAGCTCTTATGCCAAGATTCAAGCTCGTTCTGGCTTTTCTAGAGCGAGATAGAGATGACGAGAGAGTAAGAAAGAATCAATGGCTGAAGCGCTGAGAATAGCAATCTTTTCCGCTCAATATCTGCCTCACATTGGCGGTGTTGAGTCCTATACCAGAAACCTCGCAGTTACGCTCATTGGCATGGGCCATAAGCCGGTCGTGGTCACGTGTAATTGCGATTCGCTGCCGTCTCGAGAGGTAACAGACGATGGTATTGAGGTTGTAAGACTGCCGTGTTTTCCATTGCTTGGTGGCAGGTTCCCTGTCTCGCGTTTTGGAAGAGCTTATCGGAGCATGCTGAGGGCTCTTGATGGCGAGTGCTTCGATGGCGTCCTAGTTAATACGAGGTTTTATCCCCATTCAATCTGTGGGCTTCGGTTCGCCAGGCGCCATCATCTTACCCCCATCGTTCTTGACCATGGATCGCAGTATCTTACATTCGGAAACGCAGTATTGGATGTGTTCGTTCGCGCCTATGAACACATAATTACTTCGATTGCCAAGCGGTTTCATCCAGTGTTTTGCGGTGTTTCTAAGAAAAGCCTGGATTGGCTTCGACAATTTGGTATTTCTGGCATTGATATCCTGCCTAACGCGATTGACGTTGATGCTTATTGCTCCAATGCCTCAAATCGAGATTTTCGTGCCGAATTGGGCGTCGGGACGGATTCTGTTCTTGCCTGTTTTGTTGGAAGGTTGATTCCCGAGAAGGGTATCGACTCCCTTCTTGCGGCTATGAAGCAACTGAATGAAACGCCCGTAAAGTTGGTGGTTGCGGGTGATGGTCCCCTGCGTGAGTTGATGGATTCTACTCCTGAGAATGTCTCCTATGTTGGTCCTTTGCGTCCGGCGGATGTGTCGTCCTTGCTTCAGGCCGCAGACGTGCTGTGTCTTCCTACGAGATCAGAGGGTTTTTGTACGACCCTTCTCGAGTCTTCGGCGTGCGGCACCCCGGCAATCATTCCCTTGGTGGGCGGAGTTGACGAAGTATTTGGTGAGGAAGATTGCGGTTTTTTGTTGGATGGCTGTGCTCCCGACCAAATTGCCGAAGCAATACGAGTGGCGTGCGCATCGAAAGCGGAGACGCGGCGAAAGGGACGGCTGGTCCAGAGTAGAGTTCGAGAGTATTGTACGTGGGGCAATACTGCAGAGAGGCTCGTTGAACTTCTTGGTGCGTAGCAATTACGTTGGTGTTGCTTTTCCGTTGACTGGGGTTTGCCGCGGTTTTGTTTCCTCGTTCGGATATTGTTTTCTTCAGAAGTAGGAGAATGAGAAGGTATAGTGATGCACGATATTCTTATTGTGACCTCAAGGAATGTTGCCACCTCGGGCGGCGAGTTTAGCCTGATTAAAAATAGAGCAGATGCTCTAAAGAATGGGTGGGGCATTGAGTCTGATGTTGCGGCTCTTTGCAATGTTCGCTTGGGTGTTTCTGAGGGTGGTGAAGCTTTTGGACCCGGCGTTTATGTTCGGCGGGATTTTATGAATCCCATGCAGCTGCTGTCGGGATATGAAGAGCTAATTACCACTGCGGAAAAAAAGGTTTTGAGTGGCTCCTACAAGGCGATCATCCTTTCTGGCGTGGGGCTGTTTCGTTATGTCGACCGGATGAAGCGCGCCGCCGAGGCGTCGGGAGCTTTTGTATGTGCTGATGTTCATGGTTATTACGGCGACGGCTCCCTTCTTGCACGCGACGAGCCCCTCTTCCTTGGCTCATTCCACCGTGCCGCCGCTTTTGTTGAGAGATACGAGCAGCGCAAATATTTGCGTAAGTTCGACCGTATCTTTTGTGTTTCTCGAGCGTATCGCAGTTTCCTTTGTCGAGAGTGCGGCTGCAAAGAGGGTCAGTTCTACATTGTTCCGTGTGCGACGGGGGCGAAGCCAAGCTTTGGTCGTGCGGAGGAGCTTAAGTATCGAGAGGATTATAGGAGGAAGTACGGTGTAGAAGATAACGAGTGGCTGCTCGTTTACTCAGGCGGAGCTTCGTCGTGGCAATGCCTTCCGCAAACTGCAGAGTTGTATCGCGAAATACTGAAGAGGCGTGGGGCAAAGCTACTTGTTTTGTCTGGTGACGTTACTTCTGCACGCGCCGCAATCGGTGATTGTGACGACGTTGAATTCGATAGCTTCAAGCCATCTGACCTCCCTAGCGTGTTCTGTGCTGCGGACTTCTTCGTGATGTTGAGAGAGGACGTTCCAACGAACCACTTTGCTTACCCTAACAAGTTCTTGGAATACGTCGCGGCGCACAGGCCGGTAATCACTACTCCTTACGTTTACGACATTGCCGAAGAGATTGATAGACATGGTGTTGGACTTCTGTATAACGGGGATGTGGATGATCTCGTTTTGAAAATGGACAATGCGGTATGCGACAGGGATTCATGTGATCGCCTGGTGCAAAAGGTTTCTTTTGCAAATTCCCTCATCCCGTTTGCCAGGGATTTGGGAAGCGTTGGGTCCAGTTGCTAAAGTGAGCGGGTCGTCTATGCTTATAACGGTTTTTACCCCGACTTATAATCGCGCATATATCCTTCCCAAGCTATTCGAAAGTCTGAAAAGACAATCTTTTCGAGATTTCGAATGGATAATTGTTGATGATGGAAGCACGGATGATACGCGAAAGCTCGTCGAGGCGATGCAGCAAGATTGTCAGGTGAAATTTCCTATCCGCTATTTTTTCCAGGTCAATAGCGGAAAGCACGTTGCATGGAATAAGGGTCTTGATGAGGCGAAGGGAGCCTTGTTTTTCCCGGTAGACAGCGACGATTATCTAACCGATGATGCCTTGGAGCGTATTGGGGAGAACTGTGAAACCGTTATGTCTAACGAGCGCCTGATTGCCTTGTCGGGAGTTCGTATTTTTCCGGGCAACAAGCTTACGGGAGGAATTCTGCAAGACAATGTGGGTTCGTACATCGATTATTCGTCAATTGATCGCCGATCGAAGGGGATTACGGGTGACCTTGCCGAGGCCTTTGTGACGGAACGGTTGAGGAAGTACCGATTCCCGGTTTTTGAAGATGAGAGGTTTGTTCCTGAAGCAGTTGTCTTTAATAGATTCAGCAACGATGGATATCTAATTCGTGGGTACGCCTTTCCTCTCTACGTGTGCGAATACCTTGCCGATGGCTACACGAAGAATACTGATCGGCTGCTCATTACGAACTGGAAGGGATATCGCCTGTACGTTTCAGAGTTGATGCATAGCACAGTCGGAATAAGGGCAAAAGCCATTCCGTTTTGTGGATTTATGTACCGTTCGTTATTGAAAATGTTTGGTTTGTGCAAATAGGCTTGAGTGAAGTATGGAGTGCAGCATGAGCTCTTTGTCGAAGAAGACGGTCCTGTTGGTATTTGGAACAAGGCCCGAAGCAATCAAGATGTGTCCTCTCGTAAAGGAGCTGAAGAACCGATCTGGCCTTAACGCGAAGGTTTGCGTTACCGGCCAGCATCGCCAGATGCTCGACGTGGTCCTTGAGGAGTTTGGGGTTGTGCCCGATTTTGATTTGCACGTCATGAAACAAAGACAGACTTTGTTCGATGTTACCACGGCTGTTCTTAATGGCTTGGACGGCGTGCTGGATCAGCTCAAGCCCGACGTTGTTCTTGTTCACGGTGATACGACGACGTCCTTTGCCGCCGCACTTGCATGCTTCTACAAGGGCATTCCCGTGGGCCATGTCGAGGCGGGTCTGCGTACATACAACATCCACTCACCGTATCCCGAGGAATTTAATAGGCAGGCAACCGGCATACTTGCCGCTTGGCACTTTGCTCCAACTGAAGCAGCTCGCAACAACCTGCTTTCTGAGCATCGGGATTCCAGTCGAATTTTCGTGACGGGAAATACTGGCATTGACGCGCTTCGTACGACGGTGCGCGATCATTATTCGCATCCCGAGCTTGATTGGGTTGGAGATAGGCGCCTGATCTTGATTACGGCTCATCGTCGAGAGAATCTTGGCGAGCCCATGCACCACATGTTCAGGGCTATTCGCAGAATTGTTGAAAAGCATGATGACGTGCGCGCTGTTTATCCTGTACATTTGAATCCTGTCGTTCGCAAGGCGGCTCATGAAGAGTTGGACGGCTGCGACCGCATTCATCTAATTGATCCTCTAGACGTGGTTGATTTTCATAATTTCATGGCCCGCTCCTACTTGATTCTTACCGATTCAGGCGGCATTCAGGAAGAGGCCCCGGGCTTGGGTAAGCCGGTTTTGGTGATGCGTGATACGACCGAGCGCCCTGAGGGCGTTGCGGCGGGCACGCTTAAGCTTGTTGGCACAAGTGAAGATGCTATTTTCTCAACATGTTGCGACCTCTTAGAGAATGAAGAAGCATATTCCCGCATGGCTCATGCCAGCAACCCGTATGGTGACGGTCATGCGAGTGAGCGAATTGCTGATGTTCTGGAGAAGGGGCTGCAAAGTCTCGGGGAAGCATTGGTTCGGTAGATGAGTGAGGTTAAGCAGCTCTCTCTTAAAGAGAATATGCTGTGGAACTCGTTCGGTTCCATCGTTAACCTTGCTTGCCAATGGCTGATTACGATTCTGATCGTTCGCCTTGGTTCAGGTTACGAGGCATCCGGCGTTTTCTCTTTGGCAATGTCCATCTACAACATCTTTGCCCCTATCGCTCAGTATCGCATGTATACGTACCAGGTCTCAGATGTTGAGAATGAGAATACCACGGGTGAATACCTGGCGTTTCGGTTTTTCACTTGCGGAGTCGCGCTCGCTCTGTGCACCGGCTATTCGCTGTTTACATGCGAATCGGGAGCGATTGCAGCTATTCTGCTCTATGCCGTCTACAAGTCTATTTCCTTGGTTGTAGACGTCTTTCACGCGTGCGATCAGCGCCATCATCGAATGGATTACATCGGTAAGTCTCTGTCTTTTCAGGGGATTCTATCTCTTGTTGCCTTTACCGTAGTGTTTGGCTTATGCGAATCGCTCGAGGCGGCGATAGTTGCAATGACCGTTGTCGTGATCCTCGTTGGTGCTGTCTACGATTTGCCAAGGACCCTTCAATTCGGCCCATTGGCCCCAAGCATCTCGTTCAAAAAGTGCCTTCGACTGGCCTTGAGATGTCTCCCCATCGTTCTTGCGTCCATTGCCGCGGCGTCAGCATCTTCGATTCCAAGGCAATACCTTGTTGGTGTTCAAGGGGAGGCTGCTCTTGGCATTTATGCTGCCGCAGCTGCTCCTGTTGCGCTTATTCAGACGGGCGCCTCCTATATCTACAATCCTCTTCTAGGCTATTTTTCGGAGAGTTTTGCTGCTAGGGACAGGAAAGGCTTCAATGCGCTTTTGACAAAGGCGACGGTCGGGATCGTTGTTCTGGGGCTGGTGTGCGCTATTGGAGTAATGGTTTTAGGTGAGCCGGTTCTTGTTCTTGTGTATGGGAAAAAGATGTCTGGCTTTTCATATCTACTTCCTCCGCTTGTGGCGCTTGCGATGCTTACGGGGTATATGTGGTTTGTAAACGATTTGCTAATGGCTATCAGAAACTTCCGGGGTGCCTTTGTTGGGAATGTTGCTGCTCTAATTTCCTCTCTCTGCGCCTTACCTTTAATTGCTCTGTATTCGATGGATGGTGTTACATATGTCTGTCTCATTTCTGCTCTTTGTGGAATAGGCTTCATGGCAACCGTGTTAGTTATTCAGCTAAAAGGCTACTGGAAATAGTATGTGATGCCTGGATTACGTTTCGGAAGATAAAAGGTAAGGTGGATGTATGGATAAGCATCATCGATTGCTGGTTATTATTCCAGCGTATAATGAGGAAGAATCGCTCGAGGCCACGGTTGACGAGCTGGTAGGTGTCGCTCCAAGTGTTGACTATCTCGTAGTAAACGACGGCTCCAAGGATTTAACTGAGCGGATTTGTCGCGATCGTGGGTACAACTACGTAACACTGCCAGTCAATTCTGGCCTCACCGTTGGATTTCAGACGGGCATGAAGTACGCGCTCCGCAACGGCTACGATTATGCCCTTCAGTTTGATGCGGACGGTCAGCATATGCCTGAGTATATCGATGAAATGCTCGAGACCGCTATTAATGAAAACGCTGATATCGTAATTGGCTCACGCTTCCTCCACGTGAAAAAGGAAATCTCCGCTCGAATGATTGGCTCACGCCTTATTACAGTCATGATCAAGCTGACTACGGGAAAGCGCGTAGCTGACCCTACCTCGGGAATGAGAATGTTTAGCAAGGAAATGATTAAGCGCTTCGCGCAGGACGACTCGCTTAACCCTGAGCCCGAGAGCATTTCGCTTCTTATAAAAAAGGGGGCGAAGGTGAGCGAGGTTCAAGTTGAGATGCGTGAACGCCAGGCGGGGGAGAGCTATCTTAATATCTCCAAGTCGATTGCTTACATGGCGCGAGCTTGCATCTCCATTCTTTTCGTTCAGTGGTTCAGGTGATTATATGTCTAGCGTTTTAAGGGTCGTACTCATTCTGGGTGCATTTGCCATCTTGTTCGTGATAGTGAAGAAGCTCCGTAAGGCTCAGATACAGGTTCTCGACTCCGTGTTCTGGTTGTTCTTTGCTTTGAGCTTTGTCGTGTTTGCAGCCGTTCCCCAGATTGCCTTCTGGCTCGCAGGGGCCCTTGGCTTCGAAAGCCCGTCGAACTTCGTATTCCTCTATGCAATTGCGCTGCTTCTTTATCGAGAGTTCTCCAACACGGTAAAGATTGCAGAGCTCAGACGTCGCGTGAACGCACTTGTTGAAGAGCTCGCTCTCAAGTAGCATGACACCAGTCTTTATGCCCTTCGAACCCACCAACATCATCGTCATCGGTGGCTGCGGCTTCATCGGGTCCAGCTTCGTGCACTACGTAGTGAAGAACTACCCCGGGGTGCACGTGACCGTGCTCGACAAGCTCACCCACAGCTTAACCCTCGCTTCATGCACGACATGTTCACGGCATTCAATGCGCTACGGATGCCGGCAGGTCCCTCCTCGATAGCTACCATCTAAATGCGGCCTTCATTTAAATATCCAAGAGTGACAATTCAACCCCTTGCACTACCAGGTCTGGTCATCAATGAGATTTGCATGTGGATTAGAACCTACTTGGCGAACCTGGACTACAGAATAGTTAAAGATTGCCGCCATAGCCGTTGTTATGATGTAGAACTACTGGTCTAGAAAGAGGTTTCTCGCCGCAAGTTAAACCCCGCGGAGTCTTTCTCGGCCAGACAGTCTGTTTTCCGAGAATCGCTTCGCAAACACATCAATCAGGTTTCTCCATCCAAGCACCGCGAGCGCAATAAAAAATGGAGAATAGAGAAACATATACCTGGCCCTGCACTCAAACAGCATCAAAAACACGCTGAGCAAGAACACCGAACATAAAACCACATACTCCGTCTTTGATCTAGGGAACTTCAGCCAGTTCAGACACATACCGACCAGGACAAACATCCAGCAAAGCTGGGCAAAAACCTGGAACAGCGTGAAAGAGCCGTCTTCTCCAAAGAACTTTGACAGCGTGTTGTCAGAATGAGGAGTACTCAAAAAAAAGTTTCCTTCAGCAGCCCACGCAAAAGTACCGTCCGAATAGTTCGAAATAGTCTTCTGGACCATCAACTTCAAAACACCCTGGGGACCCAGAGACTCTAACCTCTCAGCCCACTTTTCGAAATTTGCATGTGATCTATCCTGTTGGCTACCAAATGAGGCGGAATAGATAACGTCGTCTTCATAGTAGCACCCATAAGTCTCGTCATTAAATCCCATCATCAAGAAATGAGCCATCGAAAAGGATTTATCGGCGTCAATCACCGGACCCGCCTCCCTTGCGAGTGAGTTGGCGCCAAACGAGAGAACAAGAGCACATGTGATCGCAGCGAATTGGAAAAAGAGCGATTTGATTTGAGAGCAATCCAACTGCCCGTCAACGACAAACCTTCGACGACTTATCGCGCATGCAGCCTCTATAAGCACAATTGAGACAACAACGAAGATGGCCGTAGGCTTAATAAAGTATCCGACCACGCCGAAAAAGAGCATGCCGAATGTGCGTAACGGGCTTCGGCCAGTATTGTTGTACAGAAACAAGACCAGCGCGGGGCAGATAGTTCCATACGTATCTGAATAAGGAACCGCAATCCAAGGAGAGAAGCTCAAGTACAAACAACCGAACGCAAGCGTATAGTACCCAGGACCAAAACCCGCCAGCCTCGCCACAACAAAGGAGGTCAGAACAACAGCCAAAGTAACACACGCTGCTCCCACCACGTCAAGCATGAGGTATACGTTTTGGAATCCAATAAGTTGGCAAAAGTGGCCCACAGTCTTGAAGATAAAAAGCAAAAACAGCTGGTTGGGATAGCGCGAGAAATAATCCAGCGTGGCTCCCTCATCGGACAACCCCGACATCAGCACACCGACATCCCAGCCTGTCTCAAAATATATGCTATTGATTAGGCAGATTTGAAGCACGAAAACTACCACGGCCAATGAAATGCTAACGCGTCTAAACATTTGAAGACCAAGGAAGTCCACGTTCGCCTTTGGCCGTCTCTTAGCCAATGCCACAGAGACAACGAGCCCCACTATCACAACCACAGCCAGACTAGGTAAAGAAAGGGATGCCTCCTCCCCTTTGCAGGCATAAGGCAGGCGCGGGGCAAGGAAAGCAACGGCAAGCAGGGCAAGCGAGAAATACGCCAAAGCGACACATCTGCCAAAACGCAAAAACCACGGAATCTTAACGACTCCACGTGTCGCAGGACAAGATTCGACCACGTTAGCCCCTTAGGTTTCGTCGGTTGCTTTCATACGTTCTCTTTTCGATTAGATAGCGCGGGCGACTCTTTGTCTCAAGATACGCCTTGCCCACATACTCGCCGATAACACCGAGGCTCAGGAGTTGCGTGCCACCCAAAAACAAGATGACACAGATGGTACTCGTCCAGCCCGAAACCGTCGCCCCAGAGAAATAAGAGAGGATCGCCCAAAAGGTCCCCAATAGGCCAACGAGGCCAATTACAGCGCCCGCCGCGCTAATTAGGTGGATAGGCTTAATCGAAAGGCTCGTTATCCCGTCAACAGCGAGAGCGATCATCTTTCGTAGGGGATAGTGACTGTCACCCGCAACGCGAGCTGCGCGCGAGTACTCAACGGTTGAACTGGGAAGCCCAATCAACGGAACCATTCCGCGCAAGAACAGATTTGATTCTCCATATTCCGACAACCCATCCAGAGCGGCAAGGCTCAAGAGCCTATAATCTGCATGATTGAAGACGGTATCTACCCCCATCTCTTTCATCATGCCGTAGAAAGCCTCCGCAGTCATCCTTTTAAAGAACGTATCGGTAGACCTGTCGTTTCTAACGCCATATACGACGTCACTACCGTCCAGGTACTTTTCAATCATTTTAGATACGGCCGAGATATCGTCTTGCCCGTCGCAATCCAAAGAAATGGAGACGTCACAGTACTTACGCGCTTCCATAAGCCCCGCAAGAAGGGCATTCTGATGACCTCGATTTCTTGACAGTGATATTCCCCTGAAATGAGCATCGTCGTTTGAGAGTCTTTCAATGATGGTCCATGTGCTATCACTCGACCCATCGTCTACAAACAGAATGCTACTTTTATCACTTACGATTTCGGCCGAAATCAATCCGCTGAGCTCAGACAAAAACGTCCCAGATGTTTCCGGCAAGACAGCTTCCTCATTGTAACAAGGAATGACCATCCACAGAATCGGCTTCGGGGACGGAGTCTGAGTATCATCGCTTTGCATGCACTTGCCTTTCACGGACAAAACGTTCAACGAAAAGTGATTATACTCCACCTCGCGGCGCAGCCCCGGTGCTAGACTCGTCATCTCCTGACGAATCAACCATGGTAAAAATCCCCAAACTGAAACGCCGCGAGAATTCTCGCGTTGAATAGCTTGCGCTTATGAAGTGATTGGACGATCAAGAAGATACGTAGCGCTGCAGGCGAGTTGGGGAGTGTGTTAGGGATATTAAATATAAAAATCCCGGATATGCTTTCGCATAAACGATGTCACGGCGATTCTGGGATTTTGGGCTGTGCGGAGTATGAGCTCAAAATGAGTAACAACGATAAGAAAGTTTCCGGGAGGCGTTTGGTTAGAATTTCTTTTTGTTCAAGCTGCACATCCGAGGCTCCTCAAAAGATGGAGCTTGGTTTGGCGCAGTAAGTAAGAATCCTGCTTGCACTGCTTGATGCCGCAAATGGGGACGGCGAGATCGTTTCGCTTATGTCAGTGGCATGGGTTTTCCGGGAGCTACTATCGGCTGGGCCTTCTCAGAATGGTACAAGGGAGGCAATGGTGAGATTTCTGCGGATAGCACCATTGCCTCTCTGATTATTTGGTTTTCCGCTTCATGTGTAATTCTCATCTTATTTATTGCGTCTAGGGCATGCTTTGCAAGGCGCCGTTCAAAATTGCGCGGGATGTTGCTAATCTTGGAACAAGAACTTGAGAATGAGCAAATAGCCAAGAGGGCTCACTGTATCATCAGATGATGAGAAATCGATTGAGCCCAGGCATGCTGTATCGATACTAACCAGTGCAGAATAGCAAGTGAGGGGAAAACTCTGAAACTGCCCTTAGCCCCGCTTGAGGTTTGGAGGATAAAGAAAGATGACTATTGGGAAGGCCGATCTGAGTAAGGCGGATATTGGGGTAATTGCCGCGTTGCTCGTCGGCGTTTTATCTGCTGCGTCGCTGGCCTTTATCAAGCTACGTCCTTCCGCGGCTTTTGTCTATGCCCTGGCTGCGTTTGTCGGAGCTGTACTCATTGCTTATTCGTATCATTTCTTTCTTAGGACTCCGAAACAGACCAAATATGGCGTTTCTTCTCCCAAGATGCTCGCTTGTATCATTGGGTTAAGCGCTATAGGTGCCATTCTTCTTGAGGTGTTTACGCTTTGGGGAGCGCCGTTGTCTACCCCGTTAGAGTTATCAGATTGGAGCAAGCGACGTATTCTAATCTTTTTCGTCGCTATTTCGGGCTGCATAATCGTACATGTCTCCAATTCGTACGCCGCGGTTCCCAAGATCGGGCCTTCAGGGCATTCGTATCAAAGGTCTATTGGCAAACTGTTTGTCTACTCTATTCCGGGTGTCACGCTGATGACCCTCTTTGTCGCAATAATTTGCTTGGTGCCTAGTTACTTTGTCTCTAAGATAATCGGTGTAGTTGCGGGTCGTTTAACTTATCTGTTGATTTGCTTGTTCCTTGTCGGCGTTGGTGCGTTCTTTTATTTCTGGAAGAAGGGAAGGGTCGAGCTTTTTTTTCTCAGCTCTTGCCTACTATTGGGATCTTTCTTAGTTTTCATAGCACCTCCGGTAACCGCGATTTCTTGGGATGACGAGATTCATTACGACAGGGCTCTCGGTTTGTCATACCTAGGACATTCGGAGTATTCATACGCGGATCAACTGCTCGTCACCAAGCCCTGGGCTGCGGTGAATTTAGACCATGAATTGCTCCGCGAGTCGGTGGATGAGGTCGCTGAAGCGGGTGCTTCTGCTGAACAGTCGGGCGAATATATGGAGCAGGCAAGTTTTGCATCGCCCATATCGAAAAGCAGCCTCACTACGGTCTCCACATTCGGGTATGTTCCATCGGCAATCGGTCTGTGGGTAGCTCGCGTATTCCATGTTCCAATTTTGGTGAGCTTCATGTTTGGTAAGATGGGCAACCTTATTTCATATGCAGTAGTTGTTGCTTTCGCCATCCGTATTATCCCTACTAAAAAGTTGTCCATGATGCTCATTGGTCTTCTTCCGACGAGTATTTTTCTCGCTTCAAATTATTCGTATGATCCTGTTGTGACGTCATTTCTCATGCTTGCAGCTGCTTTGGTAGTGAGAGAAATTAGCCGTCCGCTCGAGCGACTTACAATCAAAAGCCTGCTAAAAATCGTCACTGCGTTATTCCTAGGGCTTGCTCCAAAGGCAATTTACTTTCCAGTCATTGGTCTGCTACTTCTTATGCCCCGAGCCAAGTTTTCCTCGCGCACCGCTTACAAACGCTATATCGGTTTCGTAGTCGCCTTCGGGCTCGTAATGGTTTTATCATTTGTGTTGCCAATGCTATTTAGCGCTGATGCGCAAGCAGGGGATGCCCGCGGGGGATCTGATGTTAGTGCGTCAGGTCAAATCGCGTATATTCTCTCTCATCCGTTGGATTACGCATACACGCTCATCAACTTCATATTGGGCTATATTTCCCCTGTTAATTCCGATATGTACTCGCTTTCATTCTCTTATATGGGCGTCTCTCTTCCGGTTGTGTTGCAATGGAGCTCAGCCTTGCCCTTTACGGTTCTCGTCGTTGGATCTTTAATTGATAGTCCAAAAACGAAGACTTTTGGATTGAGCCTGTGTGGTAGGTTGTGGGTTCTTACTATAGTCGCATCATCGATTGCTCTTGTTTGCACGGCTTTATATGTGAGCTTTACATCAGTTGGATCGGATGCCATTGCAGGTTGTCAAGCACGATACCTTACTCCGCTGTTGCTATACGCTGCCTTGCTTGCCCCTTCTTTTTCTACAGGGGGCATACAGATCAGTAATTCAGGCAAATTGATAAAGGAAGAAAGCACGACAAGAATAACTATGCTGCTTCTTACGTCAATTATGGTCTTTTTCTCCGCAGCATGTTCGTATTATTTCATAGTAATCTGGTAGTTTGGTGGCCAGCCACGCGGCGAGCTGCTGGTTATAGACTAGTGGCTGACCGAGGAGGTCGACGACGCCGGGTCGCCTTGTCGCGGGGCCTGCGGACCCTCGCCGGCATGACCGCCGACCCGTAGTGGGCGGCGAGGTCCTCGTACGCGGCGTTGAGCACGACCTCGCCCTCCCTCGGGTGGGCGGTGACGCCGGTCTTGAGGTTGTCGGGCGCGATGCACGGGGTGGCGCCTCCGAGGAACTCGAACGCGTGGACGTGGCAGCGCAGCCAGGTGTCCTGCTTCATGTCGAGGGCCGGCTCGACGTAGCTGTACCTGCTGAAGGGCAGGCAGGCGACGAACAGGTAGACCTTCGAGACGACGCCGGTCGCCGGGTCGACGAGGGACATGGTCGGACCGGACCAGTCGACCTCCATGTTCCTGCCCGCCTTGCGGCCGACCCAGCTCACGACGTTCCTGCTGACCGTGAACTGCCTGTACCGCTTGCAGAAGCGGTCGTAGGACATCGCCGCCTCGCCCCGCGCGGCGCACTCCTCGCGGTACTCGCCGTGCAGGAGCCTGAGCGTGACGCCGACCTTCGCGAGCTCGGCGTGGACCGCGTCCCAATCCGGGTCCGGGTACACCGGCCCCGGCTGCTCGCGCTCCGGGAACAGGCGGGCGTACACTTCCCCGGCGCTCATCCGTTCCGCTTCCTCCCAGGCGACGTCGTGCTCGGCCGCGGCCCTGAGCACGACGGAGACGCTGGCTTTCGACGCGTGCAGCGCGGCGGCGATCGCGTTGAGCGATAGGTTCGACGACCTCAGCCTGGGCACCTCCCTCGCCGGTATCCTTCTCGCCATGATCCATTCCTTTCTCTCGACTACCGGTATGGCGTCTCGATCGTATAGGCGGCGGACCGGTGGGGCGCGGGCGCGTATGCGAGCGGTACTGAAGCGCGCCGCGGGCGGTGAGTATTGCTCGCTCTGAGTAGCACCTGTTTCGCGCTTTCCGTATCGCTTCCCATCCAGACGTTTCGCTCCTTCCGTATCGCCCGTTCCGCCATTTCCGTATCGCCCCTCCTCCGCCCGTAGAATCGGCTTGCCATGCAACCGATCCACGGAAGGAGAAACCACATGGCAAGGAAGATAAGGGCGAAGCTCATAATGGAGCTCCGCGACCAGGGCATGTCGAGGAGGTCGATCGCCAAGACCAGGCACATGTCCATGGGCAGCGTCTGCGAGGTGTTCGACATTGCGGACGATCGCGGCATCACCTGGGACCAGGTGAAGGGTATGGGGGACGAGCGGGTCTACGAGCTGTTCTACCCCGACCGCAACGCGCGCGAGAGCGTCTTCGAGGAGCCCGACTGGTCCTACGTGCACGCCGAGATGGCGAAGGTCGGCGTCAACCTGCGCCTGCTGCACGACGAGTACAAGTCGAAGTGCTCGCGCGAGCACATGGTCGCCATGGGCTACACCAGGTTCTGCGAGCGCTACGGGGACTACACCGTGGCGAACAACCTGACCAAGCGCATCGAGCACAAGGCCGGCGTGTCCTGCGAGGTCGACTGGTCCGGCCCGACGGTCGGCAGGGGGCTGGTGAACCCGGTCACCGGGGAGGTCTCGAAGATCTACCTGTTCGTCGGCGTGCTCCCGCTCAGCCAGAAGGCCTACTTCGAGCCGACGCTGGACATGAGGGAGCGCACCTGGCTGCGCTGCCACGTGCACATGTACGAGTTCTGGGGCGGCGTGCCACAGTGTTCAGTTGACCGTTGACACAAACACGCGTGCGCGGATGCGAGCGGTACTCAAGCGTGCCGCGGGCGGTACCGAAGGGCAATATTCACATTTTTGGATGATACTACCGAAGCGCGTTGCAGGTGGAACGGAGAAAGTCTATTACTCAAGAATAAACGACGCGCAACCGATCGGATGAATCGAGATATTGCACACCTCTCGTTACGTCTCAACATTTCCATAGAGAACAGCAGAAATCTCAAAACTCGACAAGGCGCTCAGATCCGGCATCTCTATTGCCATGAGCAACAAATGATTATTTACCTTTGCATTATCAAGTAACGGTTAGGCCATATCCAACTTTCTCCCTTTACGGTAAAGGTGAACAAATTCATCAGAGAATTTCTTTACGTAATCTCTATCGATGGCGGTCGCTAGCGTTTCATCATTATGTTCTGCTGTCTTTGTCCAGTTGTATGAGCCATGCATTACGTACTCAAAATCAATGATACAAAACTTATCGTGCATACGGTTCCATTCACGCCAACCAGAACGCGAGATGAGAACGGTATCAAAACCACTAAGCTGGCCATAGTAAGGACGATTGGCATCCTCGTCTGAGACAATCAATCTCACGGAAACGCCTTGCTGCCTTTTTGCTCTGAGCTCATTTATAAAGGCCCGATTGGTCAGCCATGCCACTGCAGCCCAGATGGAATACCGCGCATCCCGGATACCTTGGATAATTTCTTCTTGAATATTGGTAAACACGACATCATGTTCCGTGTATTCAACATCTTCGGATTGAATAATCTTTGGGCGAAGGGTCAATTCTCCTAAAGCATACTCATCGCTTTCTTCGTACACGTAATTGATTATGTCGTACAAATCGTCATATTGATTATTGGCTTCATTCAGAAGGGGTACGGGTATGCGCAGCTCAATATCTTCGTATCGCTGATTAGGGCGCCCATGCCGCACAAACCCCCATTGGGGTTTTCTATTCAGCGTGACTCTTCTGAGTATGGGCAATAAGTCGTCTTTTTTCCCTGAATACTTTTTATCGAATTTCAAGACCTCAATCATAGTCCTTACGAATAATTCGTCATCCATTACATCCTCCAACATAAGAAACTAGGCATTTAGCTGCATGGAGCAAGGATGTTTTTGAGTGCCTCAACCATCCAGCTTTCGAGCGCACCACTCAATAAGCCTCCGATAATTCCGAATGCAGCAATTTTGTAATCATGAAGCTTCTGCTACCTTTTCTCCTCTTTGTTCAGGGCAACAACGGTGGCGTAATCATCTACGAAATCAAATCCTCTTTGAGTGACTCCCCCAAAGAGGAATCCACCATCGCTACCATGGCCTTTTATCAAGCCCGCTTCGTGTAGGCCGTTGTAGAGCTCAATATACTTTTCGATGAAACAGTACTTCTCGCCCGTGAGATGAAGGTGATTCTCGGCAACAAAACCGCTACCCTCACTTCCCCCTCAGCCGCAACTAGCAGATTCAACCCCTCAAGCTCACTGCTCTGCAAGTCGACACCATTTACTGAGTACATCGGCACCGCCTGAAATTATCCTTAAAGCTCAACACTAGAGACATCGAATTCACCTGACATAAGTTTAGACAGCAGAGTGTCACGAAGCTCGATGAGAGCGACAATTTCTTTTCTGTTTGAGAGAAGCATATCGTATAGAGGGGCAACTTTTCCAGAGAAAGCTTGCAGGTCATCAACGTCGGAAATCACCTTCTTGCCATAATCTGTTCCTTTCTCTCGACTAATGGTATGGCGTTTCGAGTGTATAGGCGGCGGACCGCTGGGGCGCGGTACTCAAGCGCGCCGCTGGCGGTACTGAAGGGCAATTTTCACGTTTTTGAATGGCGGTACTGAAGCGCGTTATAAGTGGTACGGAGAAAGACGATTACTCAGTCAATGAGATTCCTTTCTCTAAATACAGAAAAAGGAATCAGTAACTCACAATTATGTCGCCGCAATAAGGGGGGGCGGGGGAATGGAGGCCCCGTCCCCCTTATCTATATGCAATGATATTGCTTGCACCTATTGTGAGGCTGCATTTAGATCTCACAAGTGGTAATAGCGATTTCCAGGTTCTCCCACGGTGAAATTCGGGTTTATATATGGATCGCCTTCGACATAGTAGTTTGCCCAGCGATAATTCATGTACGCAACCTCTTTGTGGAAGCGAATCTGCTTGTTTGTGTTGTTTTCAACGCCTCTAGAAATTGACTCGTAATGATACAGCTCGACTTCGGGCGTGTATACAATCAGATCGTTAATCTCGCGAAGCTTTAGGCAAAAGTCAACATCATTAAATGCGACTTGAAGCTCTTCGGTGAAACCTCCGACTTTTTCGTATTCGCTTCGTTTGGTCATGATGCAAGCCGCCGTGACGGCGCTGAAATCTTGCTGCGCATCGTTGAGTGCAAAATAGCCCCAGTTGTCTTTTGGCATGCTTTGGCAGAGATGTCCTGCCACGCCGCCCGTGACGCATAGGCCAGCGTGTTGAATGGTGTTGTCGGGATAGTAGAGTTTTGCACCAACTGCGCCAACATCCTCGCGTGCGCAGATGCCAAGCATAGTTTCAATCCAATTGGGCGTAATCACTTCGGTGTCGTTATTCAGCAGCAAGAGATAATTTCCCTTGGCGCGGGCCACTCCAAAGTTCATGAGCTTGGAAAAGTTAAATTCGTGCTCCCAGGTAACAAGGCGAACGATATCAGGGTATTTGGCTTGTAACTTATCGTAATACTCGAACGTCGCATTTTCCGTGCTGTTATTTTCGATTATCACAAGCTCGTAATTGTCGTATGTGGATTTCTCGATAATTGACGTAATGCAGTTATCGAGGATATTAGCGTGATCTTTGGTCGGAATGATGATCGAAACGAGCGGATGGGAATCTGGTACGGCGTAGGTTACTTTATATGTAAAGGGACGACGCGCTTGTTCAACTTTTGCATTGAGCCCAAGTCTGTCGAGGTGATTCTGAACCGCCTTAATACCCGCAATGGTGGCATAAGGTTTGCTGTCGGCATTTGCCGCGGTTGACGTTTCGCTTAGGCGCCAGTGATATAGAACTTTTGCAACATGGTGGACGTTCCTAGCCTTTTCCACGGCCCGGAGAGTCAAATTGTGATCCTGGGCCCCATCGAACTCTTTCGTATTCGGTTGCAGCGTGTCAAGAAGGGACTTACGGATGGTAAGCATGTGGCATATATAGTTATTATTTCTGAGTAAATCGATATTGAAATCCGGTTTAAAGAACGGCTGTGCCAGCTTTCCATCGGGCATGAGTTTGTCTTCATCGCAATAAAGAAGATCAACGTTATCATTGTTTTCAATTGCCTCGGCATATGAGAACAACAAGTCCGGTTCAAGAATGTCGTCATGGTCAAAGAAGCTAACGAAATCGCCCGAAGCTACGGCAACGCCTGCGTTTGTATTTTCGGAAATACCCTTATTTTCGGTAAGAATAATTGACTTAATTCTGTTGTCGCGGGCTGTCTCCTGCTCAACGCGAGCCTTTAGTTCCTGATTGTCAGGGCTTGCATTAACTAGGAGGAGCTCCCAGTTTGCATAAGACTGGTTTTTTACGGATTCGACCATATCGTTAAAAAACGAAATGGGCGTGTTGTAAAGAGGGACAATGATGCTGAATTTCGGAGCGCTATTGAAGACGATTTTTCTCTGCTTCTCCAGTGCACCAATGGTTGCCTTATGCTCTGTAAACCATTCGGGGTATTCAGGGTCAAACTGCGCATGGGTAAAGAGGAAGTTGGTCTCCTCAAGAAGCAAGCCTAATTTATCAGGCGTTAAGCAGTCAAATGCACTGAATGATGGGTGATTTTGATCGTCAATAATAAAATAGTAACGATCAAACGCCTTTGGCATGCGGATCGAGAGCTGCGTTTCAAGTTGCTTTTTCTCGGATGTAAATCCAACGCTCGTTACATTTGAACCGAAATTGACTATGCTCAGCCCAACCTCATTGAGGAACCGGTCGAGGCAGCGAAGTTTGATTTGGGAGTCGCTACGATACGGCGTTCTCACCGTGCACCTAAGGATGTAGTCGCTTGAATCTTCGATGCACTGCCAGAAATCAATCGTTGCCATGTCAAACTCTGAAACGTCATCATAGTTTCTAAGTTTGCTGCACATGTCGGGTTTAATTTTGTAGTTAAGACGAGACTCCCATTTTATGTTCTTGCAATTGAGTGAAATAGAATCGCAGCTCAGGGTGCGACCGTCTGAATCAATTTCATTTAATTCAACAGTGATAGTGCGAACATCGGGATCAGGGATTACAAGAACGTACGAGTTCGATTCGTCGCCTTTGTCCCTGAAATTTAGAAGGGATAAAGGCAAACGGCGATTATCGTCCGTAGTCGCTTGGGCTGTTACGCTGGAGGTTTCATGAATGCCTTCAATTTTAAGTTGCTGGTAGATTTTCCAGTTTCCTCTGCATACTCCGGTTGTTACGACTCGCATGGTTTGCCTTTCGTTTGTTGGACACTGCTCATTGTACTTATTCACTTCATGTCTCGCTATAAATGCAGAGAGTAGTTCCGCGATTTCTGGCACGTGTCCCGCCGAATATAAGTGCTGACAAAGAGAAATCAACCGTCCTAAGAGTGTCACTAAGAGTTCGTCGGACGCTCCGTTCCGCTGTGTTAACATCGTGGAGGACATCTACGTACATCACGCTTTCAGTCGCTATTGAGGTTCAGGTTATGGTCCTCGCGGCGCTCTGCTTCCTAGTCGTTGCTTATTTCGGGTTCACTGACTTCAAGGGGGTTGTTATGAAAGTTGTCTTGTTTGTTGGAGGGGCTGCAAGGGTCCTAGGCGGGGGCTGCGCCCAACGAACGGATTGACGTGACGTGCGAGGTGTGTCCTAGGCCCGGGGGTTCGAATCCCCCGGCCCCCTCCGTAAAGAATGAGTCACCATCTGGGCAACCCTTATCTCTTGGGGTGACTGATTCGGCCGCCGCCACTTTTTTCCAGGTCTGCGGGCCTGCGTTCGTCCCGGAACGGGAACAGGCTCCTCGCTCGAGCACTCGACCCCGACCTCGTCTAAATGGACGCTTTCGATGGGGAAGACGCTTGCTCTCCTCTGTGCCGAACCCATGAGGTCGATTGCCTCTTGTGTCCCTTTTGGTAACCTGCTTCCGCGCTGGTCTGCGCTATCGCAGCCCAAGGTTTTCCACCCTATGGCCCACGGCGGTTACGGATACGTCCAGTACGCCCCGTCCGCCATCTCACCGATGCTACAATTGTCCGCCCAGAGTCTCGCTACGACCTGTGCCGGCATGAGGGGCGCGGCGGCAAACGAGTTCGCCCATATCTCCTCGGGGTCGGTCCTTCGAGACGAGAGGGCGTCCCTTCGCTCAATTATCCCAGCAACCTCCCCGTCTCCTAGGTTTTGGTACGAGTGGATGTAGTGTCCGAGCGCGTGCGCGAGCGTGAACCTGGCGCGTACACTCGGGGCTTTCGAGTCTATGACGGCGCAGAACGGCTCATGCGGGGTGTTTCGAACGAGAAGGCCGCCGACGCCCTCGTCAAGGTCGAGGCGCATGAAGGTGACGTCGAGCTTCTGTGCGATGAGCTCGACGTCGATGGAGATGCTTATCATCCCGTCTTTGATGAGGGTCCGTACGAGTATGTCGTGCGCGGCCTGGTCAGGCCCACTGGATGTATCAATGACCTCTATGCAATCCAAGGCGCTCGGCTCTCTCCGTCCTTCTTTTGTGCAGCTTCGCGGCCCGCGTGCCCTCTCGCGTATACTTGAATCAACTGTGAACGCCCAACTCTGGAGGCCAACCTATGAAGGGTATTATCCTCGCGGGCGGCTCGGGCACGCGCCTGTACCCGCTCACGCTCGTCACCAGTAAGCAGCTGCTGCCGGTCTACGACAAGCCCATGATCTACTACCCTCTGTCCACCCTCATGCTGGCGGGCATCAAGGACATCCTGGTCATCTCCACGCCGACCGACCTGCCCAACTTCCAGCGCCTGCTGGGCGACGGCTCCCGCTTCGGCGTGAACCTCTCCTACGCCGAGCAGCCCTCGCCGGACGGCCTGGCGCAGGCCTTCACCATCGGCGAGGACTTCATCGCCGGCGAGCCGTGCGCCCTGGTGCTCGGCGACAACATCTTCTACGGCAACGGCCTGTCGCGCCACCTGACGCGCGCCGTCCAGAACGCCGAGTCGGGCCGCGCCACGGTCTTCGGCTACCACGTGGACGACCCCGAGCGCTTCGGCGTGGTGGAGTTCGACCGCGAGGGGAGGGCCGTCTCCATCGAGGAGAAGCCCGTCGAGCCCAAGAGCTCCTACGCCGTCACCGGACTCTACTTCTACCCGGGCGACGTGGCCGCCAAGGCCCACGAGGTGAAACCGTCGGCCCGCGGCGAGCTGGAGATCACCACGCTCAACCAGATGTACCTGGAGGAGGGGACGCTGTCCGTCGTGACACTCGGCCGCGGCTACGCGTGGCTGGACACCGGCACCATGGAGAGCCTCCACGAGGCCGCGGAGTTCGTCCGCGCCGTCGAGCACTCCCAGGACCTGCCGGTCTCGGTCCCCGAAGAGATCGCGTGGGAGAACGGCTGGATCACCACCGCCGAGCTCGAGGAGGCCGCCAAGGCCTACGGCAAGTCGGTCTACGGCCAGCACCTGAAGAAGGTCGCCGCCGGCGAGATCGTCAACAGCCCGCGCGAGTACTAGCGCCGTCTTACTTTCTTTTAGGGGTCACCGTTTATCTGGTGGCCCCTTTCGTTATGATTACGTTGACCGCAAAGACAATATGATTGGGAGTGGATGTGTTAAGCGTCTACTTTGGCGATATGCCAGAAGCGATTTACAACACAGCGACATATTTCAAAAACTCTTACCGGTCTTCTTGGATCACGGACCCCTATGCGGTTTCGATCATTAAAGATGTCGATCGATCGGATGTTGTCTCCGAAAATGCCATTGAAAGCCCCGTTCTTGGGCCTATTTCGCCACTCCAGCTATCCCGCGGCGTGAAAACGTTGCTGCTTATGAGGTTCGATCGAAAGCATATCTATAATGCTTCGACCTGTGGCGATAACTGCGCCAAGTGGATTCTTGACATGGCGAAAGACCGCAAGCTCGTTGTGAACCTTTACCATGTGATGGACTTTGGTCGCGAGGTTTTTAAAATTAAAGTCCTGAACAGTGGCAATATCGCTCATAACTTGGGTGAGTTAATTCACGAGTCGATTCCGTATCTGTAGGTGCTGCTTGATTATGGAAGCTATATTAAGGCGAGACGGATTGTCTCTTGAGCTCCTTTCCTCGCTATCCTATAAAAGTGAGCTGGGCATTTCGCTTAAGAAGAATCTTCACTATTTCAATCGCGATGAGCTGCTGGATGAATTGAATCGTGTCCGTAAATGGTATACATCCCTGGGCGTTCTTGCTGACCTGCCCGTCGACTATCGAATTAAAAGTGCTCAGTCGATTTCATTTAAATATGATCGCTATTACCCCGATCACCAAGTTCGAAAAGTATTTAATGACCTGCTTGGCTTTCGTTCGATGGTTGATTCCTACGATGACATTCTCGGGGCTGAGGAGGCATGCCTAAAGGTCGTTGATTTGTCTTGTGGCAAGTCTGTCGACGATGGCTACAGGGGCGTTCACGTGTATTTCACCCGCAAGCCTGGGTACTACCCAGTGGAGATTCAGTACAATACGTATTACGATAGGCAGATTAATAACTGGCTTCATAAACATGTCTATAAACGTTTCGATAATCCCGATATTGGATTCGAGCTTCGTTTGGCATACGAAAGAGGCTATATCCATAGTGAGGATGATTTTGTTAGGAGGTTAGACGATGTGTTATCTGGTTGCTAAGTGGTTTTCGAAAGAGGGCTCGCTTGCGCTGAGTGCAAAGCCTGGACAGGATCTGATTGACTTCATTGATAAGGTTGAGGCACGGTTCGGTTCCTCCGATCTCCAGTTAGTTACAATTAGTCGTCCCTCTGCATATGGCGAATATGAGCCTTATGAGTTTGTTGACTCGGAAAACGAATTAATCGATAAGCTGGAAAAGCAAGCTGCTGCGTAAACATGTAATGAGGAGTTTCATGTCTGAGATTTTTGAACCTAAGAACATCATCGTCACGGGCGGCTGCGGCTTCATCGGCAGCAACTTCGTGCACTATGTCGTCAACAATCACCCGGACGTCCACGTCACCGTCCTGGACAAGCTGACCTACGCCGGCAACCCCGAGAACATCGCCGGGCTGCCGGCCGACCGCGTGGAGCTCGTCGTGGGCGACATCTGCGACGCAGGGCTGCTGGACCGCATCGTCCCCGGCCACGACGCCATCGTGCACTACGCCGCCGAGTCCCACAACGACAACTCCATCGCCGACCCGGAGCCGTTCCTGCGCACCAACGTCGAGGGCACCTTCCGCCTGCTGGAGGCCGTCCGCAAATATGGCATCCGCTACCACCACGTCTCCACCGACGAGGTCTACGGCGACCTGGCGCTCGACGACCCGGCCAAGTTCACCGAGGAGACGCCCTACAAGCCGTCCTCTCCGTACAGCTCGACCAAGGCCAGCTCCGACATGCTCGTGCGCGCCTGGACCCGTACCTACGGCCTGCGCACCACGATCTCCAACTGCTCCAACAACTACGGCCCCTACCAGCACGTGGAGAAGTTCATCCCCAGGCAGATCACGAACATCATCGACGGCGTCCGCCCCAAGCTCTACGGCCGCGGCGAGAACGTCCGCGACTGGATCCACACCGAGGACCATTCCTCGGCCGTCTGGGACATCCTCACGAAGGGCGAGATGGGGGAGACCTACCTCATCGGCGCGGACGGGGAGAAGAACAACATCACGGTCCTGCGCATGATCCTGGAGGCGATGGGCCGCGACCCCGAGGACTTCGACTGGGTCGCCGACCGCCCCGGCCACGACCGCCGCTACGCCATCGACTCCACCAAGCTGCAGACCGAGCTCGGCTGGAGGCCCACGCACACCGACTTCGAGTCCGGACTGAGGGCCACCATCGAGTGGTACACCGAGAACCGCGCCTGGTGGGAGCCCGCGAAGGCCGCCACCGAGGCCAGGTACAAGCAGCAGGGCCAGTGAGCTGTAGATGAGTGATGAGGCTGAGCTGGAAGCATTGCTTCGCCAGTTGATTGTGGACTGGGAGAACGAAGTCGTTGAATTCAAAGCGGCTGGAGAAGATTATTCGACTGGCACAATTGGGAAATATTTTTCTGCTTTATCCAACGAAGCTAATCTTAGAGGCAATGCTTCGGCTTGGCTGGTGTTCGGTGTAGACAACAAGACGCACACAATAGTTGGGACGAAGTACGGCAAAGAGCCGGAACGTTTGTCGCAACTGAAGATGCAGATTACTCGTGATACCGAGCCGCGCTCATCTTTTAAAGACATTCATGAGTTGAATCTTCCCGAAGGAAGAGTGCTCATGTTTGAGATTCCACCTGCTCCAACCGGACTTCCTGTATCATGGCAGGGATATTGGCACGGGAGAAGTGGCGAGAGTCTTGTTGCCCTGACCGCAGACAAGATGGATCGTATCCGAAGCGAAACTGACATTAATGATTGGACTGCAGAAATAGTTCAAGATGCTTCGCTAAGCGATTTGGACGAGGAAGCTATGCGTCACGCCCGCTCGGCTTTTGCAAAGGCTCATGCGAACCGTATTAGCGAAGAAGAAATCGCTTGTTGGACCGATCAGGAGTTTCTTAACCGTGCTCGTGTAACCAAGAACGGTCAATTGACTCGTGCCGCATTACTCTTGCTGGGTAAACCTGAAGCAGTTGATAAACTGCCAGCCGGCATGTTTGAAATGACATGGAAGCTGGTGGGACAGGAGAACGCTTATGAACATTTTGGTTTGCCATTTCTGCTGAGCACAACGCGGCTGTATCGACGAATCAGGAATATTCAGTTACGGTTGCTTCCTCCGGGACAGTTAATGCCGCAGGAAGTGTCGAAATATGACGAGCAATCCGTTATGGAAGCTCTGCATAATTGTATTGCGCATCAAGATTATTGCAGAGGCGCGCGGATTCTGGTAACAGAATATCCGGACCGTCTGGTTTTCGATAACAGTGGTTCCTTCTTTGAAGGACATCCAGATGACTATATCTTGGGAGATAAGTCTCCTGATCGTTACCGTAACCCATTTTTGGTCAGGGCCATGGGTGAGCTATACATGATTGATCGTATGGGATACGGGATTAAGAGGATGAACGAAGTCCAAGCCGGCAGGTATCTTCCGCTCCCCGATTATGACCTGAGTGAAGTGAGCAAGGTTCGTTTGACCATGTATGGCGGAGTGGTTGACCAGGAGTACACTCGCTTGCTTCTGAGCAACACTGGTCTTCCGTTGCCTGATGTGCTTGCATTGGATAGAGTCCAGAAAGGAATGGCCATTCCAGAAGATGTTGTCGCGCGTTTACGAAAGAAGAAGCTGATTACTGGAAGAAAACCGCATCTTCAAGTTGCGCCGGTAATTGCTGCAGCTTCGGACACTAAGGCCGAATATGTGAAAGCACATAATCAGGACGATATGTTTTACCAGAGGCTAATTATTAGCTATCTTGAGGAATTTGGTTCGGCCTCTCGGCAGGATATTAATAAGTTGTTGTTTACGAAGCTGGGCGATATGCTCACAGATGACGAAAAAAACAAAAAAGTCGGGAATCTTCTGACTTCTTTGAGGAGAGAGGGGCGTATTTTCAACGCGGGATCGCGAAGGTACCCAGAGTGGGAACTGAAGCAAGGCTTTTCTGCAGAATAGGAGATTTCAGAATAAGAAATGGACTTCTGCAGAATAAGACTGTTGGGAAACAGCCGTTTTCTATTCTGCTGACTACTATTTGAGCAGAATAACAACATCAAGGAATGGGACTCATGGATTTTGAGAAGGAACTGAAGGTCGAGAGGACGAACATCCCCGGCCTGATCGTGTTCGACCTGCCGGTGCACGGCGACAACCGCGGCTGGTTCAAGGAGAACTGGCAGCGCGCGAAGATGACCGCGCTGGGCCTGCCCGATTTCGGGCCGGTGCAGAACAACATCTCGTTCAACGCGAAGAAGGGCGTGACCCGCGGTATCCACGCCGAGCCGTGGGACAAGTACATCAGCATCGCGACCGGCGCGGTGTTCGGCGCGTGGGTCGACCTGCGCCCGGGCGAGAGCTTCGGCCAGGTGTACACCACCCGCCTCGACCCGTCCAAGGCGATCTACGTGCCGCGCGGCGTGGGCAACAGCTTCCAGGCGCTCGAAGACGGCACCGCGTACACGTACCTCGTCAACGCGCACTGGAGCCTCGAGCAGAAGAAGACCTACACCTTCGTGAACCTCGCGGACCCGGAGCTGGGCATCGAGTGGCCGATCCCGTTGGAGGAGTCCGAACGCTCCGAGGCGGACCTGCATCATCCGATGCTCAGGGATGCGAAGCCGATGGAGCCGAAGCGCACGCTGGTGACGGGCTGCAACGGCCAGTTGGGCCGTGCGGTCCGCGCGTACGCGGAGGCGCATGGTCTGCGTGGTTTCGAGTACACGGACATCGACGAGTTCGACTTCTCCGATCCGACCGCGTACGACAAGTACGATTGGAGCCTGTACGGCACGATCATCAACGCCGGTGCCTACACGGCCGTCGACAAGGCCGAGACCGCTGAAGGCCGTCCGATCGCGTGGAAGGCGAATGCCCAGGGTCCGGCTATGCTGGCCAAGGTGGCCAAGGACCACCACATCACCCT
>ENA-OWPP01000507-OWPP01000507.1-human-gut-metagenome-genome-assembly--contig:-NODE-507-length-44158-cov-7.871936_pt1 | contig 44158 bp, 44 predicted proteins | sample MGYA00248265_ERZ651848 | MGnify/ENA primary metagenome ERZ651848 (study PRJEB26924, sample SAMEA4378233) | human gut metagenome | biome: human gut; feature: human-associated habitat; material: faeces...
CCGCCGAAGCGTTTCGGTGTCGTAGACGTGGTTGAGGAAGTACAAGCCCATCAGCACATCCGGCTGCTTGATGTACCCCGAACGCAGGATGCGATCCCACGACCAGTGCATATAGATAGGGCGCTCCTCCGCCGGGATGTCGGACGCGGGGCGCAAATCCTTGTCCAGAAAGGCGTCATGCTGCGGGAAAATGCCCAGACCGCGATCGTCAGGATAATACATGCGGTCGGCAATGTCCTGCATGTGCTTGAGGTCGTCCGGCGTAATCTGCAAGGCTTCCAAGCGGTCGTCATCCAGCTTGGCGCATGTCTCCACAAAATACTCCAGGCACCACGCTGCCATGCGGTTGGTGTACCAGTTGTTGTTGACGTTGTTCTCGTACTCATTCGGCCCGGTCACGCCGAAAATCATGTACTTCTGCGTCCGCTGATTGAAATGCACGCGCCCGACCCAGAATTTCGCGATTTCCGCCATCACCTCGACGCCCTCGCCAAGCAGGTACGTTTCGTCCCCCGTGTACATCGTGTACTCAAAGATAGCGTGGACAATCGCGGCGTTGCGGTGGATGCCCTCGAACGCGACTTCCCACTCGTTGTGACACTCGCTGCCGTTGATGGTCGAAACGGGATAGAGTGCGCCGGGCATACCGAGGTTCGCCGCGTTGCGCTTCGCCGCTTCCAGATGGTGATAGCGGTAAAGCAGCAGCTGGCGCGCCGTGTCCGCCCCGCGAATCGCCAGAAACACCGGCAGGCAGTAGGCTTCCGTATCCCAGTACGTCGATCCGCCGAAGCGCTCGCCCGTGTAGCCTTTCGGGCCGATGTTGAGGCGTGCATCGCTGCCCGTGTAGGTGCTGAGCAGCTGGAAGAGGTTGAAGTGGATGCCCTGCTGCGCGCTATCGTCGCCCTCAATCTGCACATCCGCCATTTCCCAGCGCTCGTGCCACGCTGCCTGATGCGCTTTGAGCGCCTTCTGCCATCCCTCGTCGCACGCCTGCTGCGCCGCCGCCATCGCCAAGTCCATCAGCTGGTCTTTGTCGTGGTCACGGCTGGTGAACACGGCGACGTACTTTTCCACCGAGACAGTCGTGCCGGAGTGAATATCGCCCGCATAGAGCGCAGCGCAGTAGCCGGCTTTGGACGCCATATCAATATAGTCGATGCCCTCAACACGGTTCGTCATTGCCGCCGCGACGGTGAAGCGCTGTACGCCGTAGGGATTCGGCTTCGTCTGCACCAGCACGCCGCCGCGCTCATCCCAGCCCTCGCCATCCACCATGTTCCAGAAGGACTGGTCGTAGTTCGCATCAAGATTGCGGACGTTGCCATCCAGATAGGGCGAAACCTCCATCCGGCAGTCAAACGACGGCGTCACCTGATAGCGAATCGCCAGCAGCTCCTTCGTATCCATCGACACGAAGCGCCAAGTGTCCAGCGTCAGGCTGCCCTTGTCCATGTCCACGCAGGCGTGGCGGTACAGCACGGCCGTGCGCATGTCCACCTCGCGTTCATATTCCCAGACCGTCGCGCGGCTGAGGTCGAGCGGATGCTGGTCGATGATGACGTGGATGCCGATGAGGTTGATGGTGTTGATAACCTTCGCATAATACTCCGGATAGCCTTTTTTCCACCATCCGACGCGTGTCTTATCGGGATACCACACGCCGCCCAGATACGTTCCCTGAAAGCTGTCGCCGGAATAATCTTCCTCAAAATTGCCGCGCAGACCCATATAGCCGTTCGCCAGCGACATCAGTGACTCAGCGAAGCGCTGGGTATTGGGCTGCCAGCCGCGTTCGACTACTTTCCACGGATGCACGGGAAAGCTCATTGTTTTTCCCCTCCCTTGTCGGCTCGAATGCATTTCCAGCCGGTGCAGAACTCTTCCTAATACAATAATGCTTTTCCGCTTTTTTGTCAAGGGAAACCGTGTTCTTCTGCGTTTGTCTGTTTCACTGTATTTTCGTCCCGTTTCCTGCATTTTTAGTCTCATCCTGCACTTTTTCGCTTCATCGGCTTCGGGCTGCGAACAGCAAGATTCACACCAGCGCCCATTTTTCCGCATTCGGGGCGTTTGCAGCTTTTTGCGAATGTTCGGCATTTTCGCTTTTTCTGTCGTTTTTGAAGGGAAAAAACAGAATCAATGCAAAAAAAGCCCTTGACAAATCCTTTCCAAGCCGCTATACTTGTTGTCAACAGCAAGGGCGCTGTGAGATGAATTTCATTCGTTCTCGCAGTTGCCCTTTTCTTCGTAAATGCGAAAAAAACGCGTTTTACGAGGAGCGCGACGGAAAGCAGAGCCGCTTTCCCCCGCTGCTGGAATGCTTTCAAGAGCGAAATGACTTTGGAGGAGGAATCCCGGATGGCCAACATCGAAGAGCTTTTCGGCAGCAGCGTTTTCAATGACGCCGTCATGCAGAAGCGTCTGCCCAAGGATATTTACAAGGCGCTGCACAAAACCATCACTGATGGTACGCCCCTTGACCCGCAGGTGGCCAACGTCGTGGCAAATGCCATGAAGGACTGGGCGGTGGAACGCGGCGTTACGCATTATACGCACTGGTTCCAGCCCCTGACCGGCATCACCGCTGAAAAGCACGACAGCTTCATTTCGCCCAAGGACGGCGGCAAGATTATCCTCGAATTCAGCGGCAAGGAACTCGTCCGCGGCGAGCCGGACGCTTCCTCGTTCCCCTCCGGCGGCCTGCGCTCCACGTTTGAGGCGCGCGGCTACACGGCGTGGGATCCCACCAGCTACGCCTTCATCAAGGATGGCGTGCTGTGCATCCCGACGGCGTTCTGCTCCTACGGCGGCGAAGCGCTTGACCAGAAGACGCCGCTGCTGCGCAGCATGGAGGCGCTCAGCAAGCAGGCCGTGCGCGTGCTCAAGCTCTTTGGCCACGACGACGTCACCGCCGTCTCCCCCATGGTCGGCGCCGAGCAGGAGTACTTCCTCGTCGAGCGCGACATGTACGAACGCAGGCAGGACCTCATCTACACCGGCCGCACGCTTTTCGGCGCGGCTCCCCCCAAGGGTCAGGAGATGGACGACCACTACTTCGGCACCGTGAAGCCGCGCGTGGCGGCGTTCATGCGCGAGATAAACGAGGAGCTGTGGCGCCTCGGCGTCTGCGCCAAGACCGAGCACAATGAGGCCGCCCCCGCCCAGCACGAGCTGGCCTGCGTCTACGACACGGCCAACATCGCCGCCGACCACAACCAGCTTGTCATGGACGTCATGCAGAAGACCGCCAAGCGCCACGGCCTGGTCTGCCTGCTGCACGAGAAGCCCTTTGACGGCGTCAACGGCTCCGGCAAGCACAACAACTGGTCCATGGCCACCAACACCGGCATCAACGTCTTCGACCCCGGCGAGACCCCGGGCGAGAACGCCCAGTTCCTGCTGTTCCTCTGCGCCGTCATAAAGGCCGCGGACGACTATCAGGACGCGCTGCGCATCTCCGTCGCGCGCGCCGGCAACGACCACCGTCTCGGCGCGGCCGAGGCTCCCCCGGCGATAATCAGCATGTTCCTCGGCGACGAGCTGACCGCCGTGCTGGACGCCATCGAGAACGACACCCCGGTCGACCCCGCCGAGAAGACCCTTTTCAAGGTCGGCGTCCACGCCCTGCCGCCCTTCCCCAAGGACACCACTGACCGCAACCGCACCTCCCCCTTCGCGTACACCGGCGCGAAGTTCGAGTTCCGTATGCCCGGCTCCTCCGCCAGCATCTCCTCCGCCAACATCGCCATCAACACGGCCGTGGCCGAGGAGCTGCGCCAGTTCGCCGACGAGCTGGAGGGCGCCGAGGACTTCAACCAGGCTCTGCACGCGCTGATCCGCCGCGTCGTGCGCGAGCACAGGCGCATAATCTTCAACGGCAACGGCTATGACCCCAGCTGGGTCGACGAGGCCGCACGCCGCGGCCTGCACAACCTGCGCTCCACGCCCGAGGCGCTGCCGCACCTTACCGACCCCGAGAACGTGGAGCTGTTCACCCGCCACCGCGTCTTCTCCGAGGGCGAGCTGCACGCCAGGCAGGAGGTCTTCCAGGAGGAGTACTGCAAGCGCGTCACCATAGAAGGCCGCACCGCGCTGGTCATGGCCAGGCGCGAGATACTCCCGGCCGCCAGCCGCTTCGCCTCCCAGCTCGCCGCCGCGGCCGCAGCCCAGCGCGCCGTTATGCCCGAGCGCCGCGCGAGGTACGAGTGCTCCACGCTCGGCTCGCTCACCCAGCTCATGGACGCCGCCTACTCCCTCACCGGCGAGCTGGAGGACGCCCTCGTGGCCGCCGACGCCATGCACGACACCGAGGCCAAGAGCTTCTTCCTGCGCGACCGCGTGCTGCCCGTCATGGGCGCGCTGCGCGCCGCCTGCGACGACATGGAGACGCTCACCCCCGACGACATGTGGCCCATGCCCACCTACGGCGAACTGCTGTACGGCGTGAAATAACAGTCAACGGCCGCCCCGGAACATCAGGGCGGCCGCTTTTCATTTATTTTCCCTCCTGCCGGCGTACAAAGCGGCCGCTTCGGCCTCCGAGCCTGTCTCGGCCGCTATCTCGTGGAACTCCAGTATCTCCCTCGAGTGCTCCAGCGCCGCCTGTACGGCCGCGAGCCTGGCCTCCAGCCGGCGCAGCTCGGGCAGCAGTCCCTCCCTGTCATAGTACCTCAGCGTTGAGATGGAAAGCCCCGTCAGCTGTGAGACCTGCTTTATTGTGTAGCCCGTGTGACCACCCCTCGCGACAAGTATATTCCCCCGCCTTTGTGCCCGTCAAGTTTGCTGTTGACCCTGAAGTAAGCTCTAGTGTTATACTCTCCCCAGACAGCGGCTCAGCCGCTGAAAAATCGTCGGGAGGAAGTACTATGAAGGTTATCGGCATCAACGGCAGCGCCCGCATGGACGGAAACACGGCGCTGATCATAAGGGAGGTCTTCTCCGAGCTGGAGAAAAACGGCATAGAGACCGAGCTGGTACAGCCGGCCGGGCTGCACATACGTCCGTGCCGCTTCTGCATGGGAGAGAGCTGCATGGCATGTCGCGGCAGGCAGGCCTGCGTGTTCCGGGATGATGATTTCTTCGGAGTGTACGAGAAGATAAAGGCCGCGGAAGGTATAATACTCGGCTCGCCGGTCTACGGCGCGGACATAACCGCCATCATGCGCAATTTCCTTGACCGGATGGGGATGGTGAGCGTGCTCAACCCCGAGCTGCTGCGTCACAAGGTCGGCGCCGCCGTCTCGGCCGTCCGGCGCTGCGGAGGCCTGACCACCGTCGACGCTCTCAACCATCTCATGCTGTTCAAGGAGATGATAGTCGTCGGCTCAAACTACTGGAACATCGTATACGGCCGAGACCCCGGGGACGTCCTGAATGACAGCGAGGGCATGGAAAACATGAGGAATCTCGGGCAGAACATGGCCTGGCTGCTGCAAAGGCTCTACCCGGCGGGGCGCTAGGCGCCCCATGCGCCCGGTCGCTGCAGCGGCGCCCGGAAACGCCGCCCGGCGCCAGTACCGGGCGGCGAAAAATATTTCGCTTTAAATCAAAAATGCCCTTGACAAATCGCCGGAGATTTGCTATTATAATCGTCGCCGGTGATCGCGCTGGTATAGCTCAGTCGGTAGAGCAGCTGATTTGTAATCAGCAGGTCGGGGGTTCGAGTCCGTCTACCAGCTCCACTGATTGTCCAAGGCCGACCGGCTCAAGTGAATATGGGGGTGTTCCCGAGTGGCCAAAGGGGACAGACTGTAAATCTGCTGGCAATGCCTACGGTGGTTCGAATCCACCCGCCCCCACCATCTGGGGTAGACACTTTAGATGTCTACCCCATTTTTGTCAGTATTCATGCGGGTTTGCGGGCTTTTTAGAGCGCAAAATCCAAAGTGATTTTCCATAGATGCCTTTTCCAAAAAATAGCAAAACAAAGACTTTTTATGAGCATAAGCGGAGTTTTCACCTGATTTTTCAGGCTGGGAACTCCGCTTTTTTGCGTTTACCACTCTTTTTTCCCGTTGTCGGAACTGTAAAAGTTTTCGGCAGATATATAGATAGATTGACGGAAGCCCCAAATGGGTCAATTTCAAGCCCTCAAAATACAAGGGGGTAGTGCGCCCTTTTTTAGAACCGCTCCGGCTGAATGGCCGGGGCGGTTTTCCGCTTTCCCCCCTCTCACACTCTCCCCCCTAATACTTTACCAGCTGGGAAAGAACAAGATAACTCTAAGCTCTAACTCAGCAAAGATCTCAAGTTTTCAACAACCAACAAGAAAGGATGAGTAAAACCATGAACATTGGCATCGACCATGGCTATTACGCAATCAAAACCCGGCATTTTTCTTTCCCAGCCGGTATTGCAGAGTATTCCCATGAACCCTACACCTTGCAAAACACACTGGAATTCGGCGGGAAGTTTTATGTCTGCGGAACCGGCAGACAGCCGATTCTGCGCAACAAAATGGAAAACGACAATTACTACCTGCTTACCCTTGCGGCCATCGCCAAGGAAATCAAACAGCGAGGTGGAAAAACAGAGTGTTCGGTGCGCATTGCCGCCGGGCTGCCTCTGGCTGGATTTGGCCGTGAGAAAAAGCCTTTCCGGGAATACCTTCTGCGTTCTTCCCAGCTGGCAGACGGCCTCCGTCCGGTGTGCTTTAAGTTTGAAGGAATCTCCTACAAAATCACCATCGAGGATGTGAAACTGTTCCCACAAGGCTACTCCGCCATTGCTCTGCATCCGGAACTCGTCCAGAATGAGCCTTCTGTTCTTCTCATGGACATTGGTGGATGGACCGTTGATCTGATGCGGCTGGATAATGGTGTTCCCAATGCGGCTACCTGCCGAAGTCTGGAACTCGGTATGATCCGCTGCATTGATGAAACAAAAGAACAGGTCCGCCGGGATACCGGACTGTCTGTGACCGACGCTCAAGTGGAACGTGTTCTGGCAGGAAAGTCCTGCAGTATGGATGAGGATGCCCGAAACATTATCCAGAAACAAGGGCGGCTTTACACAGAGCGCCTTCTTTCAGCAGCCATGGAATCGGGGTTTGATCTGAAAGCCATCCCGGTGGTGATGCTGGGCGGCGGCGCATCGGTAGTCAAGGGCAACGTGAGCGAACAGGACAGCCTGTGTCGGGTTTTTGCCCTGATAGACGACAAGGTAAACGCTGAAGGTTTTGAACGCATTTTGGGGCAGTTTTCGGGCGGTGTGGGCAAGGCATGAGCAGACCCCTATTTATGTTCCGCCCCAACCTCCAGAATGAAGAACATCGCAGAGCATGGGAAATCCTGCAGGCTGTGCCGGAAGGCCAAAAAAACGCCTTTCTGGTACAGGTGATTCTGGAAAATGCCCAGCGAGAAGAACTGGAAACAATTCTGCGCCGGGTGCTGCAGGAAGAACTCAAAGCTGTGCCTTCCCAGCCCATACCGCAGCAGGAAGAAGCCATTCCGCAGGAGATGATGGGCTTCCTTGGTTCCCTGCTGGAAGAAGAATAACCCCCACATAGCCTTTATTGGTTGTGACGTTTGTCGAGCCTGCTTTGACTGAAAGGTTGTTGGCCTTGGTAATAGCTTTATCCGGTAGGTTGCAGTATGCTTGTGTTGCCCGAAAGGGAAAGAACGAAAAAAGGAGCGATAGGCGTGGAAACAAAGGGCGTAACCTGCAAAATCCCGCTGGATCTGCATAACCAAATCAGCGAGGAAATCAGGGAAACAGAAAGCACGATGAGCAAATTCATCGAAATGATCATCCGGGAACATTATGAGAAAGGGGCTAACAGAATTATGGAAAAAGGAAGAACATTAGCGTTTCAGGTAAGCGAGGAATTGTTCCAGAGGGTAAAGGAATACCTTGAAAACTACGAGAAAGCCTATCATCGCCGCCTCACCCAAAAAGAATTCGTGATTGGGCTGATCGAACAGGCGCTGGAAGAAGCGGAAGAAGAATTCGAAGCCGCCAGAGCAGCCGAGCACGAGGAACAGGCTGAAAACGGCTGGGAAGCCGCAGAAACCGCTGAAACCGCTGAGGACGAGGAAGTATCCGATGACGAGGAAGCAGAGGACTGGGACGAAGAAAATGGCGAAACCGAGGGACTCAGTGCTGATGAAGAAACAACCGGAAGCAGCTGGGAACCTGCAGAAAACACCGAAACCGGTGAGGGTGAGGAAGGACCCAGCGAGGATGATGAGGATACTACACCGGAAAGCTGGAATCGGGATGAGGAAGAAGAAACTGAGCCGGATGACGATACCATAGAATCCGGCGAAACCAATGAAAATGAAGATGAAACCTACGCATAAGACAGCCAGCAGCAGCCCGCAGGAAACTGCGGGCTGTTTTCATATATATTTCATTTCACCATGGGAAAGGGGCGATGTCCGTTGATTGTGTGTTAGCTTTTAGTATCATACAAGATAAGGGGCGTGATATAGAAAACCATACGATATATTGACCTGTTCTCCGGTATTGGCGGGTTCCGGGAAGGACTCACCCGTGCCGGAGGATTTACCTGTGTAGGACACTGCGAAATCGACAAAAAAGCCAACCAAAGCTATGAAGCCTTGTTCGATACCAAAGGAGAGTGGTTCTGTGAAGATATCCGAAAAGCCGATCCAAGCGACATCCCCGACTTTGAACTCCTGTGCGGAGGTTTTCCCTGTCAGTCTTTTTCGATTGCTGGAAACCGTGGGGGATTTTCCGATCCAAGAGGTACCTTGTTCTTTGAAATTGCCCGGCTGACTGCGGCAAAAAGACCTGCGTATCTGCTGCTTGAAAATGTTCCCGGACTGCTTAATCATGACGGGGGCAGGACATTTGCGGCCATCCTCCATACGCTGGACAGACTGGGGTATGGTTTGGAATGGCAGGTGCTCAACAGCAAAGATTTTGGAGTCCCCCAATCCAGAAAAAGGGTGTATCTTATCGGATATCTTGATGAGCGATGCAGAGGAAAAGTATTTCCTTTCACCGAAACAGCAGGAACGTCTCTTGTACAAATCCTGCCCGGAGCTCAGGGAAGCAGAATCTACTCACCAAACGGTGTAAGCTGCACCCTGACATCCCAAGCCGGAGGAATGGGAGGGAAAACCGGGCTGTATGAAGTTGGGCTTCCGATTAAGGAAAACACGAAAAAAGGCTATAAAATGGCGTATCCCGGCGATAGCATCAGCTTGGCGTTTGCAGGACTGAATACCCGCCGCGGCAGAGTTGGCAGAAAAATCGCCCATACCCTCACCACAAACAGCGACCAAGGAACCTTGGAAGCCCGTGCGGTCCTTACCCCGGAAAGGGAAACTGTCCGTCAGAACGGGCGGCGAATCAAATCTGCGGAAGAACCCATGTTCACCCTCACCGCCCAAGACCGCCACGGTGTTTTATTCGGCGGCCGAATCCGCAGGCTGACTCCAAAAGAATGTCTGCGGCTGCAAGGCTGGAGGGACGAGCAGATCGACAGAGTGCTTCCTCTTCAATCGGACGCACAGCTCTACAAACAGGCCGGAAACGGCGTTACCGTTACAGTGGTGGAAGCCATCGGCAAACGGTTGGCTCTCGCTCATCGGGAGGTGAATGCCATCGATTGATCTGAAAGACCAATACTTCGGCTGTGAAATTGAGATGACGGGACTCACCCGCCAGCAGGCAGCAGAAGCCGTGGCTTCCCTGTTTGGAACCAACGCTGTCCATTCCCGTTCTTCCCGCACCTACGATCCGTGGGAAGTGACCGATAACGAGGGAAAAACATGGCGGTTTGTTTACGACTCCAGTATCCATGGTTCTCATCGAACCGGGCGGCAGCAGATTCCAATCGGTGATGGTGACTACAAGGTGGAGATGAATTCCCCAAAACTGGAGTACAGCGAAATGGGAAAACTGCAGGAAGTTGTCCGTACCCTGCGTCATGCGGGGGCTGTTGTCAATGGAAGCTGCGGTATGCACGTCCATGTGGACGCTTCCAAGCATACACCGCAGAGCCTGAAAAATGCCCTTTCCATTATGTATTCCAAAGAGGATATCCTATTCAAAGCCTTAAATGTGAATGAGAGCCGGGTGGAACGCTGGTGCCAGAAGGTGCGGGAACCCATGCTGGAGAAAATCCGCAAACTTCCAAGCAATACTACCATGGATCGGTTAAGGCGGGAATGGTATGAAGGTTCTGACGGAAGCTACGAGCATTACAACTGGACAAGATACTATGCCTTAAACCTTCATTCTGTGTTTTACCGTGGAACCTTGGAATGGCGCTGTTTTGAAAGCACCCTCCATGCAGGCAAAGTCAGGGCAAATATTACACTGGCACTGGCAATCTCCGCACAGGCTATTAACCAGAGCCGGACAGTTATGCGGAAAACCGAGATCAGCGAAAACCCCGCCTTTACCTTCCGAACCTTTCTGCTGCGCCTTGGCCTGATTGGACCGGAATACAAAAATGTGCGGGAACATCTGCTTTCAAACCTTCCCGGCGACCGGGCATGGCGCTACGATAAAGCTCAATACCCCAGCCTGCAGAACCGCCAAAACCATGAACGATAGGAGATGATCAAAACCAAAGAAAAACTTTATTTTGCGTATGGTTCTAATATGAACCTGAATCAGATGGCGTTCCGCTGTCCGGATGCAGAAGTTGTGGAATCCGTCCGGTTAGAGGGATACCGCCTTGCGTTCCGCACCAATGGCGGCGGGAATGGCGTTGCCACCATTCTGCCGGAAGAAGGAAGCTATGTGGACGGCGTCCTTTGGCGTATTTCCGAACGGGACGAACAGCATCTGGATCATTACGAAGGATTTCCCTTTTTATATGGGAAAGAGCCTGTTACAGTGACAAATCAGGACGGAGTCAGACGGGAAATCATGGCCTATACCATGAACAGCCCGTATAAAGACAAACCCGCCATGCCCTCTGTTTCCTATTTGGAAGGTATTCTGAATGGGTGCAGACAAAATGGGATCGATACCCAAACTGTAATCGAAGCGGTCCGCTGTACACAGCAGGAACTGCCTCAGAAGGTAGTCCCCCACAAAAAACAGCGCCATCCCAAACACAAAGAAGAACGATAAATTGACTTGCCCCCGTAGGTTGAGAGTTTTCTTTCAGCTTGCGGGGGCATTTTTTATTTTATCCGAAAGGAGAACTTCATGAAAAAACATCTAAAAAGATTTCTGTCCATGATGATGGCGGTGCTTCTTTGCTTTGGTATTGTACCAAGCAACGCTTTTGCTGCTGAATACGAGTATGATGGATATATCTCCATGATCGACTATAACGGCAGAGGATACTCTCTTAGCTCCAGTCTTCCGGCGCCATTTGGTGGATACAGCACAGATAAGTTTACTGAACTGCGAATTAACGATTTAACAGCTTTCCGCACCGCCTATTGCATCCAGCTTGGCGTGGCAACCCATACCGGGATTGGCTATGACCAGTCGGATGATTATGCCGCCCTTACCACGGAACAGAAAGCAATGATCAACACTGCTCTGACCTTGGGATATAACGTGGAAACCGGCACTAAGTACGGCGGGAGCGCCATGGATGAATACATTGCCACCCAAATCCTCATTTGGCTGATTGCCCACGGGCAGCTTGGCACCGGATATGAAAACCAGATCGTGAATGAAATTACTGCCAACAGCCCTGCGGCAAAGACGATCTTTCAGAAGCTGAGGGAAAACGTGGTAACTTATCACACCATTCCATCCTTTGCCACCGACAATCCCAGTGCGGTCGGCGCATATACCCATGACCTCAAATACAATGAGGACACTGGAAAAAATGAAACCACACTGGTGGATGAAAACAATGTTCTCAAAGATTTCTCCGTCAGTTATCCGGGAGTGGATTTTTCCATCAGTGGGAACAAACTTCATGTTTCTACGGATAAAAAGGAATTCGGTACAATCACCGCAGAAAAGGAACTGCCTTCCTCTATCCCCGGTGTTGTAACAGGCGGCACCAAATACTGGCTGCGTGATGAATACCAGAATGTAGTCACTTTTGACGTCAAAGGCTCTGCTGAACCCGTAAAATGCTATTTTTCCCTTGAGATCAAGGCGGGTACCCTGCAGCTTGTGAAAACCTCCGAAGATGGCGAGGTTTCCGGTATTCCTTTTCATATTTCCGGGAATGGAATCGAAAAAGACGTGGTGACCGGACCGGACGGAACCATCCGGGTAGACAATCTCCAAGCTGGAACATACACCGTAACGGAACGTGCCCCGGACAAATATGTCCAGCCTGAATCCAAGCAGGTAACCATCTATCCCGGCCAGACTTCCAGCGTGAGTTTTTCCAATATTCTGAAGAAATTTACGGTTGAATTGGAAAAAGTGGATTCCAGAACCGGGGAAGCACAAGGCGATTCCAGTTTGGATGGCGCTTTATACGGTATGTTCAAAGGGGAAAACCTGCTGGATACCTATACCACAGCAAACGGGGGCAAATTCACCACCAAGGAATACCCCTGCGGATCGGATTATACAATTCGTGAGATTACCCCCAGCGAAGGATACCTGCTGGACGAAACTATCTATCCGGTAGGCGCAGAACCGGGAAATTTCACCTTGGAAAACAACAGCATCCCCATGACCGCTACAGAGGATGTTATCCTCGGCAGCATTGCTATCACCAAGCATACGGATAAACCAGCCAATCCGGATCAGGAAGAAGCTGTCCCGCAGGTAGAAACACCCAATGAGGAAAGCAACGCCGCAGAAAATACACCGGTTCCCGAAACACCGGATACTGAACTCACAGAGAACAGTTCAATGGAAGAAACAATGGATTCCTCATCCACTCCGGAAAGCAAAGAATCCACAGCACCTTCAGAAAAACAGCCTGCGGAGAGCAGTTCTGTTCCGGAAAGCCAATCTGAACCTGTAGAAAATGTTGATTCTGAGCCGGAAGTTATCCCGTTGGCTGCCGGACTTAAATCCGATCCTTCCGCTTCCCTTTTGAAAACAGTATCCAATGATGAGGTGCAGATCGAGCAGCCGGAAGAAGGAGCGCAGTTCCAGATTTATCTGGCCAGTGCTGGCAGCTATGAGAACGCAAAAGAAACCGAGCGTGACCTGTTGACCACCGATTCCTATGGATTTGCCCGTTCAAAGGATCTTCCGTATGGCTTGTATGTGGCGCATCAGACCAAAGGCGCAGAAGGACAGAAATTTGTCCCGGACTTCTCCGTGTTCATTTCCGAGCACGGTAAAACCTATTATTTCATTCTCAATAACCCCACCTTTACCTCGCTCATCCGCTTTGAAAAGAAAGACGCCGAATCCGGCAAAATCATTCCTCTGGCGGGAACAGCAGTCAAAATCCGTAACACCGATACCGGCGAGTGGGTGGTACAGCATATCAACTACCCCAGCCCCATCGATATCGACACTTTCGTGACGGACGCCACAGGAACCCTCATGCTGCCGGAACCGCTTCCGTTTGGAAATTACGAGTTGCATGAACAGCAGAGTCCATGGGGATATGTTCTTGACAAAGAGCCGGTTCCCTTTATGGTGGACGGTTCACAGGACGTGGTTACAGTGGAGAAATACAATATCCCGCAAAAGGGAACGATTACAGTCTCCAAAGAGGGCGAAGTATTCAGCCATGTTGCAGAATCCGGCGGGATGTACCAGCCTCAGTATGAGGTGCAGGGCCAGCCGGGCGCTGTTTATGAGATCACAGCACTGGAAGATGTTATTACCCCGGACGGAACCGTCCACCTGAAAGCAGGCGAACTGGCGGCTGCTTTGACTACCGGAAGTGACGGGACCGCCACCTCGGAACCTTTGTATCTCAGCCGCTATCAGGTGAAGGAAATCACTGCGCCGGATGGCATGGTAATCGATCCTGAACCCAAGGAAGTGGTTTTGTCCTATGCCGGTCAGGAAGTAGAGATCACCTCTGTAAGCGTTGGCTTCGTCAATGAACGCCAGAAAGTGGAGATTTCCCTCAAGAAGCTGCTGGAACAGGACGAAACCTTCTCCCTCGGCATGAATGAGGAATGGAAAAACATTACTTTCGGACTGTTCGCTGCGGAACAACTGACCGCCTCCGATGGTACCTCCATCCCGGCAGACGGGCTGATGGAAACCATCGGCATTGACGAGAATGGAAATGCCGTATTTACAACCGACATCCCCTGCGGGGCTTCCCTGTATGTGCAGGAAATCGGAACCGACGATCACTACATTTTGAGCGACAAAAAATACCCTGTGGTGTTTGAGTATGCCGGACAGGATGTGGCGAAAGTGGAAATTGAAGCGAACGATGGAGAAGCCATTGAAAATACCTTAAAGCGCGGCAAGGTATCCGGCTGGAAGGTCGATCAGGATGGTTTTGAATTAGGCGGCGCTGTTATCGGCCTGTTCCGTTTTGACGAAACGGAGTTTACCGAAGAAACCGCCCTCATGGTCACCGAGAGCAATGAAATCGGGTACTTTGAGTTTGACAAGGTGCCTGCTGGAAACTTCCTCGTGCGTGAAATCGCACCTCCCAAAGCCTTCGTATTGACGGAAGAAATCTTCCCGGTAGAAATTACTGAGGACGGACAGACCATCGAAATCACCATTGAAAACCAGATCATCAAAGGTACCGCCGAAACCATAAAGGTGGACGCCGATTATCCGGACCACAAGCTGTCCGAGGCTGTTTTTGAAGTTTATGCCGATGTGGACAATAACGGGGAATTCAATGCGGATATCGACAAGCTGGCAGGTGAAATGACGGAAACCGAACCGGGTCTTTACCAGATGAAGGATCTTGTGTATGGAAATTACTTCCTGCATGAGAAGGAAGCACCAGAATTTTTCGAAAAGGATGACGGATATTATCCTTTCTCCATTACGGAGAATGAAGCGATTGTCCGCATCGAAACCGAAGCTGGCGTAGGCTTCCTGAACAAAGCGCAGACTGGTTCCCTGAGGGTAGTAAAGACCGCCGATGATGATAAGATCGAAGGGCGCACCTTCAAAATCAGCGGTACTGACTTCATGGGCAATGCTTATGAGCAGGAATTCAAAACGGATGAAAACGGTGAGATCAACCTCACTCTCCGTGTGGGAGAATACACCGTATCTGAAGTAGCTGGCGAAGATTCCGAAAAGTATATTCTGCCTGACGATCAGACCGTAGAAATCAAAGCAGGCGAAACAACGACCATAAAGATGCATAACAAACTGGTGCCGGAGGTTCCCTCTGTTCCGCAGACCGGTGATAACCCGTGGATGCCTGCCATCCTTGGCACTCTGGCAGGCTTGGCAGTTTTGTCCGGCGGCGCTCTGCTTTTCCTGCGCTATACAGGTAAAAAGCGCAAATCTGCTGATCAGGCCGATGAGGATCAAGGCACAGAAGAATGAAAATCTTTCTAAAAGGATTTTGCATCGGCCTTTTGTGCCTGAGCTTATTGGGACTTCTCTGGTTTTTGGTTTTACAGCCGGGGCTGACCAATGGAGAAACACAAGCCCTGAAAAAAGAATACGCACAGCCTCTCCCCGGAGCCGAAAGCTCCGGGGTTTTACCGGCTGGGAAAGAACAGCCGGAACCGGAATCCCTTGTGGACCTTCCCGCTTTGCAGGCTGAATACCCGGACATCAAAGGCTGGATTTCTATTCCCGGCACCTGTGTGGATTACCCGGTTTTGCAAAGCAGCGCCGATGATCCCGAATACTATCTGCGGCGTACCTACAAGGGAGAATGGCGCACTGCCGGAAGCCTCTTTTTTCAATGGGATTGTTCCGCAGAGAGCCAAAATACCGTGGTCTACGGGCACAACATGAATGACGGGACCATGTTCGCTGTTCTTCAAAAGATGGCTGATGAAGCCTTCCGCAAAGAACACTCCAAAATCCTGCTGCAGACCAGCGATGGACTGCGGGAATACCAAATTGCGGCTGTGCTGAAAACCGATATCACAAAGCTCCCGTTTAACCGCACTGAATTTGCGGATCATGCGGATTTTCTGTTTTTTCAGAAAAAGCTCTTCGCACAGTCATTATACGAATCCCAAACCATCCCCGGCGAGGACTGCCGCCTGCTGACGCTCGTCACCTGTTCCTATGAATGGGAAAACGCCCGCACGGTGGTCATCGCCGCAGAAGTGAGGTGAGAATCAATCAATGGAACCAAAAGCAATTATTTTGATCTGTTTATGCGCTGTCATTTTAGGCGGTCTTGTGTTCCTGCATATTCGTAACCGCAGGAAAAAATAGCGTAAGAACCAATCGGACGGGGCGCTGCAGAGCGCTCCGTCCCTATTTTTATTATACTGGAGGGATTGATTGAAAAAACTTGGACTTTTGGATGTGGTAGCCGAACAGCACCGCACCTTTATCTCCAACCTGCGTCTGCTGCCGGAACTCAAATGGGCGGCGCTTGGCGATCTGTACCGCCTGCCGGACAAGGAAAGATACCCTTTAAAGGAATGGGAAGAAGCGGTGTCCTATCTGTTGGGCTGCGAGGTGCATTTTGAAAACTATGAAGCAATCGGGAAAAATCTGAAGCCCTTTTCCCTGCAAGTGAGGTGATCTGCCAGAATGCGAGTATTGTTTGTAGAACCGGGCAAACCAGCCCGGCCTGTTGAGATGAAAAACGACCTTCATGAAATGCAGCAAATGGTAGGCGGCCCCATTCAGGCACTTTATCCGTGGGAAGAACCGGTTGCTGTTGTCTGCAATGACGAAGGAAAGATCATGGGGCTGCCGCTAAACCGTGTGCTTGAGAACTATGACATAATTGCGGGAGCTTTTTTTGTCTGTGGTATTCAGGGGGAAAACTTCTCCAGCCTGACTGAAAAACAAATGCAAAAGTATCAGCAGATGTTTTTAAGCCCTGAGAAATTCATCCAAACACCGGAAGGGCTTTTGTGTATCCGAATAAACCCGGTGGTAAGCCCAAAACCCAAAACCAGAAAGCCCCCGAATCATGAACGATAAAGGAGAATGCCATGAATCAATTTTATACTGCCGAATCTGTTACGGAAGGGCATCCTGATAAGCTGTGCGACCTCATTGCCGACAGTGTGCTGGACGAATGCCTTTCCCACGACGCCCTCTCCCGTGTGGCCTGCGAAGTGATGGCTACCAGAGGGCAGATCATTGTCGCCGGGGAGATCACCAGCCTGTATGAACCTTCTATCCCGTCGATTGTCCGTTCGGTTCTCAGGAAAGTAGGCTACGATCCGGTCTGTTTTGCCATCCAGTGCCTCATCCATAAGCAAAGCCCGGACATCGCCGCAGGTGTGGACTGTTCGTTAGAGCAACGAAGAAATGTGGATGGGAGCAGTCCCTCTCTGCAGCTCGGCGCTGGCGATCAGGGAGTCATGGTGGGATATGCCTGTTCGGAAACCCCGCAAATGCTTCCTCTGCCGGTTGTGCTGGCACACCGTCTGACCAGTGCTCTCACCATCGCCCGAAAATCCGGGGCAATTCAAGGACTAAGGCCGGACGGGAAAGCACAAGTCACCGTGGAATATGACGAGGATGGAAAACCATTCCGGCTGGATACCGTTGTGATGTCTGCCCAGCACAGTGCTGAAATCCCTGCCGATGAACTCTGCTTCGAACTGACGGATAAAGTGATCGCTCCTGCTTTGCAGGTCCTGCCTCCGGATGAGGATACAAAAATTTTAATCAATCCAGCCGGAAGGTTTGTGCTGGGCGGCCCGGAAGCAGATACCGGTCTCACTGGACGAAAACTCATGGTGGACAGCTTCGGAGTGTTCGCGCCTCACGGCGGCGGTGCTTTTTCCGGTAAGGACGCCACCAAAGTGGATCGCTCCGGCGCATACATGGCCCGATATATAGCTAAGAACCTTGTGGCGGCGGGTTTGTGCGAACGGTGTCAGGTTACACTGGCTTATGCTATTGGGGCAGCCCAACCGGTGATGGTGGAAGTAGATACCTTTAAAACCGGAACGATCTGCGCCGATGACTGTCTGGCAGATGCGGTAAAACTGGTGTTTGGGTTAACGCCTGCCGAGATTATCGCAAAACTGGATCTGTTATCACCGAGATATACTGGGACCGCCGCCTATGGACATTTCGGCAGGCCGGAGTTCCCGTGGGAACGCACCGATCAGGCGAAAATCCTGCGGGCGGCTGTCATTTAAGTAAGAAAGGAGAATTCCCATGCCCGGAGTCACCGAAGAACAAATCACCGCTGCCAAACAGATGAGCGCCATTGAGTTTTTGCGGCGTTACCGTCCCGGACAACTGGTGAAAGCCGAAAGCCGGGGTGAGTTCCAGCTGAAAGAACATGACAGCTTTAAAATCAACGAAACCACAAGCCTTTGGCATTGGAAAAGCCGGGATGTCGGCGGCAAAAGCGCCCTTGACTATCTTATTAAGGTTGAGGGACTGAAATTTGTAGAAGCGGTGCAGACCTTATGCGAGGAAAACCCCAGCTATGTTCCGCCTGTTTCCCAGCCGGAACAGCCGAAGGAATTCCTTTTGCCGCCGGCAGCGGAAAATAACCGCAGGGTGTTTGCCTATCTTTTGAAGCGAGGTATCGACCGCAAGGTCATCGAAGCCTGCATCCGGGCAGGAATCCTCTACGAAAGCGCCGACTACCACAACGCTGTGTTTGTTGGGAAGGACGAAACCGGTACTGCCCGGTATGCTTTTCTGCGTGGTACCTATACACGGGGAAACCCATTCAAGGCAGAGGTGTCCGGCAGCGATAAGCGGTTTTGCTTTTGTCTCCCGCCGAAAAGGGAAACCAAAAAACTCGCCATATATGAAGCCGCAATAGAGCCACTCGCACACTTAACGTTGGAAGGGACAACGGACAAATGGCGGCTGTCCCTTGGCGGGATTTATGCGCCTGAAGAAGGAACACAGACAAGCCGGGATATGAAAAACCCCATTGCGCTGGACGCTTTTCTCGCCCGTCACCCAGAGATTGAAGAAATCGAAATCTGTACCAACAACGATTTTGCAGGAAGGTGGGCAGCCAATCATATTGAGAAAGCCTATCAGAGCAAGTACCGTATGGTGAGGAATCTTCCGGAAAAAGAAGGCTGCGATTATGCCGACCTGACAAAAGAAAGATACGAAAAGCAGGCTACCCGGCAAAGGGCAGCCTGTTCCCGTTAAAAGGAAAGGTGATCTTATGGAGAAACAACGTCCCAAAATGGAACTGATAGGACAGGACGGAAACATCTTTTCCATCCTCGGCAGGGCTTCCCGGCTGCTGAAAGAAAACGGACAGCCGGATCAGGCAAAGGAGATGTGTGACCGTGTCTACCAGTCCGGGGATTATTACAAAGCGCTGAACATTATCAGCGAATATGTGGAAACGGAATTGTCGGAAAAAACACCGTCCAAACAGAAAAAACGCTCCGATCCGGAGCGATAACAGAAAGGAAGATGCCTCTGAACGAAACGAAAGAACTGACTCAAATTGTTGACGAAACCATTCTGCCCATGGAACACAGCGGCGGGGATGGCTGGACGATTCTGCATGGGGATACCCTGCAGGTAATCCGGGCATTCAAGCCGCAGGTGTTTGACGCCATTATTACCGATCCGCCCTACGCTTCGGGCGGGTGGAAGCCAGCCGAGAAAAACCGCACCACCAATCAAAAGTACAGCAGCATGGACAAAGAAAACGCCCTGCCTGATTTTGACGGAGATCAAAAGGATCAGCGAAGCTGGACCAGATGGATGGCTGAATGGCTTTCTGACGCCAGAAAAGCCTGCAAACCGGGAGCGCCAATTTGTCTGTTCATTGACTGGCGGCAGTACCCTTCTATCACCGACGCACTGCAGTGGGCTGGCTGGATCTGGCGTGGCTGTGCAGTATGGGATAAGATGACCAGCCGCCCCCAGAAAGGACGTTTCCGCCAGCAAAGTGAATACATCGTATGGGGTTCCAACGGACCTATGCCGGTGAATAGACCGGTTGGGTGTTTGCCCGGTGTGTTCCGTTACGCCAATCCTCAAAACAGAATTCATGTGACGGAAAAGCCTTTGCAGCTCATGCGTGACCTTGTAAAAATCTGCGTACCGGGCGGGCGTATTCTTGATCCTTTCTGCGGAGCCGGAACTACTGTCCTCGCTTCCCGGCTGGAAGGATATGAAGCCGTAGGGATTGAAGTCACCGACGCCTATTATAAGCTGGGTTCCGACCGTGTGCGCTTTGCATTGGAAGCCCATTCGGAAGAAGAAACCTCCGAATAATCTCCATGGCTATCCACGTGGATAGCCAACAATAATCCTCACCCGCAGGCTGGCTATCCAACTGGATAGCCAGCCCTCCGTTTATCAAGCAGATATATGTGAAAAGAAAGGAAATCACTATGGAAAAAGCATTTGCCTATGTGTGCGCCGCACCCGATGCCGCGCCCCGCCTGTTAAAACGCTACTGCCGCAAGATTTATGAACTGGGATATGTCCCGATCTGCCCGAAACTTTCGGACAGCCAGTACCTGCAGATGGAAAATGCCGATGAAAAACGGGAATTTCAAAACATTTCCCGTCAGAAGCTGTGCCGATGCCGAATGCTGGTGGTATGCGGCAATGAGATCAGCAATTCCATGTCCGCTGAAATCGGTACAGCCGAAAAGCGAAATATTATCTGTACGACGCTGGAAGGTCTGGCAAAAATCAAGGAATCAGATGAACATGACGGGCTCTGATTCCAGCGTGGTATTTTCCCAGCCGGTGACTGGTTTTGCAAGCATAGCGTTTGGATATCCAAACGCATCTTGGGGAGAACCCCAAACCCCCGGCATCCAGCCGCCCATCGAATATAGAAAGAGGTGAGAAAACTGAACCAGAAACAATATGCTGCATTTGCGGCAAACGCCAAAACACTGGACAGCCTGCGCCGGAACGAGGTAAATTATCTCCCCGGCGTTTTTGAAGTGACAAAGGTCATCGTCTTGGGCAAAGAGGATTTTGAGAAGCTCTCAGAGGACGTCTCCCCGGAATATCCTTTCCTCAAGGATAACCGGGAACTGATGAGCGCCGATCCGGGCGGGCTGTTCCGCTGTCTGATGGTGAGGACTAAAGGAGAACAGGAATATATGCTGATTGCACAGGGGCGAAACAGCCTGTACCTTGGCTATGGAAAGGACTGCCGCAAGGTAAATCTGCAGGATGTGCCGGTGGAACACCTTGTGCTGGAAGAACCAAAAGCCTATCAGGAGCACGCTGTTTTTTACCACAGGCCCAGCCATATCAGCGACCTCAATGGGCAGAACCCACTGCGGCCTGTGCCGGAACGGGAAACCAGTTTTCAGGTGGAACAGGTGGTCGTTCTATGCGATGAGCAGTTCCGGCAGTTTCAGGAAAACGGCCTCAAGGACGATCAGATTTTCCTGTTCGACTACAGCGACAAGATGTGGTTTGATCCGGGTAGCTTCTGCTGGCACTGCGTGCTGGTCAAGGGTGAAACCAGTAAAGACGGTGTCCTTGTAGATGCGGAAGGGTATTCCTACGCTCGATATGCGGCCTTTGCCCCGGATTGCGGAAAGCTGCGCCTGCGGGACGTCCCTGTCCATTACGAATACCCAGCCAGAGCGCCGGAACAGAAGAAAAACCGGAAACGGAAAGAGCCGGAGCGTTAAAAAGGAGTCCCTATGAGAAAACGAAACCACATCATCCCCCTTCATTTAAACAAAAAGGAACTGGCGCATCTGGAAACGCAGGTGAAACTGAGCGGTCTGCCCCGTGAGGAATTCCTCCGCACTCTCATCATGGGGGCCGAACTGCGGACAAAGCCCTGTGACCACCATGCAGACCTGCTTCACAAGGTGGCGGGGCTGTGCAACAACGCCAACCAGCTTGCCAAGGTCGCCAATACCTACGGAGAAGCCAGCCAGCAGGATATCGAGGAAATGACGAAACTGGCTCGCCAAGTATGGGAGGAGGTCAAAAACAATTGGTAACCAACCTGCGGTTGGATGCAATTCGCACATATAACCAAGATGTGAATCATTCTAAGCTGTCTGCGCCCAGGAAAGGAGAAAGCCACCATCGCATATACCAGTGTGATCCCCGTCCATCGCCTGGACAATGCCATCGACTATACCCTCGATGAGAAAAAGTGTTCCCGCAGGGAAAATGAGAAATCGCTGGAAGGAGAAATTGGAAAAGCCCTCAACCAAGAGAAAACCGAGCAGGATCTGTTTCAGTCCGCCCTCGGCTGCACCTGCGATACTGCCTTCGAGGATATGTGCAAGATCAAAAAAATGTGGCATAAGGAAAAAGGGGTGCAGGGCTTCCATCTGGTGCAAAGCTTTTCCGCTGGAGAGGTTTCCCCGGAACTGGCCCATCAAATCGGGCTGGAATTTGCGGACCGGCTGCTCGGCGGGGAGTTTCAGGCGGTGGTCAGCACCCATCTCAATACCAAATGCATCCATAACCATATTGTCTGGAATTCCGTGTCTACGAAAAACGGCAGGAAATACCGGAGCAATGAAAGAACCTATGTCACTGGGGTGCGGAAAATTTCGGATGAACTGTGCCGGAAATACCACCTCTCGGTCATCGACACCGAGAAGTCGGAACGGGTAGCCCGCCCTTACGCCCAGTGGCTGGCCGAGCAGAATGGAACTGCTACTTGGGAAACACCCATCCGGCAGGACGTCGATGCTGCCATCGCCGCTTCCCTCACATGGAAGCAGTTCCTGCGGGCATTGGAGAAACGGGGCTATGCCTTCCGGTTTGACAGGAAGTACCCTACGCTGATCCTTCCGGGCACCGGGCGCACCGTCCGGTTTAAAACCTTGGGCAAGCAGTACACCCCGGAAGCCATCCAGAACCGCATCCTCTATCCTAAGCCTCCATACCGGGCTGGGAAACAAACACCTCCGGCCAGCCGCTTCCTTCTCCTTCTTGGGGAAAAACCTTCCCCCAAGCTTTCCGGCCTGCGGGCCCTCTATTATTCCTATTTATATAAGGTGGGAGTGCTTCGCAAGAAACCGCCCTACCCCAGCTACGCTGTGCGGGAAGATATCCGCAAGCTGGATCAGCGGATCGAGCAGGCGGAATTCATTTTCAAAAACCACATTGAGGACCGGGGGCAGCTTCATGCCATCCGGCAAAAAGCGGAGGATGAAATCGCTGTGCTTCTAAAAGAGCGCCAGAAGCTCTACCGCTATCAGCCAAATTCCCCGCAGATTGACGTCCTCACAGAGCAGCTGAAAAAGCTGCGCCATACCGCCAAGCTGTGCCGGAATATCGAAATTCATTCTATTGAGATGGAACAGCACCTGCAGGCAGCACAGCAGGAAGAACAGCAGCACAAGGACCAGCAGGCAAAAGAAGAACAGAAAAAGCAATCCCGGAATCGGGAAAATCAAAAAAGGAGATGATTACTTGAACCGAATCCCTACAAAAGAACAGGTAGCATATATTCGCCAGCAATACCCTGTGGGTACCCGTATTACCTTAAATCACATGGAAGATCCGCAGTCTCCGCCGCCGGGTACCAAGGGCACCGTTGCCTATGTGGACGATATCGGGCAGATCGGAGTGAAATGGGATACCGGCTCCAGCCTGTCCCTGATTCCCGGCGTGGATTCCTTTTCCAAGGAACCTGCGCCGGAAAAAGCAAAACACAAACGCTCCCGTGATTTGGAGCGATGAAAGCGTGGTGATTTGATTGAACTATGGAAGCGATCCTGCCGACCAGATCGTCCGCTTTACCCTTGAAGGGACTGAAGTAGCCCTCAAGCTGTCGGGTCTGGCGGCGAAGAATTTTGCGCTGTTTGTCTACGCAGTGCTGAAAGATCAGAAGAAAACCCACGGCAAAACAAGGCTTGTCCGAATGCTTCGGGAGCAGCGCCCGTTTAAGTTTTTCAATCTGCCTGCAACGCATATGAAAGATTTTGTCCGGGAGGCCAAGGAACACGGTCTTTTGTATGTGCCCATCCGGAACAAACAAAAGGGCGATCACATCGAATTGGTGGTATTTGCGGATGACGCCACTAAAATCCAGCGTATCTACGACAACCTCGGCTTGGATTATGTGAAAGCGGAAGCCGGAGAAGCCACTCTGGAGAAAGCGGCGGAGCAGGAACAGCAGGCCCCCGCAGCCTCTGCCCCCAGCAGAACAGAAACTGTCCAGATGGAAAATGGCGCAGTGGAATTCGAGGTGGGCGGTGCTGAGGATGACTTCAATATCGGTTCTGCCGGGCAGGGTGAAGCTGGAAATTTTACCATTGGCCGGGAACAGGAATTCGGGGACCCAGCAGCGGAAAAGAGTCCGTCCGAGCCTTCCTCGCCCAGCAAAAACTCTTCGCCCGGCTTAACAAGCCGTGATGATCAGCCGGAGCAAAAGCCTTCGGTGAAAAAGGAACTGCAGGAGATCAAGCAGGAGCAAGTGAAGAAAAAAGAGGAAAAGGCCAAACAGCAGGATCGTCAGCATCCTACACCGGGCCATTCCCGTAAAAAGAAGAAAAAACAGAAAGGCAGGTAATGCAGTATCGACTTATCCAGTTTAATCGGAAAGAAACAGGAACCGCAGCAGGAACAGCCCAAGCTGTCCAAGGAAGAATACGCCGCCATGAAGCAGGCCGAGCGTGAAGAAGTTTGGGCGAGGGTGGATGCGCAGGCCGAGTCGGTGTTCAAGGATGACGCTTCCATGAAAGGTTTTCTGAATTTCATGGCGAACTGCACCCCGCAGAGCACCCGGAACCTTCTCATTCTTTACGAACAGAATCCGGAAATCACCCACCCCCGCACCTTTGATAAATGGAAGGAAGCCGGACGCTCTATCCGTTCCGGCGAGAAGGGATACACATTCTTTGCAGATCAGGAGTACACCAAGGAGGACGGTTCTATCGGAACCGGATATACCCTCACCAAAGCGTATGATATCTCCCAAACCAGAGGCCCTCAGCCTTTGCCCCCGCAGAAGCATCTGCCGGAGGAAATCATTGCCGCTATGGTAGAACAGAGTCCGGTTCCGCTTGCCATATCGGATCAGCTGCCCCAAGGGGTACAGGCGCAGTATGTTCCCAAGCAGCATACGAATTTTGTCCGCAACGGGATGGATGAAACCGCCACCATCTGTGCCATCGCCCGTGAACAGGCCCATGCCAGCTTCGATACTGTAGGCAGCGGTTACTACCGGCAGGCGTATGCGGCCCAAGCCTACTGCGCCGCCTATGTAACCGCTCAAAAATTCGGCGTGGATACCTCCGCCTTCCATTTTGACAAGGTATGCCAAAGCTGCGCCCAACTGCCGCCGGAAGAAAAGCGCAGCTTTATTGGCGACGTCAAACGGGCGACTTATTTCATTAACCGGGATATGCAGCGCAGCTTTCGGGATTTGGAGCAGGCGATCCAGCCGGATGAATTCTCCGTAGAAGCCGCCAAGCCCGTTAAGGCGCCAAAAGCCAAAGCGGAGAAAGAGCCGGAACGATGAGCGCCGAGAGTTTTCCGTTTGTTTTCTTTTGTACGGTAGCTTTCCGTCCGCCATTGTGGTATGGTGTGGATAAAGAGAATACGGAGAAAGGCAGGGCTGGTCGTGGAAAAGCAAAGGCTCTTTAAGATGGGAATGCTGGAGCAGAACTTTCTGGTCAAGGCGCTCTGCGACGCACAAAAAGCATCCGGACCGGAAATCTCCGGCGAGGTGCAAAGTCTCATCGACAAAACCGTCAACGCGCCGAAAGGAAAGCTGTACCTGAATAATACAGAATTCCAGTGGGCGGCGCAGTCTTTAAACGGGATGCGCAACGCTTACCTGTCGGCGGGCAGGAGCAGCGGCGGCATCGACCGTGTCCTTGCAAAGCTCATGAATAGTAAATACCGGCACGCACCGATTCGATAAGGTTCGGAGCGACACCATCACCCCCGGAACCTGTGGGAATCTTCTCCCATGGGCTCCGGGGGATTTTTTTGTTTTCACGGAAAGGAAGGATATTTTTTGATTCGATAACCGCAAGAAAAAATCCATGGTGGGTGTGGCTGCTGCCTTTGCCCATCGTCTGGTTGGCAGCTTTGCTCACAGCCGGGTGCTGGAATGATGGGATGAACCTTGTGGATCTGTTGGGAAAGCTTTCGGCAGCCATGAACAGTCCCTTCTCTATCCACTGGACGGAATATTCCGCCCGGTGCCTGTTTTTCTTTTCCCTTGGGTACGGGATGATTGCCCTTTTGATAACCTCCGGCCGGAAGAACCGCCGCAGAGGTGCGGAACACGGTTCCGCCAAGTGGGGCGATGTATTTCAGATTGCCAAGCGGTACCGGGACAAGAAAAATCCCAAACAAAACCTCATCCTAACCCAGCATTTCCAGATGGGGATGGACGGTCATAAGCACAAACGCAACACCAATGTGCTGGTCATCGGCGGCAGTGGCGCAGGCAAAAGCCGTTCCTATGCCATTCCTAATGCACTCAACTGTGGAAACTGTTCGCTGGTGATCTGCGATCCAAAATCCGAAATCCTGCGGAAAACCGGTGGGGCGCTGAAAGCCAACGGATATGAGGTGCGGGTGTTTGACCTGTTAAACCCCGACGCCTCCTTCTGCTACAATCCCCTTGCCTATGTCCGGGATGACAAGGATGTGCTTCGCCTCATTGAAACTTTGATTCAGAGTACCACCCCGCCCGGAGCGCAGAGTACCGATCCATTTTGGACGAAATCGGAAACGGCGCTTTTACAGGCCCTCGTCCTATACCTCATGCATGAAGCGCCAAAAGAAGAACAGAACTTCGCCATGGTGATGGAAATGCTGGCGGCAGCGGAAGTCCGGGAAGAAGATGAGGAATACGAATCGCCTCTGGACATCCTGTTCGCCCGTTTGGAAATGCGGGACCCGGAGAGCATTGCCGTGAAGCAGTACCATGTCTTTAAGATGGGCGCCGGAAAAACTCTGAAATCCATTTTAATCAGCGTAGGCGTTAGATTATCGGCTTTTAACCTGCCGCAGATTGCAAGGCTGACCTACACCGACGATCTCCATCTGGAGGAAATGGGCGAAAAGAAAATCGCCCTGTTCTGCTGTATCCCGGACAGTGACAAATCACTCAACTACCTTGTGGGGATGATTTACGGGCAGCTGATCCAAACCCTCTATTTTGTAGCCGACCGGAAATACAAAGGCAGGCTGCCGGTGCCGGTTCATCTGCTGATTGACGAAGCCCCCAACATCGCCCTGCCTACGGATAACTTCCTGCCGTGGCTTTCCACCATGCGAAGCCGGAATATCTTTTGCAGCTACATTGCGCAGAATATGGCGCAGATCAAGGCGCTGTTCAAGGAGCAGTGGGAATCGCTGGTGGGCTTGTGCGACGAGTTTCTGTATCTCGGCGGGAACGAGAAGGAAACCCACAAATATGTTTCCGAACTCATGGGCAAGGAAACATTGGATACCAACACCTATGGACACAGCCGTGGGCGAAGCGGCAGCTTCAGCGTGAACGACCAGCAGACAGGCCGGGAACTGCTTACTCCCGATGAGGTGCGAATGCTGGATAACCGCAAGGCTATCCTGTTCGTCCGGGGGGAACGCCCCATGCTGGACGATAAGTACGACCTCATGCGCCACCCCAACATCAAGCTCACCGAAGATGGCGGCGCTGCGCCCTACGATTACACGCAGGCAAAGGACGCCGCAGACGATCTCGATTATTCCCCGGAGCAGTACGAGGATTTCGAACTGCTGGAACCGGAGGATTTTCTAAAACCATAACCATACACATTGAACTGGAGGAATGCTTCTGAAGAAATCTTTGAGTAAATTTGTTTCCCTGAAAAAGCACAGAAAAGACAGCAAGCCCACAAACGCTCTGCCCCTCGGCAGAAAGGGGCGGTTCGGCTTCTCCGCCTACACCGCCTTGGTGCTGTGCGCCTGCTGTTTTTCCACCACGGCCTTTGCCGCCAACGATCCGCTGGCGGTGGTCAACAACCTTTCTACCTTTATCTTTTCCCTGATCCGCGCTGTCGGCCTCATCCTTTTGGGCTGGGGCGTGGTGCAGGTCGGTCTGTCCTTTCAGAGCCACGATCCCTCCCAGCGTTCCCAAGGATTTCTGACGCTGGCGGGCGGCCTCGTGGTGACGTTTGCGAAAGAAATCCTCGACCTCATCACCGCTTGAAATCCCTTTTCCAGCCGGGGCATCCGAAAGGGTGCCCCATATATTTCTTAAGAAGGAGGTGACCAGCCGGAAACTGGATTATTGATAACTTAAATTCGGCGCTGGGGACATGGAACGACAAGCTGGCAGAAATCTGGACTTTACTCACCCAAGATCCCGCCACCTTTAAGGGAGGCGGGATTTGGGGCGTGATGCTCAATATTAACGGCGCCCTGAAAGCCATCGGGTACGGATTGCTGGTTTTGTTTTTTGCGGTGGGCGTGGTGAAAACCTGTTCGAGCCTGGCCGATCTGAAGCGCCCGGAAGCGGCCTTCAAGATGTTCATCCGTTTTGCGCTGGCAAAAGCGGCGGTGGGATACGGCCTCGATCTCATGCTGGCCGTTTTCAAAATCATTCAGGGGATGGTTTCCACCATCATCACCCAATCCGGCCTGTCGGGGAGCAGCGGAACAACGCTCCCGCAGGAGATCATCGATAAGATCAACAACGTGGGTTTTTGGGACAGCATCCCTTTGTGGGCAGTCACCCTGCTGGGCGGCCTGTTCATTACCGTGCTGTCCTTCATCATGATTCTGACGGTGTATAGCCGCCTATTTAAACTCTATATGTATACCGCTATCGCCCCAATCCCCATGTCCACCTTCGCCGGGGAACCCACCAGCAACGTGGGGAAAAACTTCCTGCGCTCCTATGCCGGAGTGTGCCTCGAAGGGGCCATCATTGCGCTGGCCTGCATTATCTTCTCGGTTATGGCGGCATCCCCGCCAGCGGTGGATCCCAACGTTTCAGCCGTTACCGCTGTATGGAGCTACGTGGGGGAACTCATCTTTAACCTTTTAGTCTTGGTAGGCGCTGTGCGGATGAGCGACAGGATCGTCAAAGAATTATTGGGGCTGTAAGGCCATAAAAGGAGTGAAGCAATATAGAAGTAAAAGTACCAAAAGAAATCCGGGACTATCAGGAGTCCATCTTTTTCGGGCTATCTACCCGGCAGTTTATCTGCTCTCTGCTGGCAGTCGGCGTGGCGGTCGGCATCTATTTCGGCCTGCGCCCGCTGGTGGGCAGCGAGGAAGTCGGCTGGATGTGCATCCTCGGAGCCGCACCCTTCGCAGCCTGCGGATTTTTCAAATACCACGGGATGACAGCGGAAAAGCTGGCTTGGGCGTGGTTCAAATCGGAATTCCTGTATCCCAAAAAGCTGGTGTTCCAGTCCGAAAGCCTCTACTATGAAGCCATGAAGGACGCCCTCGCAGAGGGGGAAAAGCCTCTCCGCAAGCGGAAAAAACGCAAGCCCCAGCCGCCGGCTGGGAAAGAACAATAACCTTTTCATTTCTCCTATCGAAAGGACGGATGCCTATAATCAAAACGCTTACCAAAGCAACGAAATTAGAGAAAGAGAAATTCACCATTCCAAAGTCCGTACAGGACGCCATCCCCATCCAGCGTGTTTGGCCGGATGGGATTTTTCAGGTGGGGAGCCGGTTCTCCAAAACCTTCTCCTTTACCGATATCAATTACAGCGTCGCCAGCAAGGAAGATAAAACGGCGATGTTCCTCGACTACTCGGAATTATTAAACTCGCTGGATTCCGGGGCCTCCGCCAAGATTACCATCAACAATCGGAAGGTCAACAAAGAGGAATTTGAGAAATCCCTGCTGCTTCCCATGCGGGAGGACGGGCTGGACCATTACCGGAAAGAGTACAATGAAATGCTGCTCTCCAAAGTAACCGGCACCAATAACAGCGTGGTGCAGGATCGCTACATCACCATCACGGTGGCGAAGAAAACCATCGACGAGGCCCGCACCTATTTTGCCCGTGTAGGCACCGACCTCATTACCCACCTTTCCCAGCTTTCCTCCATAGGAAGGGAACTGGATATCGGAACCCGCCTGCAGATCTTCCGGGATTTCTTCAAGGGGAACGAACCCGCCGCCTTTGCCTTCGACTTGAAGGAGTACATGAAGAAGGGGCACAGCTTCAAGGATTGGCTTTGTCCCGATTCGATGGAATTCCAAAAAGACCATTTCCGCTTAAACGACCGCTGGGGTCGAGTTTTGTATTTACAGGATTACGCCAGTTACATCAAGGATTCCATGATTGCCGAACTCTGCGACATGGACCGCAGCCTGATGCTTTCCATTGATATTTTAACGGTTCCCACCGACGAAGCTGTCCGGGAAATCCAGAACAAGCTACTCGGTGTAGAAACCAATGCGGCCAACTGGCAGCGGAAGCAGAATGCCGCCAATAACTTCTCGGCTGTCCTGCCCTACGACATGGAGCAGCAGCGGAAGGAAACCAAAGAAATGCTGGACGATTTGACAAACAGGGATCAAAGGATGATGTTCGGGCTGGTGACCATGGTCCATCTGGCCGATACCAAGGAACAGCTGGACAGCGATACCGAAACCATCCTCACCATTTCCCGCAAGCATCTGTGCCAGATGAGCGTCCTGCGCTGGCAGCAGAAGGATGGGCTGGATACCGTCCTCCCTTACGGCCTGCGGAAAATTCAGGCGATGAGAACTCTCACCACCGAATCCACCGCTGTGCTGATTCCTTTCCGGGCACAGGAAATCCTCCAGAACGGCGGTATCTATTACGGGCAGAACGCTGTCAGTAAAAACATGATTGTTGCCGACCGAAGGAAGCTGCTCAACGGCAACAGCTTCCGCCTTGGCGTTTCCGGTTCCGGCAAATCCTTCTCCGCCAAGGAAGAAATCGTCAGCATCGCCCTGTCCACCAACGACGATATCCTGATTTTGGATCCTGAATCCGAATTCGGCTTTCTGGTGGAAGCCCTTGGCGGCGAGGTCATCCGGGTATCCGCTTCCTCGGATACCCACTTAAACGCCATGGATATGGACAAAGCCTATGGGGACGAGCGAAACCCGCTGATCGAGAAGTCCGAATTCATCCTCTCTCTGTTCGAGCAGCTGGTGGGGGCGGGCAATGTAAGCGCCAAGGAGAAGTCCATCCTCGACCGCTGTACCTACGATGTGTACCGGGAATATGTCGCCAACAACTACGAGGGCGAGATTCCCACTCTGAAAGACCTGTACCATTCCCTGTTAAAACAGCCGGAGCCGGAAGCCAGAGGGCTGGCGCTTTCGTCGGAATTGTTCATCACCGGCAGCCTCAACACTTTTGCCCAGCGCACCAATGTAGATACCAAAGCCCGGATCATCGCCTATGACATCCGGGAGTTGGGCGAGCAGCTGATGCCCATCGGGATGCTGGTGACCTTGGACGCCATCTTTAACCGTGTGATCCAGAATTGGAAAAAGGGAAAGACCACATGGGTGTTTGCCGATGAGTTCTACCTGCTGTTCCGCTATGAGTACAGCGCCGACTTCTTCTACCGTTTGTGGAAACGGATCAGGAAATACAATGGTCTTGTGACGGGGCTGACACAAAATGTGGAGGAGCTCCTCCGTTCCGACACTGCCCGCCTCATGCTGGCGAATTCGGAATTTTTAATCCTCTTGAACCAATCCGCCACTGACCGGGATGAACTGGCAGGGCTTCTGCATATTTCCGAAAACCAGCTTGGCTACATCACCAATGTGGCGGCGGGCTGCGGCCTCATCCGCTGCGCCGGGAATATTGTGCCCTTTGAAAACAGCTTCCCCCGCAGCACCCGCCTGTATCAGCTGATGACCACCAAGCCGGACGAAGCCTTGCGGGGGGTGTAACCATACATGAAACTGCATTGCAGCAGGGGGCCTCCTTCGGTTCCCTGTATTTTTTTTGGGAGGTATGCCATTGAAAGAAATTAAGACAAAACCGGAAGGCGGAAAACCAAGGCTTTTGGAAAGTGCCGCCAAAGCGCCGAAAACAGCCATGAAGGACGTATGGCTGAAATCCAAGGAGAAAGCCGTATCGGAATTGAAAGGGACGCCTTTTGCCAGCCAGCAGGGAGAAACCTCTAACGCACCCGCCAACAGCGCCGGGGATCAGATGCTGTCCAGTATCGAAACCACCGCCAAAAAAGGCGCCGACCTTACCTATCGGGGCGGGAAAAAGCTGGCGCAGACCACCGCCCGGAAAGTCAAAGAAAAAAGAGAAATTTCCCGTACCCTTTCGGAAGCGAAAAACGCTGGCGGCAAAACTGTGGAGATCACCAAGGACGCCGCATCCAAAATACGGACCAAAAATCCCGCTGCCAAGGCTGTCAAGGGAAAACCTCAAAAGGCAGTAAAAACCGCCAGCCGTTCCATGAAGGGTGTGAAGAACAGTGCGAAAGGCATCAAAACTGCCCAGCGGTCGGCAAAAACAGCACAACAGACCGCCAAGGCTGCGGCGAAAGCCTCACAGAAAGCGGCGCAGGCGGCGAGGACCGCTGCCAGAGCCACTGTCACAGGAGTCAAGGCGGCAGCCCGTGTAACTGTGGCGGCAGTCAAAGCGACTATTGCGGCGGTGAAAGGATTGGTTGCCGCCATCGCAGCCGGGGGCTGGGTAGCTGTGGTGATCATTTTGCTGATTTGTTTGATCGCCCTGATCGTCGGTTCCTGCTTCGGGCTGTTCTTCGGTTCGGATTCCACGGGAACCGGCACCAGCGTAACGCAGGCGGTCGCCACCCTCAACCGGGAATATATGGCGCACATTCAGGAAATCGAGAATACCACCGCCCACGACCGGCAGGAGATCACCTCTAACGATGGAGTGCTTTCCATCAACTGGGAAGATGTCCTTGCCGTATTCTCCGCCAAGGTGACCGGTGCGGAAAATGGTTCGCAGGTCGCTTCGCTGGATGACGCTCAGGTGGATGAACTGCGGAATATCATGTGGGAGATGAACGCTATAGCTTCCAGCACCCGCACTGAGAGCCATGAAGTGGAGATCACCGAAGTGGGAGATGATGGAAAGGAAACCACCCGCACCGAAACAGTGACGGAAACCATTCTGGAAATCACTATCACGCACAAAACCCTGGAAGAAATGGCACATCAGTACCGGTTTAACGCCCGGCAGAACGAATACCTTGCCTTAATGTCGGAACCGGAAAACCAAAATCTGTGGGCAGAGCTGCTGGGTGGATTTGTCGGTGGGGGTGGCGAGATTATCGATCCGGATACAGATTGGGAAGGAACCGGGATTTTCCAGTGGCCTCTCCCACAGAGCTACCCGATTACTTCACGGTTTGGATACCGTGAGGACCCCTTTACTGGAGAAGTCTCCTATCATAGCGGAACCGACATCGGCGCTCCGGGCGGTACGCCCATTCTTGCCTCAGCGGATGGTACCGTCACCATTGCCAACGCCATTGACTCGTGGGGCGGCGGCTATGGATACCACATCAAACTCAATCACAACGATACCTTTGACACCCTGTACGCCCATTGTTCTTCCATCTGCGTGACCGTGGGACAGGAAGTGAAGCAGGGCGAAGTGATCGGCTATGTGGGTACCACCGGAAATTCCACCGGCAACCATCTGCATTTTGAGGTGTGGCAGAATGGGGAGCGCACCAACGCCCTTGGCTTTTTCAAGGCGAAAGAGTAGAAGAAAGCAGCAGCCTGTTTGCACAGGCTGCTGCTATTATCTTTCCAAACAGTATCCTACATTCCGAATGCAGCGCAGACGGACGCTGGAGTTCTTTCCCAAATTCAGTTTGCGCCGGATCGCCTGCACATGGTGGGTGACCAATTTTTGTGCCATACCGTAGTCCAGTTCCCGCCAGACTTTTTCATAGATTTGGCTGTGCGTTAACACCCGGTTTGCATTGTGAATCAGACACAGCAGGATTTCATACTCCGTTTTGGTAAGCGATATTTCCTGTTGATTGCGGAAAACCTTTCGCTTGCTTAGATGAATTTCAAAGTCGGAAAGGGATATTATCAGCTCCTTATCTGGCTCACATTTTTCTATTTCAGGATGGCTTTGCAGAAAGGCAAGAAAATCCTCAAAGACTTTAAAGTCCTGTTCTGCTAGTTCCATAATGATGACTCGACCGATGATATCACCTCGTTTCTTACTAAGTATTTTCGTATATTCTTACTTTTAACAATGATAATAACTTGATTGGTGTTCAACTAAAATTTTATTAAAAATAACCACTAAGACAAGAACAATTGCCTCCAACAAATTTTTACTTTTTCACTCTATTCTCACCAATGTTTTCTTTATACAAAGAAAACGCAAATGTTATTTCAACTAAAATCATAATTAATGCCAATAATTGTCTTGAACAAATCATTCCGATGATGAATGAAATAGCAGATATCAGTATCGAATATATTAAATACACTTTGGACTTATAAAGCCAACTGAACGGCAATAAATGTCCGCCAAAAATAATAGCAATAATCATGAGCATTTTTTCTGGTACAGCCGAAAAAGCCCACATAGCAATCAGTAAATACAAGATTTGATTTACTGTAAAAAGTATTCCTAATATAGTTAATGGATTTTCTTTGCTTTGAAAATCTATTTTCAACCACTTTGAGATTACGAAAGCAATCGGCAGAAGTAAGGCAAAGCAACAAAAGGAAAATAAATTCTGTTGTTTGATGGTAAGATTTAACTGCTGAATAATTAAAATTATTGTCCATATCAAAATGGAAGCAATTATAAAATGTATTCCTCTTTTTTGAGAGGAAATACTATTTTCCCTCATTTCATCTAAAATCTTAGAATATCTTTTCGATTCCATAAATTCAACTCCGTTTAGCGTCAAAATTCTCTTTTCTGTATCTTCCTTGAAAGCAGATATGAAAAGGTTACAGACAAAAAAGATATAGCCAGAACTATTAAAATAAATGCTAGTACATTAGATCGGAAATAGACAACCATACTCATTATATAGCGATAAAAAACTTGATTGTTCATAAGATAATTTACAAGAGGAATACCAATGGCAAAACAAACGATATAAGGCAATATTGCCATAATACTCGCCTTTGCGTAGTCTAATTTGAAATAGAATGGGTATTGAACACTGATGAATAATATCGCAATCAATATGGATATAGCTAAAAACTGTATACCGTATATCCAGTCAACACCTTCCTTGGTGATAACAGAAAGTATTAAGAAAAGGATGAATGATATTATTGCAGTAACACCAATTGCAATAAGTGAAAACAAATATCGGCTCAAAATATTTGTTGATTTTTTAATTGGCAATACACCATATAATTTATTAAAATTACTTCTTTCTGTGATTGCAAAAACAATATTCAGCATAAAGACCATGAAAGTCAATGTCACCATAATACTCATTCCTGGATCGACAACCACACCTAGAATAATTGGAATAAAAATAAAGGAAAAAATAAACTTTCTCAAAGGCTTCATGGCATAAAAATCTAATCGAATTAGGTGCTTTATCATAACAATTCTCCTTTATTTATTAATATGAATTAAAATGTCGTCGATTGTCGCTTTTTCAACAACAATATGATCGGAAATATATCCCATATCCTGCACATCTAATAATGCCGAAAAAACGGTGTTACCTTTTTGCAACCCGATCAACCGTTTTTCCAAATCCGGTGTTAAATCTTCAACACCACCTTTGATAATGCAGTATTTCTCAAAAAGTTTATCTTTCAAGCCAGTATAGAATACTTTCCCATTATCTATAATTGTAAGATAATCTGCTATCTTATCCAAATCTGAGGTTATATGTGTTGAAAAAAGGATACTATTATTCTCGTCCTCAATATATTCTAAAAGAATATCCAATAACTCATCGCGAGCAACCGGATCTAACCCACTGGTCGGCTCGTCCAAAATTAACAGCCTTGCCTGATGAGACAATGCCACTGCTAAACTTAACTTTAGTTTCATTCCTTTAGAGCATTCCTTTATTTTTTTCTTTCTGTTTAAGTTAAATTTATTTAGGTAAGATTGAAACTCATTCTTGTTCCATCTACCATAAAAAGGCGAAAAAGCCTTTTCTACATCATCTATGTTCCAGTCATCGACAAAAAATAAATCATCAAAAACAACAGCTACATTTTGCTTGAAATCATAATTATTTGCAGTATCATTTCCTAAAATCTTGATTAAGCCGTTTTCTTTCTGCAATAAATCGAAAATAAGTTTAATTGTAGTTGTTTTTCCTGCTCCATTTTTTCCAACAAGCCCCATAATAAACCCTGCTGGCAGAGAAAAGGAAATATCATCTAATTTAAAATCATAAAATGTCTTTGTTAATCCATGAATTTCTAAAGCGTTACCATTCATTTTTCATACCCTCCATTAGAGTTTTAATGATATCCAAAAATTCTTCATCAGTCTTTTTCAGTATCTTGGCACATTTCCACATTTCAGAAAAATGTGTTTCTATATCAGACATTAGCTTATCTTCTAAAATGTTTGAATTCATTTCTTTTACAAAACAACCTTTACCTTGTACGATCATTATGTAACCATCATTTTCTAAATCGGTATAAGCTCTTGTCGTTGTAATCACGCTTACCTTTAATTCTCTTGAAAGTTGCCTGATAGAGGGCAATAGTTCTCCTTGTTTTATCTTGCCAGAAAGGATTTCATCTTTTATCTGTTCATATATTTGTTGGTAAATTGGAACGTCTGATGAGTTTTGTATAATGATTTTCACTTGAGTACCCCCATCACATTATACTGTTTATATTCATTATAAACAGTATAATCAATTGCAAAGCAGTTGTCAAGTGAGTTAATAAAGTTTAATTTATTTATTGAGACAGTTCCAAAGACGCTTCATAATTATCGGAGACAAGAGCAGAAGCCCAGAAGTCACTACGATTAAGAAAATCCGCAACGGCGTGGGAATTACGCCGAGGCAGTTTTTCAGTATGGGGCAGTTCGATCAGCTTGAGCAGGAAAATCAATAGGAGTCGGGAGATCGGAATGACCCCACAGAGAGAGTCCTCTGTGGGGTCATTCCTTTTCAAAGCAATATCCTACATCCCGAATGCAACGCAAACGGACGCCGGAGTCATTCCCAAAATTCAGTTTGCGCCGGATTGCCTGCACATGGTGGCTGACCAGTTTTTTTGCCATGCCATAGTCCAACTCCCGCCAGACTTTCTCATAGATTTGACTGTGCGTTAATACCCGGTTTACATTCTGGAGCAGATATAGTAAAATATCGTACTCTGTTTTAGTAAATGGAATCTCCTGTTGACCACGGAAAACTTTGCGCTTGCTCAGATGAATTTCCAGATTGGGGAGGGATATCATCGGTTCGTTAGCCGGTTCATATTTTTCTATTTTCGGGTGGCTTTGCAAAAAGGCGAGCAAATCATCAAAGGCTTTAGAGTCCTGTTCTGCCAGTTCCATAATAATAACTCGTCCGATGATATCACCTCCCTTTTTTACAATTTCAAATTCTTAATTTTGAATATGCAATTCGCCTTTTTTCAAACGAAACACCACATCAGCCTGCTTTGCCAGTTCGCCGGAGTGGGTCACTACAATCACGCACTTGTCCTGTTCGTGGGCGCTCTCTTTGAGGATTTCTGTGATGTCCTGTGCGGTATCCTCATCCAGATTGCCTGTAGGCTCATCAGCCAGAATCACCGGTGCTTCGCTTGCCAGCGCCCGCGCAATCGCCACCCGCTGCTGCTGACCGCCGGAGAGCTTCAGCACATTCCGCTTGGATTCTTCTTTGGTTAACCCAAGCCGCTCCAAGAATGGAAGCGCAGGTTTTTTCGCGGTCAGTCGAACATTTTCCTGCGGGGTCATATAGTCGATTAAGTTGTAGCTCTGAAAAATAAACGAAACGTGTTTTTTTCGATGATGACCTAAGCCGCTTTGCTCAATATCGGTTCCGTTAAACAGGATTTGACCATTGGTTGGGCTGTCGAGCCCGCCAAGTAAAGAGAGCAGCGTCGTTTTTCCGCATCCGGAAGGACCGAGAATCGCATACATCTTCCCGGTTTCCATTTGGGCATTGATTCCTTTCAGGACTTTTTTCTTTTTGTCATAGGAATATTCCACATTCTGTAACGCTAAGATTTCCATATCATCGCCTCCTAATTTTCCGGTACAAATTCAAAATCAAAATCGTAATCTTCCACTTCATCCGGAATCTCGTAGTTGATAGCCGGCGATCCAGACTGTTTGTTTTCTGTGTTTTCCGGCTCCTGTTTCTCTGGGGTGCATCCCACGAGCAGCGTACCTAAGGTCAGTAAAAGCGCACAAATCGTGATGATCTTTTTCATAGAAACACCGCCTTTCTCAGCTCATCTTGGACAGAATCTCACGGGGCTTTAATCGCATAACCGAAATGGAAGCAATCCCGGCGGATACTGTAACAATACCGATCCCGATAACAAACAGCAGTCCAAGCTCCTCCAGTTGTATCGAAACCTGTAATTCAGGCGATTCAACAACCGTATCGGGGTTGCTGTTTTGGGCTTCTCCACGGTTGCCGCTCAAACCGTCATCCTCCTGCACTTCGGATACAGACTGTTCTGCCTGCAACATATTACCCATCTGCCCGGCAATCGCGCTGGATGAGAAATATGAGAGCGAAAAAGCGAGGATGGCAATCATCAGCACTTCGGCAATATACTGCCCCAGAATAGACAGCTTGCGGATTCCTACCGAAAGCAGCACACCGGTTTCGTGGATACGGGTTCTGGCCCACATGGTCAGGATCAGCGACAGAACAGCAACGCTGACTACCAGAACTACAATCAGTATGGTGGACATCAGACTGGAAAGCTGCTGCAAAGAAGAAGCGGCATTCTCAAAGCTTTCGTTGTTCAGGGTAATCTCAAACCCCTTCCAATCCACATCCTTCATTTCCTTTACTTTTGCGATGATGCTTTCCATGTCCTGCGGGTCTTCCACCGATACATTCAATTCATTAAAGCCCTGCACGCTGGGGCTATTTTCATAGGCAACGACAGAAGCAAGATCGGAAATAATCAGATTCTGTATTTTATCAAAAGTCATCACACGGTCGTTGGGGTCTTCCAGCTCACGTGGAGTAAACAAACCCACAATTTCCAGTTCAAGATTCTTGCTGGTCCGGATGGTATCGCCAATTTTCAGGCCATTCTGTTTGGCCAAATCTTCACTGATGATAATTTTTCTTTCGTCCTGCGGCGTAATGTACCGGCCCTGAGTAAGGACAATCTCGCCGGATGTAAAGCGGGAATACTCCTCACCCTTCCAAACGCCGACAATATTGGTGGAATTTTTGAGTTCTTCGTCCACCGGCAACGTGCCTTCAAATAATTCCAGTTCCGGGCAATCGACAACGCTGCCCACCTGTGCGCTGCAGGATTTTACGCCGTCGATTGCACGGATCTTTTCTACCAGTTCCGGTTCAATTTGCTGTGTGCAATAGGCAATAATACCGGACTCGGTCTCCTCCACCTTTAGATATGGATTGTTGTCCGAGTAATCAAAGTGGATGTTAAAGCTTCCGCCAAGGCTTTTGCGCAGATTCTGCTGGGCAGCGTCTGAAGCGTTCCCCAGTGCCAAAGCAGTCAGCACAAAGGTAGCCATGATGAGCAGAACAAAAAAGAGCAGAATACTCTTTCCTTTTTTTCGAATCATATACAGCCATGCTCGGCTAATAAAATTCATAGAAAAACCTCCGTTTCATAGTCATGATCTGTTGCAACACCGATAGAATAGCACGCCAATGTGGAACCAGTATGAAACGGAGAAAAAATATATCATCGGATATTTTTCACTTTTTTATCTATGATTTGCTGCCCCTCATCTTTAACGGAATTGCACATAGCGTACCAACCGAAAAAAGAGCGACTGTGTATAAAACAGTCGCTCTCTTCGGCATGGAATGATTTCTATCTGCTGTTTTACTTCCGTAAAAACAAGGTAAACCGCATTCCCTGCGGGGAATTCATCGGTTCAAAAACATAAGAAAGCCCCATGGATTTTGAAAGGGTATCTACGATATATAAGCCTAAACCGTTCCCGCCGTCTTTTCGATCACGGGCAAAGTCAGGACGGTAGAAGGGTTCAAACAACCGGGAAAGCGCCTCCTTTGGAATCGGCGCACACTCATTTTCAATCAAAACCCGATCTGCATCAAGAATAACGGAAACCCTGCCTCCGGGCTTTGTATAGGAAACTGCGTTAGAAAGCAGATTCGAAAGGATCTTGTCCAGATGATTTTTCGGCAAACAAAGCGGACAATCCTCACGGATATCCACAGAAAAATGAATCTGCTTCGCTTTTGCAATCAGTGCATAAGGCTCGCACAGCGTAGATAGGTTGTCGGACAAATCAAAATCTTCCGACTGTGTGTTTTTGGAAAAATCCAGCCGGGAGGTTTCCAGTACTTCTTGAATCATAGAGGAAAGCTGCTCCGCAATGTCCTTGCACTGAAGCAGATAGGTATCCCGATCCTTATATTTACCGATCCCCAACAACATATTTTCCAAAATTGCATGAATGGCAGTAACCGGAGTTTTCAGTTCATGGGAAGCCGACCGTAGAAAATCGATTTTAGATTGTTCCGCTTCACTTGCTTTTTTCTTCTCTTCCTCCAGATTTTCAATGGTAGAAAGCAGGCTGGCATACAGGGAATTGACGTTGTCGGCCAATACACCAATTTCATCGGTAGAATCCACGGGACACCGCGCCGCCTTGTCCAGCTGCTCCATCCGTTCCGTGGCGGCAGAAATCTGCTGGATCGGTTTCGTCATCGCCCGTGAGAACAGCAGGGAACAAATCAGCGAAATAAGAACCGAGCAAGTCAGGGAAATCGGCAGCGCCTTGAAAATCGCATATTGAATCATCATTTCTGCGTTAAAGCTGGTTCCCATTATCACACCGTTTTCTACAAAACCACTTGTATCGATCTGAATCAGCGGCGCAAACATATACAGGAAGAAATGTGCCGCCAGCATTACCACCAGCATAACGAAAAAAGTATATATAAAGATTTTGGGGAATAGTTTCAGCCTTTTCATATCGTTTCCTCGTATTTATAGCCAACACCCTTGACGGTAACAATCCGATCAAGGTTTAGCTTCTTTCGCAAATTTTTAATATAGGTGTCCACTGTGCGGTCTATCACAGGGGTATCGTACCCCCATAACTCATCCAGTATTTGTGATCTTGTCAATACAAGCCCTTTGTGTTCCACCAATAGTTTCAAAAGTTCAATTTCCTTTGGCGTAAGGTCAATTTGTCCTTCTTGGTTCCATGCTGTATAGCCGCTGAAATTCACAGTAATATCTCCAAACTGTATCTGTGACAGTTCAGGGCTTTTTCCGCTGCGACGGAGCAGGGCTGTGATCCGTTTTCCCAACAAAACCATAGAAAACGGCTTCGTGATATAATCGTCGGCTTCTGCATCAAAACTGGTAACCTGTGTGTGTTCATCCTCGATAGCAGTAAGCATAAGCGTGGGAACCGTTCTGCTTTTTCTCAGTTCTTTCAAAACGGTCATGCCGTCCATTTTCGGCAGCATAATATCCAATACTACCAAATCAACAGAAGGGTCTTTTGCCATCAAAAGCCCCTGCTCTCCGTCAAAAGCAGAGAGTGTTGTATGTCCGGCGGATTTCATATATTCACAGATTGCTTCGTTGGTCACAATATCATCTTCTACAACCAATAGATTTGCCATTATCTTCACCTCTATAAACTATTATAACAGATGATTGTGGAACCAGTATGAAATCTTTCTTTTTATTTGAATAATTCGAGGACTCATTCAAATGAACTACAAAAAAGCGGGCTGTTTCCAGCCCGCATTCGTTATTTAGAAAATTCCTTCATAATCAAATTGAGAATGACCTGCTGCTCTGCAGATAAGCCACCGCCTACCGGCCTCGTGCTTTGTTTCAGTTCTTTGATAAGCCGATGAACCAAATCACGCTGTTCCTCTGTCATATTCGTAAGAAGGACCTGATCCTCCTTATTAAAACCAACCAAGTAGTCCAGCGAAACATTATAAATCTCCGACATGGTAATGAGGACATCCAGTGAAGGAAGTTTGAGATTGTTCTCATAGTTGCTGATAACCGACCCGGCTCGGCCTACACGACGACCAAGTTCTTCTTGAGAAATGCCGTACCGTTCCCGCAGCATCCGCAAATGGTTCCCAAAGTCAAACATTCCAATCACCTCGCTCTATTTTGTAATTTCGCGTATAGATATATTTTACCCTATTGACCTTCGCATAGCGCTAAGAGTATAATAAAAGTATTTAGCGATTCACGAAGTTTATACACGGAAACTTTTTTGTTTTGAGAAGGAAAATGGGAGTAAAATAGAATGGTAACCTGCGTTTTGCCGGACACCGGCAGATTTTTGAGCCGAATATCGGTGAAAAGGTCAAAAAAGCACTGGAAAAGCTCATAGAAACCGAAAGCCGGGCAGTGTTCCTGAACGGAGGAATGGGCCGGTTTGACGAGATGTGTGCCGAAGCTGTCCGAAAACTGAAGGAACAGCACCCGGAGAAGGATATCCGCCTTTGTCTGGTAGCTGCGCATCTTTCCAACCAGTTCAATACCGAAAAATCCTATTACCAAACTTTTTATGATGAAATCCTCTTGCCGGAAGAAGTAGAATATACTTATTACAAAGCCGCCATCACCAAGCGGAACCGCTGGATGGTAGATCATGCGGACCTTATACTCGCATACATCGACCACGATTATGGCGGCGCATACCAAACCTATCGATACGCACAGAAGAAATCCGTTCCCATCATCAACATTGCGGAAGGAGCAGCAGTATGTCTAAAGTAACAATTATCAAATGCAGCGATCATGAATCCAATCGCTTAGTAGAAGGAATCAAGAATGAAGCCGGTGGACAGGAATATCAGCCTTTCCGGGGTCCGGGAAAGGTCTATGAATTCGAACTGCTGCGGATCGATCAGCCCAAAAAGGAAGTAACAATCGGCGGGAGTCCGGTTGAGTTGGAACCAAGGGAATTTGAAATCCTTGGCTTGTTTGCTTCCCATCCCAATGAAGCACTGCCATGCGATTTTTTTCACAACGTGATATGGCCCCACCCGGACATGAAACATGGGATCAAAGAAGTCATCGTGCAGGTAGAAAGCCTAAAGAAAAAACTTCGGCTGGAAGCATCAGGCGCCAGCTGCCGGATCATAGAGGAAAGCACGCAGCGAGGACCGGGGTACCGATTTGAAATTTTAGCTAAATAGATAAAATGCACAAAGTAACGATTAAATTTTGTGGGTAAATAGACCGCAAATATGTAATTAGAAGGAAGAAAAAAGCTAAATCGTAGGTTTTATTTTTTATAATGTCCCCATCTGAATCAAGCTGGGGAAATATGGAATCCATAGGCGCTTATCCGCTTTCCCCAAACAGAGGGGATAGCGGCGATGTGTTGTCGATGGTTACCGCAGTACAGAGAAAGGGCTGTAGCTTCTCCCGAAGTTGCAGCCCTTTTTCATTCGACATGGTTCCGCCATAATCTTCCTTATTTTACCAAATTTGATACAGTCCCATTATGCGCATTCGCCTTTTGGCGGGTGCGCTTTCTTTTTGTTTACAGAAGGAGGTCATGGCTAAGAACGCATAGCGGCAGACCGCCGCCCCCGACAATCTGAATTTTCAAAAAATTTCAGATTGATCGGAGGAAAACAGCCATGGCTTATAACAAAGCCAGAGCCGAAAAGAAGTGGCTCAAATGGAAGGAAGCAGAGGAAAAGAAACTCCGGGAGTTGGGTGTGGACGAGGAAACCATCCAGCGCCTGCATACATACGACTGGGCCGAATTCAACCGGGAGCGCCGGTACCTGCAGCGGCAGGTGGAGTGGTCGCCCTATGTGGATTTGGTTTCGGCGCAGGACTTGGAACTGCCCGTCGAGGATGTGGAATCCCTCATGGACAGCATTGAGGATATGGAATTGCTGCGTATCCTTTCCAAGGAGGACAAGCTCACCATCCAAATCGCCTTTTTGAAGATGTCCGGCTACAACGGGTATGAAATCGCTGAGAAAACCGGCCTGACACAAAAGGCGGTCAACCTTCGGATGGTGCGCCTCAGAAAAAAACTGAAAAAATTTTTTGAAGCGTGAAGCTATCGGCCCTTTTTCCTGGGCTATGGGATGAACGGGGAAAAGAAATACGTTCAACCTGTAGCTTGAAAAGTCAATACCAGCCATGCGGGTACGTTCCCGTCCAGGCGAGCGACGCCGGGGAAAGCGC
>ENA-OWPP01000508-OWPP01000508.1-human-gut-metagenome-genome-assembly--contig:-NODE-508-length-44139-cov-3.442473_pt1 | contig 44139 bp, 39 predicted proteins | sample MGYA00248265_ERZ651848 | MGnify/ENA primary metagenome ERZ651848 (study PRJEB26924, sample SAMEA4378233) | human gut metagenome | biome: human gut; feature: human-associated habitat; material: faeces...
GCTCTCCGTAAAATCAGTGTGCATATATCTGTTCATTAATTTGTAATTGGTACCTAACAAGAGATTTGAAAAGAACATTTCCAAAAACTTAGTTGTGGAATGAACACCTTTTTGCAGGTTGTTGTAATTTGCACGAATCAAAGCGTTACAGAAATACCAAGAATTTTTCTCGAATGCGTCGTTATTTACGCTAAACCCGAATGTTTTTATATATTTAATTATAAACACGGCAGTGGTACGGGTATTTTCCTTGCTGAACGGGTGAACCTGCCAGATATCGGAAGCAAATTTAGCCAAATGTTTTTACCGCCGCATTCACCGACAAGCTTTCGTAAGAAAATTGCTTCTCGGTAAAAAAATAGTAATCTAAAGTTTCCTTAATACTGTCCCAATCCGCATAGATGATAGTATCGCCACCCAGTACCCACTCTTCTTTTGTGATGTGTTTGTACTGCCTGGCTTATCCTGTGCGACTGAACACCCCTTGAAACAATATCCTGCGGTGAATCGAAAGCCACTCAGCAGGGGGAGAACTGAAACGCTTTTTCACCTAATAATTTTGCTATTCTTGCCAAGACAATGTCTGCCCTTTGGGTCCCATTTTCGGTTTCGGCGCAGACAGAACGCTGTTCGTAGTAACTATGAATGCGCTTTTGTGTAAGTTTTCCGCTGGGAGTCGTATCGTAATAAGCATATACCGTCCGCTTTTTTCTCGCAGGCAAAATTGTCCATTTTAACATTGTTATAGCTTAAATCTTTGGTGTCGATGTAGTCCATTAAAATAGAGTTGATATTTTCCTTCAACCAATAGACACACATTTCTTTATAAAATGCAGAAAGCACTTCGTCGTTAAAATATCTCATAAAACTATTATAAACATCTTCGCCAAAGTTGCCGTCTACATTGGGCATGGCGGTCAGCAAAGTTTCATACTGCAGGGCAATGTAACTGTTTGTGGGATAATATTTTTGTATGGCCGTTCTTTTCGGGTCCCTTACGAACAAGACTGAATTCGCAAAACGTTTTAATGTACTTGTCGCATTTGTTTTTGGGATAACCTGAAAACGTTGACAATTCGCTGATGCGATTATAGCCATTCACCATTGCATACAGTAGCGTATTGTAGCTTTCAGGAGTTCGAAAGAACTCACACATTTTATCCTTCATTAAACGGTAAAACAGAGAATTGATATGAAGCAACGCCTTTTTGGTTTTTCTCAAAAGGAACGCTCGTATCGTACAGAGATAGAAACTTCGTAATACATGCCGACAAGCAGAAGATGTCTACCGATTCCTTGTCACTTACGGAAAGTGTTTCGGAAATTTCTTCTATTTTCATATCTCTATTTTACTACTTCTTTCAAAAAAAGTAAATGCTGTTGCTGCGCGGTGTTATACTAAAAAAGTAGACAAGGGAAAAGAAAAGTAGTATAATAAAAGAAAACACGAAAGAAGAAAAACCAAGGAGGAAAAAATGACAAACAAACAGCTGCAATACGATGAAACTTTTAAAAAGAACATCGTGGCATTACACCAGAACGGAAAAACCCAAACTGAGCTTTCCAAGGAATACGGAATATCGGTAAGTGCGATCTCAAGATGGATAAAGCTTTATTCGGAAGTCAGGGTCGACGACAATACTGTTATGACAGCAAAGCAGATAAAGGAACTGCAAAAAAGAAACGCACAGCTTGAGGAGGAAAACATCATATTAAAAAAAGCGCTTGCCATAATGACTCCACGCTCAGGGAAAGAATGAGAGCTGTACATTTACTTCGGCACGAACATGCAATAATAACCCTATGTCGTGTTCTGAATGTAAACCGCAGCAGCTATTACAAGCATTTTAACTCTAAAGAACCTAAAAGAGCAATTGAAAACAGAAATATAAAGAACTGTATTTTACAGATTTATTCCGAAGCAAAATGCCGTTACGGAGCTCAGAAAATGCGCAAGATTCTTGAAGTTAATTATGGCATACATATCAGTCAGGGAAGAGTGTACCGACTGATGAAGCAAATGCAGCTTCCTAAAATGTCAACTGTCAAGCCGAAATTCAAAGCCGCAAATAAATCCAGTGACAGAGATTGTCACAACATATTAAAGCAGAATTTTAATCCCAAAGAGCCAAATAAAGCATGGTGCAGCGACATTACATACATAAAAGCCGGAGGAAGATTTTATTATTTATGCGTTATCATTGATCTTTTTTCAAGACGTGTGATAGCTTATAAAATAAGTAGCAAAATTGATGCCAGGCTTGTCCTGGATACATTTGAATCTGCTTTAAAAAACAGGAATTATCCTGAAAATGTGATTTTCCACTCAGACAGAGGTTCTCAGTATACCAGCGATGAATTCCGAAAAAGGCTGGACAGAGCTTCTTTTATTCAGTCGTTTTCTAAAAAGGGGCATCCTTATGACAATGCCGTAGCAGAAGCTTTTTTCAAGTTTTTGAAACTTGAAGAAACTAACCGCCGTTCATATGCCTCTTTTGATGAATTGGAATTGTCTGTTTTTGAATATATTCACTTTTACAATTTCAAACGACCTCACTCTGCTAATGACCTTTTATCTCCCATTCAATTTGAAGAACTTTTTTGATTCTTTTCTCTTCTTCTGTCTACTTTATTGACTATGGTCCAATATAGTCTATGCCCATGAACAGCAGCAGCGTGACCAGAGACGTGTCCCAGCCGCCGAACAGCCCGGCAATAGCGCTGCCGACAACGCCGGCAATCGTGCAAATGGTTTCTTTCATAATTACCTCCTAGTCAATAAATCCAGTGATTGTAAAATACAGCGTAGCGCCGGCAGCGATTTTGCTGCCAAGGGAAAACACGTGTACAAGGTTTTCTCCGCTGTAGTTCTCTGCTTCAACATACACCCCAACGCCTGACGATGACCGTCCAACACCGGAGCAGCCGACAATGCTGGAAAAGTCAAAGGACGTTGAAGCGATGTTCTGCGGTGCCGGATAAGACATGGCGATGTCTTTCGCCAAGACAACACTTCTGGTTATCGTGATCTGTTTTCCATAGATGCGGTACTTGACACTGCCGGATTTTGCGTAATAGCTATCTATGGTCATGGCTATCCAGCCGCTGTCGGTGAGCGTAGCAGCCGCTTTTGCATACGGCATCGATTCGAAATCATATATCGTTCCCGACTTGCCTTGGAATGTAAAATACCATTTTGGCTTTGTGCCATTGCCGCCAGCTATTTTTACTTTTGGAGTGTCATACGCACACATGATAACACTATGAGTGTCAGCACCACCAAAACATATACTGGCTGCATAGTTGCCAAACAACCAATCTGGGGCGTTAGCACTTGTACGGATAGATTTTAGTAAATGTCCGGTATAGGTGGCGTTAAGTAAAGCCCAGCCAGAATCTTCTGTTGTGCTAGGAATTGTAATGCCTAAAGCTTTATTAAGCCTATGATCTTTACTCGCTGCATAGTTCGTGTAGTTAACGCTATCCAGCAATACCCGTTCACCCTGCCACTTGCTTCCACCAGTTTACTTGTTCCAAGCTAAATTTCCTTCAGAAGTTAGTAACGACCTCAAATAAAAGCCGTAATTCACACCGTCACCATAACCATTTCTATGACGTACAGATATGATATTGTGCCATACACTATTTTGGTCGAGCCAAGAGCCAATTAGCGACTTTCGCTTTGGCAGTCCGGTTTCAATCGATAATTTTCTACTAACTGTCCCACCAGCAACAGCTGTTGGTAACTCTGATGTTGAGGAACGATGTGTTCCAACAACAATATCTTTTTGATTTGTCGCCATATCGATGTCGCCAGCCATCGTCCCACCAGCCAATGGCAGATACTTAGACAAGCCCATCCCATCCAACTTCTTCTTGTCCGCCGCACTCATCAACCCGGCAGCACTAGCCGACGCATTGCCATAGGTCGTGTCTTTTGCGCTGATTGTATTACCGCTGATCGAGATGTTTGTGCCTGCGGTCAGCTTGTCTTGCTTGCCGCTGATATCCGGAATGTCCGAAGTTAATGCTATTGTCCCACTTTTCCCCGCCGGCAAAACATAGTAATAATGCTGAGTGCCATAGGAGTTATTGGGGTCTGGTGTTATGGTATATTGGCAGCCTATATAATCTACCAAGTCCAACCGACCGGTTGATTTATCTTGCCACACACCGAGTTTCAAACTAAAATTTCTTTTGCCATCATCGTCTCTACGGTCAAACCCAATCTCTGCGATGTTGCGGAGTCCACCACCGTAAAATAAGGTCATAAAAGCTAGAGGAATATCACCGATATAGTCCTGGAAAGTTAATTCGCTTTGGATTACGCCCCCAGCATTGTATATGTCTTCTTTTGTCATCGCCTCAGCCTCAGTCACATGACCCTCGTCATCAACTGCAACCTTATACATACCCTTGTTGTAGGCAGTATGTGCCGGATGCACATAGTTCTCCAACCCCGACAGCTTATCCCGTTCCGCCGTGGTGTACGGCTGCTCAACCTTGTCCAAGATGGACTTATTTTCATGGGTATGAGATGTTTTTTGTACCGATAAAATATCAGTTTTAATCCCTTCAATTACTTCATTTTCAGATACATCAATATACGTTCCGTCACCGGTAATGTGCAATTTCCCATCTTGATCTACGTAAAATACATCTTCTTCGCCATTTTTTATTTTTAGTAAATTTACATCTTCTGGGTTTACAATAAAAGAATTTGTCCCATTAGAAATAGACAACCCATTTTTATCAAATGTCATTGTATTATTTTCATTCGAAAAATACAATTCATTACCTAAAACGAGTTTACCAACAATGGTTTCAGCATTTATACCATAAGTAGACTTTAATTCTCCATCGCTATCCGTATAAAAATAATACCCAATTGCTGTTTTTACAGTCTCCCAATTATCGTTTGTAATAGCAATAGTGCTATTTACAATTTTCATTTGTTCATCTTCATACTTATCTTCTATACTGTCGTATTTACGAAGTAGTATACCATGAGAATCCCATGTTTGATTTTGATAATCAGAACCACCCATAATCTGTGTAGCTGTTGCATCTAAACCATTTTGTTGCCAGCCTTTTACAACATTATCGCCTTTTTCACCTTTGCTTGCTTGATGTTGTGTATATTCATATGACGTCGCCATAGACTGCACAGCAGATATAATTGATTGCTGATCGCTTATCCCATACGAAGAGCGTAAAACATTTGAAAACTCTACATTTAATGTCTCTAAATTATCATAATCAATCTCATAATCAAGCAAACGAAGTTTGTATATCTTCCCATCAACTTCAACACGTATCCAATTCCCAAGCGTAAAATCATTCAGTAAAGGCTTAAACTTATCAATTATTAAAAGATTATTTAGAGTAGCAGATATAGAAAACTGTAACTCGGCAGATTGCGATATTTCTTTTTTAACACATTCATAGAATTCTATAGCCTTTTCGAATAATTCTTTGTTACTCAAACCATCTGAAACGTAATTTTGGTTTGTATATTTGTCATCTCTTCTATAACAACAAAATTCAAGCCATAAATCTTCACCAAGGTATTTTTCAAAATCCAAAGCCTCATGTGTTTTTGATATATAAGTATCAATTGCACGTTCCATCAATTTAACTGCTGACAGATCATTTTCTTTTTCTTTTAATTCATCCTCTAACGCCATCAATTTATTGTAATAGGGGATATACAAATTATCATACAAGTTAGGATTCTCGCCAGCCCAGGTCTCTTTCGTCCCAACACCTTGTTCAACAAGAATGTCAATTCCTGCCTGACAAGCATCATGAAAATCTGTAAGCATATCAATGCTGTATTTCTTCATTTCACTTTTGAATTCTTCTAACTCTAATTTGAATATCCCAGCTATACTTACATTATCTACATTGTGCTTTGCAAATACCTTATCAACTTTTTGCCGAACATACGTTTCATAATTATCATCAATTTGAATAGTCAATTCGGATGTATTTGCGGTATCGTTTTCATCTGAATTATTTGTAACCTTTAACGTCCCCACCCAATGATTATTGTCATCTATTGATGAATCTATAATTTCTGTTGTATATCTGTTATCGATTACACATTTGCAGTATCCAAGCACAGCAGAATTAGCAGAGCTTAAAGATAACGCTTTAATATTAGACACAGATATTGTACCTATTTTTTCTGTTGTTAATAATTGAACCTGTTCTTCTGCACTTGTATCGTCTAAACTAGCGTCTGGCATAAGTTCAGTTTGAATAAATAAGCCTAAATCAATAACATCGTATTTAGTATTTATAATATTAGGGAATCCAATAATAGGGGATGATACCTCTGAAAAGCGATTTTTATAAGCATTGTACTTTGAAACAACATTATTATACCCAGATAATGTATTTACCTTTATATAGTATTCTTTCTCATTGTTATACTTATTATATAGTGTATCATAATCATTTATCTTTTGGACTAATTCTTCCGTCATATCTTTCTTCATATCGCCAGTAATATTCCAGATATAAGAAGAACCATTTGGATTACAGTTTTTAATTGTTGCAGTCATTAAATCATCGCCAGCCTCTAGCTTTAGACAATTTTTTACTGAGTCAACATCTGCCTTAATACTTATCTGATCTGCTAATTCATCTGAGGTAACAAATACACCTGTATCTTGTCCATAACCAGAGATTATCTGTTTACTGCCACACTTAGGGCATACGTCTGTAAAGTCACCTCTGTATCCGCAATCAATACAATTAGACCACATATCAAAAACAGCGATTTGCCGTCTTATTTTTGCAGTACCACCTTCTTTTGGGAAAGTGAAAATACACCCAATTTCATCTTCGACTTGTTTCAGAGCATCATAAAGAGAAACATTGTCAAAAGAAAATGTCCTCTGAATATTGCACAGAGTAGAATCTACATGGATAATAGTATAGTGAGGTGCTTTTTCAAGCATTCTATCAAGCAAAGATACATCTTTATTTGTTTTATTATAAAAAACAGTAGGAGCTTTATAATCTTCTCTTGCAATATCATCTTCTGTATTGATCTGATAATCGTACAACATAATTTGAGATAATTCGGATTGTGATAATTTTACACCGGAAATGATTTTTATTGTATCATCTTCTTCATCTATCTCTACACTTATTTGATAGATGATGTCATACTCAACGCACCAAACTAATTTTAGATCGACAATATCAGCCCAAATATTGTTTAGTACCCCATTATAATATTTATTCACTCGAAACGAAATTTCACTTGGATTTTGCAGAGATATATGTGCAATTAGACTATTATAGTTTATAAGCCCAATCTTTTTACCACTTCTTGTCATTAAGACCAGCGTTGGAGATTCTGGATTTCCAGATGAATCAAATTTGATTTTAGCAGCCATTTACAGCACCTCTTTTCATTTTATATAAAAACTTTTGCGATAGGGATGTAGGTTAATTCTATCTCCCCATTTGTTGCATTTATAATATTCTTACGATTGTTTAATGTATTAGCAATTCTTAAAAACACCCAATTAAAATCTTTGTTTATATCATGAGCCGGGATAGAAGAAGAGATCATGGGATATTCTACTGTAATAATTTCGCCCTCTCTGCAATTTTCTATTTTCATTACTCTATCTGGCTCAATCGAATTTGATATTGAATATATACCGCCGTCTCCAACCGAACCTACTGTAATTTTCATTGACGGGTAAACATATCCTATTTCATCTGATTCATCATAAATAGGAGTTAAAATATTTGAGCTACCATTTGCTTTCAAAATGTATTTTCTTTCATTCAATAATCCAAACGGTCTATCTGTCGTAAGAGTAAGATCGAGACCGTATAATTTATTATCTAGTTCAACTTTTTCTATATTAAAACTACCATAAAAATAGATATCAGCATATTCATTATTAAGAATTCTGAACTTGCAAAATTTCTTCCGATTAAGCCACCTCATCATTTTTCTAAATTCATGGATACTAATTTCAAGCGAATCCTTATACGAACAAACATTCTTTACAATTGTAAAAGTTGCTTGCAAACAAGAATCATAAGTAGCATTTGCTAATTCGTATTTATAGCCGTTCATTGTTTTTACCGTATTAAATGTAAGTTCGCTCCCAGCGGACACTGTTTTTAATCCGTCATTTTTGAAGTAACCAACCATGAACCCCATATCACTCAATCGTATACCATCATATTCGAAATCATAAACTATCATAAAGCAATTTTATCCTTTCGAATACATTTTAAGATGGCTTTCTTTATCCTTAAAATAATAATTTTATAAATCGGCATCTTAAACCCTTCTTCTGTAAATCCACGCTTTTTCAAAACAGTTTTTAGACTAGATAACTCATTGATTAGTTTTCTATACTCATCTCTTTGATTTTTAAGTTCGACAATACAATTATCAAATTCGATAACTTTCTTTTTGAACTCTATAGCAGTATCATTTTCAAAACTAGATTTGTATTTATCTTTTAATTCAGCATTTTCTTTCTTGATTTCATTTAATTCTTCAAGAAGTTCGCTGTTTCTTTTTCTTAAAATCTCTATTTTTTTAGAATTTGTCATTGTTCATTCCTCCTTATATAATTAAAAATATGTATTACATTTTAATCACCGCCCATTTACACCATGATGTTTATTACTTTCTCTTATACTTTGCCAACGAACTACCTCCAAATAATCTGTCAGTAGTCATCGCCATAATCATCTTTTCGAAATTTTTATCATGTTGCAACTCGGTCTTAAATTCTTCGTAATTAGAAACATTTGGGAGAGTAACATTAAAATCGACACCGCCATTTATAACATTCTTTACCTGTTTTGTGTTAGCATCACCATATGTGTTTATCGCATTCAAAAAGCCATCTTCTATAATATTCTGGATATTATTGAGACTAAATGCCCCAATAGAAGAATCAGCTAAACTAGAAATGCCACTATCATTTCCCAAAGGAATTAAGATTTCGCCATTAAGTAGTTTTATATCATTATTCCCAACAGAAGTACTACTCTTATTTAATAAGTTACTTGATGTGCTTGATGTGCTTGTTCCAGACTGTTTATTTTCTTTTACATCACTGACAATATCCGATAAAGAACCAATAATTTTTTCTCTTTCTGAATCACTTAAATCGCTTAAAAGGATAGGGATGTAATTAAGGAGATCATTATTAAAATCCTTTCCTGTTTTTCCAGGGAATGCTTTAAGCCATTCTTCTCTTTGAGAAATCATTTTCTGATATCCAGTAATTAAATTCAACATTGCGGCAACAGACGTTCCCCATTGACCAGTTTTAGAATTAAAGATAGAATCTTTTTTATTATCCCCATACTCATAGTAGGAAAATGTTTTATCTTCCTTGTATTTTCCCCCATCGATTACACGATCATTGAAGATACCGTTAAACCATGAAGAAATATTATAACCAAATTTCTCGCTCTCTGCTTTTATAGTGTCACTAATAATTTGAGTGTTATTATTAGCGTTCTCTATCATATCAAGCATTAAGTTATCGATATTATCCAATCTGGCATTTAATATATCTTCGTATTCATTATAAATTTCATCAAGTAAGTCTTTTTGATCTGAAATGTATCTATCATACTCAGTGTCCTTTAAGTCTTGTTTTGCCTCTTCTAAAGAGACTTTTAATTTTTGAATTGTTGCTTTTGTCTCTTCCGAATTGTCACCTTGGTATGCCATCAATTGCTTTTCAAGAGTCGAAATTTCAGAAGTATGAGAAGAAATCTTTTGCTGATAATCATATAAATCTTTTTGACTGTCAAGAGCATCTTCATACTTATCAATTAAATCTTGTAAATAATCAAGTTCTAATTGGATTCCTTCTTTCACCATGTCAACAATCGCTTGTTTTTCATCCTGGGCGGCTAAAATAGACTCTTGCTGTAATTCAATCAATTCTTTTCGTCTATCGATTAAATCTTTGTTAGAACCATCTTTCTCGATTTGTTTATCAAGTTCTTTAATCTCATTTGCATATTTTTGCGCAGAGCCATAATATATGTCATAATTTGCAACGTGTAGTCCCATCGTTGTATCGCCATAATTAGTTAACTGACCTCTATCATCATAAAGCTTTTTATCTTTCATTAAATTGATAAGGTAATCTGATTCGTCTGATAGATCACTAATTGTATTATGGATTAAGTCATTCGTATCCCATTTTAACTGCCGAATATTCTTGATATATTCCAAAGTAGATTCATTAGACTTATCAATAGCAGCGTTTACTTCATCAATGCTTTGCCGCATTTGGAACCAGGCTTCACTATATTTTTGTATTTTCCCACTGTCCATAGCTTCATCAAAAGCGGCTTGCATTTCACTTCTTTGGGCTTTCAGCAATGTTAGATTCGATTGTTCTTCTCCCATCAATCTTTCATAATACGATTCAGAAACAATATATCCCTTTGATTGCTCTTGGGAAATTAAAGATTGAATATGATTTTTTAGAGATTCTACATGGCTTGTATAATAATCAAACTCAGAAGATATATTATCAAATGAATTTTTATATAGTTCTGCTTCTTTTTCTTTTAAGTCTGCTATCGCATCTCTACACTCTATAGCTTTCTCATACCAGTTTTGATAATCTTTTATTTTATTGTTCAAATCTTCATCTGTAATGGTTTCGATGTCAATTTTACCTTCACGAACCTTTTTAGCCCAATCGCCAGATAAGCCAACTGAATTTGCTTGTTTCATATATCTTTCATATCCATCTTGTTGGATATTAATTTCATCAGAAACCAAACCTAATTCTCTTTTAATATCTGCATTACGATAGCCCCATCTACGATACACGTTACCAATTTGGTTATCTAAGGCTGATATTGCTGATTGGATTCTTTTTATCATAATTTCAATCCAATCAAGAGTTTCTTCGAATTTATCTTCTTCTTGTTCAGTCTCTTTTGCAGAATCATTTGAAGAATTAGAATTTGAACTACTAGACTTCCCAGAAGAACTAGATTTTTTAGAGGAATTAGATTCCTTTTTTGCACTTGATTTCGATTTTACTTTTCTGCCAAACCCACCAGAGCCATTTGAGAATGCTGTCCCTTCTGCATAAGCAGAACCACGCTTATTGCCGGACGTAATTTTCCCATACTTCAACAAACTTTCTGTTTGATCGGCATTAAATATAATATCGCCACGCTGATACTTAAAGAACTCAGCCCCATTTTCGCCAATTGTTTGCCAGCGACCATCATGTACTATGATCTCTTTGCCTAATTCTCCACCCAGAGCAACACCAGAATCATTCGTTCCCCAATTTCCTTGCGCATATGCTGTGCCATTTACGTGAGACTTACCTTTTTTAGCAGTAGTTGTAGTAGTTGTAGTCCCAGCAGGAGTTCCACCAACAATTTCAGCATTATAATAAATTGTTCCTGTGAAACTAGGAATGTCAACCCTGTAAACGGCTGTTAAATCTGGGGAATATCTCACTTTTGCGTTTTTATCTTCTGGATTATACGCATCTACTTCGGATGAGTCTACATCAAATTTAGTTACACCATCTTGTTCAGCAGTTGTAGAAGTGTAGCTTTTTACAGCACTTTCATCTACACCGACACTAACCAACTGTTCTTTAGAAATCGAATTGATTGTTTGCTGTACAGTAGCAACATCGTTCGGATTTACCTCAGCGCCAACACTAAGTTTTGTGTTCTGAATGTTTGCTAAAGCTTGTTGGAAATCGGCATCATCAAGCCCTAATTTTGTTTTCATCTCCGTAGGCATACTATTTATTCTTGATGCAATACTTTGTATATTCCCCTCTAAGTCACTTGTATCAATCCCAACAGCAACATCAATTTCATACTCATTGCTATTTTTGAGCATTGTTTTGAGATTTGTCATTTGAATTGAAAGGTCAGAATCATTTAATTGACTTGTATCAATTGCCATAACAACAGGATTTTCCAGTTCCTGCTTACGAGTAATTAGTGCTGATAAAACAGTTTCAGCTTCTTTTGCACCGTCAGCATTGATATTTATAGTGCCGTCGTTATTCTTAAAAGTATCAAATACACTTTGCGCTTCTTTGATCTGCTCATTCACACTATTGATATCTGTTGTGTCTATATCAAAGGTTACACTAGTTTTCCCAAGGGACTTTAGTTTTTCATTTGCACTTTCTAATAAACTGACAGAAGTGTTAAGAGAATCAAGATTAATGTCAAACCCATATGCCGACAATGCCCTCATTAAGATTTGAACTTGTTGAGTAGAAATCTGTAAATTATCCATCTCAGTAAGCATATTAGCAACTTCTTCATCGCCGCCAATACCAAAATCAATGTGATAATTACCATCTTTATCAATGTTTACCCAGTTCTTTCCGAGTTCATCGCTAATAGCCTTTACATCATTTACAAAATTTTCTAAGCCGCTTCTATCATCTGTAAAGAAACGCTGCACTGTAGAAGTGCCTTTCTCATACATTGCTTCTAGGTCAGCTATAGATGCAGTTGCCATATCAGCATTTGTCATCAATTGAACCCAAGAACGGAAATCATCTGTCCCAACACGACCTAAGTCATATTGTTCCTGCATATTCTCAATCCCATTAGAGATTTTAGAGAACATATCATCCTCGTCTGTTGTGGATTGTGCATTTAACCATTCATTATAAGAAGATGTAAGCCCATCATATTCAGCAGCCAACTGTGAAACGGAATCAATCTGTTCACTCAGTTCCTGTAATTGCTTAGAGTACTCAATTGTTTTTGAAGTATCCGTGCAATTTTTCATTGCTTTATACAATCTAGCATACTCTTCAGACATACTTTCGATCTGGCTAGTTAAATCAGTTTTCTTCTGAGTTTTATATTCAGATTCAAGTTCTCTTAAAGCAGATACATTCAAATGGATACCATTTACAGTTCTCTCAAAAAGTTTATTTGGATTATAACCATCGAGACTTCTATATCTAGCTTGTATCTTTTTGATAGAATCTTCACTTAAACCAGTAGCAGTTACAGATTCATTGACAGCAGTTTTATAATTTTCTATCCCTTGTGTTTCTTTTGATATGTCAAATGGTGTATCATTGATAGCTTGAATAGCCTTTTGTAGTTCAAGCATTGCTTGTCCAGCAACAGTAGATTCCCCACCTAATTCTTCTATTTGACTTTGGAAACTATCATCTAACCCAGATTTCATATCGTCAATAAGATTTTCAAGGCTGTCTCGTAAAGCATCTGTATCATTGATATATGGGGCTAATTGCGGATAATTCATAGCCAGGTTAGCTAGATCGGAGTCAGATAATTCTCCTAAATCTAATTTATCTAAGCTATCTTGTAGAGAAGTAATTGAATCTATACTATTTTCAATCTGACTTCTGAAATTACCATCATCAGAATTGCTCATAACATCATAGAACTTAGAAAGAGATTCCGATGTAGTTTCACCAGTTTCTTTTAAGCGATTCAGCTCTTCTTCCCATTTTGTCAAATCCCATAAAGAAGTATCATCAGTTTCTGCACTAATTTTGTAAACAAGCTGTTTGTCCCCAGCAGATAAAGAATCAAACCAACTTAAAGAAGAATCTCCTTGTTCTTTGAAACTATCTCTTAATGCTTTTATTTGCGTATCTGTTGCTTTAGTAACTTTGTTAAAATCATTTGCGATATTTGTAGCAAATTTATCCCCAAATTCACTTGATGCTATTACCCGAAGCTGATTCTGTAATGCTTCCATGCCATTTGCCGAACTATTGATATAGTTAAGCATTTTCTCATAATCTTCTTTTGTAGTAGGAATACCATTTTCGGACTCAAATTCAATTTTCTTTTGATTATATAAAGCTTTTGTATATGATTCAACATCATTTTTTAATCTTGTTATTTCTTCATCGATTTCTTTATATTCATCAGACTCGATTTCGCCTTTTTTAGTCAACTCATCTTTTGCTTCTATTAAAGAATAATAATAATCTGCAATTTTTGTCGCACTTTTTTTGCCACTTATATCTAAAGTATAAATACTCATTCCATTTGGAGAATTTTGAGTTGTCCCCATGTATTTTTTACCAACATAAAGATTTTTAATAATATCAGTAGATTTATCTTGATTCGCAATTGATGATAATTGAATACCTTCTTGTGGGTTAAAAAAAGTGCCGTCAAAAGTATCTTTTAATGTGTCTTTTGCAGATTTTGTTGCTTGTTCCAATTTAACTAATGATTCTTTTAATGTAGCTTTAGTGCTATTTTCTATACTTTTTGTATATTCATCAGCACTACTTTTCGCATTATCAAATGCAGAAACTTGTAACCCAAGAGCAGAATTTGTGGAGTTTATTGTATTTTCAAGAGTTTTGTTAGCTTCACTTGCTTGCTTAGTCCCAGCATATTTTTGTGCAGCAATATATGAATCTTCTAATTGCTTTACATTTTCAGAAGTTGTTTTCCCAAATTCAATAGCACTTTCTCTTGCATCTTTTTCTGCTTGTGTCTTTTTCTGAATTGCACTAATAAAACCATTTATTGCATAACTTATACCAGCCATTAAAATAGCATTTAGTGCCGCTGTTGCAACATTAAGTGCAATTGTACCAGCTTTAGCTAACGCAAGAGAACCATAGTATTTAACCATGCTTGCATTAGCACCATTTAACCCAGACAAGTATTTTCCGAGTGAAGAATTTCCTTCTCCAACAGCAGATACAAAATCTTTTTGTGACAAGCCTGTTTGCCTACATCCACTATTATATTCTTTAATAATACTAGATACGCTTCTAAAATTTTTCTCAGATGCTTTCATCGCTACTTGTGACGAAACCATATTCTTAGAAAATGTCTCAGAAGATAATGCTCCATCTGCAATAGATTTCGCATATTCTTTAGCACTATTACTTGCACTCGCTAAACAAGATTCAAAAGCCTGACTTCTGCCTTGCCCATTCGCTATAGCCTCATTAAAACTATTTATTGCCGAAATATCAGAATTCAAACTAGCTGAGAAAGAATCTGTTATAATACCCTTTTCTTTGTTCCCAAAAGAACCAGTAAAAAGAGATTTCAGAGAATCCCGTTTTACTAAACCTTTATCCCCAATTGCCGAAAATGCAGCCGTAACAGCACCAACTAAAGTCGGCAATGCTCCAACTTTTTTAATAATAACGTCTAACGCACTACCAAGCTTAATGATAATATCTAATGCTTGCTTTAGACTGTCAGAATCGAGAAAGTCCATAGAAATAGATTGCCCAGTTGCTTTCAACTGATTGATCTTTGCTTCTATAGAATTCAAAGCTTTGTTCATTTCTTTTTCAGCAGAACCAGCAGACTGATTCGCAGATACATCAAAAGCTTCTCTTGCTTTATCCCAGTTTTGCATCAAGGCAGCAAATACGTTTGCTCTATTCTTGCCAGCCAAGGTATCTGTTAACTCAGCTTGTTGTAAAGAAGATAAACTACCCCATTTTTCAGAAAGTTCATCTAAAATCTTATATGTAGACTTTAATTCGCCGTTCGTATCTGTAATGCTAATCCCAGCAGTTTCTTTCATCTTTTTGTTTAGAGCGTCAGTAGACTCAGCGACATTATCTGTTTCTTCGCCCAATTTTTCTAATTCGTCTTTATTCCCGATAAGACGAAGTGCTATGGTTTTCATACCATTGCCGACTTGTTCTGGGTCTTGTATGATTTCGTTTGCAGATGCAATCATCGCAATACTTTCATCTATATCATTCCCGGCTGTTTTTAATGCAGACGCAGATCGTTGCATTGCATCACCAATGCCACCACTGGAGATTGCAAAGCGATTTCCACCTTTTGTTACTCTCTTTTATTTATGTCTAATAAATAAAAGAGGGGTAGGTCATTTCTGCCTACCTCTGCAATTTTATTCAACTATACTTAGTTGCTGGATTATATTTGCAGAGCGGACTATATATTCATCCTAAATAAAATAGGAGAGCAACTTCAATAAATTATGTTACCATAATAAATCCTGTAGTCTCTACGCATTTTACAATATTATTTAGTATAGAGTATGGGGATTACTCTATACCTTTGTCTTTTATTAAATGTTTATATACATTTGAATTTAATTCTTGATATGCTTTTATAATTTCATTATTTAATACCAATTTATCATCTTCCATATGATAATTAAATGAATTATAATTTTTTAAGCTTCCATTATTCCCTATATATTCTAATATTAATTTCTCACATAAATTAATATTATTATTTATATCATTTTCCCAAATATATAATATCTCTTTATTAAGATGATTTTTTATATAACTATGCTTTTGCTTATCATGTAATAATGTCCTGCTTTGAATTTTATTTATCATGTATTTATCTTTGTTATATTTTAACGGAGAGGAATGCCAATAATCGCCCATAACTTCAATAAACAGTTCGTACTCAGTCAGATAATTATCAAACGAGAAATATTTAACAACATATTCTCTGCTATAATGTATACTGTTTTTATCTAATACCTGGTTTATTTTTAGTTGTATCCCACTATTAAATCTACTAGAATTTCTTGAATTTTCAAAAGCAATTTTTCTCATTTTTTCTTTGATTTCTGGAGTGTATTTAATTCCCATTGTTGGAGATTTTTCGCCAATATAATATTTGCTTCTATACTCCCAATAACATTCTTGAGAACAAAAATTATGATTATCACCAAATTTATTTATTTTATTATAATTATATGGTATCACATATATATCCTTATTGCAATTTGTACATCTTGCACAAATTCTTTTGTAAAAAGCATTATCTTTTCCAGTTTTAATTGTTTTTGCCCTATACGCATGATAGCAATTATTTGAACAAAACACATGTTTGTTTTTCAAATATACATTAACTGGTTTTTCTACTTCTTTATTACAAAAATCGCATTTTGCTTTGACCATATATTTCTTGTTCCCAATATGCAACACGTTTAAGATATGTATTATATCATTTAATGGTATATTTAATTGATTTTCCAATTCGTTTATATATAAAGACTTCTCAAATATTATATATTCTAAAATGTATTTGATTTGATATTCTTCGTATCCTTTAATATTTGGGGCTCCTTTGTGTCTAAATATCCAATCACAAAAATTGCATCTTTCTACAGTCCCATCTGAATGTAAATATCTATAACATACATTTTTTACATCAATAATTCTATGACAGCTTTTGCAATACACAGTTTTATTGCTAAAATCCTTAAATTTATTTTTTGTCATTATAACATCACCTGCACGCATTATCTATTTTTATATCTTAAATAAAAATAGAAGTCTAATGCTTCTTTCAAATTACTTGTTTTTTCAAATAACCAATATTCCTTATTATTTTCAAAACCATATTCTCTATCAAAACCTAGAGAATATAAGTATTTAGACAATCTTTTATTATTTACTCTATATTTGTTATTCATATAAATATATCCCCATATATTTTTTAATATTGTAATCTTTGCTCGGTCTGCGCTGTCCCCAGCCTTTGACCGATATAGTTGCTATCAATCTTTTTTAAGAAAGCTAATATGTTACCATATTAGGAGGCAAGTATGTCTACCTCGTTGTATTTGTCAACGATACTTATTGCATTATCAGCTTCTATCCCAAAAGCTTTCATCGTAGAAATAACACTTTGCGTTGCATCATCTACAGAAGAAATTTCATCACCTACAGTAGCATAAATATTTGCTACCTTAGCCAAATTCTGCGAGTCATCAAAAGAATATCCCAGTCTCGCAAAATCACCAGTAGACGTTACAAACCCATCTACTGTCGCTCCAATCTCTTTTGCACTCTTAGATGCACTTCCTAAAAAATTATCATAAGAAGAGTCAGTTTCGTCAGTGACTTTTTTTAATTCTGTCATTGCAGAATCAATGCTTTTTACTTGGTCAAACATTGATTTTACAACTTGTATAGAACTACCCATTAAAGTCGCAGCAGAATAATAAGAACTCAATTCTTTTGCTTTTGTTTTTAGATCACTGAAGAATGATGTTGTTTTTAACCCTGCTTTTTCAGCCTCTGCATCTAATTCCTTAAACTCCTGTTGAATTCCTTTCAATTGGATTCCGTCACAAGAACGGAGTCTTTCTTTTAGTTCGTCTATCTTCGAACCAAAAACATCGGCAGCTTTCGAATTTGTTTGCAACCAAGCGTCCATTTTCAAAGAAAACATCTGTTTTTGAGAAGCTAATCCCTGCATGGATGATGCCTGTCGATCGACATTCGCTGCTTGCTTTAATTGATTTTGCGTCTGTTCGACTTGTTCTTTATATTTCTTCCAGTGATCTATCGCTTTATCAATATCACCAGAATCAAAGGCGCTTTTCATGCCAGACAGAGATTGTTTTGCCCCATCTAAGCTAGTTACAAGTTTTTTCCCTTCGTCACTTAATTTTACATATTTTGTAGTTAAGTTAGAAAGTTGAGAATCGAATTCTCCAAATCCAGTATTTGTGCCGATAGCAGTTTTTAGATCGGCAATTCTTTGAGAAAATCTTTCAACTTTTACATCTGCTTTTTCAGCCTCTAATGCAAGGTTCCCAAGTTGAGTCTCAGAAAAACCGCCTTCAAATTCAGCTTTTAAGTTCTTATAATTTTCTTTTAATTTTTCGAGTCTTGCATTTACAGAATTTAATTCATTTTCACTGCCGCCCTTAAATGACAGCCTTAGAGAATCGACTTGCAATCTCCCTATTTCGGCAAGATTCTGTTTCATCTCTTTATATGCAAGATTTATTCTTTCAATATTACTAGAATCTGCCCCAGGGATATTTGATTTTATTCTGTTGTTGCTGTTTACTGATATTGACGAAACGCTAGGATTTATTGTTATCTTTTGATTTGAAGAAAGATTTTTTATTTGTGATTTAATATTAGATATCTGTTTCTGGACATCGCTAGTGTCTAATTTGATCTTTATTGGGTCAACTTTTATATTTTTTAATTTTGAACTTATGCTATTTAGACTAGATTCATCAAGTTCTGTGCCTAATAGAATTTTGAATTCATCCAATATATATCCCTACTTTCAAAATACATTTGCAGTATAAAGATATATACTGCAAACATTTATTCTTTTACATTATTTTCTTTTCGTATGTCATCTATTTCGTTTTGTATTAGTTCCGTTTCTAATGCAGCACGAAGCTTTTCTAAACCTTTCCATTTCATATCTTTTGCAGTTGTGTCATTATAGATATCGACAAGCTGATCGGAACTCCAATTCTGCATTTCTTGTACTAATTGTTTTTCTACGCCAATAGACATCAAATAAGAAACCCAAAAATGGCGTATCGAGTGTGCGTATAAATGTTTGTTAAGAACAGTATCCCATTTTTCCATCCATGATTTTATTGTCCCAACAGTAGCAGGCGTTCCATCATTTTTGATAAAGATGCTATTATGTTCTTGATTATTCTTTCGTATAATTTCTTCTCTTATTGGGAGATATGCCTTATAATAGGGGAGAAACATATCTTTGATAATATATCTCACGATACTTTTCCCATGAATTCCACGCCCTTTTACTTGCATTGATTTTGTAGTTTCCAAAAACAATCCCTCAAAAGCTACTGAATTCTCATCAATCATGTCTGTCGTAAAACGAACTAATTCGCTTAATCTTGCACCGCTTGCCATCATCAAAGCCAATAAACACTGTTCGTTGGGCTTATTTTTCTCCCCAAGCCATTTCATAAGAATATCAAGTTCTTCTTTTTTGAAGATAGATTTTTCTCTAACCGTTTGCTTTGGCAATTTTTCTATCTTTTTTACGTTGTTCCTAAAATTAGGATATTTTTCATCTAAATACATTTCGATAAAATTAGAAAGACTACTCAAAGAAGAGTGCATCTGCGCAAAACGATTTGCAGACCATTTTAGATCAGTTACACAATAATCAAAAAAATCTAAAAACGTATATTTTTTGATATCTACAAAAGATTCATTATCAGCATACAATACGACCCAACATAAGAAAATCTGAAAATTAGACTGATACACCTTTACTGATTTTGGCGATCTCTTAGTAGCAAAATTTTTTAGAAATCTGTCTACAATCTTTTGACTTTCTGGGTTTATCTGTGCGATCAATTCTGGTGAGGTTATCTTTTTTCGAAAGGTTTTTCTTCCATTACTCATATTATCACCACCTTTATCTTATCGGTATTCCAGCAGAAATAAGAGAATCTTTAAGTACTTTTATTGCCTCTTGGTTTAATTTAGCAATTGCTTCTAAACAAATCCCATTGCCGCCAGCAGGGGAGTATCCGCCGTGAGGAGAACCAGATGTCATAGTAACATTAAGAACTGTTTCAGCTGACCATCCATGATTGGGATACTCTTTTCCGTCTACCATTTTCATATAATAATCCAAACGGCTCGCATCAAAATATACAGTTGCTGTTACACTATTCCCGATTATTTGAATATCAGACTTTATAAGAGACTGATATAATTGATAAGTACGTTCATATTGGACAGGTGAGTATCCAGCATAAAACTCTTTCACAAATGTATTAACTATCTGATACACTTTCGATTGCGCTTGAATCATAGCTGATTCACTTTTCTTTAGAATATATGATTTTAATTCTTTTGTACTCTTAAATGTCATTGTTATTCTTTATTATCTGAATGGATTTCCTTATAAGCATCAGAATTCATATAAGACTCTACAATAGAATCAGATGTAATTCCGTTTGCATTCTCACTGAACGCTTTTGCAAAAGACATAATTTCATCAATATCCACAGATTCTACCTGCCCAATAATCTTTTGGATTAACTTTTCTAAAGACTTCTCAATTGAATAAGTATGCACACCTGTTCGATACTCTATATTGTCATTTACGACTGATTCAAGTTTCTCAATAAATCCATTAACGCAATTATCCTTTACAGTTTTTACAATATCTGTACTATCTAAAAAGGATTCAATAGCATCGATTTCATTCTCCGATTCATCAATCTCAATAGTATCAACATCTGTCATAAATTTTACAATTGCATAGTCAAATACGATATTCTTCAAATGAGAATAATAGCTATCTAAGATAATAGACTCTGCTACAAAGTTTACAAATTCGCAAATCCTGCTTGCAGTTAAACTTGTACGAAAATTAAAATCTTTTTCTTGTCCATCCATAAAATAAGTAGATTTCATAATGTTATTCATAAACTAACCTCTTTCTTTAATTTATTTTATACTCTCTTATGTACCTATCAGCTAGTACATCAAACGTATTACTTAAATTCCATCTATAACGAGTCCTTTTTATTTCGCCATGTATTTTTACAGCACCATTATTTATAAGATCGATTTCATTAAACGATTTCTTATCCAATTTATTTATCATACCAACAAACTGCTTTATATAAATAGAATAAGTCCTCTGCATTTTGTTTTCCTCATCTCTAAAATTCAAAATGAAACACGGTATCACATAATCAATCGTTGAATATTTTAATAGCCCATCTATTTGATGCCACTTAATCATTTTTGACGTATCTTTTTCATTTTCGCTCTCAAAAGACATCGACTTAAATTTTGTAGACTTTAATTCCATAGGGAATAAAATTCTTGTTTTACTATCAAATACAATGAAATCACATGGGTTCTTTACAGAAAAAGACGTATCATCTCTTTTTGTAAAACTTTGTGGCTGGTCTGGGATTCGTATAATTAAGCACCTTGATCTGTCAACTGATTTTTTTATATCTTCCTCAAATATTTTCCCTGTATTTTTCATGACACGTCCCTTTTGCAAGAAAGCCATCTCTCTCGAAATTTTTCATGTGTTTCTTTCGTAAAAGCGAACACAAGTTTACCATCACTCCCAGTGAAAATATCAACTGGCAAAGCTCCCCAGTGAATATACTTTGAAATTTGATAAATATTCCGAAAGAATACGCAATCCTCAACGACATATTCTTTATTTGTAATTTCTGACTTTTCTGTCATATCTCAAATCCTCTCTATATAGTAAAAAACGGGAAATATGAAACTATTAAATTCATGTAGTAACATACCTCCCATTTTACTAAAATTTATACTTCGATTTTATTTTCTTTCTTTTCTACTTTGCGATTTTCGTTAGAAATTACAGTATCAGATTCAATTGCAGAACTTTGTTTTTTATCTTCTTTAAGGATTTCATCAATCTGTGCTTTTACAGTAGGGCGGAAAGAAGAATAGTTTTTAAGGTCTAATTTCTTAAACTTCCCCCTCATTTCAGCTTTCGTATATACACCGTTTGAATATCCTCTTAGAATCTGAAACAGCTTAAAATGCTCTGACGTATCTGTATGTAGTTTCCATGGTTCAGCATTCATCTTGCTTTTGCAGGCTAAGCATAGATAATAGCCTTTTCCGCAAATCGCACAAGTGCTATTGTTTTTCTCAGCCATATTTTAACCTTTCTTACTCAGCAACAACGATCTCAAACAGTTCGTCATTTGTCTCATCGCAGTAATCCTTCATCATAGTGAGTTCAAATGCGTGCTTACCAGTAGAAGTAAGTGCAAGTTCAATAGATTCAGGGTTTAATTTTGCCTTCGGGCAAATAACTTTACCGGAATAAACCTTATTCTCATTGCACTTGTCTTTGAAATAAGCGTAAATCACTACCATTGCAGCAGACGGGAAGTCACTTGCGTTGTTTACAACACGGACTGCATTCTCAGCTTCGGTCTTGTATTCAACATAGAATTTCCCAGTAGTGTTACCAGTTGGCAGAGTGATGGTCTTATTATCCTCATCAATCTTAAAATCTGTAGTATTTGCAGTAGTACCCTGTTTGAAACTCTTTGCTACTTCACCGGACTCCAGAGAATAGATATACTTGACAGAATCCGCAATTGCCGCCTTAGAAAGTACGATTTTCCCAGCGTTTGCTTCAAGAATCTCATACTCATAGTTCGTAATCTTTGCAGTAGTACTTGCCACTTCTTTCTTAGAACCGAACTGTGCAGCAGCCAGATCAATAGAAAGCAGAGAATTTGTTGCAGAGAAAGTTGCCTTTTTCGCACGATACAGAGTAGTAATTACAGAACCAAGGGCATCTGTAACTTCCTCGCTTTCAGCGGTGCAATTTAGAGTGGGGTCTTCTATCGAAGTCAATCTAAATAGCAGCTCACCAGTTTCCAAATCAGAAAAACTCATTGATCTTACACGATCAAGGATAAGTTCATTTTTATTAAATGCCATATAATTTTTCCTCCAATTTTATATTTGTTATAAAATAGAAAAGTGGGCTAGTTTAGTTCACCAGCCCACTCTAACCTATTTCGATCAATTCCTTTAAGACTTGCAAAGCCAGAATATGCGCCTTGCAACAATAATTCACAATCTTGTATTTTGCCAACACGTTTTATGTTGTCTAAAAACATTCCAATTTTCATATCCCATATTTTATCATCACCACATTGCCCACATTTTACAGTCAAAGCAGAAATCAAAGGAGTTAAAACACTTTTATATGGTTTGCTAGAAGATGCAAGTGCTTCATCTCTTGCGTCCTCAATCAAATCCATTTTAGTTCGCTCATTTGCAGGTACTTCGTTATTCCGTTTCAACCCATGTATTTTCCGAATAGCCTGTACTATTTTTTGATATACAACTCTATCAATACGGATATCATCCTCGTTTGAATATAAGATTATTTCTTCCGTATCCTTAATTACATATCTTTCAAAGTTACATAGATCTATTGGTTCACCATTTGACTTCTTTAGAATAAGTTTCAATGGGTTTACAGAAAAATCCGCAATTTCCTCTTCTGTTAAATTAGATAATGTTTCACTATACTTGTCCTTTTCTAATAACATATTTTCATACATTTTTTTCTTACTCGATACAAGCATAAAAATCAATTTAACAAATAAGTCGTAATCCTCAATTTCCGTATAATCAATTCCGCTATCCCATAATTGCCACTTCATGTCTGCACCAACAGCAGTTAAATTGTAGACAGCACTAAAATACTTACGTTCACTAAACTCTTGTATTTCACCCAATGTGGGCTGAGACACCATAATCTTATTGCTTACAGGAATATCTACACCCCTGTAAACACTCAAATCATCAATATCAAAAGTCATAACTCTACTAATCCTCTATATCACATAAAGAATCATTAAAGTCAAGTCCTTGAAATACAAGTTTTCGATAAACATAATCTGCCTGATAAGAACCTTCAATATTACTTATCAAGGCTAATTTCCCTATTCCAAAATCACTTCTTCCATTCAATAAAATATCAATTAACTTTGATATATAGTCATTTCTGTTTTCTGTGACCTTGGGTATATTGTCAACAATCATATGAGAAACATGAGATATAATCCATATTTCAACTTGTGGCTGAATCAAAATTTTACTTTCGAAATTATACGATTGCGGTAAATGTATTTGAACTGTGAGGAACGTCATTACATCATTGATTGTATTTGGGTTTTGATGATAATCGAATATACGTTTGCCTATTAAATCTTGTGGTTTTTTTAATTCTTTATAATCAATTGCGTCAATAATTTCTTTGTTTTTTATAAATTCTCTGATAATCTTATTTTTTGCTTTCCCAATGAAAGAACTGTTTGCCATTATAATAACGACTCTACGGAAATAATAATTGAAGATCGATTATTTCCATTCATGTCCGAAAGAATCAATCTAAAATCTTCGTCAATGTAATCATCATTATCTATAGATATACTTATACTATTTCCACTTTCTTTTATGATAAGAGCATCAAGGAAACCACAAACAACTTCCCATTTGCACTTTATATTTGAAATTTCTTTTTTTTGATTATCATAGAACCTGCCAACAAACACTTGTTCGTCTCCACCAGAAGTAATTATATTTGTATCATACTCTATTACAGATTTTAAGACATAATTCCCACCAGAATTATCCTTCTGAAAGGAGCTAGTATCTTTGTAGTCGCAAATATCTAAATCCGGTCTGTCCGTGTCGCTGTTTTTTTCGCTTTCTAATAAGGTAATTCTTACAATTCCTTTGTCCCCAAAATTATAACTAGTCGTATCGTTTTGTGTAACGATATAACTAGTTGGGGAATTATAATTTTTGTCTAAGAAAAACCTCTTAGGCGTATTTAGAGAAACTGTATTTTCATCATATGGGAGTATAATTAAATGCTGCGAAGAACCGATTGTGAATTGCCTATTTGATTGTTCTCCGCTATTATATTGTGTAGCATTCGTATCATAACAAGGATATTCTAAGATATCCCCATTTTCATTTTGCCATTTAAGTAACCAGTTACATAACGTAAATTTTCCATGCCAATGAATCCCGTTTAAGTCAAAAGCTTCTGTGCAAATTAAATACTTGTCTTTTCCAGAATCATAAATCACATCTCCAACTTGTATCGGAATATTATATAATGTCTGAAATTTTACAGTTACACCATTTGCAGCAGAGTACGTTCTTTTATATAACCGTATCTCTATTGGTGCATCATTAAGATATTTTTCTTTCCCAATTTTACCAAGAGACCATATATAAATCCCTGGTGTATAAGAAGAATCGTCTGCAAATGTAACATCAAGTAATTCACGACTACTTTTGATATTTTCATTACGAAGATTGCCACCAGCCTGCTTCATTTTAGCATTAAAACGATCTAAACATCTCACCGACCACACCTCACATTACCTTTACGCAAATGTAAAGAGTTGCCTAGTAAAGATGGTGCATCATCTTTTGCAGTCATCCACGCATATCTTGATAATAATGTTTCATTCTCAGAAATGTATTTTGTTTTCATATCCAACAGTTTGTCAAGCATATTTGCAGGTGAGTACGAATTAAAATCAGAAGAACTCAAACTAACTTTTAACAAAGAAGGGGTTCTAATGTATTTTGAACTCAGAAACTCTAAAAGCATATAGTTGCTTATAATTTCGATTTCCGTATCATCTAAATCACAATTAAACTGCTCTAAAACATCATCTCTGTCACTTAAATCTTTTACACATACATGGAAAAAAGAGATGGCTGGGACAAAAAAATCGTGTAAAAGTTCCTTTACTTCATCTTCTGTCATAATAGGAATATCATAATCACGAAATTTTGGCAAAAGGTTACTGTATATTTTTTCGTATGATGTTGCCATACATACACCGCCTTTTAGATTGTAGACAATAGCTCCATACCAAGAGTATTGTCAATATATTTAATTATATTGATGTCAGTCATTTTGCCATCGTCAACCATGGCACGAATATTTCCATAAATAGTGTTTCTCAAACCAGAAGGCGTATCAAGAATCTTATTGCAAACATCAGCAATCTTATCTCGTGTATAATTTCTTGAATCCATTAAATAATCATAAGAATCATATAAATTCTGCAAAGAGAAATGAGATACAACTCGTTCATCTAATGGCTTCAAAACAAGATTGCGAAAATAGCCTTTATGACTTCTCCACATATCCTTTAATACACTAAATGCCATATACTCTATATGTCCAACGGATTCCCAGATGTACATATCTCCTGTTTTTTTATCCTCATAACTAACATTGGGGATAAGTGAAACTACTTCAATTTCATCGGAATCATTCAGTTTTGCTTCTGCTGCCTTTTTTGTATTTACAGCACTCACGGATTCCTTTACAGCAATATCATCATTAACTGTTGCATCATTTTTTTTAACTCTACCAGCCATTCTCTAATCCTACCTTTCCATTTATTCTTTTATTTTATCAGGTTAAAGTAAATACACCAGCATAAGGAGATAGTACCAGCCCAATACCCATTGCAGTCTGAACTTGAATATCTACACTCATGTCATTATATTTCTTACCTGTGGTATCGATATCAGAACGAGTGTCACCAATAAACTCTAGCTTAATCGGCTTTGTATCGCCACCCATGATAAACAGTTTAGTATCATCCAGAGCTAGATCAAATGTACCGGACTTCAGTGTTTGAGGAATAATCATAAGCTTGTTGCCTTCCCAATCACCAATAGAACCAGTCATAGCTTTTGCTTCTTTCTGAGAGTTTGCGAACATCTTATCCGGAATAATACCAGCAAGCTTACGCAGTGCGCCCTTAGTACCAGCAATCGTTAGAGAATCATAACCACCAGCAGCAGCGACCTTATCGCATAATTCACCTACAGCAGACTCACTGTTACCAGTTGCGGAAAAATCAGCCGGGAAAGCGTTTGCAACATTGTTAAACTGTGCATAAATACGATCTTGAATATACTTATTTGTAGACTTATAAATCTTATCAGTAATCTTATCCATAGAAGTAATACCCAGTAAGAAACGCTCTAAGTCCTCATAGCAGTGAATATAGAACCATTCCTTTGGCAGGGTAATTTCGTCCCCAAGGTCAAGAGCCTGGCGGTTAGTATCCCAATGATTTCCGGCAAAAGATGCTACAGACAGCAAGCCTCCCTCTGAATAGAACGCAGTAGTATCACCTAAAGCACGATTCTTCACTTCAACAAAAGCGTCCATAAAAGGAGAGGAAAGTACATTCTCGCCAATGGCAACATTAACAATTTCCTCAATAATTTCAAACATAACAATGTTATTCCGACGATATGCCTGATATAAAGTTGCACCATGCAGAATATCATTCTTGATCTTATCTCTTAGATAGTCCTCTAAGTCTTTCTTAGAAACCTTTTCAGAATCTACGTGCATCGCAAACTCGTTTCTGGAAAGATCAAGGGCTAAATCATAAATTTTGTTTTCATCAGCACTAAATGTATTTTTAATCTTCATTAAACATCATCCTCCTTAAAATTAAGACAGAATGGTTACTTTTGCTTCATAAACAACAGCAGAATAACCATATGTACGTGCAGTAGTAGATAGAGTAGCGCCAGAAGTACGTGTGCGCATAACTTTTGCTTCAAACTGTGGGGTAGAAGAACTAGTCTTTGCAGTAGTACTAGCAGCTACTAGCTTACCAGTAGAATCAACCGTCAGAAATGCGTCTTTCTTCATCTCGCTTTGTGTAGCCGTTGTAACGCCCTCAACAGTAATCCCAAATTCGTCATTTAATGCTAATTCACGAACACAGAACTTTACACCAGCAGGGACAATATACTTATCTCTACGCTGATTCGGAATCTTACAAGTGTCATAATCCCAAGCCGGATTGTCAACAACAACAAGTGTTGCCCCAGCTTTTGTACCGGGATGGAAAGTGTAAGTAACGTCCTCACCTGTAGCTAACTCCTCAATATAACCAAATGTACCATTCTCTACGTCAGTGGATGAAACAGCATCAAAAATTCTCTTTGCACCACGAGTAGAAAGCATATTAACAGACTCAAATCTTGTATACTTTGCCATGTTATCAATTCTCCTTTTATTTTCTATTTACTGGGATATTCCCATATTTTGTTTCTGCATAATTATGAGTGTCACTGCCATCATTGTCATCTAAAATCTGAGCAGAAAACTTTCCATCTTTTTTAGCAGATTGATTAGAACCTAATGTCTTTTCGGCATACATAATTGCACATTCACTTGCAATTTCCTTTGCCGATAATTCATCTTTCTTTGCTTTTAATTCTGCAAACTTGTCTACGTCACTTAGGAAAGCTTCATATCTTGAAAATTCAGATTCTTTTGCAGCATCAGACTCTGCTTTTTCTCTTTCTTTTTCTTTTTCTACAAGAACTTCGTATTTCGGCTTAATATCATTCAGTTCAGATTCAACTTTACTGAATTTTTCTAAAACATCATTCTTTTCGTTCTCAACTGCATCCAGGTTTTCCTTGGCAGTCTTTTGTATTTCTTTGATATACTCGCCAAAACTAAATGCACCTGTTAATACAGATGCGTCCTCTTTATCTTCATAATTTGCATAGCAAATCTTTTTTCTTGTAGCAGAAGTGAAATCAATGACAGGTTTATCATTATCGACAGTATATTTTAGACCATAATAATTATAGTTATCTTTTGCATCAGCTACGATAACTTCTTCATCTTGAATATCTACTGCTCTATATCGATATATATTCCAGCCCCATTCATCTTCGAATTGCTCATAATTACGCACGATATTAGCAACATCCTTAAATAAAGACATCATAGTCTGTGTGTATTTTTCTTTTGACATTTTAGAGTCACTCACATCCTTTGTTTTATTTTTTTCTACAATCTTAGAAAATAAATTGTATTTATCCTTCAATTCCTTTTGAATCTCTTGCATAAAAGTGTTTATAGTAAAATCCTTTTGAGAGTCTGCTACAGATATGTTTGCACCAGACATCGCAGGAATCTTATCATCGCCCAAAATACAACATCCATCAAACCTGAATTTAGAAAAATGAAATACCCCATTTTCATCTTCTTCACCTTCAATAGATGAAATTTCAAGTTCCATAGACTGCGGTTTTTCACCGTCTCGATTTACAATAAATGTACTATCGTCAAACTTCGTCCATAACAAAGCATCTACTTGTAAAAACAGTCTTTCTATTCCATCTGGACACATTTTATTAACCCATCTTGGATTGCACGATTCCGGAATAACACCATAAGCATGACCTAGATACTTTTCTTCAATACCATTATCAGTTTTCGTTATAACACTTTCGTGACCAGCAAAATCTTTTTCATTCTCATTGCATTTGATAAAACCTAAAACAGGTGTATTTTTGATGGAATCAATATTTTCATCTACAACCCTTTTTTCAAAACTACTTTTGTTTAGATTTACGCCTGTGTGCATAACATCAATTGTGACATTTAAGAATCTAGTATCTTCATCTATAATTTCATTTTGTACTTCAAATGTAGAAATAAGTCTTGATTTATCCAAAATCCATTTTCACCACCTTCCACAGCAATATTATATTAAAACAAACTCCGTTCTCTATTTTTTTCATATTCTTCGAGTTTGTATCTTAATAATTCACATTCTTCAAAAACAAAAACATTTCCTGTTTTCGCTCTCAAAATTGTTAGAAGTGGGACACCGGATTTTACTAAATATCTAGCAAGTTTCTCAATTCTACAACGAAATTCCTTTTTCCCATTCATCTATCTCATCCTCACTTATCTATCAATATTAGAATCTGCATCGGCAGTAATTTCGCCGGATACGTCTAATGTTTCGCCTTTGCTTTCGTTTGTTGGTCTGCCGACATCGCCAGAAGTGCCGCCATTATAAGAGGATGAAAGGGGAATAAGCTTATTATGAAAATCGAAAATCTCATTTTGAACTATATACGAGCCTAATATTTTTGCTGGGGTCATATCGATCGTAGAAAGCCATCTATCAATAACTGGCGCTCCCAATGTACAAGCTTCTTTGTATCTCTTTGAAACAGTATCCTTATTCAATGTTGTAATATCGATTAAATAGAACACAAATTTATAAACTGCCTTGTTATAGTTCTTAGACTTAATAAAACGATTTACCCATCTTTCAAATTGACGATATAAAGAATATATAAATCCAGAATCATTTTCGATTGAGAATGTTACTGCCGTTCCGCTTGAACTTCCGTTATACAATTCTTTTGTGACACCAGAAGAATTGTATATTTCATCTACAGCATCAGAAACATTGTTTCTGGTATTAGAACTATTCTTAAAACTTATCGCATTACCATCTGAACCAAGAGTATATAATAAACCAATATCATCACCAATGCTTTGCTTATTGATGTCAGCAAATATCGACAATGTTTTTGGTGTCAGCAACGGTTTATCTACGTTATTTTCGTCAATAGGCACTTTCATCATGATAGCTTTATAGTTATCTGTAGTAGCAGATTGTAGCTTTAACTTTTTATATAAATCCAGATCGAGGATATCTCTTACAAGACCTACTAAAAATGGGAAAGGATAAGTCCATTGACTATTCAATTTAATACAAATCTGCTTATCCTCTGGTGGGCAATACCATGAACCACCTTTATCTTTTTGAAAATCCAAATATGCTTGCCGAACATAGTCTGGGTACGATAACAGCTTATTTGGCTGAATTTTCGCAAGATTTATTGCAAAATTGTATAACCCATCTTGAACCTCGTATAATCGTACAAGACGAAAATCAAGATGTTGAATAAAGAAGTCAGACTCATTTTCGCCTTCGTAAACTAAACCACAATATATATCTTGATAGGGGATATACTTCATAATCTTTGAAAATTCATGTTTTAAGTTCATTGCATCTAATTTTGAAGCAAGAGCAGAATAGCTTTTCTTCAACGTATCCATTCTTGCAGTAGCTTTTACATCCACAACATCTATCCCATAGCAAAACATCGCCATATTAGAAAACAACATATTCAATCTGTAATAGTGAGGGGATATGTGCATTAACTTCGTAGAAATATCAAGAATCATCTCCCAACGATGTTTTGGGTCTTGCAATGCAAAACCGATGTCTTTAATATCTATCCCAAATAAGCAATGATCGCTTAACAACTTTGAATTATTGCAGATGTCATTCAAAAAAAGCCGTTTGAAAGAAGAATAATCTAAGTTACTAGGATTCCCAGATTGAACAGCCTTTTCAAATTTGCTTTCATCAGATTCCATTTGCTTTTTTGTATATACTGGGATATATTTGCTTTTCTTTTTCATAATTCATCCTCCTTCCTTAATATAATTTTGCTTTATGACTCATTTTAGCCAACGCAGCAGCATAAACCATAGCGTCAAATTCATCTTCTTCATCATCAAGTTTTGATTCTAATTGCGTCATCACATAATAATTATAAGCCAATGAACTATATCTATCTTTACGCATACCACTTTTTTCTTTTATTCTTATGTTTGTACCTTTTACTTCGTATTGTAAATTTATCAATTCATAAACCAATAAACTTGTCTGTATATATGGCATCTTATACATTAACTGCTCTTCGGGAGTGAGTTTTTCAAAGTTCTTTATTGTGGCTTTCAGTTCTTTTTCCGCCTCTGATTCATTCAACAAGAGATTTATCTTACCTGAAATAAAGGCGTTCCTAAGCATAACACAAATATCATTATTAAATTGTACGGTACCTTTGATTGACCAAATAACCTTTGGTGCATCTGCTACCTTGCATCGCTCTTCCATTGCTTTATTATTACAGCAGGAGAGTGCAGGGTACGTTTCACCAGTCTCTGGGTCTATAATATCTTTAATTAACATATCATAAACGCCAAGCCCTGTTCCGGCAGTATCAATCACAAGATCAGTGCAGTCAAATATACTAAATAACCTACGTATCTTTAGTGCCAGATCATCTGTTGTCATGCCTTCAACATTTTCAAGATACACGATGTTTGCGATATATCGTTTCCCATTCGGTTTTGCTGAGTTAATAATAATAGAACTAGCATCGTTAGAATTCTTATGTTTTGATGCCATCAACGCAATATCAATAGACAATATTCTTCTTTCATCCGGTGCCAGATCAGGCAGTTTAGGTCTCTTAGACATAATCGTTCGATTTGTATAAAATGCCGTTTTTATCTTTCTTCTACGTGATATATCATTGAATGTAAAGAATGAACCATCAGTATCTCGAATAGGTAGGCAGCCCATTTCCATTTGGAACATACGTTCATCAAAATCTTCCTCTGACATTTCATCTTCGATTTCAATTCGCTTTTTCAAGCCTTCTTTAATTGCAATTTGATAGGGTAAAGCACAAACAAAATACCCAGTTCTGCCACCCAACAAATTGAATGTAAATGCCTTAGATTTTTTATATGACCAGTGACTTTCAAACCAACAGGATGACATATAAATCTCAATATTGGTTTCAAGAAGTTCTGGTTTACCTTGATATTCTTTCTTGCTTAAATAAGCTGGCTGTCTAGGCGAACCTAAAAACCTTTTCAATACAGTATCGATCGTGTCTTTGTCTAGCATTCTAAATTCGTCCAATACCAATACATTGGCACGATTGCCTCTGGCATTGTCACCACCTGTAACAACTTTTATCCAAGAACCATTATGAAAATTGATATAAGCCAAATTATAGCCTATTGAAAAGTTTTTTATCTCTCGCCTTAAATTTTCCGAACCCTCACCATAGTTTTTCATAAAATCATCGACAATTTTTGAGAGTACTTCATTCGCTTGTGACCTAGTTGCAGACGCTACACAAATTTTTGTTTTAGGGAATAGGATACAGCGAACAACGCAAAACAACGCTGTTAGCCAGGTTTTACCAATCAATTTTGTTATCCTATAAGCTTTTTATCTTATAGTTCTTATAGTTTCCTATAAGTTCAGCATATATTTTCATCCTCGTTTTACGTTAGGTTTGAGAATTGCAAATTCTCTCATATTACACTATATGTAATAATGCCGGACACTCTTGGAGAGATTATTCTTTTCGTCACTCTCTATGCGTTACAATTCTATTTGACCTTTTAATTCCAAATAGTTATCTCGGTATTGTCATATAACATAGTTACTTAGATTTCCACCGATTTTGCCCGATTTATACTTGATTATCACTAACCAAGAGAGCATTTACTTTGTAATAATTTGAATTTATTATACTTTCTATCTAATTTTTGAACATTTTCGTTATAATATAAAAGTTCCATCAAACGATATGCTTCTTTTCCATTAAAATAAATTCTATGCTTTCTAGGCGTCTCAGAATATACATGTGATTTAATAGAATAGTCATGGCTAACTCTATCAGATATATACTCTAACGCTTTTTTATTATATGATGTGATATGAACAGTTGGATAATACTTTTTATTTTTATTGACATAAATGCACCCATCGCCATCTATATATCCTCTTAAAAAATCAATAAAATATTGTTTTAGTACAGGAAATTCTGACATATATGTTTTATTGCAAACAATGTTTTTATCAATCAAATCTTCTACTAATTTTTTTGAATAAACTCTCAAACTAACAAGATCTGAAACGGTAACATTTTTATTATTCAAAATAACTCTTTCAAAATGATTTTCTTTAATCTCGTGTACTCCGCCAAGTTCATTATTTAAGTCAATTAAAACCTGTTTATCACTCTTCTGCAATCTCATACAAAATTCATAGCTTCTATTTTCAGAATTGCATATCACGCATCCATCAGCATAAATATATCCTAACCAATATGCTTTATCTGGTGTATCAATTTTTTCAAAATAATTATCGTTGAACTTTCTGCTTTTATTTTCTAAATAATGCTCTGCATAATGTCTAATTTGTCTTTCTGAGAACCCAAGCTTATTAGCTATATATTTATAGGAATATTTTTTATAATTTTGCTCCATATATTTTTTGTCATTGCTGGAAAATATAGAACGATTAGATTTCTTCTTCCCATTATTATGAATCCACCCAGCTATTTGAGTAGCAGAATAATTAGTTCCTAATTTAATAGCTATTTCCTTATATGACATATTTTCATAATTATTTGAAATAAAAGTCTTTTGATTTTCATTAAACAATTCTCTTATAATAAACACCTCTTTTAATAAAAAAGAGGTGGGCGATATTTATTCGCCAAACCTCATTATTACATTTATATACTCCGTGCAGCCCAAAACATAAAATGGTTATTGTGCATCATCGCATAAATCAAAAACTTCTGAAATAATTTCAATTTTATATTCAGATATTCTTCCACAAAACGCTGGGGATTCTCTCGATAAAAACTACCCCAAATTCCAACGCCTTCAAGAAGCTTATCATTCACAGTGCTTTTTATTTCTATCATAAAAAAACACCTCTTATTCATCAGAAGATTCTTGCCCGAATAAAGCATCGAACAGTTCTTCTGTATCATCAGATTCAATTTTTTCTGGTCTAGTTACTGTATATTTTTGAATAAACTTATCATACATTTCAGTAACAGCATTCTTCAAATTCATCATCTTTGCAAGATGCCCCTTAAAGAACACATCTAAATATCTACCAATATGATCTACGTCTTTTAATTCTTCATCTACACCGGGTAAAGGCCTAGTGTTTTCATATTTATCAAGCAACACTCCAAATGATTGTGCAGAATTTACATCTTCCGAAGATGCCTGTTTTGGCTGTAACTTTGCAGAATCCATAAGCTTAATCAAAGTTAAATCCAAATCTTTTGTATCTTCTGCATTTAGAGTCTTTTTGTGTATCGCAAGTTGAGTAAAACAAATTCGCTTAAAGATTTCTTCTTGGGCTTTTGAATTGCATTCATGCCGTGAAATCCAATCTTCATACTGGGTTTGTAAAAACTCATAGTCTGAATCTAAAAGTCCATATCCAAATGTTTTCTTTGTCTTTTCCGAAATCTTATTCGCAACTTGATTTTTCACAGCAGTAGATACCATATGCTTCTCTACTTCTGGTGAAATATCATCCATTAAGTCAGATGTATCTTTATCTTTTTCAACAGGGACTAAATCTCCAACAGCATCTATCTTAAATAATGCTTCATCAAGCCCCATATCCTTGTATTGTGACATACTTAATGTTTGAATATAGGCAGTTAAAACGCTCTTAAAACGTCCATCAGAGAATTTTCTAAAAGCGGAATCAAACAACTCTTCAGACCAATACCAATCAAAATTCAAGCACAATCTACGAATTGTATTCTTCTGAAAGTTATATGGATTTATTTTCTTAAATTTACTTGCATATTCATTATAAAGAATATCTACACACTTCTTGCAAATTGGTGTTTTTCCATACGTTTCCTTATAAAATTCGCTTTTTACTGCATAGAATTTACTAGATGGTTGTGTTACACCACAATGGCAGCATCTTATAGTCTCTTTTTTAGGACGGCCTCTCGGTCTCGCATTCGCTATATTTTCCATAAAATCACCGCCTTAATGCAAAATAACGGGATACATACACTGTACCCCGTTACTATCACATATTAAAACTGTCTGAGATGGTTTCCCAGTCAATCTTTTTTGTACACAATAATCATCGCCGCTGCCACCAAGACACCCAGATCGAACCATATAAACATCTGAAATTACCTCCATCGCAGGAGTATGATAATGTCCAAATAAAACTCCGGCTGGTTTCTTCCCAGTAGCAAGTACTAAATTAGATAGCCCTCTCTTAGAGAAACTATCATAATCACCATGGCAAATATAATAATCAAGTCCCTCAACTTGAATATAATTTAACGATGTTTCATTTGATGAAACCGAATGAAAGTTAGGAATATGTTTCAAAGAATTACAAATATACCAACTTATCAGATCATCAAGTCTCTCGTCTTTCATAGAATCATCTTTCTTAGAAGTAATTCTTGAATGGTTCCCAGAAACATTTGCGAAACAAACATCGTCAAACATATTTGTGAGTTTATACAAAAAGTCAGAAACTAATTCAGAAGCTTTAATAACTTGCTGAATAACATTTTCTCGATTAGTAACAGCAATCGTATAGTGGATATTACCAGAAACAAGATCGCCTAAACCGACAACAAATGCTTTAGAAATGCAATTCATTTCTCTTATAATTTCTATCTTCTGCAAGTATTCATCCAATCTTTCTTTCGCAATATCCGAATTGTATTTCCCAAATATAGAATCATACGTTGCACCAATATGTAAATCTGACAAACAGATCATCATTGTTTTATCGTCACAATATGGAATTTGCTGTGTTTTTGCAATTTGGTTTACAGGATATTTCACTTCGCATGACCTGCGAATAATATCCTCTAAATAATCTAATCGTTGTTCTACTCTTGCATCAGAATAATTCTGTTTTTGCCATGCGTTTCTTTCGTCTCTAAATTGAATCTTTGCACGTTCTAATTCACGTTTCTTTTGTTCAAGTTCTTCAATTTGCTCGTCTATATCAGACAATTTTTTCTGATTAGAATTATACATTCTATCGAAATACTGTCGTTCTTTTCGAAATTTACTTTCTGTATAATTTGTGCCTAACAGTTCATTTAATATATCTGCAACCTTTTGCCATGAGCCGATAAGTTCCTTATCACTCGTAATTCGATAGATCAATTCTTCATCTGTCTCATTTTCAAATCTCTTATACATTCTCTATCCTCTATAAAAATTATACGTTTAGAATAGTTTCCTTTGTAAATGTTGGTGCTTTGCTACGAATATCTTCCATGATTGCAGCAATATCTTTCACAACAACTTCATCAAAAACAACACAATATGCTTGTGCAACTAATTCCTTCGTTGTTAAAACATTGGAATCAAGTGCAGATTGAGGAATCTTTGCAGTATCGATCTTGTACAATGCTTCAAAATCTTTGTCCAGCAAAATTTCTTTGTTTGAAAGTACAGGAAGTGTAACTTTTACAACACTATCACTCACTGAATCATCGGTAACTTCAAGAGCAGAACCAACTAACTTTACGTTTTTGGAAAACGTCAAATTTCGATATGTTACTTTAGAAGGGAAGTCCCGTAAGATTTCTCTTTCCTCATCCTCTGATAAAGTTTCAGTCCCAAGAGAATCAATTGTAATTTTTGTTGAGAACACATGGTTCTCTATATCATGAGTAATTTTCAAATACATTTTTTATCATCCTTTATTTGATTTCTAATTTTAGATAATGCACGAATCAAAACATTGATCTTGTCATAATCTAATTTCCCACTAATTTCAGTGTTGTCAGTAATTGCATCCGACATAGTTATCTGAATATTCCCTTCATTTTCTAAGTAATCAAGCCGAAGCACAATATCTTTAATCAATTCAAACTCAATTCCAGATGCAATAGGGGAGGAGTCATATTTTTTATATTCTACTTTTACAGTATCGTTATTCGTAATTGTAATCGCCATCCTTTACAAAATTTAATTTATATAGCAAAAGACAGCCCAGAAATATATCTAAGCTGCCTTTTGTTTACTTTAGGAGGTATCAAAATGGAGTGAAAATGTTGGTGGCAGAGTCAAGAGTCGAACTTGAATCACAAGTTTATGAGACTTGTATGTTTCCTTTACACCACTCTGCTAATTTTATTTAGTCTAAGTGACAGGACTTGAACCTGCACACCTTACGGCATTAGAACCTAAATCTAACGTGTCTGCCAATTTCACCATATCCGCATATGACTATTTTTCGTAATAGCCAGACGGAAAGCTTTATGCCGTTTTGCTGTAATCTCCCAACAGCATAAGCAAGGTACTTTCAAGATACCTCTAAACACTAAGAGTAGCTGGGACAATATTCACTGCAAGTCTGACTATGTTGCTTAATATATCGTCCTAACAACAGCTACTCCAACCATAATGTCTATGATGATAAAGCTACTGATACACCCACTTCTTTACTACTCAATGTCAAGTAGCTCCATGGTTTTGTCTTAGTGTTTGTAATCTTTTCACGAGTACTTTCACTTTACTTTGTGTCTCTGGTCTAAGTGACAGGGTTCGAACCTGCGGCATCTTGTTCCCAAAACAAGCATTCTAACCAAACTGAATTACACTTAGATTTGGTTGGACTAGCTGGATTCGAACCAGCGGAATGACAGAGTCAAAGTCTGTTGTCTTACCACTTGACTATAGTCCAATCTCAATATCTCAACAATCAAATACTGTATTGTGCATATGCAACCGACCTTCGCCGTACCACCCATTTACCGCACATATATTCATCCACTAGGGAAACAAGTCTGAGCGTTTGGGAGCGACCCTTAGCTTCTTGCCCCAGCATACGCCAAGTCCTACACAAGATTGGTTACTTGCAACTTTCACCCGAACCATTCAGAGAATTGATGCTCACAGAACGATTTTCTTTTATTCTATAACATTCCTTGCACATTGGGCTACTCGAACCAGAATCTCATCTTATACCCTAATTTCCTAGGTTCAGTGCAAGTAAGACTGTGTTTTGATATTTCCTAGGTTTGCATAAGTAATCAGCTTACACCTAACTAGGATTCCACTTGTAGTATTTTACAAGTATCTATTTCCACAGCGACAAGATTCCGTGATTTTATGTACAGTAATGTCAGCACATTTGCCACCAAGGGACTGTTTTCAATCCTCAACAGTATGTTACCAATACTGCCGATTATAGCAACTAGCTTATCAGTTAATATGCTATCTACTTGATTTACAGACAAATTCTTCAGCAAGTTGGTTAGACTATCTGCACTGAGTTACTGCATACACACAATACAATATTCAATTATCAAGATACTGTGGAGCAAACAACCAGAATCGAACTGGCATTCTCTGATTGGGAATCAAATGTTCTAACCATTGAACTATGCTTGCATGACAAGTCCAACACCCGAAGGTGTATAAAACTATGTTGGTCTAAAACCAACAGTGCAGTGGTGGGCTATGTAGGACTCGAACCCACAGTCAACCGGTTATGAGCCGGATGCTTTAACCAATTAAGCTAATAGCCCTTATGAGTGCTTTATCGTAGCACACGCAATCTGCATTCCTAATCCAATGGAATCTAAATCGCACGTCCAACTTTCATGGATAGTTCTGGACAAACTAGTATTCACTCGATTCGTGACAATTCCGGATAGATGAATTACACAAATCAGCTTAACATTTTTTCTTTGCATATATGCCTTGCAAGGTCTAACCCACTTCTCTACCTTGCTCACCGCAAGCCTACATTAACACTGCGATTCCCATTACCCGTTAGATCTCTACAAGAAACTACTTCTAACCGCTTGGATTTTAGCTGTTATATCTAAGTGGGCGGTATACTTTCAAATCTTGTGCCCACTATTGGTGCAGTTTATGGGATTTGAACCCATGACTCTCACATTAAAAGTGTGATACTCTACCAGCTGAGTTAAAACTGCACATTTGGCGTAGAAGGTGGGATTCGAACCCACGGTTCCTCTCGGAATCACTAGTTTTCAAGACTAGCTCTTTCAACCACTCAGACACTTCTACGCAGTTTGTGTGGTGGGGGTAAAGGGATTTGAACCCTTATGTCACTAGGACAACGGTACCTAAAACCGTCCTGTCTGCCTATTCCAGCATACCTCCATAAACGGTATTCTAATTTAACCTAAATCTTCCAAAAGAATACTTATCTAGAATTTCTTGCAATTTTCCAATTTAAGCAGCCAGCCTTTTTTCAAACAAATACCGTTTTGCTGGTTTCATAACTAGTGCGTAGCGTGAGAATTGAACTCACATACAACAACGTATTTCCAAAACTACACATTTGTCAGATCAGAACTTGGAGATGTAGTATAGTTCTGATCTGACTACGAAAGGAGTCACTATGAAAGAAAACCGATGTAAGGAACACGAAGAAACCTTACACTTATATAATACGATTTTTCTATCCAAAACTAAAACGAAATCAAATATTTTTTTTGAGAATTCTCGCAGATATATATCCTGCAATTATCCATATAAGGCTGCCATTAAGACAGCCAAAGTTAGAGAGAGGATAGAGAATCGCACAAACAGCTATATTATTAGCCGTTCATGTTCTTATTTTTATCAGCAATCCTATTTATCTTATCCTTAAATCTTCGACTGGCATCTGCCTTTACTTTGATTTTTGCTTTTACATATTGATTCTCACCAACTAGATTATTTTGCTTAAATCTTGGAGGCATATATGTTCCTGAAATCCAAATACCATCAAAAACTTGCATTTTTACATCTTGATCTTCATTTACAGATAAGAGCCGTGAGTTAATTTCATCTTCAATTGCATCGTAAATAATCTTTATGAGTTCCGGATTGCGTTCTGTTTTATCAATAATAGATTGAATAATATCATTTTTCTTAGCTAAATACGTCCCTATTTTTATTCACTTCCCTTTTATAGACATTTCATTAAACTTTATGTACCTTGATTTCATGTACAACATTTTTCTGAATTTTTAATATGTACATAAAAACAAGGTACAATTTACATTATTTTCGCTCTGTCCACAAGATGAATAGATAGCAAAAATTACTTTTTTCTGTATTCAGATTGTTTTTCAGTTTTATATCTTCTTCTATATTCAGCATAGCATTTTCTGCATTTTGTTGTCGTATTATCATTCTTTTTTACAAAAAACCATGTACCACATTCTTCACACTGTATTGACTTTTCAAAAGATAATCCATATTGACGAATATCTTTTAGTATCAAGTTCTTGTTGCGAAGTAAATTTCTGTAGATTTGTTTTCCAAAGCAAAACCAAAGTACTTCTTTGTTTTTGCTTTTCTTAAAGTCATATAGATACTTAACTAAAATATCCGTGATTTCCTTTTCTGTCTTACCAGTCTTAAAAAACTCTTGTCTTATTTCTTTCGCAACGTCACCAATAACAATATCATTCTTCAAATTTGAATCCAAATTTACAGAAGATGATGCAGAAAAAACATTATCATCGACATTTGTTATCTTATACCGATATTTCCGACTCATATCTAAATATGTTAGGATAACACTATCTGTTCTATCTGCAATCGGCTTACCATTCCCATTAACTTCAATTCTGATCTTCAGTTCTGGATTTGACATCATATAAGCATAATTAATTTTCCCTATTTTTAATCCTCTACAATTGATTCTTGGATTTGGGATAATCTTATCTAATTGATTTACTAAACTTTCATTGACAGCTTCAACCTGAGATTCCAACTTATCTTTTGCATACACAAAAAAGTGTGGCAGTTTATTTTTTGTAAACATCTTAACTTGTTCACCAAAATCATCTGTTCTTTCTGGCATATATAATGTCTTAGCAGCATCAATTGAGAAATTGGATTCAGCACATAACAATCGGATTGTATCTAGTGCAATTTTCTTTTCTTCCTCAGTACCATATTGAAAAACACCACAATTCCAAATCTTTGAGATATTATTGCTATATACTCCAATATTCCCATATGTAAACGCAGCATTTAACCCATTATATAATACTTCATTTGTAATCTCAGAAGCATCTGCTTTACGCATATTATAATAAAGAGGAACAAAATCATATTTTTCTTTATTTCGTTTTGCAATTTCTATAATCTTTTTATCAGACACAACAAGGAGCGTATCCCCATCCACATCGAGCTGCAAAATTTTGGTAATTAAATCATGAGTACTTGTATACAAGCTATTTGTACAGAACCATTTCCGAATTTTATCTCTATCCTGGCATTCAATATAAGCTTTGTTTTTACGTACAGCGTGTTCAAAGAATAAATGTGGGGAGCGAAGGCAATCAAGTTCTTCATCTTTTCGAAATAGCCAACAAAATACTTCGTCATCTTTCAAAAGACCTTCTGGAACCTCAACCCCTTGAAATAACCATTGACAAAAAGCAAATAAGTCCGGCAAAACAAACGTGTATTTTCCTTTAACCTCTAACTTCCCTGATTTATATCGCTTTACCATGCTATCTTTGATCTCACGAATTTTTGATTTGATGAAATCATCATTTATCAGATTCGGATATAGAGCAATCGACTTTTGGAGATATGTTTGATTCTGATTATATGCTGTAATACCTAATGCAGCTTTTATCGTATCTACAGAAGAACATAAGGAATTTAGTTTTTTTATAGAATCACTTGCGATCTCAACAATTTCATCATCTGTAATGTCGGATAAGGATTGCAGCATTTGATAATTGATTTTAGAATCCTTAATTCGCTCTTCTTCTGGTTTAGTATAGCAAGCGTGGCATCTATATTTTTTGAATTTTCGCTTATAATCTTCCCATGAATCATAGTATTTATAAAGCTTAAACTGGCTTTTCGTCATAATAACCTGAATCTTTTCGGCTATAACATCATGTTCTATCCCATAAATATCTTTTATAACAGGGGAACAGTTGAACTCTTGTATGAACGAAACGAAATCAAATACACCAAGTAATCCTTTAATCCATGGTAAACGAACCATCCTCGTACATCCCATTTCTGGAAGCATGATTCCGCAGCCATCAGTATGAGGGATAGGAACCCTATCATGTTTTCTAGTAATTGAATAATCTTCATCAGAAATATAATCAAATTCACCATATACTTGCGTTTCAAAATCATCTACAACAATAACTCTATCAATATCGAAACCAATCCATTCATCAGTAGCAGAATTGGATAAAGCAGTGTAGGCAAGAAATTTATTTGGATTTATTCCACCCTTTTCATTTATCTTATCAAGCGTCAATCCACACATAAGTGTTTTTTCTTTCTCTTTCCAAATTGATTCTTTCATAAAAACACATTTCTTAGTTCTGATCTGTCCGGCAGAAGATGTAAAATACACATATTTTTCTCCGTGATACATAAATCCAAAGTGAATCATATCTTTTATTAGATCATAATAATAAATTTGGACAACCATAAAAGCATCTGAAAATTCATCCTGTTTCATTCCAATTGTTCTTGTGCAAAATGAATCAAATACTGAAATCACATTTTTATTGCAGAACTCACCAGAAACAGTCTTAATCGTTCTTTCGTCTAGCGTTCGAATATGATCTTTCCCGTTTGTAAGAATATTTTGGTTTGTTTTGTTCTCCAATAAAGAAAGCAATTTGTCTTTACTCTGCTTTATTCTTTCTCTCTTATGCACGATCAGATCACTATAGAATCGGTAATCAGAAACTAGATTAAAAATATCATCTGGGACATCCAATTCTTCTTTTACCATTGATTTGAATTCTTTTTCATGATACCCTTGTTTCTCAACAGAGGTTTCTATCAATTCAAGGCGTGTTTTTAGATATTTTCGTTCCTGCCGAAGTTTATGGTTCAAAATATGTAATCTTCTTTCTCGATTGCTATAAAAATTACCTGTGTCTACCGATAAAATCTTACACTGCTTATCAAGCACCTATCAAACACACCCTCTCTTAACATCAATCCCAATTTCCATTTTCAATACAGAAATCGTCATATGCTTTTTTATAATCATAATAGTCCGAATCATTATCGCCAGAATATCTATCATCAATTGGCGGCAAAAAATCTTTGTCCGTCAAAACTACATTCTTGTTTGTATTCCCATTCTTTTTCAACGGGAATAATTCCTTTCTTTTCTCTATCTCATACTCGCCACCTTTCTATTACGCTGAAGTAAACACTAAACTCAATCCGTGGAACGTAAATGTTACACCAATAATGACAATTGCAAGGCAAGAAATTGCAAAAATCCAGTACGGCAGATCATCATTATATTGCCGCAGCATC
>ENA-OWPP01000511-OWPP01000511.1-human-gut-metagenome-genome-assembly--contig:-NODE-511-length-44036-cov-5.489962_pt1 | contig 44036 bp, 29 predicted proteins | sample MGYA00248265_ERZ651848 | MGnify/ENA primary metagenome ERZ651848 (study PRJEB26924, sample SAMEA4378233) | human gut metagenome | biome: human gut; feature: human-associated habitat; material: faeces...
CCGCGAAGGGCGCGCGTTCGCGTTCGCAGAACGCCGTGAAGACGTCGAGCTTCGCCGGATCGAGCGCGATCACGTAGCGTTCCTGCGATTCGTTGCACCAGACTTCCAGGGGCGACATGCCGGATTCTTCGACGGGAACCTTCGTGAGGTCGAACGAAGCCCCCTTCCCGGAGAGGTCCGCGAGTTCGGGCATGGCGTTCGAGAGACCGCCCGCCCCCACGTCGTGAATGGCGAGAATCGGGTTTTCGGCGCCCATCGCCCAGCAGCGGTCGATCACTTCCTGGGCGCGACGTTCCATTTCGGGGTTGCCGCGCTGCACGGAGTCGAAGTCGAGCGCTTCGGAGTTCGAGCCCGTCGTCATCGAGGAGGCCGCGCCCCCGCCGAGACCGATGCGCATGCCCGGCCCCCCGAGCACAACGAGAAGGCTGCCGACGGGCGGAACGGTCTTCTTCGTCTGGTCGTCGCGGATGCTCCCGATACCGCCCGCGAGCATGATGGGCTTGTGGTAACCGTAGCGAACGCCGTCGATGTTGGCTTCAAAGGTACGGAAGTAGCCGAGAATATTCGGACGACCGAATTCGTTGTTGAACGCGGCGCCGCCCAGGGGACCTTCCGTCATGATGGAAAGCGGAGTCGCGATGCGCGAAGGAGCGCCGTAGACGGCATCCGTCTTCTCGCCGTGCGCGGCGTCGCCGTCGTTTTCCCAGCGTTGCGGAGCTTCGGGGAGGTGCAGAGCCGACGTCGTAAAGCCCGTCAGGCCCGCCTTCGGACGGGCGCCGCGGCCCGTCGCGCCTTCGTCGCGGATTTCGCCGCCCGAACCCGTCGAGGCGCCCGGGAAAGGCGAGATCGCCGTCGGATGGTTGTGGGTTTCCACCTTGAAGACCGTGTGCACGACCTCGTCGCGGCGCTCGAACACACGCCCGAAAAGATCGCCCGCTTCACCCGGACGCGGGTAAAGACGCGTGGCCGTGCCGCCTTCGAAAATCGCCGCGTTGTCGGCGTAAGCCGTGATCGTGCCCTGAGGCGACGTCTTGTGGGTCTTTCGAATCATGCCGAAGAGCGTTTCTTCGCGCTCCGTGCCGTCCAACGTCCAACGGGCGTTGAAGATCTTGTGGCGGCAGTGTTCGGAATTGGCCTGCGCGAACATCATGAGTTCGACGTCGGTCGGGTTGCGCTTCATCGCGCCGAAAGCGTCCGCGAGGTAATCGATTTCGTCTTCGGACATCGCGAGACCCATGTCGAGGTTCGCACGCTCCAGAGCCGCACGGCCTTCTTCCATGAGAGGCACGGTCGCCATGGGACGGCCTTCGAGATCGACGAAGAGATCTTCGCCCGTGAAATCCGACCCCACGACGGATTCCGTCATGCGGTCGTGCAGCTTCGAAGCGAGCGTTTCAAGCTCTTTGTCCGAGGGAACGTAACCGTCCGAGAACGCGAGCGAAAAGACCGTGCCGCGTTCGACGCGCAGCACGCCGCCGATGCCGCAGTTCTTCACGATGTCGGTCGCCTTCGAAGCCCAGGGCGAGATCGTCCCGAGGCGGGGCACCACCATGAAAGCCGCGTCCGCACGAACGTCCGCCGCCGGGTCGCCGTAGACGAGCAGCGAGGCGAGACGCTCGGTTTCAACGTCCGTCAGTTCGCGTTCGGCATGCACGAAATGCACGAAGCGGCCAGAGACCGCTTCGACATGGGGTTGGACGGATTGGAGCGCGGCAAGCGCACGACGGGCGCGAAAGTCCGAAAGCGCGCAACCGCCCGGGAGGGCGAAGACGATACCGTGAAAGGTGGTCATAGCTGTCCTAGTGAGAGAGAAGCGCCCGGGCGGATCGGGTGAAGTCTGTCTGCGCGGGCGCGGGAGATGGAAAATCCAAGGTGGCGCCATTATAAACGGGCAACGCTCGATGCGCCGCTCGGTGAACGATCGGCCGAGGGATTTTCCGCGAATTTTCCGACCGAGCGAGCGACCTTCAAGGGCCCCGCGCGACATCGGACGACGTCAAGCATCCTCGAGCAATCTCGACGCCCCCGTGCGGCCTTGCCAACGAGGAAAAGCTCCGTACCGAGGTACGGAGCTTTTCCTTCCGAGCAACGCTTTCGACGAAGCGAACGAACGAGCGGTCGTCCGTTCGCTCGGATGCGCGCTTCTCACTTGCAGCAGGTTGCGAGGTCGACGTTCTTCGACTTCAGCCAGGCCTGCATCTGTTCGATTTCGGGACCCTGAGCGGCAACGATCGCTTCGGCAAGCTTGCGCATTTCGGGGTCCTTGCCGTACTTGAGTTCCACTTCGGCCATCTCAACGGCCCCCTGATGGTGCGGGATCATCCCGACCGCAAAGGCGATGTCGGCGTCCGTCACGTTCAGGGACTTCGCCATACCTTCGTGCATGTCGGTCATGCCGATCATGAGTTCCTTGTGCATGGGGAGCATGTCGGCGTGGGATTCGCCCTTTTCCTTCGTCTTTTCGGGATTGCGGGCGAGCCATGCGTTCATCTGTTCGATTTCGGGACCCTGGGCGGCAATGATCGCTTCGGCAAGCTTGCGCATTTCGGGATCCTTGCCGTACTTGATTTCCACTTCGGCCATCCGAACGGCTCCCTTGTGGTGCGGCACCATGCCCGCGGCGAAGGCGGCGTCCGCATCGAGGAGCATCATGCCCGCGTGCATGTCGGCGTGCATGCGATCCATCCCGGCCGCAAGTTCCGCCTGCATCGGGGTGCGTTCGATCTTGTGCGAGCCGTGGTTCGTCATCTCGTGATTCATCGAACCGTGATTCATCCCGGCGTGCGGGTCGGCCGCGAAAGTACCGCCCGAAGCGAGAGCGAGACCGGTGCCGAGAAGCGTGACGGCGAGCGCGGAAAAGATACGCATGGTGTGTGTTCCTTCTTCAAAGAGGAGTCCGAAAGCGGTAGCACGGAATTCTTTTCCATCGTGTCGAATCCGCTCCCGGACAAGGAGAATCCGAAAAACTTCGACGTGAGACGCGCCCGAAAGTTCGGCTGAAATCCCGAAATGCCGCGCCTTCGGGCCGCGTCACGCCAAATACTCTATCGACCCATCCTTAGAAACCCCTAAGCATAGATACAAACCCTAACAAGCTTCGCGAACGCTTGCAGAAATCGCATGCACGGGAGCTCGATCCCCGAAACGCATCGGGGCCGCTTCGCGCGAACGAAGCGGCCCCGATGCGTTTTGAAGGCTTAATTACGCGCTTACGCGGCGGCAGCGGCCTTCTTGTCCTTCGTCTTCATGAAATGCAACGCCGTTGCAAGCACCACCATGAGGCCGAGTGCCGTACCGAAGGAAGCGACGAGGTTCCCGTGCGTGAAGCCCGCCACGACGTAACCCGCCGTCGAGCAGAAGGCAACAAGCAAAGCGTACGGAATCTGCGTCGAGACGTGTTCGATGTGGTTGCACCCCGCACCCGCCGACGAAAGAATCGTCGTATCGGAAATGGGCGAGCAGTGGTCGCCGAAGACCGAACCCGCCAGGGTCGCGGAGAGAACGACGATCGTCAACTGCGGATCGATCCCCTGAACAACCGGCACGATGATCGGGATCAGGATCCCGAACGTACCCCAGGCCGTCCCCGTCGAGAAGGAGAGGAAGGCGGCAATGAGGAAGGTGGCCGCGGGCAGGAAGAGCGACAAATCGCCGCCCGACGATTCGACGAGCCCCTGCACGAACAAGGGCGTCTGCAGAAGGTCGCGGCACACGCCCGAGAGCGTCCACGCGAGAACGAGGATGATGTTCGCGGGGAGCATCAGCTTCATCCCTTCGACAAGGCCCTGCATGAAGTCGGCAAAGGGCACGAGACCGCGCGGCACATAGAGGAAGAATGCCACCGCCACGGCACCGAACGCGGCCCAGACGAGCGCCGACGCGGCGCTCGAATTGCCGATCGCGGCCTGGAACGTGTGATAGGCGGCGTCCGCCCCCCAGTAACCGCCCGAATACATGAGGGCGAGCACCGCAAAGACGATGAGCGCAAGCACCGGCACGAGCATGTCCCACACCGTACCGCGGGGGTTCGCGTGCGGGGGTTCGGCGTGCGCGTGAGACGCGACGTCGCCCACGTCGCCCGCCATCGCGCGTTCTTCGGCGCGCTTCATCGGACCGAAGTCGTAACCCGTCAGCACGATGAAGAGAATCATCAGAATCGAGAGAAGCGCGTAGAAGTTCCACGGAATCGACGCGACGAAGGCCGCCATGTCGGATTCGAAGACGCCGTTACCCTTCAGGGACGAGCCCACGGCTGCCGCCCACGAGGAAACCGGGGCGATGATACAGACGGGCGCCGCGAGCGAGTCGATGATGTAGGCGAGCTTCGCGCGGGAAATACGGTAGTTGTCGCACAAGGGGCGCATCACCGTCCCGACCGAGAGGCAGTTGAAATAGTCGTCGATGAAGATGAGTATCCCGAGACCCGAGGTCGCAAGGAGCGTCCCTTTGCGACCCTTGATCTTCGTGACGGCCCAACTGCCGTAGGCCTTCGTGCCGCCCGACATGGCGACGACGTAGACAAGCGCCCCGAGAAGCGAGCAGAAGATGAGGATGTTGAAGTCGACTTTGTTGCCCATGGTCGTGAACGCCCCTTCGAGCGTACCCATGAGCACGTTGCCGTCCGTACCGATCGTGTAGATCAGCGTCCCCGTGAGGATGCCGAGCACGAGCGAGGAAAGGACTTCCTTCGTGACGAGAGCAAGAACGATCGCCACGATCGGAGGGACGATCGAAAACCAACCGGCTGCATACGGTTCCATTTGTTTTTTCCTTGAGGCGGTCGCCGTCCGCTCAAGGACGGTCGGAAGGCGACCCGTTCGATTTCGTGCGGCTTCGCGTTTCTCGCGCGCGAAGCCCCGGCGAACGGACGCGGGACGAGGGATCTTGTGACCCGCTTCCGTATTGTGGGTGAATACCCGCGCCCGATATTCCCCGTGAAGGGAAAAACGCCCCGCTCGGCGTCAAGCGAGGCGCACGACGGCATTCTATCGGCGGCTGTCGGCGAGGGTCGGCGACCGCCCCGGAAAAAGCGCCCCAGCGGCGTGCTTTTTCCGAGGTATTCCACTCAACGGGGCGTGCAATTGGGAAAATGTCGTAGCTGTTACCCCTTGAGAACAATTAGAAATCGAACCGATACAGGAAGTCGATCGCCTGATCGACGCCCGAAACCGCTTCGAGATAAAGCCTCGGCATCAGGCGGTAGCGCAGCGTCAGGGTTGCGAGCGAATCGAAGATCCCGATCCCGTACTTCACCTGAAGGCCGGGAAGGACGTACCCCGACACGACTACCTGGGAATTGTCGCCCACGCCCGTCGTATCGATCCCGAGGTTGCTGATCCCGACCGAGTCGCCGATCGCACCCAAGACGGGGCTCCCCGTGGAAGTGCCGAGCGCAAGGAGCATGCTCGTCATCATGTTCCCTTCCCCTTCGCCGAGGGTCCCGAGACCTTCGCCTCGAAGAAGGTAGGAGAGCGTTTCTTCCTGCGACTTCGCGGGATCGGAGAAAAGCGTCACTTCGGGTTTCGAGGCGGTCCCCGTCACGCGGATCCCCGCCGTCACGTCGTCGGCCGTCGTTTCGGGGTTGCGGACGGCTTCGATCGAGAGACTCGGGTTGTCGACGGGCCCCGCAAAGAGCACCGTCCCGCGACGGATCATCAAGTCCTGACCGTAAGCGCGGAAGCGCCCCGCCGGGATGTTGATCTGGCCCGAGAGTCCGAGCCCGTGCTTCGGATCCTGCACGGCCTGGAGTTCCCCGTTCAACGCGGCCTTGAGGCCGAACGCATTGATCAAGGCGCGCTTCAATTCCACGGCCACGCGGCTCTCGAACGGAATCGGCGGTTCGGGAGCAAGCTTCGGCTGAAGATTTTCGTCGAGCATCACGGTGTCGCTCGACACCTTCACGGCCGATTCGGGAATCGACTCGACTTCGATGCGGGCGTCGGGAATGACAATGCGCCCCGTGAGGGTCACGCGTTCGGCCGAGGCCCGCGCCTCGATGTCGGGCGCGGCCGACAACGTCACCATCGGGGGCACCGCAATGCGCAGAACGCCCTTTTCGTCGCTCATCTTCGCGCTCACCCGAGCGCGCCAGTCGGCGGGCGTCGACCAGTCGGCCGTACCCCGAAGGACGAGATTTCCGTCCTTCGTGTTGAGCGCCCCTTCGAGCACGGACGAGGTGCCGAGGAACGTAAAGACGACGTCGCTCGGCTCCATCGTCAGGGGAAGCATCGCCGCGTCGACGTTGAGTCCCGTGAAGGCCGCGCGCCCGCGGATTTCGGGGTGTGCGAGCGTGCCCGAAGCGGTGAGATCCGCGTCCAAGCGCCCTTCCGCCTTTTCGCCGCGCGAGAGAAGCGGTTTGAGGGTGACGGGCGTGACGTTCGTCGCACGGACCCGGCCCGTGAGCGTTCGCGCTCCCAAGGGATCCGAAACCCCGATCCGCCCGTCGACCACGGCCCCTTCGGAGGGGACGAGATGCCAGAGCACGTCGACCGCGTCTTTCCTCACGCGGCCCGTCACCCGAACGTCTTCGATCGAGACGGGAAAGCGCGCGCCGTCGATGCGGGTGCGGTAGTCGAGCTTCGGAAGTTCGAAGAGAAGGTCGACGTCGGGAAGCGTCCCCGATGCGAGATTCCACGAAGCCTTGACGCTCCCCGTGGCAATCCCTTGAATGGTGTCGCGCTTTTTCGGGAGGTAGGGTTTCAAGAGTCCCAAGTCGAGTTTCTTCAATACCACCTCAACCGCCCCGCGCTCGCCCGCGTTGCGAAGGTTCGCGGGTTTTGCCAGGCACACTTCGCCGAATTCGTGCGTCCAGCAGTGCGCGCCCAGGCGGATGTCTTTCGTTGCGTGGGTGTACCGGATGGCCATCGCCTGGGCCTGCTTCCAGACGCCGGCAGGCGTGCGGATGTCGGCTCCTTCGAGCGCGCCCTTCCAGTCGAAGGTTCGCCGGTCGACCGCTCCCGTCACGGTGAGGCTTCCCGAGACGGGTTCCCCTTCGACCGTGAGGCTCAATCGGTGGTTCGTTTCGCGGCCATTCGTCAGAAGGCGGATCTTCGGGTAGTCGACCCCTTCGCCCAACGTCAGGTCGTCGACCGCGAGCGAGATTTCGCCCGAGAGTTCGCCCTTGGCGAGTGCCGTTTCCAAGGCCGCCGCAACGGCCGCGTCGCGCGAGGAAAGACCTTCCGGGCTTTCGCCGCGCGCTTCGCGCTCGGCGATTTCGCGCTCGTACTCGGCTTTGGCGGCCTTGGCATTCGCGATTACTTCGCGCATCACCTTTTCGGAAATCCGGTTGCGCAGTTTCCCCTTGAGGACCACCTTCCCGACGGAAAGGTCCTGCCAACCGAGGCCGTCCGCCGTAAAGTCCGCGTCGACGATCGGGCGCGCGCCCGTGCCGAGAAGCTTCACGAAGCCCTTGGCGCGTCCCCTCAGGCCTTCGATCGTGTGCTCGAACCCCGGGGCGTCGACTTCGGCCCGAAGGTCGAAAGCGCGCACGCCCTGAAGCGCGCCGTCAAGCCGCAGAGTGTTCTTTCCGAGACGAACGCGGAAGTTGTTGAAACCGGCCGACCGGTCGTGTGCCGTCCAGACGCCCCCGTCGGTTTCAAGAAGAGCGTCCCCGAACTTCCCGTCGACGCGCACGTTCGAAAGGGTCGCGCGCCAGACCCCCGTTTTGTTCCCCGTGAAGATCGAATCGACGCTGCCGCGCAAATACTCGGGCGCCGCAGGGACGAGCGCCCGAGCGTCGATCCCCTCGGGATTCGTTTCGAGTTTCCCGCGCCAGACAAAGCCGCGGCGCCATTCGATGCCTCCCGCAAGTTTCACCGCGCCCGAGACGCCTTCCGTAAAGTGCGCGGCGAGCGTTTCAAGACGAATGCCGTTCAGATTGCCGTTGCCGCGCAACTCCAGATCGACGCCCGCCGGAGCGGCGAGGCCCGAACCGGGGAGCTCCGCCCGAACGGAAGTCGAGACGTCGAGTCGGTAATCGTCCGTATCGCCCGAAAAAAGCACGCGCAGATCGCGCACCGTCACGCGATCGCCGGGCACGGGACGGCCGGGATCGGCGATCCCCTCGGCATCGGAGGAACCCGCGGAGGACGCAACAGCAACGGGCGCATCGGAGCGAACGCTCGCTTCTTTTTCGGTTACGGCCGCCGTCTTCGCCGGAACAAGAGACCCCTTCGAGTTGTCCGCCGTTGCGATTTCAGTCGACTTTTCCGTATTCGCGACGGTTGCGGAGTTTGCCGAATTCGTCGAGTCGGTCGACGCTGCGGTTTGCGGCATCGGCACCGTCAGGGCCGGGAGCGAGAGGTCCAGCCTCAGCGGCAGCTTCGGCTCCGCGAGCGCCGCGTCGCCCGACACCATGAAGGGTTGCGGGAGAAGATTTTTCAGCGTGAGATCGAACCCGAGGCGTTCCAAGAGCGCGCCCGAAAGCGTTGCGCGCAACTCGACCCCGTCCGAGTGCGCTCCGGCACCCGTCGGACGGTTCGCGTCGAAATAGGGACGAAGCGCGGGAACGAGAGAGGCGACACGCTCGGCGTCCATGCCGACCGCAAGGCGCAGGTCGAGCGGCCATGTGTCGGCAAGCCGCACCTCGCCTTCGAACGCGAGGTCCCCTTCGGGCGAGGCGATTTCCGCGGTCCGCACGACCACGGTGCTCCCGAGGGTCGAAGCCCGCAGGTGAACGCGGGCCACATCCGTCATCGGCACGCCGAAGTCGGGCGCATTCGTCCAACGGATGTTGCGAATCTCGAAATCCTCGATCGTGACGTCGAGCGGCAGTTTCACCTCAGGAAGCGCTTCGATCAGAGGATTCGCAAACGTTTCGTCGAGCACCTCGGCAATCGACTTCTTCACGCCTCGAGGCTTCGGCGCTTCGAATTTTCCGGCATAGACGGGCGCTTCGGCCTCGTCGCGTCCCGTGAACGCAAAGCCCGAGTCGGCGAGAGCGGCCGGCACGGGAGGTGCGGATTCGGAAACCTTCTCCGACGAAGCGGAAGGAACGGACGGAACGGAAGCATCGGACGCCGTGGACGGAGCAGAGGCAACCCTTTCGAGGGACGCTTCTCCCTCGGCGGGCGCCCGGCTCGGAGTGCTCTCCGGAGCGCTTTCGGAAACCCGGTTCGATGCGACTTCGGGCGTCGCCGCCTCTCGGGCCTCTTGACGGGTTTCGGTTTCTTGAGTTTGAGGCGCTTCGGACGTTTGAGCGCTCCGAGCAAGCGTCAGTCGAACGTCTTCGAGCACGGTGGGCGTAAGTTGCAGGGCCCGCCCCGACCAGGCGGCGCCCGTCGTAAACGACCCCCAAGCCACACGATGACCGTCCGCAACGATGTCGGCGTCTTCAACCGAGAAGCGCTCGAGTGCGAAGCGCCACGGAGCGGGAAGCTCGAGCGAAAGCGCGGCCGATTCCTCTGCGGGTTCGGTCGCGGAGGGCGCCATCGCGCTCGTATCAACCGTGACCGCGAGGCCCGAGACGTCGATCGCCTCGATGCGGGCCAACGAATTGAACAGTGCCGCCAAGTCAAGCGACGCATGAAGGCGCTTCGCCGCCACGGTGACGCCCGGCATTTCGTAGGCGAAGTCCGTGATCGTCAGCCTGTCGATGCGACCTTCGGCGTGCCCGATCGAAAGACCGGGCACGTACTTCACGGCCGTACGGGCCGCAAACTCCAGACCCGGCGTCGTAAAAAGCAGGAACCCCGCGGCGCCCGCCGCGAGAACCGCCGTTGCGCCGAATGCGCCGAGCGCGAGTCCGATACATTTCTTAGGCGTCATAGTTCGGGTCCGAGACCGATGTAAAAGGCAAAGTCCTTGTGTTCCGAGTCACCCACGGGGCGTGCGATGTCGAATTTGATGGGGCCGACGGGCGACTCCCACCGCACGCCGAAGCCCACGCCCGTTTTGAAGTTCGTGGAGGAGAACTTGTCGACCGCTTCGCCCGCGTCGACGAAGACCGCACCCCACCATTTGCCCGTCACCTTGTACTGGTATTCGACGGACCCGGTCAAAAGACGTTGGGCACCGACCAGCTCGCCCGTTTCGTCTTTGGGCGAAATGCTCTTGTAGTCGTAGCCGCGAACGCTACGGTCGCCCCCCGCGAAGAATCGCAGATCCGGCGGTACTTCGCCGAAGTCCCCGGTTTCGATCCAGCCGAAGTTGCCTCGAAGCACAAACCGGTGCTTCCAGTCGTAGGTGCGAACGATCGCCCCCTGCGCGTTGAAGACGATGAAGTCGATGTCCGAACCCCAAACGGTATTCGAGACGTCGAGCGTGTAGCGCTGCGAATCGCCCCAGACGGGCATCAGGCCGCCGCGCGTGCGCGTTCTCGAAAGACTCACGCCCGGGTAGAAAAGCATGGTCGTATTGTCGTCAGCACCCTGGGTGAACTTGTCGAGCGACCACTGAAGGTGCGCCGCGCGCTGCCAGCCCGTTGCCATTTCCCAGTAGCGGGAGGCTTTGAGGGTCATCGATTGCGATTTCGTGTCGTTCAGGTCCGTGTGCTTCAAGCCGCTCTGAAGAAGCCAGTACTCTTCGAGGGGAGCGCGCTCTTCCGGAATCCGGTAGGTGGCTTCCAGCTCCTGTTCGTAAGCCGAAATCGCGGTCGAAGCCTGAAGGCTGTGCCCGCGGTCGTTCACCCAGGGCTTCACCCAAGTCGACTTGAAGCGCGGACCGACGTCGGTCGAATAGCCGAGCCCCACTTCCATGGAGTTCCCTTGCTTCGGGGTCACCACGCCCGAAACGGGCACGACCTTCACGGTCTCCTCGATGTCCCCGGAACGCGCGGGCTTCGCGCGTCCCGCCTTGGGTTCGATCGCATCGAACTCGGACGCGGGCACTTCGCGCGTTTCTTCGAAAACGGGCGCGACCATCACGGAATTGAACCAGCCCGAGGCCGAGAGCCGACGATTCAATTCCGCAACGTCCTCGGCCGCGTACTCTTCGCCCTCAACCCAGGGAACGAGATTTTGGAGGTAACTCTCGCGAATCTGCGAGCCCGTAAAGCGCACCTTGCCGAACCGATACCGTTCGCCGCTTCGGTAGTCGAACATCCAGTAGGCTTCGTTGCGCTCGGGAGAGATCCCGAGCATGCTCCGCTCGAAGCGCGCGTCGAAGTACCCGCGGGCGACGCCCGTATTGACGAGGTCGTTTTTGAAAGCGTCGTATTCGCCGTGATTGAGCACCGTCCCTTTTTCGGGGACTTTGGTCAGCAACCGCTTGAAGGCGGGGTCTCGGGCGGCGTCGCCCGAAATGCGCACGTCCGCGGCCGCAATCCGCACGGGCTCCCCGGGCGTCACTTTGACGCACAGAACGCGCGAGGGGTTGGGACGACGCGCAAGCTTTTCGATCGCCCCCACGGCCTGCCCGACGGGCGTCTGCTCGAAGACCCCCGGCTTTCGGGGCTCTTTCGAGGGCGACGCGGGCGGGTTTTTCGTCGCGGCCGCGTCGTCCTTCGCGTCCGCGGCGGACTCCGCCGCTTCGAGGGACGAATTGTCCGGCTTGTCTTCCTTCGCGTCCGTTTCGCTCTTCGTCGGCGCCGCTTCCCAACGGAATTCGAGCGTGGGGGAATAGTAGCCGAGCGCTCGCAATCCTTCGCGCACGGCCTGACGCACGCGGGTGCGGTAGCGACTGCGGGTCGAGATGTTGTCGGGAATCGAGGAAAGTTGCGCGCGCACGTTGGCTTCGAGGTCCCCCTCCAGGCCTTCGAGCCGCCAGGAGAAAGCTTCGGCAACTTCGTCCGATCGGGCCGAGGAGTTCGGCTCGGTCGGTTCGGTCGAGGCCGTCGGAGCGGTCGCCGCAACCGAGGCCGCCGACCACGCGGCAACGAGTAGAACGAGAAGCGGTCGGAGAGAGATGCGCATCGAAGCCATGGAACGGGTGGAGAGGCGTCGCGCCTCCCGCAGAATCGGACGAGGAAATGTTCCGCCTCATTGTAGAGGATTCCCCGAAGGAGCCGTTCGTTTTTCTGAAACACCCCGCGCTTTCCCCGAAAACACGAAACCCGGCGCACCGGGCGTCGGGTTTCGATGGGTGATGCGGCTTCGACGGTCCTTCGAACATTTCGAAAAGGACCGTCAGGCGTTCGAATAACGTTCGATCAGAGATCGATGCGCATCGTCGCTTCGAGCGTGTGGTTCTGGCGACCGGCGTCGCCCGCCGAGAAGCCGTAGCTCATGCCGAGGTTGAGGTCCTTGAAGGTCGACATGTAGCCGAGCTTCACGTCGCCCACGAAGGAGCCCGTCACGTCGTAGTCGATCGTGTCGGAGCCGCCCTGCGAGGCGCCCGTCACCGTGTAGGAGCCGTCCGTGTCGCCGAAGCGGCCGCGCACCGTCAGGTCGAGGTAGGGCTGAACGTTCCAGCGCTGGTATTCGAACGCCGTCTTGAAGGTGGCGCCCACCGGCACTTCGAAGACCCAGCTCGTGTCGTCCTTGAAGCGGAAGGCTTCCGCACCCTGGTAGGTCGCGGTGATGTCGTCGACGTCGATCATCATGGCGCGGGCACCCGCGTGCGGAACGAGCGTCACGGCACCGAACTTCTTCGTGAGCGCACCGTTCACGCCGAACGCAAACGCCTTGGCGGAGATGTCCGTCGAGGAGAGGCGACCCATGCGGTCGATCGTCATGTTCGCGTCGCCGTCCGTCACCATGTAGGAAAGCGTCCCCATCACCTTCAGGTCGCCGTAGTGGCGGGCGGCCCAGAGGTGGAAGCCGTAGTTCGTGACGTCGGTCGTCATCGACTGCGCGTCGCCTTCGCCGTCGGCGTCGCCCGACTGGTAGGAGGCCGCGATACCCCAAATGTCGCCGTTCGGGACGGTGAAGTCGTACCCGCCCATGATCCCGACCGTATCGAGCGAGTAGCCCGCCGTGAGGCTGCCTGCGGCGAGGTCGTCCGTCTTCATCTTCGAGGCGATCGGCTGCACCCACCAACCGCGCATTTCGTGCGGAATCGTCGCGGCGTGGTGTTCGATCTGATCGACCGTGTGGCTGTTGAAGTCGACCGTCAGCGCCTTGACGGCCGTGGCGGCCGCAAAGCTCGTGGCGAGGTTCATGGTCTTCGCGAAATCGTTCGCGTCGAAGTAGACGCGCCCGTCGGTGTCGGTCGTCGAAAGAAGCGACGCCCCCGAAGCGGATTCCGTCGGGCCCGCGATCTGCGTCCCTACGAGACCCATCGCACGGGTGATGAAGGCGACGTCGCCGTAGGCCGTGTTGTGTTCGCCCTTCACGAAGACGTTGTTCGCGACGTTGGCGGCGTCAACCGAGAGGCGGAGCGCTTCGACGGAGGAGTCGGGGGCACCGTCCGCACCTTCAATACCGACCTTGATCCAACCCTTGGCGGGGTCGTAGTCGGCCTTCACCTTGGCGATTTCCGCTTCGGAAAGGTTCACGAGCCAGTGCGACTGCATGGGAGCGGTCGGTTCGAACTCGACTTTGAGCTCAACGTTCTTCGCGTCTTCGGCCGTATCGAGGTTTTCGAAAAGCTGATACGTACCCCATGTGAGATTGTGCGCGTCGATCGTGGCACCCTCTTCGATCGTGAGGCTCCCCTTTTCGAGCTTGCTCGCAAAGAGCGCCCCCTGCGCAAAGGAAGCCGTATCAACGACAAGGAACGAATTGGCGCCGAGCGTGAGCGACGCGTTGTTCTTTTTCTTGTCGCCATCACCCTCGCCGTCGGCCGCCTTGCCGTTGCCGGTATTGCTCGAACCGATAACGAGCGAGCCGTCCTTGTCGAGTACGACCGTCTGACCAGCGAAAACGATCGCCTTTTTCGCGAAGTCAATTTCCGAGTTATCTTTTCGGACGCTATCACGCTCTTTCTCCGTCGGGAGCCACCCGAGACCGAGGAAGTTGCCGTTTTCGCCCTCCGTGACCGTGAATTCGACCTCACCGTTGATCTCGGCCAGCGCCCCGAAGGTCACGTCGGAATTCGTCATCGTGAGCGAACCGCCGTCCATGCGAAGGCCCGAAGCCTGCAGACGGCTGTCCTTAACATCGATGAACTGCTTCGACTTTTGGTATTCGTTTTCGCTCGTGCTGTTGGCAACGCTTTCGTAACCGTCCGTGCTCTCGAGGAAGTCCCCGTTTTCGTCGAAGTCGAAGGTCACCGTGCGGGTTTCGCCCTTCAGGACCCCGAAAACGCCGTCGACACGAATCGAAGCATTCAAGATTTCCTGATGCAATTTAGCGGCGGGCTGGTTGAGCTTTTCATCAACCTTCTCAAGAACGGTCTTCTCGTCACCGCCCTCGCCGGCATCCCCGTCGGCCTTGCCGGAGGCGGACTCTTCCTTCTTTTCCCATTCGACGGCTTTGCCCTTCGCCCACGTTTCCGTGAAGGTGAAGTGGCCCGTACGAAGCGCGACGCACTCGCCCGTCGAGAAGAGGTCCGACTTCGATTCGTCGAGTGTTTCGATGCCTTCCGGCTTGGCGGTCGACACATTGACGGTCGAGAGACCGTCGACGGCAATCGCGCCGAGGCGGGCCGCCGACCAGGTATAGGTGGGTTTGTCGGCATCCGTTCCTTCGTCGCCAGCAGCGCGGGTGGCTGTGTCGCCCTCTTCGCCGTCTTCGGTTTCGGGCGGAATTTCCGTCGCCTTCCCGTTGAAACCGGAGATGACGAGCTTGGAACTCATCCCGCCCACGGAACCGTCCTTCAATTCCTCATCCCCGTCCTTCAATTCCTCATCCGTAAAGGCGCGGTTGAGGTCGATCGCGACACCCGAGATGTCGACGCCTTTGACGGGCTCGAGCTTGAGCTTCCCTTCATGGGCGAACGCCAACGTACCGTCGATCGTGACGAGCGACTCGGTCGATTCCTCGGCCGGTTCGACCACCTGGACGATGCCGCCGAAGACCGACTTCTCGGTTTCGCCCGCATTGCCGCGGATCGTGAGACCTTCCGTCACGGAGAGATGAGCCTTATCTGCCACGGTGATAGCGGGATTGCCGGCGGCCTTTTCACCCTCGGGCTTATCTTCCGTGTCGTCCTTGGGAGCGTCGAGATTGATCGTGACCGTATCCCATTCGGACGTGCCGTTGATCTCGGCGCTCGAGGCGGAGTCCGCCACGTAGAGCGATTCTCCCGTTTCACGCGCGCCTTCGGCATTCACGAAACGACCGCCCTTTTCAAGGGTGAGCTGATCGAACGAAACGAGCGTGCGGGTGTCGTCCTTGTACGTGGGCTCTTCCCCTTCCTCCTTCGCGGATTCCTTCACCTTGACGACGTAACCCTGGTTTGCGTTCGTGAGGGTCGCACCGTCGCCCGTCACGACGACGTCGCCCATCGTGATCGTCGGAAGCGCAAGCTTCTTGTCGGGATCGGTCTGCTTGATTGCCTCGCCCAGGATCGAGTGCTCACCTTCCCGGAGCGTCACTTTACCGCGGTTCACGAAGGAGCCCGTCTTGGCGTCTTCTTCACCCGTATTCGAACCCGAGAGGTCGATCGTGAGGGTGGAACCGCCTTCAAACGTGAGGTCCGACCGGGACTGGTTCGTGAAGCTCCCCGTACCCGAGACCGTCATCGACGAGCTGACGGTGCCCGTCCCCTTGGCCGTAACGGAGCGCTTGCCCGAGATGTCGATCGCCTTACCGTCCTTACCCGAAACCTCGTAGGAGGGTGCATCCTTTTCGGCCTCCCACACGGATACGTCAGCGTCATTACCGTCGATGAGGGTAGGGTCGGCAGGCTTCTCGGGGTCGGCCGCCCAGACGGGGGCCGCAATCGAAACCGCAAGCGCGGCGCCGAGCGCCGCCACGAGCGGCGTTTTCTTCAGGGAGAGTTCGTTCAGCATGTTTTGAAAACGTAAAAAACGGAGCGTGCGGGCCCGAAGCGCCGCCCGACCGATTGAAGAAAAGAATGAACCCCGGAGCAAGGTCGCGAAGCCGGGAAAAAGCATGTGGCAATTTACCACAGCGACGGACGGTTTCTTCGTCCTGACGAAGGTCGGTTTCGTCTTTTTCGGCGTTTTCCCTTAAGCAATTTGCAAGAACCGCCGCAGGACCCGGGTTCGGACAAACGGGAGCGCACTTGGAACGAATCGGGCTCGATCTCGTATCCGAGCCACCGGGGAACTCTGGGAAAAAAGTAAGAAAGTAGAAGAATGCAAAAAGCCCCCGGGCGGAAAACGCGTGCCGGGGGCCGTTCGAATGTCAGGAAGCTTTGCTCGTACCCGCAACCGTGCGCGATCGGGTGGTGCGCGTGCCTCGAGCGGTTCGGGGCGAACGCGCGCTCGGAACGGCCGGAGCCTTTTCAAGCGCTTCTGACGTTTCGGACTTTTCGAGCTTGGCCGAAGGTGCCGCCTTTGCGGTCTTTTCGGGAGCCTTGGCGCTCTTGACCGCTTCGACCGGCTCCGCAGCTTCGGACTTCGCGGTCTTCGTGCCCCGAGGAGCCTTCGCCTTCGGGGCGGCGGCGCGCGCCGAAGAACGGTTCGCGGTGCGTGCGGTCGGTCGCTTCGGCGTCTCGACGTGAGCTTCGGCGGCCGCTTCCGTCTTCTTGTCCGTCACCGCTTCGGCGGGTTCGACGGTCTTTTCAACCTTCTCGATCGTCTCGGTTTTTTCAGCCTTCTCAACCTTTTCCGCCGCTTTAGCCTTCGACTTGCGGGTTTTACCTTCCGACTTCGGTTCGCTCTTCTTTCGAGCTGTAACTTCCGCCGTCGTGAGCCCCTCGGGGAGCGCCTTTCCGAGGACGCGGGCGAGTTCGCCGATCACATGCGTCGCGAACGCTTCGGGCGTCGTTCCCGATTCGCGCAGATAAGCCACAAACTTATCGACGGTTTCGTCGTCGAACGTGATTTTCGTCTTGATCTTGATGCTGGCCATGTTTCGGTTCCTCACTTTTTGGAGCATTCTCGGGGCGGTCAGGCGGACCTTCGGTCGAACACCCGATCGTCGTATTCACTTTAACACGCGAAGGAAAACGGGCCTCGAGTCCGAGTTTCGCCGCTGGTGCAACGAACGAAAAACGGGCGGTGAGTTCTTCCTCACCGCCCGATCGCCTACTGCGCGGGTGCAACCCGTTATCGGTTGTTGCCGCCGGCCGCGCGAACGTTTTGTTCGGTTTCGTTCCCCGACTCTTCCTCGTCGAGCAACCACCAGAAGGGTTCGTTACGACGAACCGCTTCTTCAATGTACATCTTCAGAACGAACGAAATCGGCATGCCGCGTTCCCGAGAGAGGGTCTCGAGTTGGAACTTGAGTTCGAGCGGCAAACGGCAACTGACAACACTGCTACCGTATCCGCGGTGAGTTTCGTCATCCCGCTTAAACGTCATCTTTACATCCTCCGATCTGACGCGTTGGTTGTGAACAAATCGATGCCCCCGTCGGGGCCCGTCGAATTCTATCGGAGAGAAGGCCGTTGCGCGGCCGCTGAAAGTGTGATTTGCCGCCTTCCTCCGGCCCGTATTATAAAACTCTCTTCATGTCATGTTGACCACTTGAAAACTTTTAGTGGTAAACCATAGATATACGAACCGCCGTAAAAACACCCCGTCCGGACACCGCGCGCCGCGTCCGATAAGAAATTCAGTGTTTTCCCCGAGTTGCGTGAATACAACAACCGATATTCATAAATTTTGCCGTACGACCGTCCCGCGAAAACGGAATTTCGACAGCTTTATCGAATCATGCCCGCTCGAACACCCCTTCCATTTATCCCGTACGCCACATACGGATTATTTTGACTTAAGTCGAAAGTCTTCCATATTCCGGGCGATCGAATGGCGCAAACGGCGCGGAGCCTCTACGATCGAATCTTCGCCATCCCGCGGGTCTACGCCCGAGGCGCCTTCCCGCAGGCGCCGATCGCACCGAGCCCCTCGGCCCGAGCGTGCGCGCGACCCGCGACTCGAAGGCTCCGACGGCCTTTCGAGCCGGTTTGAACGGGATGAGCGCCGAAATTTTGAATTTCCCTGAGGACCATAACCATGTACGATCCCAAGTCCCGAAAGGCCGAGGAGTTCATCAACCACGAAGAGATCGAGGACACGCTGGCCTGGGCCGACGAGCACAAAAACGATCGTCCTCTGATCGAATCGATTCTTGAAAAGGCCGCCACCTTCAAGGGCCTCACCCACCGCGAAGCCGCCGTCCTCCTCGCCTGCGAACTCGAAGACTGCAACGCCCGCATCTTCGAAACGGCCAAGGCCGTGAAGGACCACATCTACGGTTCCCGCATCGTTCTCTTCGCTCCCCTCTACCTCTCCAACTACTGCATCAACGGTTGCACCTACTGCCCGTACCACGCGAAGAACAAGAACATCATCCGCAAGAAGCTCACCCAGGACGAGATCCGTCGCGAAGTGATCGCCCTCCAGGACCTCGGTCACAAGCGCCTTCTCCTCGAAGCGGGCGAACACCCGAAGATGAACCCGATCGAGTACATCCTCGAATCGATCAAGACCATCTACTCGATCAAGCACAAGAACGGCGAAATCCGCCGTCTCAACGTGAACATCGCCGCGACGACGGTCGAAAACTACAAGAAGCTCCACGAAGCGCAGATCGGCACGTACCAGCTCTTCCAGGAAACCTACAACAAGGCCGCCTACACCGAACTTCATCCGAAGGGACCGAAGTCCGACTACGCCTACCACACCGAAGCCCACGACCGCGCCATGGAAGCGGGCATCGACGACGTGGGTCTCGGCGTTCTCTTCGGCCTCAACCTTTACCGCTACGACTTCGTCGGCCTTCTCATGCACGCCGAGCACCTCGAAGCCGTCTTCGGCGTGGGTCCGCACACGATTTCGGTTCCGCGCATCTGCCCGGCCGACGACATCGATCCCGCGACCTTCACGAACGCCGTTCCCGACGACATCTTCCTCAAGATCGTCGCCCTCATCCGCCTCGCCGTTCCCTACACGGGCATGATCATGTCGACGCGCGAAAGCAGCCGCATCCGCACCGAAGCGCTCAAGATCGGCATCTCGCAGATTTCGGGCGGCTCCCGCACGTCCGTGGGCGGCTACACGATCCGCGACATCAAGGACGTCGAAAACACGGCCCAGTTCGAAACGAGCGACCGCCGCAGCCTCGACGAAATCGTCTGCTGGCTTCTGGAGAACAACTACCTGCCGAGCTTCTGCACGGCTTGCTACCGCGCCGGCCGTACGGGCGACCGCTTCATGCAGTTTGCAAAGAGCGGCGACATCGCCAATTACTGCCAGGCCAACGCCGTCATGACGATCAAGGAATACCTCTGCGACTACGCTTCGCCCAAGACGCGCGAAGCGGGCGAAAAGGTGATCGCACGCGAACTGCCGAAGATCCCCAACGAGAAGTTCCGTGCCGCGAGTGAAAAGCGCCTGATCAAGATCGCCGAAGGGGAGCGCGACTTCCGCTTCTAACCCCAAGTAGCTCACTCTCAAGCCGCGGGCGACGCATCGGTTCGTCGCCCGCGGCTTTTTTTTCGACCGCTCCCATACCCTCAAATCGCACTCTCTGTTTTTCCATCTTCCGGAGACCGTACCGGCGTTGAGCAAGTTCACGGCGCAAAAGAAATCGATCAAAGTACTCGACTTCGGTTGCGAAACAGGGGGCGAACTGATCGGTCTTTTGTTAGCCTTCTATTGCATATTCGACGAGGAGACGCCGGTGGTGGAAGTACATGCCGTGGACGGCAACCGGGATGCGATGAATTTGGCTCGCCGGCTTGTCGACTCCTTTGCGGAGATCGTCAAAATGGACGCGAAGCTCTCGTTAGCCGAGCGCCTCATCAGTGAACGCGATCATTTGAAATCGCAGATGGAGGATCTGGGGCCATTCGACATCATTGTGACCTCGAAGTTTCTCTGCAAGCTCAATGACATGAGCGACAAACTCTATCGGTGGTCTGCGGCTTCTCCGATGTCCTTGCTCGCCAAGGACGGGATTGCCGTCTTCATGGCCATAACCCCGTCGGAGCGCGGATACCGTACGGAGCACGGCGGCAGGGACAGAATTGTGCCGATGCGCGCATATTGCATCAATGTCTCCGAGAATTGATGTCTATTGAGGGCAAGATCACATGACAACTGAGATCACTACTCCCGACGGTCCTGTCAAGGCGCAGACCCCTGTTGTGCTGTCGGCAAGCCGCTCCACCGATATTCCTGCGTACTACGCCAAGTGGTTCATGAACAGGCTTCGTGAAGGCTGGTGTGCACGGATCAACCCGTTCAACCAACGTCCGGTGTACATCTCGTTCCGGGACGTTAAGGTTGTTGTGTTTTGGACGAAGAATCCCGCACCTCTACTACCATATCTCGACGAGCTCGATGCTCGAGGAATCCACTATTACTTCCAGTACACGCTCAACGACTACGAGCGGGAAGGATTCGAGCCCAACGTTCCCGCCGTGGACAAGCGCGTGGAAACCTTTCGCAAACTTTCGGAGCGAATTGGCCCGGATCGCGTCGTGTGGCGTTTTGATCCCATCATCCTGACGCCAGAACTCTCCGCCGGGGATATTCTGATGCGCATTTGGACGGTGGGAAAGAAGTTGCGAGGACTGACGTCAAAACTGGTCGTGAGCTTCGTAGACGTGTCAGTTTACCGAAAGGTCCAGCTCAACCTTGTCCGCGACACGCCGTTTTTCACCAAGGAGAACGTGATCTCGGCTGAACCGACGGCCTCTCAACGGGAAGAAATTTGCGAAGGGCTACGGAAAATCAGGGAGCGCTGGGCATCCGAGGGATGGAACCTTGAGATCTCCACGTGTGCCGAGGTTGAAGATTTGGATCGTTTCGGCATCACCCATAACAAATGCATTGACGATGCGCTGATGCTCAAATGCTTTGGCCACGACGCGGCGCTGGTGGAATTTCTGCAGACCGGCAAACTTCCGCTTGCACAAGCCACGTTGTTTGAGGCACCTGCAATACCCATCAAATCGGTCGACCGACGCATCAGCCTCAAGGACAAGGGACAACGCAAGGAATGCGGGTGCATTGTGAGCAAAGATGTAGGCATGTACAACACATGTATGCATTTTTGTGTTTACTGCTATGCCAACGCGAGCCGAAAGGCTGTTCTGAACAATCATGCTCGTCATGATCCGAACAGCCCTTTTTTGTAAGAAAGCGCGCCACCGCATCCCATTCCGAGGTCGCAAGTGGCCTAGGGCTCGCCGCGCCCGGAAGGTGCGCGCAACATGGCATGACGGCTCGGTCGCTTTCGGTGTAGTGCATGGGCTCTCTTTCCCTGCAAGTGTTTGCAAAAAGGGGCGCATCGCGCCCCTTTTCGGAAGATTCGGCCCGAGGCGAGCTCGGACACTGCCGTGCGGTCCGTCAGGGCGCGGGCTTCTTCGTCCCTTCGACGATCTTCATCGCGGACGTGATAAGGGTTGACATGTCGGCCATGTTTCCGGGCACAACGAGGGTGTTGGAGCTCTTCGCGAGTTCCCCGAAGGCCGCCACGTACTTTTCCGCCACCTGGAGGTTGACGGCCGTCATACCGCCCTTTTCTTCGGTCGCGGCGGCGATGCGACGGAGCGCCTCGGCCGTGGCGGTCGCGATGGCGAGCGTGGCCGCCGCCTGACCTTCCGCCTTGTTGATCTCGGCCTGCTTCTCGCCTTCCGACTGCGCGATGGCGGCTTCGCGGGCACCCGTCGCGAGGTTGATCTGTTCGAGCTTGCGGCCTTCGGAAGCCGCAACAACCGCACGCTTTTCGCGTTCGGCCGTGATCTGCTGTTGCATCGCCTGAAGAATCACGGCGGGCGGGGTCAGGTCCTTGATTTCATAGCGCAGGACCTTCACGCCCCAGTTGAGAGCCGCTTCGTCGATCGCGGAGACCACGGACTTGTTGATGAGGTCGCGCTCTTCGAAGGTCTTGTCAAGCTCCATCTTGCCCACGACGCTGCGCAGAGTCGTCTGTGCGAGCTGGGTGATGGCGATCACGTAGTTGGACGTCCCGTAGCTCGCACGTTGCGGATCCGTGACCTGGAAAAAGAGCACGCCGTCGACCGTGAGCTGGGTGTTGTCGCGCGTGATGCAGACCTGACTCGGCGTATCGAGCGGAATTTCCTTCAAGGAGTGCCGATAGGCCACGCGGTCGATGAAGGGGATGATGAAATTGAGCCCCGGCGTCAGGACCGCGTGGAATTTGCCGAGACGTTCGACCACCCAGGCCGTCTGCTGCGGCACCACTTTGATCGACTGCATGGCAAACGCCACGGCCACGACAAGCAGGACGATCGTGAGAATGAGAAAACCGCTGATTTCTATCATTGTTGACCCCAAAAGGCAAGATTGAGAACGACCCGGCCTCGCGACCGCTTCGCCCCGGAAAAATTTCAGTCGGCGACGCGCTCGCCCAAGACGAGTTCCGTCCCGTCGACGCGCACGATCGTCCAGGTACCTCGAGAGAGCGCCCCCGATTCTGCCCGAGCGCGCCAGGGAGCACCCCGGTAACGCACTTCGCTCGTGCCGTCGCGCCGCACGGCCTCAACGAAGACCCGCTGCCCGACGTCGAGTTTTTGAATCGCTTCGGCCTCCCCTTCGGGCATGCGGCGGCGAATCGAGCGCACGGCCACGGCACCGAGCACGGTCGTGACGCCGCAGCCGAAGAGTTCCGCGGAAAACGAGAAGTCCAGGAAGGAAAGGAAGGCCGCCACGGCAGCGCCCGCCGCCACCGCCAGCAAATAGACGGTACCCGCAAACATTTCAAGGCCGACGACGACCAGCGCCGCGACGCACCAGAGTACGGTTCCGGAAACGAGCATGGCAATTCCCCCGGGAAAGAGCGTTCGGTCCCCGGGTGCTCCAACAGCATCCCGCGAAGCCGATCGAATTCGATAGGTTCGGAATGTTCGATTTCTTCAACTCGGCGACGGGAGGAAGGGGTTGCCTTCGTCCGTCTGTTTTCCGAGTGCTTTTTCGCATTCTACCTGCAGACGGGGGTCGAGTCGTCGGGTGCGAAAGCGCAAGCGCATTTGGGAATCGTTTGAGGAAGGCGGGCGGAAAGAAGCGACGACAGAAGAGAGGGAGCGCACCCGATAGAGCCGAAGCGGCAGGAAAAAAGAAGCGGTCCGAATTCCTTTTTCCGGAATTCGGACCGCTTGTCCGGTCTTACGGTCTCAGACCGCAACATTCGCCCGCCTCAGTCCGGCAGAAAAGCCGGACTTGGGCGTTGCCGACACTTGAGTCGAAACTCAGCGGCGGACGGCGAGACGACGCCAGGTGTCAACCACCGTGTCGGGGTTGAGCGAGATCGATTCGATCCCTTCGTCCATCAGCCACTGAGCGAAGTCGGCGTGGTCGGACGGGCCCTGACCGCAGATGCCGACGTACTTGCCCTGAGCACGGCAGGCCTTGATGGCCATCGAGAGGAGAGCCTTGACAGCATCGTTGCGTTCGTCGAACGAGGCGGCCACAAGGCCGGAGTCGCGGTCGAGACCGAGCGCAAGCTGCGTCATGTCGTTCGAGCCGATCGAGAAGCCGTCGAAGTATTCGAGGAACTGGTCGGCGAGAACGGCGTTGCTCGGGATTTCGCACATCATGTTGAGGCGCAGGCCGTTGACGCCGCGCTTCAGACCGTGTTCGGCCATGATTTCCGTCGTGCGGCGGGCTTCGTCGACCGTACGAACGAACGGGATCATGAGTTCGACGTTCGTGAGGCCCATTTCGTCGCGAACGAACTTCATCGCACGGCATTCCATGGCGAAGCATTCGGCGAACTGGTTCGAGATGTAGCGCGACGCACCGCGGAAGCCGAGCATCGGGTTTTCTTCGACCGGTTCGTAGTGTTCGCCGCCGATCAACTTGCGGTATTCGTTCGACTTGAAGTCGGAGAGACGAACGATCACCTTCTTCGGCCAGAACGCGGCCGCGATCGTGGCGACGCCTTCGGCGATCTTGCGTTCGAAGAAGGCCTTGGGCGACGGGTAACCCGCGGAGAGGCGTTCGACCGCATCGCGCAGTTCGCTCGGGATGTTCGGGTACTCGAGGATCGCCTTCGGGTGCAGACCGATGTTGTTGTTGATGATGAACTCAAGGCGAGCGAGACCCACGCCCTTGTTCGGGATCGACTGGAATTCGAACGCGAGCTGCGGGTTGCCGACGTTCATCATGATCTTGACGGGCACTTCGGGGAGCGCGCCGCGACGAACTTCTTCGACTGCAACGGAAAGACGCCCTTCGTAGATGTTGCCCGTGTCGCCTTCGGCGCAGGAAACCGTGACTTCGTCGCCTTCCATCAGACGTTCGGTCGCGTCGCCGCAGCCGACGACGGCAGGAATGCCGAGTTCGCGCGCGATGATGGCGGCGTGGCAGGTGCGGCCGCCGCGATTCGTGACGATGGCCGCGGCCTTCTTCATGACGGGTTCCCAGTTGGGGTCGGTCATGTCCGTAACAAGCACGTCGCCCGCCTGAACGCGATCCATTTCGGCGGCGCTTTCAACGATGCGAACCGTACCCTGGCCGATCTTCTGGCCGATGGCGCGACCCTGAGCGAGGAGACGGCCCTTTTCCTTCAGGGAGTAACGGAGCTGCACGTCGGCGGCGGACTGCTGGGACTTCACCGTTTCGGGACGAGCCTGCAGGATGTAGATCTTGCCGTCGATGCCGTCCTTGCCCCATTCGATGTCCATGGGACGGCCGTAGTGCTTTTCAATGATGCGGGCGAACTTCGCGAGTTCGATCACGTCTTCGTCGGTGATCGCGAAGCGACGACGGTCTTCGGCCGAGACGTCGACCGTGCGAACCGTGCGGCCCGTGGCGCTCTTCGGTTCGAATTCCATCTTGATGAGCTTCGAGCCGAGCGTCTTGCGGATGATCGGGAACTTGCCCGCGTCGAGCATGGGCTTGTGCACGTAGAATTCGTCGGGGTTGACGGCACCCTGAACGACCGTTTCGCCGAGACCGTAGGAAGCGGTGATGAAGACCACCTGGTCGAAGCCCGATTCCGTGTCGAGCGTGAACATCACGCCCGCGGCGCCGCGGTCGGAGCGGCACATGCGCTGCACGCCGGCGGAAAGAGCCACTTCGGCGTGGGTGAAGCCCTTGTGAACGCGGTAGGAGATGGCGCGGTCGTTGTAAAGCGACGCGAACACTTCCTTCATGCGGTAGAGCACGGCGTCGATGCCGACCACGTTGAGAACCGTTTCCTGCTGACCGGCGAACGACGCGTCGGGAAGGTCTTCGGCCGTGGCCGAGGAACGAACGGCGACGGAGATTTCTTCCTGGCCGTCCTTGAGCCAATCGTAGAATTCGCGGATTTCGCGTTCGAGTTCGGCCGGGAACGGGGCCGCTTCGATCCAGCCGCGGATTTCCGCGCCGGCGGCCGCCAGGGCCTTCACGTCGTCGACGTCGAGGTGGGCGAGGCGTTCGTGAATACGTTCCTCAAGACCGCCTTCACGAAGGAAGAGGCGGAACGCTTCGGCCGTCGTCGCGAAGCCGTCGGGAACACGGATGCCCGCGCTCGTCAACTGGCTCAAGAGTTCGCCGAGCGAGGCGTTCTTGCCGCCCACTCGGTCCACGTCCGTCATGCGAAGCTGACTAAAGGGAAATACGTAACGACCCTGTACCATTGTGTAGTCCTTTGATCCCGTGAGAACGGGTTGTTGCTCAATCGGAGGGGATTGTAACCACAAAGAGTGCGACATGTGGCCCGCAGGGCGCCCGCCGAGGGCTTTCGGACGGCCGCAAAACGGTTTTTTGCCGTTTTTTCCGCGTTTTTTCCCTCGATCACGCCCGAAATACAGGTTTTCCCTTAGGAAAGATCGATCGAAAACGCATTCCGAATAGTCGCCCTCGTCCTTCGTCTGAAAACTCTCAAAAGAACGCCCCTTGTCGAATCCGACCTTCCGATCGCAAGCGTCGGACCGTCGCACGCCCCGCGAAAAGGCCTCCCGGGACCCGCGGAGGAACGTTTCCCTTTCGCTAGAATGGCTCGATGTCGGCTCGCTCTTTGCCCGACCCCAGCGTCGGGGCGGAAGCGACCGTTTTTCCCCAAGCCCCACCCCGACCACACCCGGAGGATCCCCACGTCATGGCCACGCCGCGACTAGAAAACTATGCCCGTCAGTCGGTTTTCGACGCCCTTGCCGCCCTTTTCATTCGTCCCGATGCCGCGGGCGTCCTCGAACGCTGGGCGGACGCCGTGAAGGTCACCGCGGCCCTCGCGGGCGAAGTTGGGATACCCACCGCGACGCTCGACGCTCTGCGCGAGAAGCCCCTCCCGACGGCCGAATCCGTGCAGACCGAGTACGAGACGCTCTTCGGCGAAGAGGGCCCCGTCTCTCTTCTTGAAAGCGACTGGCCGAAGACGTGCGACGATCCGCGCGCGACCTGCCGCCTCGAATACCTGAAAGCGGACCTGGCCGTCACGGACGAGCTCGGCGTTCCCGAAGACCACCTCGGCATGCTCTGCGGCTTCATGGCGGTTTTGCTGTTGCGCGAAAACCCCGATGCGGCGGAACGCTTCTTCGACCGGCATCCGGGCAAGTGGCTCCCCGCGCTCGTTGACGCGATTCGCAACCGTCCCGAAGCGGTCTTTTTCCGAGACGCCGCAACGCTTCTCGAAACGATCTGCGAAATCGAAGCATCGCTTCGCGAAGCGAAGAACTATTGAGGCTTCCGAAAGCCCGCCCGTTATTCAAGGCCTCCCGACGGAGGCCTTGTTAGAATACGCCGCACCGCAACCCAAAGCGCCGGAAACCTTTTCCGGCCTCTTACCCATGACCGAAACGACTTCGCCCACCCGACCGGTATTCATCGTAAGCGACGGCACCGCCATTACCGCCGAAACGCTCGCGCATGCGATTCTCGCCCAGTTCACGGATCTCTCCTATCAGCAGACCCGCATCCCGTTCGTCAACACGGTCGAGAAGGCGCTTGAGACCGCCCATCGCATCAATTCCGTTGAAAAAGAACGCGGCGTTCGCCCGATCATTTTCACGACCTTCGTCGACCCCGACGTGATGCGCTGCTTCAACGAGCACGTCTCGGGCCACATCATCGACCTCTTCCGCAAGTTCGTCGGTCCGCTCGAAACGGAACTCGGCATGAAGAGCGCGCACAGCATCGGGCGCACGCACCGCATCCGCGACGACGAAAAGTACAACCGCCGCATTGCCGCGATCGACTACACGCTGCAACACGACGACGGTCAGACGAACCGCGGCCTCGACGAAGCGGACGTCATCCTCGTAGGCGTTTCCCGCTCGGGCAAAACTCCGACGTCGCTCTTTCTGGCGATGCAGTTCGGCCTCAAGGTCGCCAACTACCCCCTCATCCCCGAAGACTTCGACCGCGGCACGTTGCCCGAAGCGCTTCAGTCGCTTCGCTCCAAGCTCTTCGGCCTCTCGATCAAACCCGAACGCCTCTCCGAAATCCGCAACGAACGTCGCCCGGGGAGTCGCTACGCGAGCATCGAAAATTGCCGTCAGGAAATCTTCGATGCCGAAAGCCTGATGCAGCGCGAAGGCATCCGCTGGCTCAATTCGACGACGAAGTCGATCGAAGAAATTTCCGCGACCATCATGTCGGAGCTCGGCCTCGAAAAGCTCCACACCGCCTGATCGACGGTACGACCGATCGAGTCGTTTGTTTTCATCGCGCTCGACGCTCAACCACTGAGTGTCGGGCGCGTTTTGTTTTGCCAACCGCGAATGCCCCTGCCAAGAGCGGCCTGCGATACCCGAGCAACCCCTTTCTTCCGTTTTCCGAGTTCGATCGCGCCGTTGCGGGAAGAAAGGTGCTCTCACCGCACAATCGATTCGGCGCGCGACCGAACATAAGCCGTCCGCGCACCGAGAGCGATTGGCAAAAGCAAAAAATATCCGGAGGTCTCAGGCGAGGAGTGCTTCCACGGCGGTCGCCGACACGTCGTTCGGGCGCGCGCCCTTGAAGCCCGTGACGGCGTAGCGGGTCCAACGACCGATCACCCAACTCATGATGAGGTTCGCCTTGGCGGTCGTATTGAAGTCGGCGGGAAGTTCGCCCGCCATCACGCCTTCGCGGTAGCGCTGACGGAAGGTCGCTTCGAACTTGTCGAAAACGAGGGCGAGACGTTGCATGAGGCGTTCGTCTTCGCCGAGGAAGACCTGACCCGCGAAGACGCGGGCAAAGCCCGGATTGGCCGTACCGAAGTCAAGAAGCGCGCGCACCATCGTGCGGACGCGATCGTTCGTGGCGGGAAGCGCCGGGTCGGCGGCGATGCGGTCGAACACCTCGACGACGGACCCTTCCATCAGGTCGAGAAGCCCCAGATAGATGTCCGCCTTCGAGATGAAGATGCGGTAGAGGGCCGCTTCCGACAGCGAGAGTTCGCGTGCGATCTGCGCCGTGGTGATGCGGTCGACCTTCGGATCGGCCAAAAGGGTCGCAACCGTTTTCAGAATTTCGATGCGACGGTCCGCACGGGGCTTGCGCGTACGGCGTACGGGTTGAAGGTTCGAGCTTTGCAGGTTCTTCGGGGCAAGTTGGGAATCGTGACTGTCCGACATGGTTCGTGTGTTCGCCCCTTTCGAGGGGCTGTGTTTTGAGTTTTGTGCCGAAACTCTAGCGTATCGGCGTGTGCGAGCACAAACTTTTCGAGAAAAAAAGCGGAAAAAAGCGCGGGTCGACGGGAGAGAGGCTTTTCGGAGCTTTCCGGACCCCGGAAAGCACGCAGTCCCCTCAGCCAAGCAGCGTCTCGTCGAGCGTTCCCGTCTTGAGGTCCGCCGCACGGCGTGCGGCCGCTTCGCCCGCAGCGCGACCGAGCACGACGCAACTCGTGAGCGACATGCCGCCCGGGCGCTCTTCGCCGAAGATGCCGCCCACGACTTCGCCCGCCGCCCAAAAGCCCGGGATCCGTCGGCGCACTTCGTCGACCAACTGCCCGTCGGGGGTCGTGAGAAGACCGCCCAGCGTCATGTGAACGAAAAGCCGCTCGCGCCCCCAGTAAAAGGGCGGCTCCTCGATCTTCTGCGCGAAGACCCGCTTGCCCGTTGCGGGGTCGAACCCCGCCTCGACCGCCCGGTTGTAGCTCGCGATCGTGCGCTCCAGGGTGGACGGGGGAATCCCCATCCCTTCCGCCATGTCGGCGATCGTCTCCGACTTGTGCACGACGCCCGAAGCCAGCTTCACGCCGAGCGTCGCCCCTTTGCGGGAGCGGCTGTCGGTGATCACCCACACGTCGCCTCCGGGAGCGGCCATCACCGCATCCGCCACGGTGCTCCAGCCCGCCGTTTCGTCGACGATGCGTTCGCCCTCGCGGTTGACGTAAATGTCCGCCCCCGCGTAGTCGACGAGACGCCCGCCCGCGTAGAGGAGGAGCATCACGTTCTCCATCCCGCTCGTGACCGCTCCGATTTCGCGCCCCATCAGGACGCCGTCCCCTTGAGCGCCGTCCCAGTAGAGACCTTCGGGATTGGCGGTCGTCGTCATGTCGGGCGTGATGCGCGGGTCGGAGGCGGCGCGCATGGCGGCGTTGGCGGTAAAGCCGCCGCTTGCGATCACGATGCCGCCCGCCGAAAGGATTTGCGTTCCGTCGGGCCCTTCGACCTCGAGAGATGCCCTGCCGTCCGTACCCGATTCCGTTCGATAGAGGTGCGTGGCGCGCAGATTGAAGCGCACGTCGATCCCTGCGCGTCGTACGGCCTCAAGAAGCACGATCACGTAGCGTCGCCCCGAAGCCGTCCCCGTGACGCCGTAAGAGCGCCGGCGATGCGTGCCGAGCGCCTGGAAAATCACGCCCGAAAAGGGAACGCCCTTCGCTTCCAACCAGTCGAGCGCCGCTTCGGAATGCTCGGCAATGTAGCGTACGTGCGGAAGGCTTACGCCCGATCCGCCCGTTTCGATGCACTCCCGAACGAGCATGTCGACCGAATCCTCGATCCCGAGGGGCTTTTGACGCTTGGGGCTCACGGCCGAGAGGGACCCCGCCGAATAGAGCGTGTGTCCGCCCGCAAGCGGCCCCTTTTCGACGAGCAGGATGCGCTCCGCGCCCGCTTCGCGGGCGGCAAGCGCCGCCGTCAAACCCGCCATCCCCGAGCCGATCACGATCACGTCCCAGTACGGGGCAAGCGCGGGCGAGGGATGAAGTGCGGCCGAGGCGGGGCCTTCGGTCGTGGTCGTCCGTGAGGTCGATGTCGTCGAAAGGCTCGAAAAGGGCGAAGCGGCCGCCGCGGGTCTCACGACGGACGCGGCACCCGACGGGCGCACGACGGCGAGCGCCGCCGCAAGGGACGCTCCCTGAAGGAGTCGGCGCCGAACGCGCTCGTCCGGCACCCCGACGTTCCTCAAAAACGCAGGCACGGTTGTCCTCGGGCGCGAGCGGTCACACATGGTCAATCCTCCGAGCGACCGCCCTTTTCGACGACCCCGATCGATTCGAGGAGCCAGAAAGCTTCGAGGGCGCCGCGCACGCCGAGCTTCTGAAACCCGTTCCCGCGGTGCATCTTGACGGTCGGAAGCGAAATGCCGAGCTCTTCCCCGATCACCTTGTTCGAGCGGTCTAGCGCCGCAAGTCGCACGACTTCGCGCTCGCGGGGCGTCAGCGATTCATAAATCGCCTTCGTTTCTTCAACCTTGCGCTTCGATTCGGCGAGGGTTCGAGCGTGTCGGACGGCCGCCTCCACGACCGCATTCAAGGTCACGGGATCGACGGGCTTTTGAAGGAAGTCGTACGCCCCGCGCTTCAAGGCATGGACTGCCATGTCAACGTCGCCGTGCCCCGTCAAAAAGACGACGGGCAGAAGCGCCTTGCGCCCGAGCAGCGCGTCGAAGAGTTCGATACCGGTCATCCCCGGCATGCGCACGTCGAGAATCAACACGCCCGGGCGTTCCGGATCGTCAAAGGCGAGAAAATCGCGCCCGCTCGAATAGGTCTGCACGTGCCAGCCCATCGCCTGCAGGAAGAGCTTTTGCGAGTTCGCAAAGGTTTCGTCGTCGTCGACAATGCGAACGAGAGGGAGAGTCGGTGTCGTCATGGGATGTATCTCAAAAAGTCGTAACCATCCTAACGGAGGAAAAGTGCGTCGGTCACGCGCGGCGGGGCGGTTCGGCACCCGAGGGCGAAGCCGCGTCGGAAGTCGAAGCAGACGCAGAGGACGCTTCGTTCGGATCTTGCGCATCGTCCGAGTCTTCCGTCTCATCGGACTCGTCGGATTCGTCCGACTCGACAAGCATCTCGAAAACGACGTTCACGACGACGCCCCCGCCCGGGCGGCGGCGGAATTTGATCGTCGCACCGTGGCTGTCGGCGATCCCGCGTACGATCCCGAGGCCGAGGCCGAGCCCTTCGGGCTTCACCGAATCGAACCCCGCCGTGAGGCGTTCGAACCCCGCGTCGGAGAGTTCGGGACCGTTGTCTTCGACCGTGAGGCGAATGCGGGCGCAACCCGCGGGATCGTCGTCGGGGGAGATCGCGGCGAGTGAGAGCACCACCTTCGCGTCGGGCGACTCGGCGCAGGCTTCGGCCGCGTTTTTGATGAGGTTGAGGATCAAAAGCTCAAGTTCGAGGGGATCGCCCGTGACGGGAGCGCACTCGGGGAGTTCAAGTACCACGGGCACGTGATCCGTTTTGCTCAAGTCCAAGGCACGCAACGCCCTCTGCGCGATCTCGACGAGATCGCACGGCACCTGTGCGCCGTGCTGCGACTTCGCGTAGCGACGCACCCGATCGACGATTCCCGCGATGCGAAGCGCCTCGCCGTCGATCCCGTCGAGCGCCGTGCGAATGTCGGCATTCGTATGGCCGTCACGGGCCAGGAGCAACTTCAGCACGGCCGCAAAATTGCGGATCGACCCCACGGGCGAGCGGATTTCGTGCGCGATCATGCCCGACATCTGGTTGACGATGCTGCGCTTTTCGAGACCGCTCAGACGCGCCCGCGCCTGACGCGCTTCGACTTCAAGCCGCGCGCGGTCCGCGAGGGCCTCTCTCAGACTCCGCGTTCGCACGGCGACGAGTCGACGCAGCCGCACTTCGTTTACGACGAGCCAGAGCAGGAGCAGAAACACCGCGTTCACGTACGTTCCGTACCGCTCGTAAAGGGCCGAAGGCGAATATTCGCGCAGGTACCGATAGGGGCCCGCCGCGAGCGACCGGTAAAGACGCGTCAAATCTTCGCCCGGCGAAAAGGCCACCCAACCGTAGGAAGGCCCCCCCGGAGTCACCGCATGTCGCCCCGCACTCGGCGCGGGCGGTGAAAGAAGCGCGAGCGTCGTGTCGCGCACGACGGGTTCGGGCGTCCAGTCGAACGCATAGAGACTCACATCGGGAAAGAGCGCGGACGTGCGCCGACAAGCAAGGTGCCCGTCGAGAACGCCGTCGACGACCCGCAGCAACCCCGGCGCCACAAGGCCCGAGCGCTCGAGCGACTCGAGAAGACACGTGGGCAACGCCGCCGCGTCGACGCCTCCCCCCAATACGGCTGCCACGGCATTCGGGTAGGCGGCCGAGAGATGAATGATGTCGCTGAAGAAGTGCCAGGGATCTTCACCCGATTCGCGTACCCGATCCAGAAGCGCCAATTCCGTGATCGACTCGGGAAGATCCGCGGCAAGGCGCTTGCCTTTCAAGTCCTTGAGCGTACGGAGATTCCGACGCGCGTCGAGCACGACGAGCGCCGTCCCGACCGAGTGACCGGCCGACTCGGCGTAGGCCGTTTTTCGAGCCGCCACTTGGTGGAGCACGATCCCCGCCGCAGCCGCGTCGGTCACAAACGAGGGGTAGGCCAAAACAAAATCGGGCCGTTCGCGCTTCAGCGTGTCGGCGGCATCCGCCGGAGGGATTTCCACCCATTCGATCGAGACGCGATCGGAGAAGAAATCGGAAAAAAGCAACATCGGCTCGTCCAGACTCGCGTCAAGATCCGCGGGACCGTTTATGCGACCGATGCGAAGCGTGACGGGATGCGAAAAAGGTGCCCGAACCGAGGCGGAGGAGAGAACGTCGGCGGCGCCTGCGGTCCCCCGGACTTCGACTGTTGCGGGCACATTCGGCGCATTCGGAAGATCCGCCGCACTCGCCGAACCTGCGAGCGCAAGAAGGCCCGCTCCGAGCACGTCGCGCACGTGCGCTCCGGCGGGGCGTCCGTCACGGACGCCCCGCCGGAGAAAATCGAAGAAAAACGCTGCGACAAACGACATGGCGTCACCGGAAACGGGCGGGAAAAAGAAGCGCTTGACCGATGCGAAGAAGACGTCGACGAGGCTTCGAGAAACCGAGAAGAAACACCGAAAACGCATCGATCGGATGCTACGAGCGTAGCAAATTCCGCAGAAGAGTCGCCTAGACCTTGGCCTAGACGGTCGGTCGTGCCCGAAGCGGGCCTGACTCGACCTCCGGTTGCGGAGCTCCTATAGAATCAGTAATAATTCTCGTTTTCATTTAATTTTCGAAAAGGACATCATCGTGGATCGACTTCGAAGCCCGGCACCCGCTGCGGGCATCACGCGCGCGACGGCCATCAAAACCCTGGCGGGGCTGGTTGTTGCGGGCCTCCCTTCTCTCCGAGCAGGAACGGCTTCGGCAACCGAAACCGCCGAAGCTTCGAAAAAACGCGCCGAACCGGAATCGACCGATCATGACTCCGCGATCCGCTTCGGTCGCCGGCAGCGCGATCCGAGCCGGCCGGGGCCCGTTGCCGTAGTCGATCTTCTCGACGCGGAATCCTTTTTCGAGACGACCGTCGCCTATGCGGGTGCGATTGAAAAGAGCCGCCTCTTTGCGGGCGACTTTTCGGGCTTCGTCGTGGCCGGAATCGATACGGCATCGGACGCTCGAAAACGCGAACATGCGCTCACGCCCACGGCCTCCGCGCTCGATCGGCGGGGACAACCCCTTCCCGACGGAAAACGCCCGGGCGGGGGTGCGCCCGAGATGCTCGACTATCTGACGGGTTCCTGGCGGCGCGAGACGGAACGCCTCTCGGGGCGGCAAACGGCAAGACGCGTCTTGGCCGGCCACTCCTACGCGGGGCTTTTTACGCTTTTTGCACTTCAGAAGCAGTCCGATGACTGGGACGACTTCATTGCGATCGATCCGAGCCTCTGGTGGGACGGGAGGCGCTGGGCGAACGAATTCCGTGAAACGCGTCCGGGTCAATGGGCGGGAAAGCGAGTCTACCTCGCCTACGCCGAACATCCCCGACGCGGAGCCGTTGGAGCGCTCGATCGGTCGGGACCCGCCAAAAAGCGGATTGCCGAAGTGCTTCGTCGCGGCGGCGCCGAAGTGATCGTTCGACGCTTCCCCGACGAGGTACACGGCACCGTCTTCTGGCCCGCAATGTATGACGCCATGAAGAACTTTTGGCTTCGAATGCCGTAAGAACAACGGAATTTCGAGAAACGAAAAGGTGAGCGCCGACCTCAACCCCTCGCCCTCGTCTTACCCGTCACCCGGAGCGACGCCCCTCGTTTATGATGAGCGCAGTTCTTGTCTACCAAGGGGAAACCCATGCTTCAGTCCACGCAATCCGCAACCTTTGCGGTGACGCGCGAGCAGCTTGAGCGCCGACTCGATGCCGCCACGCACCGTACGCCCGCCGAGGTGCGTTTTACGAACGGCACCGTTGCCGACGTTTTCTCGGGCACCTTTCTGACGGACGTCGACGTGCTCGTCACGGACGGCGTCGTCGTGGACTGCGTCCCGACGGGTTCGGCCGAAGCCCTTGAAACCGTGGACTTGGAGGGCGGCATTTTGCTCCCGGGCTTCATCGACGCGCATGTTCACATCGAATCGTCGATGCTCGTTCCCGAACGTTTTGCCGAACTCGTTCTTCCGCACGGGACGGCGGTCGTTGTTGCCGACCCGCACGAGATTGCAAACGTTCTCGGGACCGAGGGGATTCGATACATGCTCGACGCGTCCGAAGGCCTCCCGCTTGACATCCGCTTCATGCTCCCCTCGTGCGTTCCCGCGACGCCCTTCGAACACGCGGGAGCGACGCTTGACGCCGAACGGCTTCGGCCCCTCTACGCGCATCCCCGTGTTCTCGGGCTCGGGGAAGTCATGAACGTGCCGGGGGTGCTCGGCAAAGATCCCGATTTGCTTCAAAAGCTCCTTGATGCGCGCACGCGCGCCCGTCCGATCGACGGTCACGCGCCGGGGGTGTTGCGCGAAGCGCTCTCGGCCTGCGTTGTGGCGGGAATTACGAGCGACCACGAATGTTCGACCCTCGAAGAAATGCGCGAGAGCATCCGCCGGGGCATGTGCGTGATGATCCGTCAGGGATCGGCCGCAAAGAACCTCCCCGAACTCATCCGCGGCGTCACGCCCGAGAACGCCCACATGTGCATGTTCTGCAACGACGACGCGAATCCCGCGGACATCGCGCTCGAAGGCCATATGGAAAAACACCTTCGCATGGCGGTGGCGGCGGGCGTACCCGCCATGACGGCCGTTCGCATGGCAACCGTCAACGCGGCGAACCGCTTCGGTCTCACGGAATCGGGCGCCGTCGCCCCGGGGCGTCGCGCCGACTTTGCCGTGGTCGAGGACCTCACGCACTTCCGCGTGCGAGCGACCTACCACGGCGGACGCCTCACGTCTCGCGACGGGAAACTGACGGCTCCCCTGCGCCGTCCGCTTCGCCCCGAAGGGGTGCTCTCGCGCGTTCGCACGGGACGGGTCGACGCGGATGCGTTCGCAATCGACGTCCCCTCGGGACGCGCGCGCGTGATCGGGCTCGTCCCGCACGAAATCCTTACGACGGCACACGAACTTCCCGTTCGAACGGAATCGGGAAAATTCGACGCGGCTCTCAACCCGGGGCTCGTCAAAGTGGCGGTGTTGGAACGCCACCACGCCCTCGGCACCGTCGGCACGGGAATTCTCTCGGGCTACATCGAGGCGAATGCCTTCATGCCCGGGGCGGTCGCGACGACCATCGCGCACGACAGCCACAACATCGTCGTTGCAGGCGGATCGGACGCGGACATGCTCGCCGCCGTGGAGCGGCTTCGCGAAATCGGGGGCGGCATGACGGTCGTTCGCGACGGACGCGTTCTCGCGGAACTCTCCCTCCCCTGCGCGGGTCTCATGAGCTTCGAAACGGGCGAAAGCATTGCAGCCGAACTCGAACACGTCTACCGCGTCGCGCGCGAATCCTTCCGCATCCGCGATACGGTCGAGCCGGTGATGACGCTTGCGTTCCTGGCACTTCCCGTCATTCCCGCGCTGCGCGTCACGGACGAGGGACTCTTCGACGTCCTCGGTTGGAAACACGTAGCAGTCGACGCCGAGCGCTGATCGGAGTCGATGATCGGATTCGGGATGCGCATCGATCGTTCGGTCGACGAGCATCCCGAAAAGACGTGCGGGGCGCATTTGCGCCGGGTCTGCGATGTAGGATGGGCGGATTGCCCATTCGGCCTCCACGACGGCCGCCCCGTTTTTCTCCGCCATGACTGCTGATTTCTCCGACTCCGCCGACGAAACACCCTTCCTGCGTTCGGCCCTTCCCGCGTTGAATCCCGATCCCGCCCGCCCGATCGGCCTCGTCGTCGAAGGAGGCGGGTGCCGCGGGATTTACGCGGCGGGCGTTCTCGACGTTCTTTACGCGGAACAACTTCCCGTCGGGGGCCTTGCGGGCGTATCCGCGGGTGCGATTCACGGAGCATCGTTCGTGTCGGGCCAACCCGGCCGCAGCATTCGCTTCTACGAACGGTTTTGCCGCGACGAGCGCTTCTTTTCCGTGCGCCGTTGGTTGCGCACGGGAAACCTCATCGACCCCGACTTCTGCTACCGGGAGATTCCCGAGAAACTCGATCCTTTCGACGGCGAAACGTTCCGGAATTCGCCCGTTCGCTTCGTTGCGGCGGCAAGCAACCTCGAAACGGGGCGCTGCGAGTATCTCCACATTCCGGATCTCACGACCGAAATCGACGGTCTGCGCGCGTCCGCGTCGCTTCCCTACGTCTCGCCCGTCGTGGAATTTCGCGGCATGAAGCTGCTTGACGGCGGTTGCACGGACCGCGTCCCTTTGGCCGCGTTCGAAGCCATGGGCTTTGCCCGCAACATCGTGATCCTCACGCACCCGCGCGAACATCGCGTGCGGGACTTCGACGCCGCGGCAGCGCGCTTTGTCTATCGGCGCTATCCGAAATTCGTGCGGGCGTTCGAAGAAAGCGGCCGCGTCTACGAGGCCGCACAGGCGCTCGTCGAAAAGCGCTCGAAGGAAGGCCGGGCCTTCGTGATTCGTCCCGCCCGTCCGATCGGGATTCCCCGCCTCACCCACAAGCCCGAAGACATCCGCCGCGCGTACGAACTCGGGCGCAGGGACGCCACGGCGCGCCTTCCCGCGCTGCGCGCGTGGGCGTCGAGCTTCGTCTGAGCGTATCGAAAGTCGACCCGGAGCCGACTTCGGAGCGCGTCGAAACGGGGTCAGTTGGCCGCACCCCGCTCTTCGTCACGCTTTTTCTCGGCCGCGCGCCAGGCTTCGAACCGTTTTGCCGTCGCGCGGATCCGCTCGTCGAGTGCTTCCATTGCTTCGCGCAGTTCGGTGATGTCGTCGGGATCGCCTTCGATGTCGGTCAGAAAGTCGATTTCTTCTTCAAGGTTGTTGCGGCTTGCGGCAAAGCGCTCGAGCGACGTCGTGAAGTCCGACTCCGTAAGCGCTTCAAGCGGCGCTTCGAGCACCCGCACGTGAGGTTTCGCAGAAAACCCGTCCGAGCCTTCAGGGCCGGCTGTCGCACGCCCCGCGGGAAACGCAAGCGGCACCTCGGGAGAGAGAAACGGAAGCCCCGTCTCGGGCCCGAATCCGGGCGGAAGCGCGGAAAACGCGGCGGTTTGAAGAACGTCGGCGGGTTCGACGGGTTGAGTAGAAGCCTCGGCTTTCGCGTCCGGCGAGACCTTTACGGAACCTGCGAGCACCGACTCGACGGTCTGCGCGGCCGCAAACGCCGAAGAAACCGCTTCCGACGACACCGCGCGCGGCGCGCACTCGAACCGCATCTCGACCGTCCCGAGCACAAGCGGTCCCGAGTCGGCGGACAACGTGAGCGTTTCGCCCGTTTCGGGATTGCGAAGGAGTAACCGGCCTTCGGGAAGTACGAGCTCAAAGCGGGGCATGAACGGGTCCTCGGGAAAAAAACGGAGTGAAGGGACATCGGGTGAATTGGATAGAATAGTCGGCGCTTCGGACGCGCGTCGACTAAGAGCGGATTAAGCCCGAAGTCGTAGACTTTTCGGCGATCCTCATCACCCGAACATCAGCCAAGGATTTTCCCATGTTCACGTTCTTCACGATCGTTTTCGGCCTCATCTGGGCCGTCGCCTCGTTCATTCTTCTCTTCAAGGTCTGGGATTCGATCGGCCCGGCCGTGCTTTCGATCTCGAAGAGCCACGTCGTGCAGATGGCCGCCATGGCGATCGTCTGGCTCGTGATTTTCGGCATTCCCGCCTGGCTCTGGATGAAGATCTTCGGCTAAGGTATCCGTCCGATCCGAACGCTCCGCGTCAACGCGGGGCCGCAAGGAGCGTCGTTTTCGCAAAACGCGAAGCGGGGCTCCTTTGTTTTTCAAGGGTCCTTCCTTTTCGCAGTTTTTCCTCATGCCCGCAACCGCTCCCGCATCGCTTCTTTTTCGCATCCCGCTTCTCGTTCTCGGCATGGCGGCCGCCGCCTCGGGAATCGCCGCCGTGACGACGGCGGGACTCGGCACGACGCCGATCAGCACGCTGCCCTTGGCCGTTGCGGAAATCTTCGGGATGACGTTCGGAACCGGCACCTTCATCGTCAATGTGGGGTTCGTGCTCGGGCAGATTCTCCTCTTGAGACGGCACTTTCCGCTGCCCAACCTCCTGCAGATTCCGGTCGTTCTGCTTTTTTCGGTCTTCATCGACGGCGCGATGGCGCTTTTCGGCAAGCTCGCGCTTCCCGACGCCTATGCCGCGCATCTCGGGTTGAGCCTTTTCGGCAACCTTCTCATGGCGGTCGGCATCGTCATGCAAATCCGCTCGAAAACGCTCGTACAGCCGGGCGAAGGCATCGTACTTGCGGCTTCCTTCGTCCTGCGGCGCCCGTTCGGAACGCTCAAGATTGCGAACGACGTTTCGCTCGTCGCGGCCTCCGCGCTCCTTGCCTGGACGACGCTCGGCCACACGGTGGCGATTCGCGAAGGGACGCTCGTCTCGGCCGTGCTCGTGGGGCTCCTTGTCAAAGCGATCGAACGCCTCCTCGGCTCGGGCCGCAAAGCCGAGGACGAAGGAAAGCCCGCCCTGGAGCGCGAGTGAGCGTGAGGACGCTTGAGACGCTTCCCGAGCGATTTCCGATTCGTCCGATATTCTCTCGTCATCCTCCCGTCAAAAGGAGGGCTTTCCCGAACGCATGCCGCTCTCCCCGCCTCGGGCGGTCTACAATGAAGGAACGACCCGCCGACCGAGCTCGCCCGAGAGCTTCGTCGTGCCGAAAGGACGAACCTCCGACAGGTTCGTCCTTTTCCATCCGACACCACACACGAGGAGATCCTTCATGCAGTTCTCTCATTCTTCGCCCGTGAAACTTGTCTTCGGTCCCGGCCGACTCGACGCGCTTGCTACGGAACCGCTTCCGGGCACGAAGGCGCTCCTTCTCACGTCGAACGGCACGGCGGTCGAGCGCATCGGCGCGCTCGGGCGCGTGAAGACGATGCTCGAAGCGCGCGGCGTTCCGTACGTGCACGTAGCGGCCGTCGAACCCAATCCGCTCTCGACCACCGTCATGGCGGTTTCGAAGACCGTACGCGAAGAAAAGTGCGACTTCATCATCGCGCTCGGCGGCGGCTCCGTCATGGACGCCGCGAAGGCGATCGGCATCGTCGCGACGAACGACGGCGACATTTGGGACTACGTGCAGCAGGGTCGGGGCGGTCGTCGTCCGATCGAAAACGCTCCCATCCCGCTCGTTGCGATCACGACGACGGCAGGCACGGGCTCCGAAGTCGACGGCGGGGGTGTCATTACGAACCCCGCGACGCGAGAAAAGGTGGGCTTGGGCGGTCACGTCAACTGCTACCCGAAGCTCGCCGTGGTCGACCCCGAACTCATGTGCTCGGTTCCGCCGCGCCTCACCGCCTACCAGGGCTTTGACGCGCTCTTTCATGCGATCGAGGGTTACGTCACGAAGCGTCCGAACTTCCTTTCCGACATGTACGCTCTGGAGAGCGTGCGCCACATCGCCCGCGGCCTTGCGCGCGCCGTCAAGGACGGCAACGACCTCGAAGCGCGCGAACACATGGCCTTTGCGAACACGCTCTCGGGCTACGTGATGACGTGTTGCCGCCTCACGAGCCAGCACTCGATGGAGCACGCCCTTTCCGCCTTCCATCCGGAACTTCCCCACGGCGCGGGTCTCATCATGCTTTCGCTCGCCTACTTCGGCCATATGATCAAGACGGGTGCCCGGTCGGAACGCTTCGTCGAACTCGCCCGCGCGCTCGGCCACCGCGACGCGGTGCGCCCCGATGACTTCCTGCGGGCGCTCCACGAACTGCAGGTCGCCTGCGGCGTTGCGGACCTCAAGATGAGCGACTGGGGCATCACGCGCGAAGAGATCCCCGCGCTGGCGGAAAACTGCCGCTCGGCGGGCGCCCTCCTCTTCGAACAGGATCCCGTGGCGCTCACGTTCGAAGATACGGTGGCGATTTACGAAGCAGCTTACCGGTGAGCTCATCGAGCCGGGAAAAAGCGCTTTCATCTTGTCGCATGACGACGGAAGCCGCCGTCTTCCCGCGTGAAAGGCCGCCCGAACGGTCTTAAAAACAACCGCCCCGCTCGGGAAGTTCCCGGGCGGGGCGGTTTGCTTTCGAGTTCGCAGTACGGACCGAGAAGGAGGCGTCGCCTCGTCGTCGGAACTTCCGGCGCCTTACGCGTGCGTGCACCGCGCGCAAGGCGCTTTGGTCTCAGACGTCCCGGTCGTCACGGACCGCCGTCAGTCGTCGGCGCGTTCCGTTTCGGGCTGCTCCCAGACGCGCACGCGCGGGAGATCCTTCGTCCACTTCTTGATACGAACGAGAGACGAATTGGCGACGTTCCCGTTGGCAAGCTTCGACGAGGGGATGTCGATCGTCAGCACGTTGTCGCAGCCGTGAACGTCGAGCGCCCCTTCTTCGCCCGGCTCTTCCGGGTCGTACCAGGCACCGTGACGCACGACGACCGTGTCGGGACGCACGCGTTCGGTGACGAGCACGCCCGCGAGCACCGCGCCGCGGCGGCTTTCGACGCGCACGACGTCACCCGTCTTGACGCCCAGCTTCTCGGCTGCGGCCGGATGGATCCAGCAGGGTTCGCGGTCTTCGATGTCGGCGTAGTTGTGGCTTTCCGTGCTGTCCAACTGCGAATGGAGACGATAGCGGCTCTTCGAGGTGAGAAGCGCGAAGGGGTAATCTTCGGCGAGCTTCCCGCCGAGCCATTCGGTCGGTTCCATCCAGGTCGGATGACCCGGGCAGTCGTCGTAGCCGTAAGAGGCGACCTTTTCCGAGAAGATTTCGATCTTCCCCGAAGCGGTACCGAGCGGGTTGACAATCGGGTTCTTGCGGAAGTCGCCCAGGTAGTTGTAGTGCTCGGAGTCGGCAAGCACCGGGAACCACACCCAGCCCGCCTTCCAGAAGTCGTCGAACGCAGGCATTTCGTAGCCGTTTTGCGAGGCTTCGAGGCGCGCGGCGTTGTAGAACTTCTTGATCCAGCCCATTTCGTCGAGACCTTCCGTGTAGGCCTCTTCGAAGCCCATTTCGCGGGCAATGAGGCGGAAGATTTCGTAGTCGGACTTCGATTCGTACTGGGGCTTGATCGCCTGGTGCATCGCGACGTAGCCGAGGTTCGAGTAGGAACCGACGGCGGTGATGTCGTTGCGCTCAAGGCTCGTGCAGGCGGGAAGCACGATGTCGGCGTGGCGGGCCGAAGCGGTCCACATGCTGTCGCAAACGATCGTCGTTTCAGGCTTCTTCCAGGCCTTCAGAAGACCGTTCGTGTCTTCCTGCTGCGCGAAGGGGTTGCCGCCCGACCAGAAGACGAGACGAATGTCGGGGTACGTGATCTTCGTGCCGTTGTGGTCGATCGTCTTCCCGGGATTGAGGAAACACTCCGTGAAGCGCGCAAGCGGAATCGACACGAGCGACGTGCCTTCCCACTTGAGGCCCGTGGAGCCGCCCTTCGGGTTCGCGGAAATGCCGGGGAGAGCCGGAGCTTCCGAGGTCGCGGCGCCGCCGTTCGAGTAGTGGTACGTGAAGCCGAAGCCCCCGCCCGGAAGACCGATCTGACCGAGCATGGCCGCAAGCACGACCATCATCCAGTGCACCTGTTCGCCGTGTTCGGCGCGCTGGATGCCCCAGCCGCCCATGAGCATGGTGCGTTTCGCCTTCATTTCGCGAACGAGCGCGCGGATTTCGTCGGCCTTCACGCCGCAGATCTTTTCCGCCCATTCGGGGGTCTTCGCCGTGCCGTCCTTTTCACCCGTGAGGTAGGGACGGAAGGCGTCGTAGCCGACCGTGTACTTGCGGATGAATTCGCGGTCCGCGGCACCCGTCGTTTCGAGTTCGTACGCCATCGCGAGCATCATCGCAACGTCGGTCCCCGGGCGCGGAGCGATCCAGCGAGCGTTTTCGCCATGAATTCCGCCGTGTCGGGCTTCAGGGGATTGACGGCGACGACGGGGATCTTCGCCGCTTTCACGCGACGGAAGCCGTCGGCGTTTTCGTGCACGGTGGTCGCCCAGTCGATGTCGTTCGTGATCGTGGGATCGGCCCCCCCAGAGGACGATGAGTTCGGTCTTGTCGGTGATGAGGTTCCAGGAGGTGACCTGTTCGTAGACGCCGTTCGAGCCGATGACGTAGGGAAGAATCACCTGTGCGCACCCCGTCGAGTAGTCGCCGAGACCGCCCGTGAAGCCGCCGTTCAGATTGAGGACGCGCTGCAGGAGGTTGCGGGCGTTGCCGACCGCACCCGGGCTCATCCAGCCGTAGGAGTCGCCGTAGATCGCGGTCGGGCCGTAGGTGTCGCGAACGCGCTTCAATTCGTCGGCGACGAGCTTCGCGGCGGTTTCCCAGGAAACGCGCACGAAGGGCTCGGACCCGCGACCGCGGCCGCCCGCCTTGTAGCCTTTTCGAGGTAGCTCTTGCGGACCATCGGATAGCGGATGCGGGCGCGGTTGTAGGGCTGCTGCGCCACGGCCTGAAGCTGAAGCGACGGAGCCAGGTCCTTTTCAAAGGGTTCGATCCGCTCGATGCGGCCGCCCTTCACGTGCACGCGCCCGATCCCCCAGTGGGAGGCGTTCATGACGACGCCGTCGTTGAGAACAGACTTCCCATGCTCGAACGTGCCCGAGAGTTCGAGTTCGGGGAAACCGGGAAGCGGAGCCCCGACCGTGACGCCCCCCTTCAGGGTGCGCACGCCCGCTTCAAGAGCGGGAGCGGCTTTGGCGGCCTTCTTCGGAGCGGCCAGCGCTTCGCCCGCGGGAATGAGACTGGCACCGGAAAGAGCGCCGGCGGCACGGAAAAGATTTCGACGATTCATAGACATGTTGGAATTTCCTTCGATCGATTCTTTGCGACGGACGGGCGCGCCTTACCCGACGTGCCGTAAAGCCCCGCCGTTCACGGCGGGGATATAAGGCACCCGCGCGAAGCGCGGATTATTTCGGACGATCCTGCTCCTCGATGTATTGCTTCAACTTCGAAATCGGGGCTCCGCCGCAGCTTGCGGCAAAGTACGAAGGCGACCAAAGTTGGCCTTTGTAGTAAGACTGCTCAATTTCCGGGAATCTCGTACGCAAACGCCGACTGCTCACTCCCTTCAGACTGTTGATGAGGGCGGACACAGACACTTTCGGCGGGTAGCTCACCAACAGGTGCACGTGATTGCGTTCGCCGTTCATTTCTTCCAACTGTGCTCCGAAGTCGGAGCAGACTTTCGCGAGCACGTCACGCATGTAGTCGATATGCTCGCTCGTGAAGATGTCACGACGGTATTTTGTCACAAAGACCAAATGTGCATGAAGATCAAAAATGCAGTGTCTTCCTCGTCTTAGTTCGTGCATTTTCATTGAGACCTATGTATAATGACGACCATGATCCTACTTTATAAATCCTACATTTTCAAGCTCAAGCCCGACGGGGCGACGTTCCGCAAGCTGGCACGGTTTTGCGGTTGCGCTCGCTATGTCTACAACAAGGGTTT